>JAANMW010001612.1_pt1 | contig 23048 bp, 19 predicted proteins | sample 7279671 | NCBI WGS metagenome assembly JAANMW01 (sample SAMN14094541, study PRJNA606508) | bioreactor metagenome | isolation source: A lab-scale SPAN reactor treating ammonium-rich wastewater day 247 | place: Ireland: Galway | collected 2017-09-19 | reverse complement strand
CCCGACATCGAGGCCTACATCGAGCAGAAGATCCCGTCCGAGCCGGTCACCCAGGAGCTGATGACCGCGCTGCCGCGCAAGCCGCGCGAGGGCGTGGAGGTCAATGCCGAGGAAGGCGAGAGCATCGGCGAGATCTTCAAGGAAGTGCGCGAGGCGCGCGCCGCCGAGGACGCCAAGCGCGGCGGTGGCCGTGGTGGCCGCGGCGCCGGCGGGCGTTCCGGCGAGCGCAGTGGTGGTGGCGAGCGTCGCAGCGGCGAAGGCCGCGGCCCGCGTCCGCCGCGCAAGCCGCGCGTGGAAGGCGCGGAAGGCGATGCCGCTGCCGCGCCGAAGCCCGCGGTTGCGCAGGTGCAACCGGCAGTGGCCGAAGGCGATGCGCCGGCACGCAAGCGCCGCCGTCGTCGCGGCGGGCGCCGGCTGGAAGGTGCCGAGGGTGCGGCGCAGGCGCAGGCCGCCGCGCCGCAGCAGCCGGCCAAGCCGGCGGCGCCGAAGTACGTGCCGGCGAACAAGTCCGCTGCCGCCGCGACCGCTGCCGACAAGACTTCGCTGCTCAGCCGCATCGGCCGCGGGCTGAAGTCGCTGGTCACCCGCACGCCCAGCAAGCAGCACTGAGCCGGCGCGCCGGTGCTGGCCGCTGGCACCGGCTCGGGCGATACTGCCCGTCCGTTCGCATCGTCCATCCCACGCATGCCGGTCCTGCGCTTCGACAACGTCAGCAAGCTCTACCCCGGCGGCCAGCCCGCGCTGTCCGAGGTGAGCTTCGCCGTGGACGCGGGTGAGATGCTGTTTGTCACCGGCCATTCCGGCGCCGGCAAGAGCACGCTGCTGAAACTGATCCAGCTGGCCGAGCGGCCCAGCCGCGGCGCGGTGCTGTTCGACGAGCGCAACCTGGCCAAGGTTCGCGGCGGGCGCATCGCCGCGCACCGCCGCAACGTCGGCGTGGTCTACCAGAACCATCAGCTGCTGATGGATCGCAGCGTGGCCGACAACGTCGCGCTGCCGCTGGTGCTGCGCGGGATGAAGCGTGCCGAGATCGGCAAGCGGGTGCGCTCGATCCTCGGCCGGGTCGGGCTGGAGGCGCGCGCCAACGCGCTGCCGACGCAGCTGTCGGCGGGCGAGCAGCAGCGCGTCGGCATCGCCCGCGCGGTGGTAGCCGAACCGCCGCTGCTGGTCGCCGACGAACCCACCGGCAACCTCGATCCCACCCTCTCGGCCGAGATCATGGCGCTGTTCGCCTCCCTGCCCGAGCGCGGCACCAGCGTGCTGATCGCCAGCCACGACCTGGCCCTGGTCAAGCGCATGCGCCGGCGCGTGCTGGTGCTGGAGCACGGCCGGCTGACCGATGACATCGCCCCGGAGGACCTGGCCGATGGCTAAGCCCGGCAACCAGCGGGTCGAGAACCTGCACTCCAGCCGGGCCGGCGCGTGGCTCGAGCATCACGGCTACAGCGTGGTCGCGAGCCTGGGCCGGCTGCTGCGCAAGCCGTGGGCCAGCCTGCTCACGATCGGGGTGATGGCGCTGGCGCTGGCGCTGCCGCTGGGCCTGTGGGTGGTGCTGGACAACGTGCAGCGGCTGGGCGGGCAGGTGCAGGCCGCGCGCGAGGTGACGGTGTTCCTGCAGCCGGGCCTCGACGGGGCGAAGGCGGAGGCGCTGGCCGAGGTGCTGCGCGCGCGCGACGATGTCGCTTCGGTGGAACGGGTGGCGCCGGAACAGGCGCTGACGCAGCTGCGCCAGCGCGAAGACCTGGCCGCAGCCATCGATGCGCTGGGCGAAGAGGCCGCGCGTGCGGCGCTGCCGCAGGCGCTGCGGGTGGTGCCGCGCGACGACGAGCGCGCGCTGGTGCAGGCCGTGCAGGCGTTGCCGGAAACCGACCGCGTGCAGCACGACGCGCGCTGGCGCGAACGGCTGCAGGCGTGGCTGGGCTTCGGCGCACGGGCGGTGCAGGTGCTGGCCGCGCTGCTGGGGCTGGGCGCGCTGCTGGTGGTCGGCAACACCGTGCGGCTGGACATCCAGTCGCGGCGCGAGGAAATCGGCGTGCTGCAATTGCTCGGTGCCAGCGACGGTTTCGTGCGTCGGCCGTTCCTCTACCTCGGCGCCTGGTACGGACTGTCCGCCGGCGCGCTGGCGCTGGGCATCCTCACCCTGGCATGGATGGCGCTGCAGGCGCCGCTGGCCGCGCTGTCGGCGCGTTATGGCAGCAACTTCGCGCTGCAGGGCCTGGATCCGCTGGCCGCCGCCTGCGTGCTGGCCGGGGCTGGCCTGCTGGGCTGGCTGGGCGCGGGTCTGGTCACCGGGCACTATCTGCGGCAGGCCCGCCCGCGGGAGCATTGAGAGATGGCCGAGAAACAGGACCTTCGCCACGTGGTCAGCGACGCACCCCGGGTGATGGTGGTCGATGGCAGCAAGCTGGTGCGCAAGCTGGTGGGCGACACCCTGCTGAAGGAACTGCCGGGCGCGGAAGTGATCGGTTGTTCCGGCATCGCCGAGGCGCGCAAGGCGCTGGAGGCCGGCGCGGTCGACCTGGTCACCACCGCGTTGGTGCTGCCGGACGGTGACGGCCTGGCGCTGGCGCGCAGCGTGCGCGAGGCGTCCGGGCAGAGCTACGTGCCGGTGATCGTGATTTCCGGCAACGCCCAGGAGGCGCTGGAAACGCGCGCCTTCACCGAGGACATCACCGACTACTTCGACAAGTCGCTGGGCCAGACCGCGTTGGCCGCGTTCATCCGCGGCTACGTGCAGCCGGCACCGATCGAAGGCGCGCGGGTGCTGTACGTGGAGGACAGCCGGGTGGTGGCGGTGGCGACCAAGCGCATGCTGGAGCGCCACGGCATGCAGGTGCTGCACGTGATCAGCGCCGAGGACGCGCTGGAACACCTGCACAAGTTCTTCGGCCGCAAGGATGGCGACGTCGGCGCCGACGTGGTGCTCAGCGACGTGTACCTGAAGGGTGCGCTCAGTGGGCGCGAACTGCTCAACCAGATTCGCGGCGTATTCCGCTACGGCAAGCGCCGCCTGCCGATGGTGATGATGACCGGCGACGACAACCGCGACAACCAGGCCGCGCTGCTGCGCGACGGCGCCAACGACCTGGTGCTGAAGCCGATCGAGGAGCGCCTGCTGGTGACCAAGGTGCTGTTCCAGCTGCGGCTGTCGAAGCTGGGCTGAGCATGCGGAAGGGGGCGTTGCCGCCCCCGTTCCACTGTCGTCCGCGTCGCGCGGGTTACGGCTGCCAGCCGTAGCTCAGCTTCACGAACACGCTGCGGGTGTTGCCGAACAGCTCGCGATGGTCGTCGTCCATGAACGCGCCGTAGGACGCGCCGGCGTACAGCGCGGTGCGCGGGTTGACCTTGTAGGAATAGACCAGCTGCGCGGCCCAGTCGCGCGCGTTTTCGTTGACCGCGTCGAGGTAGAGCGCCGGGTCGCGGTCCACCTTGCTGCCCTGCACGGTGATGCGCAGCCGCTGGCGCGGGTCGAACTGCCAGCTGCCACCGGCGTTCAGCACGCTGGCGGTGAACGCGGTGCCGCCGTCGCGGCGCATGCGCTGGTGGACCAGGTCCATGTCCAGCGCGATGCCGCGGCCGACATTGAGGTTGCCGAACAGCTCGAGCATCGTGCGCCGGCCGGTGCGGTCCGCGGCCAGGTCCAGCATCTGCCCGACCTGCACGTAGGCGCCCAGCTGCAGCTTGCCGTTGGGGCGGAAGCTGGCGTCGACGTCGAAATAGTGCTCGTCGAACAGCCGGCCTTCCCAGTAGCGCGCGCGGGTCAGGCCATGCAGGCGCAGGCTGCTCTGCATCGGTCCCTGCGCGTTGACCTGCGCTTCCAGCTCGCGTTCCAGCAGCTGGCCATCGAAGCGGTGGGTGATGTCGAAGTCCATGTAGGCATTGATGCGGTTAAACGCCTTGCCGTCGCGGAACCAGCTGTGGCCGCCGCCCAGCAGCGACTTGTCGTAGCCCACCTGGCCCATGAAGCCGAGGTCGGCGCGGAAGCCCGGATCGATGTCCATGTGCCAGGCGTCGAAGCTCCAGTTGCGGTTGCCGAACGAGTACGCGGCGCGCCAGGCGTTGCCGGACGGGGTGGCGTCGTCGCCCAACTCGTCCCTGTAGCCATCGACGATGGCGGCCGGATATTCCGACTGGCTGTGCAGGAACTGCGCGGTGGCGGTGTGGCTGCCCTGCTGCCAGCGCGCGTCGACGCCGGCGACGCTGTTGCTGTAGTCGTCGCCCTGGCGGAAGGTGCCGATCGTACCGACGCTGAAGTGGGTGTTGAAATCGTAGCGGTAGCGGCCCACCGCCACGTTGGCCTCCTGGTCGAGCTGCTCGAAGCCGGAACCCAGCACGCCGGGTACCAGCAGCAGGGTGGTGGCATCGCGCGCGACGATCGCGCCATAGGCGCCGCTGCCGGTGCGGCCGGTCACGCGCAGGCCGAAGTCGGGGTCGGCGATCTGGCGGGTGTAGAGCACGTCGAACTGGCTGGTGAAGTAGTCGGCGCCCTCCAGGAAGAACGGCCGCTTCTCCTGGTAGAACAGGGCGAAGCTGTCGTTGAAGCTGAGCTGCAGCTGGTCGGTCTCCACCTGCGAGAAGTCGGGGTTGAGGGTGGCATTGAGGGTCATCGCGGGCGACGGCGCCCAGCTCACGTCCACGCCCGGCTCGATGCTGGTGTCGCCGCTGCGCCAGCGTTCGCCGGCGCTGTCGCGGTCCTGCGTGGCGCCTACCGTCAGGGTCGGCACGATCTCCAGGTTGCGGCCCTGCTGCGCCTCGGCCAGCCCGTCGTACTTGCCCCACTCGCACTGGAAGCAGTTGGATTCGCGCGGCACCCGGTGGCTGGCCAGCTGGTGGCGCTTGTCGCGCGGCCAGTTGCGGAACAGCGAGATGCCCCAGCGCTGGTCGCCGCCGGCGGCGGGAAAGCGCAGGGTGGAGAACGGGATGCGCACCTCCACTTCGTAGCCGTCGGCGGTCAGCCGGCCGGCGCTGGCCCACAGCCCGTCCCAGCTGGGGTCTTCCTGGTTGTTGCTGTTGGTTTCGTCGCGGATCAGGTCGGCCTGCACGCCCAGCGGGTTGACGATCAGCTCGTAGCCGCGGCGGTGATCGTTGAAGGTGTCGAGGAACACCCCGACCCAGTCGTCGTTGAACGCGGCGTCGCGGTCGCGCAGGTGGGCGCGGATGCGCGCGGGATCCGGGTCCATCGCGTGGAAGGCCAGGTACAGTGCATCGGCGGTGTAGCCCATCCGCACCGTGGTCTTCACCGGCGCGGGCGTGTTGTCGCCGGGCTGGATGTCGAAGGCGATCTCCTGCACCAGCGCGTCGCCCCACGCTGCCTCGTCCGGGTTGCCGTCGATGCTGATGTCGCCGCGCAGCAGCGGGATGCGGCCGCCGGGCACGAATGGCGAACGCGATACCGAACCGGCATCGTCCGCGGCGGGCGGGGTGGCGGCATGGGTGCCGGCGAACGGGGCGCACAGCAGCAGGGCTGCGATCAGGGCATGCGGCTTCAGGGCAAACGGCTTCAAGCGGGCTCTCCATCGCGGATCATCGATGACACTGGGATGCCGAACCAAAGGCCACGGTTGCCATGACTGATGGCAGGGGATTGCGGGCGGCAGCGGGCGCGCAGTGTGGTGCACGCGCGCTGCGGCGCGGTCGGGCATGCGACGGATGCCTGCCGGCGGCGATAAACTCGGGGTTTTCCGCCATCGGGTCGTGACCATGCGTCAGCTGCTTCTTTCCGTTTCCATTGCCGCCGCGCTCGGCCTGGTCGCCACCGGCTGCCAGCGCAACCAGAACCCCGCGCCCGCCGCCGCCACGCCGGCCGCGCCGGCTGCCGCCGCAGGGAAGATCGTGGACGAGCATTCCTACGCCCAGCCGGACAAGGTCCGCACCACCGACCTGGCGCTGGACCTGGCCATCGACTTCGACAAGAAGACCATCGGCGGCACCGCCACCTACGCGCTGGACTGGCTGGACAAGTCCGCGACCCAGCTGGTGCTGGACACCCGCGACCTGACCATCGACAAGGCCGAAGGTCTCGGCGCCGACGGCAAGTGGGAGCCGCTGAAGTTCGCGCTGGCGGACAAGGACAAGGTGCTGGGCAGCGCGCTGACCATCGAAACCCCGAACCGGCCGGCCAAGGTGCGCGTCAGCTACACCACCTCGCCCGAGGCCTCGGGCCTGCAGTGGCTGGCGCCGTCGATGACGGAAGGCAAGCAGACCCCGTTCATGTTCAGCCAGTCGCAGCAGATCCACGCGCGCTCGTGGGTGCCGCTGCAGGACACCCCGCAGATCCGCTTCACCTACAGCGCCAACGTGAAGTCGCCGGCCAACGTGATGGTGCTGATGAGCGCCGACAACGACCCGGCCGCCGCGCGCGACGGCGACTACAGCTTCAAGATGCCGCAGAAGATCCCGTCCTACCTGCTCGCCATCGCCGCCGGCGACCTGGTGTTCAAGCCGGTCGGCGAGCGCAGCGGCGTGTGGGCCGAGCCGGCGATGGTGGACAAGGCGGTGGCCGAGTTCGACGACACCGAGAAGATGATCGATGCCGCCGAGGGCCTGTACGGCCCGTACCGCTGGGGCCGCTATGACCTTCTGGTGCTGCCGCCCAGCTTCCCCTACGGCGGCATGGAGAACCCGCGCCTGACCTTCGCCACCCCCACCGTGATCGTCGGCGACAAATCGCTGGTCTCGCTGGTCGCGCACGAACTGGCGCACAGCTGGTCGGGCAACCTGGTCACCTTCGCCACCGACAAGGACAGCTGGCTCAACGAAGGCACCACCACCTACGTGCAGGGCCGCATCACCGAGGCGCTGTACGGCAAGGACATGGCCGACATGGAGGAGGTGATCGACCGCGATGAACTGAAGAACGAATTCAAGTCGCTCGATCCCAAGCTACAGCGGCTGTCGCTGAAGCCGGGCACGCTGGCCGATCCGGACGACCAGTCCAGCGCGACGGTCTACACCAAGGGCGCGTGGTTCCTGCAGTTCCTGGAGAAGCGCTTCGGTCGCGAGGTGTTCGATCCGTGGCTGAAGGGCTATTTCGACCATTTCGCCTTCCAGAGCATCACCACCACCCAGTTCCGCGACTACCTCAAGGCCAACCTGATCGACAAGCATCCGAACGTGGTGACGATGCAGGAAGTCGACCAGTGGCTGTTTGAACCGGGTATCCCGGCCAACGCGCCGAAGGTGGAGTCCGGCAAGTTCAGCACGGTGAATGCCGCGCGCATCGCCTGGCAGGGCAGCGCCAAGCTGCCCGACAAGGCCATCACCGGCGCCTGGGGCACGCAGGAATGGGTGCATTTCCTCGAAGGCATGCCCGAGTCGCTGAAGGCCGAACAGCTGCAACAGCTGGACGAGGCCTACCACTTCACCGGCACGCCCAACGGCGAGATCGCGATGCGCTGGTACCCGCTGGCTGAACGCAGCGGGTATGCGGCGGCGCGCGAGGAGATGGGCAAGTTCCTGGAGCGGGTCGGTCGCCGCAAGCTGATCCTGCCGGTCTACAAGGCGCTGGTGGCAACGCCGGACGGGCTGGCCTTCGCCGAGCAGGTGTTCGCCAAGGCCAAGCCGGCCACCCACCCGATCACCGCGGGTTCGGTGGAGGCGATCATCGCCGAAGCCAAGGCAAAGGCGCCGGCCGCACCGGCGGCGCAGTAACCACGCCACGCGCGCCGGCCCGCGTGGCCGGCGCGCCTCGCGTAGACGATGGCCAAACCCTTCGTCCTGTCGTTGCTGCTGCTCGCGGCGCTGGTCGCCGCGATCGCCTTGTGGCGCGATCCCTACCTGCTGGTGCGCGCGGAGTTTGCGCGCCAGCGTGTTGCCGCGGGGTTGTCTGCTGGCACGCTCGAAGCCGCCGGCCATCGCTGGGCGTATGCGTACCGCGAGGCCGACGATCCCGCCGCGCCCACCCTCGTCATGCTGCACGGCTATACCGGCAGCAAGGAGAATTGGTATCCGCTGGCGCGCGAACTGCGGGGCCGCTACCGGCTGCTGATTCCCGACCTGCCGGGCTGGGGCGCGACCGAGCGCAAGCCCGGCGTCGCCTACGGTTTTCCGGAACAGGCGGAATACGTGGCGGCATTCATCCGCGGCGCCTCGCCTGATCGGCCGGTGGTGTTGCTGGGGCATTCGATGGGCGGCGGCATCGCCGCGCTGGTCGCCGCGCGGCATCCGGACACGGTGGCGAAAGTGGGGCTGCTCAATGCGGCCGGCGTGCGCTTCAAGGACAACCGCTTCGGCCTTGCCGTGTTGGCTGGCCGCAATCCGTTCGCGGTGGAGGACGCCGAGGGCCTGCAGCGCTACCTCGACACGGTGTTCTTCGACGCTGCCGCCAAGCCATGGATCCCGTGGCCGGCCTCGACCGGGCTGATCGAAAAACGCCGCGCCGACGCCGCCTTCGAGCAGTCGGTGCTGGACCGCATTGGCCGCGGCGAAGACAGCCTGCTGCCGGGCGAAGAGGCCGCACGCATCCGCCAGCCGGCGCTGCTGCTGTGGTGCCGGCAGGACGCGGTGATCGACGCCAGCGCGCTGGACCTGTACGCGGCGCGCATCCCGCAAGCGCGCAAGGTGCTGCTGGACGGCTGCGGCCACATGTCGCTGATGGAGCGCCCGCGCGAAGTGGCGGATGCCGTGATTGGGTGGATCGATGCCCACAATGGCGTTGCGGGACATTAAGCTCGCGCAACCGTCGCTGTTCCCGCTCCGGATGCCCGCCATGATCAAGTTCGCCACGCTCGCCCTCGCCACCGCGCTGCTGCTTGTCGCCTGCAAGGGCGAGGACCCGGAGGCCGCCGCGCGCGCCGCCGCCGCGCAGGCGGAAGCGAAGGAGCAGGCCGCGGCGGCGATGGAGAAGCAGTTCGAGGACGCGGTGGCCGCGCACAACTGGCGGCTGGCCAAGGGCTACGGCGATGTCCTGCAGATCGACCACCCCACCAGCCAGGCGGCGGCGCGGGTCAAGCCGCAGCTCGAGGACATCCGTGCCAAGGCCGAGGCCGAGGTGCTGCAGCAGCGGCTGGCGGCGCTGTGGAGCTACGGCGATGAACCGGTGGGCAAGGACGGCCACCAGCTGTCGGCGTCGATCTATTCGCAGGAGCCGGTGGATACCGACGGCGGCGGTGCGCACCCGGTGCGGCTGATCTTCCGCGACCACCCGGAGTGGGGCCGCAGCGCCTACCTGGTGCTGGAGGCCGGCGACTTCGACTGCTACGGCGGTTGCAGGCTGGAGGTGGTGGCCGACGGCAAGACCCACGCCCTGCCCGGCTCGCGGCCGAAGACCGACGAAGCCATCGCCATGTTCATCGAAGACCACAAGGCGCTGTGGAAGCTGGCGAAATCGGCCGGCCACCTGTCGATCGAATTCCCGACCAAGGCGGTGGGCAGGCGCACCGCCGAGTTCGAGGTCGGTGGGCTGGCGCCGTCGAAGCTGCCGAAGTGGAACTGAGCGGGCCGGATCAGCCCAGCGCGTAGCCGAACTGCTGGCGGAACTGCTCGGCGAATTCGTCGTAGTCGAAACGCTGGTTCTGGGTGCCGGGGTGTTCCACCTTGAGCGCGCCCATCAGGTTGCCCATGCGGCCGATGGTCATCCAGTCGTAGCCCTTCTCGATGCCGAAGATCAGGCCGGCGCGGAAGGCGTCGCCGCAGCCGGTGGGGTCGGTGACGCGGCGCTCGTGCGCCGGCGGGACGCGGTGGGTGGTGCCGTCGGCGTGGATCTCGGCACCCTGCGGCCCGCGGGTGGTGATGTAGGCCTTCACCCTGGCGGCGATGTCCTGCTCGCTCCAGCCGGTGCGTTCCTGCAACAGGTTGGACTCGTAGTCGTTGACGGTGACGTAGTCGGCCAGCTCGATGAAGTGGCGCAGTTCCTTGCCGTTGAACAGCGGCATCGCCTGGCCGGGGTCGAAGATGAAGGGGATGCCGGCCTCGTGGAATTCCTTCGCGTTCTGCAGCATGCCCTCGTAGCCGTCCGGGCTGACGATGCCGATGGTCACGCCCGGCACGTCCTTCACGTGGTTCTCGTAGCTGCGCATCATCGCGCCCGGATGGAAGGCGGTGATCTGGTTGTTGTCGTGGTCGGTGGTGATGAACGCCTGCGGGGTGAACAGCTCGTCGATCACCTTGACGCGGTCGAGGCTGATGCCCTGCTCGCCGAACCATTCGCGGTACGGGCCGAAGTCCGCGCCCACCGTGGCCATCGGGATGGGGTCGCCGCCGAGCAACTTGAGGTTGTAGGCGATGTTGCCGGCGCAGCCACCGAACTCGCGGCGCATCCGCGGCACCAGGAAGGACACGTTGAGGATGTGCACCTTGTCCGGCAGGATGTGGTTCTTGAACTGGTCGGGGAACACCATGATGGTGTCGTAAGCCAGGGAACCACAGATCAGTGCAGCCATCGGGAGTCTCGGGAAAGCGGACGCAAGGCCGCCCATGATACCCGCCGTCCCGTGGCTTGGCAGCGCCGATGAATGGGTGTGCGACGTGGTTCCTTGCCGGCGACGGGGGGCGTTGCTAGGCTAACCGCCCCCGGCGGTGCCATCGGCCGCGGCCTTCTTCCTTCCGCGTTCCCCCGCGCGGCGATCCCCCTTTCCGGCAGCCTTCCGCATGTTCAAGTTCCTCGGCCGCTACTTCTCCAGCGACCTTTCCATCGACCTCGGCACCGCCAACACGCTGATCTACGTGCGCGGCCAGGGCATCGTCCTCAATGAACCCTCGGTGGTGGCGGTGCGCCAGGACCGCGGCGGCGGCGCCCGCGCGGTGGCGGCGGTCGGCAGCGAGGCCAAGCAGATGCTCGGCCGTACCCCCGGCCACATGACCACGGTGCGGCCGATGAAGGATGGCGTGATCGCCGACTTCACCTACACCGAGGAAATGCTCAAGCACTTCATCCGCAAGGTGCACAAGAGCCGCTTCCTGCGCCCCAGCCCGCGCGTGCTGGTGTGCGTGCCGGCCGGATCCACCCAGGTGGAGCGCCGCGCGATCAAGGAATCGGCGGAAGAGGCCGGCGCCCGCGAGGTCTACCTGATCGAGGAGCCGATGGCGGCGGCGATCGGCGCCGGCATGCCGGTGACCGAGGCGCGCGGCTCGATGGTGGTCGACATCGGCGGCGGCACCACCGAGGTGGCGGTGATCGCGCTGAACGGCATCGTCTATTCGCAGTCGGTGCGGATCGGCGGCGACCGCTTCGACGAATCGATCATCAACTACGTGCGCCGCCACCACGGCATGCTGATCGGCGATGCCACCGCCGAGCGCATCAAGATGGAGATCGGCAGCGCCTATCCGAACGACGAGGTGCGCGCGACCGAGATTTCCGGCCGCCACCTCGCCGAGGGCGTGCCGAAGATGATCACCATCAACTCCACCGAAGTGCAGGAAGCGCTGCGCGAACCGCTGCAGGGCATCCTTGCCGGCATCCGCCAAGCGCTGGAGCAGACCCCGCCGGAGCTGTCGGCCGACGTCGCCGAGCGCGGCATCGTGCTGACCGGCGGCGGTTCGCTGCTGCGCGACCTGGACCGCCTGATCTCCGAGGAAACCGGCCTGCACGTGCAGGTGGCCGACGACCCGCTGACCTGCGTGGCCCGCGGTGGCGGTCGCGCGTTGGAGTTGGTGGACATGCACGGCAACGAGTTCTTCGCCCCCGAGTGAGGCGGGCACCGGAAGCAGGCGCAGGGCAGCGGCGAGCGGGCAAGCCATCGCCCTGGCCGCTGCCCGGCGCGCGCGGTCGTCCCTGAGCCTTTCCCGGCTCCCCACTTCCCTCCACTTGCACCCTGCCCATGCCCCACGCCGGCCCCTCCGCTTCCCGCCCCGGTGAGATCGCCGGCGTGTTGCGGTTGCTGGTGTTCCTGGTGCTGGCCGGTGCGCTGATGGTGTTGGATTTCCGCGGCGGCTGGCTGCATGCGGTGCGGGTGCAGGCCGAGGCGGCGATGCAGCCGCTGTGGTGGCTGGCCGGGCTGCCGTCGCGGGCGGGCGCCAGCCTGCGCGAGAACGCGGTGACCCGCGCCCAGCTGGCCAGCGACAACGCCCGCCTGCGGCAAGCGCTGCTGCTGTCGGCCGCGCGCAATGCGCGCCTGCGCACCGCCGCGGCCGAGAACGCGCGCCTGCGTGGGCTGCTGGACAGCGCCGAGCGCGGCCGCTTGGACGTGCAGCTGGCCAGCGTGCTCGACGTCGACCTGGATCCCAGCCGCCAGCGCCTGCTGCTGGGCGCCGGCAGCGGCAGCGGCGTGCGGGTCGGGCAGCCGGTGATCGACGCCGGCGGGCTGATGGGGCAGGTCATCGCCACCACCCCGACCACCGCCACCGTGCTGCTGCTGACCGACCCCGACCACGCGGTGCCGGTGATGGTGGCGCGCAGCGGGGTGCGGCTGGTGGCCTATGGCACCGGCCGCAGCGATGCGCTGCAGCTGGCCGACATCCCGCTGTCCGCCGACGTGCGCGAAGGCGACGCGCTGCTCACCTCCGGCCTGGGCGACCGCTTCCCGCCGGGCTTCGCGGTGGGCCGGGTGGGCGCGTTGCGCGCCGACGACAGCCGCGCCTTCCTCAAGGCCGAAGTGAAGCCGGCGGCGCAGCTCGACCGCGGCCGCGACGTGCTGCTGCTGCGCGGCTACCGGCCGGTAGCCGCGGCCAAGCCGGCCCCGGCCGCGACCACCCCGCCCGCGACCGCGCAGCCAGCGCCCGCCAGCGCCCCGCCGGCGGCACGGCGTCCGCCCGCGCCTGGCCAGGAGTCGCGCCGATGAGCCGCGCGCGCAACGGCTGGGTGCTGCCGGTCAGCCTGCTGCTGGCGCTGCTGCTGGGGCTGGTGCCGCTGCCCGGCGCGCTGCAGGCGCTGCGGCCTTACTGGCTGGCGCTGGTGCTGGCCTACTGGCTGCTGGAAACGCCGGAGCGGCTGGGGCTGGGCGCGGCGTTCGCGCTGGGGCTGCTGGCCGACATCGCCTTCGGCGGGCTGCTCGGCGAACAGTCGCTGCGGCTGGTGGTGCTGGCCTTCATCCTGGAGCGCTTCCGCGCGCGGCTGCGCTTCTTCCCGGTCTCGCAACAGGCGCTGACCATCGGCGTGCTGCTGCTCAATGATCGCGTCATCAGCGCCGGCCTGCACGTGCTGACGGGGGTGCCGCAGCTGCCGTGGCTGTACTGGTTGGCGCCGCTGGTCGGCATGCTGCTGTGGCCGCCGCTGCACCTGCTGCTCGATTTCCTGCGCCTGCGCCGGCCCGGCTGAGCGATGATCCGCCGCGCCCGCCAGATCAAGGACCACGCCGCCGAGGCCGCGCTGTTCCGCCGCCGCGCGCTGGCCGGTTTCCTGCTCGCGCTGGCCGGGCTGGGCGCGCTGGCGGGTTGGTATTTCCGGTTGCAGGTGCTGCGCCACGACGAGTTCGCCACCCGCTCCGAGGCCAATCGCCTGCGGCTGGTGCCGGTGGCGCCGGCGCGCGGGCTGATCTACGACCGCAAGGGCCGCATCCTCGCCGACAACGTGGCGGCGTGGCGGCTGGAAGCGGTGCCGGAGCGCGCCGGCGACGGGGCCAAGCTGCTGGCCAAATTGCGCGAGGTGGTCGCGCTGGATGCCGAGCAGCAGGCGCAGTTCCTGCGCGATTACAAGGCCGCCCGGCCGTTCAAGCCGGTCACCATCAAGCTGCGGGTGTCGGATGAGGAAGCGGCGCGGTTCGCGGTGGATCGCTGGCGCTACCCGGGCGTGGAACTGGTGCCCTACTTGGGCCGCGTCTATCCCTACGGCGCGCTGTTCGCGCACGTGGTGGGCTACGTCAGCCGCATCGACGACAAGGACCTGGCCGCGCTGGGCGATGCCGGCGGTGCCTATACCCACGCCGGCAAGACCGGGCTGGAGCGCTATTACGAGGCCCAACTGCGCGGCCGGCCCGGCTACCGGCGACTGGAAACCAACGTGGCCGGGCGCACCGTGCGCGCGCTGGACACCGTACCCGCGGTCCCCGGCACCGACCTGCGGCTGTCGATCGACGCCGGTCTGCAGCAGGCGATGGTGGACGCGTTCGGCCCGCTGGAGGGCTCGGGGGTTGCGATGGATCCGCGCACCGGCGAAATCCTGGCGATGGTCAGCCTGCCGTCGTTCGATGCGAACCTGTTCGTCAACGGCATCAGCCACGCCAACTTCAAGGCGCTGAACGACAACCCGTCGCGCCCGCAGTTCAACCGCGTGGTGCTGGGCGGGGTGGCGCCCGGTTCCACGATCAAGCCGCTGACCGCTCTGGCCGGCCTCGACAGCGGCGTGCGCCGGCCCGGTGACCGGATCCTCTCGACCGGCGTATTCCGCCTGCCGGGCATGCGCGGCCGCGGTTGGCTGGACGGCGTGCACGGCTGGACGGACGCGCGCAAATCGATCTATGAATCGGTCAACACCTACTACTACCAGCTTGCGCTGGACCTGGGCGTGCGGCGCTACGACGAATACATGGCGAGGTACGGCTTCGGCCAGAAGACCGGCATCGACCTGGCCGGCGAGATCGAGGGCATCGTGCCGTCGCCGGCCTCGAAGATGAAGTACGCCAGGCAGCGCTGGTATCCCGGCGACCTGGTCAACTCGTCGATCGGTCAGGGCCTGTGGAAGGTCACCCCGCTGCAGCTGGTGCGCGGCGTGGCCGCGATCGCCGACGATGGCCAGCTGCGACGTCCGCACCTGGTGGTGGAGCAGCGGGCGGGTTTCGATGCGCCCTGGAAGGCCCTGCCGCAGCCCCCGCCGGCGCGCATCAGCGAGCATCCCGGCCACGTGCAGGTGATCCAGGAAGGCATGGAAATGACCACCACCGGTTCGGGCACCGCCGCGCGCGTGTTCCGCGGCTTGCCGTACCGCTCCGCCGGCAAGACCGGCACCGCACAGGTGGTCAACCGCGGCGCGACCGCGGTGGACCCGCGCTCGCTGCCGCTGTGGAAGCGCCACCGGGCGCTGTACATCGGCTATGCGCCGGCGGAGGCGCCTACCATCGCGGTGGCGGTGGCGGTGGAAGGCGGCGGCTTCGGCTCCGATACCGCGGCGCCGATCGTGCGCAAGGTCTTCGATGCGTGGCTGCTGGGCAAGGTGGTGGCGTCGGCGCCGCCTGCGGAGCTGCCTGCGGCGGCCAGGCCGGATTTCTCCGACGTGCGCGGCACGCCCGGCGCCGCGCCGGTGGTGTCCGCACCCGTACAGGTGGCCCGATGAACCTCCTGCTGCGGATGCTGCTGGAATTGCTGCAGCGCTTCGCGCGCACGCTGGACCTGCCGCTGCTGGCGGGGCTGCTGGGATTGATGGCAATGGGCCTTGCCACCCAGTACAGCGCCGGCAACGAATCCCTGCGCGGGGTGGCGATGCAGGGGGCATTCTATTGCGTCGGCCTGGGCGCGCTGTGGGTCGCCTCGCGTGTGCCTGCGCATCTGCTCAAGCAGGCGACACCGGCGATCTTCCTGGCCTCCCTGCTGCCGCTGGTGCTGGTGCTTTTCATCGGCAGCGGCAAGTACGGCAACCACTGGATCAGCCTGGGCTTCTTCAACTTCCAGCCGTCGGAGCTGGCCAAGCTGACTCTGCCGATGATGCTGGCCTGGCATTTCGACCGCCATCGCCTGCCGCCGCGCTTCGGGGTGCTGCTGGCCGGCGTGGCGATCATCGCGATGCCGGTAGGGCTGACCCTGCTCCAGCACGACCTGGGCACCGCCGCGCTGGTGCTGGCTGCCGGCGTGTTCGTGCTGTTCCTGGCCGGCACCTCGTGGTGGTGGTGGGGCGCCGCCGCGGTGATCGGCGGCACCGGTTTCGCGCTGGCGATGTTTGCGCCGATCGAATGGATGGGTTTCCTGCGCCCCTACCAGCAGGACCGCATCCTGACCTTCCGCAACCCCGAGAACGACCCGATGGGCGCCGGCTGGAACATCCTGCAGTCGCAGATCGCGATTGGCGGCGGCGGCGTCACCGGCAAGGGCTGGGGCGAGGGCACCCAGTCGCACCTCAACTACCTGCCCGAACACACCACCGACTTCGCGTTCTCGGTGCTGGCCGAGGACTTCGGCTGGATCGGGGTGGCGTTGACGCTGGCGCTGTACCTGTTCGTGGTGGCGCGCTGCCTGTGGATCGCCGCCGACTCGCGCGATGGTTACGCGCGCCTGCTGGCCGGCGCCATCGGGCTGTCGCTGTTCGTCTACGTGCTGGTCAACGGCGCGATGATTTCCGGGCTGCTGCCGGTGGTCGGCGTGCCGATGCCGCTGCTGAGCTACGGCGGCACCTCGGCGGCCACCCTGCTGCTGGGCTTCGGCGTGGTGATGGCGTTGAAATCGCGCCGGCAAGTCCACCGCTAGGGCGCGTCGGGGCTGCGTTTGCGGCTGCGGGGCGGGCGGGTTCTTGCGCCGCTTAACCTGAATGGGATGTTCCGATTTTGCCGAGGGCGCGTGCTACCCTCCGCGCCGATGATCCGACGCATCCTGACCAGCCTCGCCGTGCTCGCGCTCGCCGCCTGCGCGGGAACGCCCCGGAAGCCGACGCCAGCACTGGTGCCGGAACCCCTGCCACCTCCCGGGGCAGCGGCCGAAACGCCGCGCGACATCAGTGCCGCCCGCGCCGAATTCGTGCGCAGCACCGCGCAGCGGTTCGCCATCCCGGCTGCCGACATCGAAGCCGTGCTGGCGCGTGCGCAGGTCCGCGATGCCATCATCAAGGCGATGTCGCGTCCGGCCGAAGCCAAGCCGTGGCGCGACTACCGGCCGATCTTCATCCAGCCGGCGCGCATCGACGGCGGCCGCGCATTCCTCGAGGCCAACCGCGGCGCCCTGCAGCGCGCCGAGGACCGCTACGGCGTGCCGAAGGAAATCGTGACCGCGATCCTCGGCGTGGAAACCAGCTATGGCGGCAACAAGGGCAGCTGGCCGGTGGTCGATGCTCTCTACACGCTGGCATTCGCCTACCCGCGCAGCGGCGACCCGGCGCGGGTGGCCTACGAGGACAAGCGCGAGGCCTTCTTCCGCGATGAACTGGCGCAGCTGTTCGCGCTGGGCAAGGAGGAAGCGCTGGACATCACCACCCTCAAGGGCAGCTATGCCGGGGCGATGGGCTGGGGCCAGTTCATGCCGTCCAGCTACCGCCAGTACGCGGTGGATGGCGATGGCGACGGCCGGCGCGATCTGTTCGACAACCTCGACGACGTGTTCGCCTCGGTTGCCAACTACTTCGCCCAGAAGGGCAAGTGGCAGCGCGGCGGCCCGGTCATGGAGCGCGCGATCCGCGATGCCGCGGCGCAGGACTTCGTCAATCCCGGCAACGCGGTCACCCTGGACCAGCGGGTGGACGCGCTGGCCGCGCTTGGTTACCGCGCCGCCGACCCGGTGGCCGTGCTGCACCTGGATGGCGGCCAGCCGGTCACCTTGATCACCCTCGAGGGCGCGGCCGGCCCCGAATACTGGATCGTCTACAACAACTTCAAGGCCATCACCACCTACAACATCTCGCGGCTGTACGCGACCGCGGTGTACCAGCTCGCCCAGGCCATCGCCGGGCGCGAGGTGGACGGCGCATGACGGCGCGGCAGCGCCTGCTGGTGGCGGTGTTGCCGCTGGCGCTGGCGGCCTGCGCAACCACCGGTGGCGGCAGCGCCTCCCGCGGCGCCCCGGCGGATGCGGTGGCACGCAGGCCGGTCGATGCCACGCCCGCGGAGGGCATCGCGCCCGCCCCGCGCCGGGTGTCGCCCTACGCGCCGGCGCAGGAGGATCCGAGCAAGCGCGGCGATTACGTCGCCGGCGGCCTGTTCCGTCCCGGCGTCGCCGACACCGTGCCCGACGAGATTCCCGACGTCGACCTGATTCCCGAGCCGGAAGTGCGTGACGAGCCGCGCGCGCGCACCGGCAACCGCGACTACGCGGTGCTCGGCCAGAAGTACCGGGTGTTGGACGACCACGAGGGCTATGCCGAGGAAGGCGGCGCGTCCTACTACGGCAAGAAGTTCCACGGCCGCCGCACCTCCAGCGGCGAGGTGTACGACATGTACGCCTTCAGCGCCGCCCACAAGAGCCTGCCGCTGCCCAGCTTCGCCCGCGTCACCAACCTCGACAACGGCAAGTCGGTGGTGGTGCGGGTCAACGACCGCGGCCCATTCCACAAGGGCCGGATCATCGACCTCAGTTACGCCGCCGCGGTCAAGCTGGGCTACCGCGAGCGCGGCACCGCGCGGGTACGGGTGGAGGCGTTGTCGCCGGACGCCGTTGCGACCGCTGCTGCCGCCCCCGCCGCGCCGTCGGCGATGGACAAGCTGGTGCAGGCGCTGCCCGAGCAGAAGCCGGTGGCCGACAACGGCAACCGCTTCGACATGCACCGGGACGGCCGCACCATGGGCGCCGACGAGTTCGATGCGTGGATGCGCGCCCGCCAGATCCGCGTGGCCACGGGCAAACCGAGGCCGGTCACGGCAGGCGCCGCGCAGGTGGCGGACGCCGTCGTGCCCGCCGCAGCCGCCACCGCGCCAGCGGTGCCGGTGGCATCAGCCCCGGCCGCCGCGCCGATCGCCGGAGGCGTCACCCTGCAGGTGGCCAGCTTCAGCAACCAGCGCAACGCCGAGCAGGCGCTGTCGCTGCTGCGCGGTGCGGCGATCGCGCAGGCCCAACTGCAGGACGCCGACATCAACGGCAGGAAAGTCTGGCGCCTGCGGATTGGCCCGGTCAGCGAAGCGGCAACGCCGGAACTTGCGGCGCGCATCGTGGGTCTGGGTTTCGGGCAGCCGCAGCGCATCCGCAACTGACGCCTGCCGTGCGCAGGCACGGGCTGCACCCCCGGGCGGGCATCCAGCCTGTTGTCGCTAGAATGGCCGCCTGCATGTTTTTGCGTCGCGCTTGCGCGACCTCCAGGAGTATTGATCGATGCGTTCCCTGTTTTCCGTCGTCCTCGTTTCCGCCGCACTGGCCGCCGGTCCTGGCCTCGCCATCGCCCAGGCGCCGGCGCCCGCCCGCCCGGCAGCGCTGAGCGACAACCTGCCGGTGCCGGACGCGCCCGCGCCCAAGGTCAGCAAGGCCTGGCTGGTGATGGACTACGCCACCGGCCAGGTGCTGGCCGGCGAGAACGTGGATACCCCGGTGGAGCCGGCCAGCATCACCAAGGTGATGACCAGCTACGTGATCGCCGCGGAAATGGCCGCCGGCAAGGTCAAGGCCAGCGACCCGGTGATGATGAGCGAGAACGCCTGGCGCAGCGGTGGCGCCGGCACCGACGGCAGCTACAGCGGCTTCGAGGTCAACAAGACCGCGCCGCTGGAGCAGATGGAAAAGGGGATGGTGGTGCAGTCCGGCAACGATGCCGCGATTGCGCTGGCGGAACACGTCGCCGGCAGCGAGCAGGCGTTCGCCCAGCTGATGAATGCCTACGCGAAGAAGATCGGGATGAAGGCCTCCCACTTCGTCAACCCGCACGGGCTGACCGCCGAGGGCCATGTCACCACCGCGCACGACCTGGCCCTGCTGGGCCGCGCGCTGATCCGCGACTTCCCCGAGGCCTACAGCTACAACAAGATCAAGGAATTCACGGTTGGCCCGATCACCCAGCCCAACCGCAACCTGCTGCTGTGGCGCGATGCGTCGGTGGACGGCATCAAGACCGGCCACACCTCCAGCGCCGGCTACTGCCTGATGGCCTCGGCCAAGCGCGGCGACCAGCGCCTGATCACCGTGGTGATGGGCGATTCCAGCGAGAACCAGCGCGCGGTGGACTCGCAGGCGCTGCTCAACTGGGGCTTCCGCTTCCACGAGACCCATCGCCTGTACGAGGCCGGCAAGGCGCTGGCCTCGCCGAAGGTGTGGAAGGGCGCGGAGAACACCGTGCAGGTCGGCGTGGCGCAGCCGCTGCTGGTCACCACCGCGCGCGGCAAGTACGACCGCCTGAAGGCGACGATGGACCTGCCGAAGTCGCTGGTCGCGCCGATCGCCAAGGGCCAGAAGATCGGCACCGTGAAGGTGACCCTGGACGGCAAGCTGGTGGCGCAGGCGCCGCTGGTGGCGGTGAGCGCGGTGGAGGAGGGCGGCTTCTTCAAGCGCCTGTGGCATGAACTGCTGATGTGGTGGCAGGGCTGAGCCAGCCCCGGCTTGCCCGCGCGCGGCGCCGCCGCGCAGGGTTGGGGAAGCCCCGCGGCGTCCCCATAATGCGTGCATGAACACGATTCATTCCGATAACCCCGAGCACGGCTTCCAGTTCCCCGGCACTTTCGAGCTGTCGGCAATGGGCCCGGCCGACAAGCACCTGGAAGCCGACCTGCCGCAGCACCTGCTGGCGGCCGGCATCGACGTGCTGCACGAAGACGTGACTTGGCGGCATTCGACCAACGGCAAGTACGTGTCGGTGCGGATCTCCTTCCGCGCCAACTCGCGCGCCGACTACGACCGTGCCCACGCCGCCCTGCGCGACCACCCGGAAGTGAAGTGGACGCTGTGAGTCCGGCTGCCCTTCCCCCCGCTTGCGCGGGGAAGGGGCGAAACGCAGGCGAGGTGCGCCCCGCCATCGTCCGCGACCTCGGCCGCCGGCCTTACGAGCCGGTCTGGCGCGCGATGCAGGCCTTCACCGACGCGCGCACCGAAGGCAGCGCCGACGAGCTGTGGCTGGTCGAGCACGAGCCGGTATTCACCCTCGGCCAAGCCGGCAAGCCCGAGCACGTGCTGGTGCCGGGCGACATCCCGGTACTCCACGTCGATCGCGGCGGGCAGGTGACCTACCACGGTCCCGGCCAGATCGTGGCCTATCCGCTGCTGGACCTGAAGCGGTTGAAGATCGGCGTGCGCGACTACGTCTGCCGGATCGAGCAGGCCATCATCGACACCCTCGACGAATGGAACATCGGCGCCGCCCGCAAGGATGGCGCGCCCGGCGTGTACGTCAACGACGCCAAGATCGCCTCGCTGGGCATCCGCGTGCGCCGCGGCTGCACCTTCCACGGGCTGGCCTTCAACATCGAAGGCTGCAGCACCGCCGCGTTCGCGCGGATCAACCCCTGCGGCTACGCCGGCCTGCAGGTGGTGGCGCTGTCCGACCTTGGCGGGCCCTCGTCGCTGGACGCGGTCAAGCCGGTCCTGCTGGAACAGCTGGGCCGGCAGTTCGGGCTGGCATGGCGACACGAGGCGCCCCTGCCGGCCTGAGCCTGACCGCCGGCGCGATGTGCGCGATAATTGCGCCATGAGCACTCCCCCCCGCAGCATCCCGCTCGCCGTCGTCGACGGCGCGGCCTCCCTCGAGCCCGGCGTGCGCCAGGTCGCCGACCAGAAGATCGCCCGCTCGCCGGTGCAGTTCGCCGACGCGCCGGTGCTGCGCAAGCCCAGCTGGATCCGCGTGCGCATCCCCAGCGGCAACGCGGTGCAGGCGCTCAAGGCCAAGCTGCGCGAGAACCGGCTGGTGACGGTCTGCGAGGAGGCCAGCTGCCCGAACATCCACGAGTGCTTCAGCCACGGCACCGCCACCTTCATGATCCTCGGCGAGGTCTGCACCCGCCGCTGCAGCTTCTGCGACGTGGCCCACGGCCGGCCCAAGCCGCCGGACCCGGTGGAGCCGCTGCGGCTGGCGCAGACGGTCAAGGACATGGGCCTGCGCTACGTGGTGGTCACCAGCGTTGACCGCGACGACCTGCGCGACGGCGGCGCCGGCCATTTCGTGGACTGCATCGCCGCCATCCGCGAGATCGCGCCGGGCACCAAGATCGAGATCCTGACCCCGGACTTCCGCGGCAAGGGCCGGATGGAGCGCGCGCTGGAGATCCTCGCGCTCAATCCGCCGGACGTGTTCAACCACAACGTCGAAACCGTGCCGGACCTGTACCGCAACGTGCGCCCGGGCGCCGACTACCAGTGGTCGCTGACCCTGCTGCAGAAGTTCAAGCAGCAGCATCCGTCCATCCCGACCAAGTCCGGCATCATGCTGGGCCTGGGCGAGACCATGGAACAGGTGCAGGCCACCCTGCGCGACCTGCGCGCGCACGACGTCGAGATGGTCACCATCGGCCAGTACCTGCAGCCCAGCGCCCACCACCACCCGGTGCTGCGCTACTGGACGCCGGAGGAGTACCAGCAGCTGGCCGATTACGGCAATGCGCTGGGCTTCGCCCACGTCGCCTCCGGGCCGATGGTGCGCTCCAGCTACCACGCCGACCGGCAGGCCGCCGCCCGCCTGGGTGCCGGCGAGGGCCACGCGTCGGATTGAGGCGCGGGCGTGGAGGTGGCGTTCACAAAGGGCGCGGCCGGGCGGGTAGAGTGGGATGGAACGCAGTGGTGCAACTTCCAGCACTGTTGCGGGGTCGAAACCTTCGCCATCCTGCCCGTGTACCTCCCACAGCGGCCCCACGCCGCGGAATCCAGATGATCCGCAATCGCCCCCTGGTTGTCTTGTCCATCGCCCTGGCGCTGGCCACCCCACTGGCACTGCTGGCTGGCAGCAGTGACATCGCGCTGGCGTCCGGCCCGACCCAGGACCAGTCCACCACCGCGCGCATGGTGCATGGACTGCTGTCCGACAGCCGCTACGCCTACCGGCCGCGCGCGCTGGACGACGCCCTCTCGCGCGAGATCCTCACCGAATACCTGAAGACGCTCGACCCCGGCAAGGTGTTCCTGACCGCGCAGGACGTGGCCGGCTTCGACCGCTATGCCACCACCCTGGACGATGCGATCAAGAGCGGCAAGGTGGATCCGGCGTGGACGATCTTCGCTGCCTATCGGCAGCGCGTGGGGGAGCGCATCGGCTACGCGCGCGGGCTGCTCAAGGGCGAGTTCGACTTCACCAAGGACGAGCGCTACCACTACGACCGCGAGGACGCGCCGTGGGCCGAACCGGCGGCGCTGGACGCGCTGTGGCGGCAGTCGGTGAAGAACGACTGGCTGCGCCTGAAGCTGGCCGGCAAGCCGGCCGACGAGATCCGCAAGACCCTCGACAAGCGCTACGCCAACCTGCTGACCAGCGTGCGCGAGCTGAAGGGCGAGGAAGTGTTCCAGAGCTTCCTCAATGCCTATGCCGGCAGCATCGATCCGCACACCGACTACATGACCCCGCGCAGCGCGGAGAACTTCAACCTGTCGATGTCCAATTCGCTGGAAGGCATCGGCGCGGTGCTGTTCCGCCAGGACGA
>JAANMW010001611.1_pt1 | contig 23053 bp, 22 predicted proteins | sample 7279671 | NCBI WGS metagenome assembly JAANMW01 (sample SAMN14094541, study PRJNA606508) | bioreactor metagenome | isolation source: A lab-scale SPAN reactor treating ammonium-rich wastewater day 247 | place: Ireland: Galway | collected 2017-09-19 | reverse complement strand
CATGATGGCCGTGGCCGAGGGCACGACCGCGGCGCTGACGACCAACGCGTCGTTCGAGGAAGGTCAGGGCGCGGCAGCCGCGGGCTGGAGCTACTGGGTCAAGTGGGAGGTCCCGGACGGGCCGATCATCGGCAAGATGCTGCGCTCCGAGGAGTTCGCCCGGACCGGCAAGGCCAGCCTGGTGTGCGACGGCATGGCCCGCGGCGGGCCGCTGCAACAGGTCAAGTACCCCGGCCCAGGCAAGTACCTGGCCCTCGGCTGGGTCTATGTCGCCGAGCACCAGGACGCGACCAAGGGGACGCTCGAGCTGGCCCTCACCCCGCTGGACGAGAAGGGCCAGAACCTGCCCGGCTTCAGCACCAAGCTGACCGCCACACCGGGGCAGTGGAAGCTGCTGATGGTGGGTGGCGATCTGACCGACAAAGCCGGCGGCAAGCCCATCGCCAGCCTCCGGGTGTGCCCGATCATCGACGGCTTCAAGGACCGCAAGGTCTACTGGGACGACGTCAGCCTGGTCCGGTTGCAGTAGCCGCCGGAACGGGTTGGGCGCCGAGGAGCGCGGCATGAAACGCACGACGTTGATGGTCCTGGCCCTGGCCGGCGCCGCGCCGGGGGTCGAGTTGGCCCGCGACGGTCAGCCGACCGCGAGCATCGTCCTGCCGGCCGACGCCACGGCCACCGTCCGACTGGCCGCCGAAGAGCTGGCGCGGTACCTCGAACGCGTGTCCGGCGCTCGCCTGCCGGTGGTCGATGAGGCCGCCCAACCCGCTGGACCGGTGGTCCACGTCGGGCCGACCGACGCCGCTCGGGCCGCGTTCCCGGAGCTCGATCACGCCGAGCGGGACACGATCGCGCTGCTGGCCGACGGCCGGCGGCTGGTGGTCGCCGGTCGGGGGGACTTCGCCACGCTGCATGCCGTCTACCGGCTGCTGGAGCACCTCGGCTGCCGCTTCCTGGCGCCCGACCAGGAGTACCTGCCGAGCCTCAAGACGGTGGCCGTCGAAGGCCTGGACCTGGTCTCCACACCGGCGTTCGAGCTGCGGACCTTCGTCGGCCGGCAGGCGGCGCGGGCGGCGTGGGGCGTGAAGCTGGGGCTCAACGGCTTCTACAGCGCCGAGGACGCGGCCCGCTACGACGCCCACCAGCTTCTGCCCGAAACCCACACCTACCACCGCTTCATCGCTCCGAGTCGGTACTTCGCCGACCACCAGGAGTGGTTCCCCGTCCTCTCCGGCGAGCGGCGGCCGGGCGGCGTGCACGAGGGCCAGTTGTGCGTCACGGCGGCCGGTCTGGCGGACGAGTTCGCGAAGAACGTGAGCGCGCTGATCGACGACAACCCCGGCCTCGAGTACGTCTCGATCTCGCCCAACGACGGGATGCGCTGGTGCGAGTGCGAGGCCTGTCTGGAGTTGGACAAGCGGCTCTGCGGCGGGCGGACGACCTCGCTGGGGCTGACCGGCGAGCGGCCGTTCGTCGGCGACCGGGTGTTTTGGTTCACCAACGAGGTGGCCCGGCGGGTGGGCGGTCGGTACCCGGAGGTCAAGCTGGTCTGCCTGGCCTACGTCAACTACGCCGAGCCGCCGGACAGCGTCAGGCTGGAGCCGAACGTGGTCCCCTGGCTGTGCCACTACGCGCCGGCGGACTACAGCCGGCCGATTGCCGATCCGACCTCGGAGCCGAACAAGCTGTTCAGCGCCCTGCTGCTGCGCTGGGTCGAGCGCCGGCCGGATCTGCTCTACTACGGCTACGTCGGCAAGAGCATGTGGTGGCGGCTGCCGCGTCCGGTGCTGCACCAGTTCGCCGGTGACGTGAAGTCCCTCCACGGGCTGGGCGTCCGCCGCTACTACGCCCAGAGCGCGCTGTCCGACTGGAGCCTCGACGGCCCAATGCCGTACGTCATCGCCAAACTGCTGTGGGAGCCGCGGTTGAGCCCCGACGCCGTGGCGGCGGACTGGTGCCGGCACATGTACGGCGCCGCGGCTGAGGCGATGACCGCGTTCTACCGGCGCGTCGAGGAGTCGGTGCTCAAGACCGGACAGTCGTACTCGGACAACCCGCCCAAACAGGTGCCGGGGCTGTACGATGCCGGTCTGCTGGAGCAGGCCGCGGGCGATCTGGAGAGCGCCCTGAAGCAGGCCGATTCCGACCAGAGCCGCGCGCGGGTCGAGGCGGTGGCCAAGACCTTCGCCTACGGGCGGGCGGTGATCGCCTCGCTGACGGCGGCGGCCGAATATCAGCGGGAGCCGACCCTCGAGGCCCTTCGCACGGTACGGGAGCAAGGCGAGGCCGCGCTGAAGCTGAGCAACCATCCCGACTTCCGCAAGTGGCTGGAGCGGCAAGGGACCATCGGCCCGCTCGGGGTGGTGGCCCAGGGGCTGGGCGAGCCGGAGCAGCGCGGCGGCCGGACCTGCTACAACACCGACGAGACCGGCCCGGGCGACGGCCAGGCCGGCTGGGCCGCGTTCCTCGTCCCGGTCGCCGACCCGACCCGCCCGGCAGTGCTGGAGCTGGACGTCTGGGGCACCTCACAGCTTGCCGCCATCTCGGTCGACACCGAAGGGCTCAACCGCTCCTTCGCCGCGGGCGGCAAGTGGACCTCACTCATGCCCCGCCGGCCGCTGAGCGGCCAGGAGCAGTGGGACACTCTGACCTACGACCTCCCACCCACGGCCCTGGCGCCGAGACGCAAGCTCCAGCGAATCGGTTTCGGCGGCGCCGACAGCCAGATCTGGCTCAGCGGGATTCGCATCAAGCAAGACGAATGAACGCAACCCGATTGGGGTCAGGTCTTGCAATCGCACAAATGGGCGATTGCAAGACCTGACCCCGTTAGGAGCAGGCATGCTGAAGGAAGGCCCGGCGGACCGCCGCGAACTGCGCCGGGAGGGGGTCGAGGCGGATCTGGTGGTGGTCGGCGGGGGGCTGGCCGGGTGTTGTTGCGCGGTTACCGCCGCGCGGGCGGGGTTGCGGGTAGCCTTGGTGCAGGACCGGCCCGTGCTGGGCGGCAATGCCTCCAGCGAGGTGCGGCTGTGGGTCCTGGGGGCCACCGCTCACATGGGCAACAACAACCGCTGGGCGCGGGAAGGCGGCGTGGTCGATGAGGTGCTGGTGGAGAACTGGTATCGCAATCCCGAAGGCAATCCCCACGTCTTCGACACAGTGCTCCTGGAGCTGGTCACCGGCGAGCCGAACCTGCGCCTGTTGCTCAACACCGCCGTCTACGAGGTGGGCAAGGAGTCGCCCGACGCCATCGCCTCGGTGACCGGGTTCTGCGCCCAGAACTCGACCATCTACGAGCTGTCCGCGCCGCTGTTCTGCGACGCCTCGGGCGACGGGATCGTGGGCTTCATGGCCGGGGCGGCGTTCCGCATGGGGGCCGAGCCGCCCGACGAGTTCGGCGAGAAGTTCGCCCCGGACGAGGACTACGGCGGCCTGTTGGGCCACTCGATGTACTTCTACGCCAAGGATGTCGGCCGGCCGGTGCGGTACGCGCCGCCGAGTTTCGCCTTGCGCGACATCACCGCCATCCCGCGCTGGCGCAGCTTCAACGACCGGACCCACGGCTGCCGGCTGTGGTGGATCGAGTACGGCGGCCGGCTGGACACCGTGCATGACACGGAGCGGATCAAGTGGGAGCTGTGGCGGGTGGTCTACGGGGTGTGGGACCACATCAAGAACTCGGGCCAGTTCCCTGAAGCCGAGACGATGACCCTGGAGTGGGTCGGCCACATCCCTGGCAAGCGCGAGAGCCGCCGGTTCGAGGGCTACCGCTGGCTGACCCAGCGGGACCTGGTCGAGCAGCGCGACTTCCCCGACGTGGTCGCCTACGGCGGCTGGTCGATCGACCTCCACCCGGCCGACGGTGTCTATTCACCCCGCCCTGGCTGCGACCAGTGGCACGCGCGCGGGATCTACGGCATTCCGTACGATTGCCTGCTGAGCCGCAACCTGACCAACCTGTTCCTGGCCGGGCGACTGATCAGCGCCTCGCACGTGGCCTTCGGCTCGACCCGAGTGATGGCCACCTGCGCGCATGCCGCCCAGGCGGTCGGGCTGGCGGCGGCGCTGTGTACCGCCGACCAGGTGCGCCCGGCCGAGCTGCGCGAGCCGGAGCGGATGGCGCGGCTGCAGCGCGAGCTGCTCCGTGGCGGGCAGCACCTGCCGCGGCGACGGCTGGACGATCCCGACGACCTGGCCCGCTCGGCCGAGCTGACGGCCAGCAGCGAGTTCGCCCTGGCCGAGCTGCCGCCGGACGGGCCCGCCCTGCCGCTCGACCGGCCGCGCGGGCAGATGCTGCCGGTCGGGCCAGGACCCATGCCGCGGCTGACGCTCCGCCTCGACGTGGCGCAGGCGACCACCCTGACCATCGAGCTGCGGACCAGCGATCACCCGGACAACCACACCCCGGACGTGCTCCTGGCGAGTCGCGAGCTGACCCTGGAGCTGGGCGACGATCAGCCGGTCACGCTGGACTTCGGCGTGGACCTCGACCGAGAGCGGTACGTCTTCTGCTGCCTGCCGGCCAACGACCAGGTGGCGGTGCGCGGCAGCGCGATGAGGCTGACCGGCGTGCTGGCTGTCAGCCTGCGCCGGCGGCAGGAGCCGGAGCGCGACATCGGGGTCGAGCACTTCGACTTGTGGTGTCCCGAGCGGCGGCCCGGCGGGCACAACCTCGCCCTGCGGGTCGACCCGCCGCTGTCGCTGTTCGGCGCGGCGCGGGTGACCAACGGCCTGGCCCGGCCGACCAACGGCCCGAACGCCTGGCTGGCCGAGCCGACCGATCCGCGGCCGACGCTGCATCTCCAGTGGCCCGAGCCCGTTGAGCTGGGCCGGGTGGAGCTGAGCTTCGACAGCGACTTCGACCACCCGCTCGAATCGGTGCTGATGGGCCAACCGGAGGCTGTTTCGCCATTCTGCGTCAAGCATTGGCGGCTGCTGGCGGATGGCCAGCCGGTGGCCGAGGTGACCGACCAGCACCAGTCGCGGCACACGGTCCGGCTCCCGTCCCCGCGCCTGGTAGAGTGCCTCGTGGTGGAGCTGCTGGACGGCTGGAGCGCCGCGCCGCGCGGGGTGTTCGAGCTGCGCTGCTACCGCGACCCCGACGGCCGGATAGTGGTCCGCGACGAGGGCTGACCGCCGCTCACAGGAACTGGCGCAGGTAGGCGAGCTGTTTGGGCGTGTTGGCCATCGGGTCGCCGAAGGTGCCGGTCTCCAGCACCACATAGCCTTCGTAGCCGATCTCGCGGAGCACGTCGCAGGCTTCGGCGACCGGGACGCTGCCCTCGCCGAGCGGCCGGTCGTTGAGCTTCTCGGTGAACTCCTTGACGTGCACCTGGCAGATCACCTCGCGCAGCGCGCGCAGCTCGGCCAGCGGGTCGTGGCCCAGCCAGACCGCGTTGCCCACGTCGTAGTAGCAGCGCACCGCCGGCGAGCCCACCCGGCCCAACAGGTCGAGCACGGCGTGCGCCGGCAGCTCGCCTTCGTAGCCCAGCGTGACGCCGGCCTGCTCCGCCGCCGGGGCGACCTCGCGGAAGTGATCGGCGACCCTTTGCAGCTCTTCTGCGGTGTGCGGCGCCGCGGCGAAGAAGAACGGCACCAGAACCACCTTCGCGCCCAGGTCCGCGGCGGCGGCGATGCCCGCCCGGACCAGCTCCACGGCGCGCTCGCGCACGGCCGCGTCGTCGCTGGCGAACCCGCCGCGGTTGAGCACGCCGATACACAGCGAGGGGAGCTCGATCCCGTTGGCCGCGGCCTGGAGCCGGGTCGCTTCACGCCGGGCCGGCTGGCTGACCAGATCGTCTTCCTCGCCGAAGCGCAGCTCGACGCCGTCGAAGCCCATCGCCGCGGCGGCCTCGAACATCTGCTCGCGGGTGCCCAACAGATGCTCCATCGCCCCGGTCTTCATCCCAAGTCCTCCACTGCCACCGGCCGGCCACCGGCCATCGCCTGGTTGTACGCCACCGTCGCCGCGAGGGTCTTGGCCGCGTCCAGGTAATCGGTCGGGACAAGGCCCTGATCCTTGTTGCGGACCGCCTCGACGAAGATCTCGATCTGGCGGTGGAGACCCGACTCGGTGCCCTTGTACTCGATCATCTCGCCGTCGATCCGGGCGGTCAGGGCGCTGGCCGAGACCGCCAGGTCGACAAACAGATCGCGCCCGCCGAGGCCTAGGTCGTACCGCCCGATGCCGCCCGTATGAGTGGTCGCGAGACTGCCCACCGCGCCGCCGGCGAACTTCAGACAGCCCACCGTGGCGTCCTCGAAATCGGTCACCTCGGGCATCAGGCCGCTCAGGCCCATGGCCTGGACCTCGGTCACGTCGCCCAGGAAGTAGCGCATCAGGTCGACCACGTGGGTGGCCTGCTCCAGCACCTGACCGCCGGACTGGGCCTTGACCCGCCACCACGGCGTGCCGGGGGTGCCGACCAGGACCTGGCCGACGCCCAGGCCGAGGACCCGGTCGCCGATCAGCTCGCGAGCCTTGGCGGTCACGTCTGAGCTGCGCCACATGTAACCGCTCTGGTTGATCACCCCAGCCCGGGCGATGGCCGCGGCGGTGTCCCTGGCCACGTCCAAAGTGAGCGCCACCGGCTTGGCGACGAACACCGCCAGCCCGCGCTCGGCGGCGTCGATCACCTGCCGCCGGTGGGCGCCGGGCGGGAGACAGACGAAAACCGCGTCCAGCTCGGCCTGATCGAGCAGGGCGAGCTCGCCGTCGTAGACCTGGCCGCCCTCTTCCTCGGCCACGGCACGCGCCCGGTCCCGGTCCACGTCGTAGACCCCGACCACGCGCGCGTCGGCCATCTGCCGCAAGCTGTTGCGGTACGGCCGGGTGATGCCCCCCGCCCCGATGAACCCGATCCTCATGCTGGCCTCCTGTCGGCGCGCGATGGTAGGAACGCTCGGCCCCCGGTGTCAAGAGACACGGAGGTCGGGTTATATCGTTGCAGAACTCAAAGACATGGCTCGCGACGCACCGGTGCTGGTTCGTCAGGAGATCGAGGTCCGCGGCCTGGTCCAGGGCGTGGGCTTTCGGCCGTTCGTCTACCGCCTGGCCCAGGAGTTGGGCCTGGGCGGCGACGTCCAGAACCATTCTCAGGGCGCCCGGGTGGCGGTCGAGGGCGCGGCCACGGCCATCGCGCGGTTCGCTCGCCGGCTGGTTGCCGAGCTGCCAGCTCCGGGCCGGATCGACTCGCTGCACGCGACCGACGCCCCGCCGCGCGGCGAGCGGACCTTCACCATCGCCGCCAGCGAGGTGTGCGACGGCGAGGTGGCGCTGGTCCTGCCCGACCTGGCCCTGTGCGACGACTGCCGGCGCGAACTGCTCGATCCCGCCGACCGGCGGCACCACTACCCGTTCCTCAACTGCACCCACTGCGGGCCGCGGTTCACCATCGTCCGCAACGTGCCCTACGACCGGGTGAACACCACCATGGCGGGCTTCAGCCTCTGCCCCGACTGTGCCCGCGAGTACGCCGACCCGGCCGACCGGCGGTTCCACGCCCAGCCGAACGCCTGTCCCGAGTGCGGCCCGCGGGCGACTGTGATTGGCGGCGACGGCGAGCCCATCGCCGCCGCCGCGGCGCTGCTCCGGGCGGGCAAGACGGTGGCGGTCAAGGGCCTGGGGGGGTACCACCTGGCCTGCGACGCCGGCGACGAGGCGGCCGTGGCGCGCCTCCGCGAGCGCAAGCACCGCGAGGCCAGGCCGTTGGCGGTGATGGTCGGCTCGCTCGACCAGGCGCGGGAGCTGGGGCACGTCTCGTCCGCCGAGGCCGCGCTGCTGACCTCCCCGGCGGCGCCCATCGTGCTGCTCGCCCGCCGGCCCGACGCCCCGCTGGCGCCGAGCCTCGCGCCGGGGGTCACCACGGTCGGCGTGATGCTGGCCTACACCCCGCTCCACGTCTTGCTGTTGGAAGCGTTCGGCGGGCCGTTGGTGATGACCTCGGGCAATCTGACCAACGAGCCCATCGCCCATCTGGACGACGACGCGGCGGCGCGGCTGGGGGCCATCGCCGACGCCTTCCTGGTTCACGACCGGCCCATCGAGCGGCGCTGTGACGACAGCGTGGTGGCGGTCCGGCGGTCGGCGCCGCTGCCGCTACGGCGCAGCCGCGGGTACGCCCCGGCACCGGTGCAGGTGGCGGCCAAGCCGGCCGGGCCGGTGGTCCTGGCCGTCGGTGGGCATCAGAAGAACGCCTTCTGTCTGCTGCGCGGCGACCAAGCCTTCTTGTCGCACCACGTCGGCGACCTGGAAAACGACCGGGCGCTGGCGGCCTTCGAGACCGGCATCGCCGACTTCGAGCGGCTGTTCGACCTCCGGCCGGCGCTGCTCGCTCACGATGAGCACCCCGATTACCTGGCCACCGGCTACGCGCTCCGACGGGCCGAGCGCGAGGGCCTGCCGCTGGTCGCGGTGCAGCACCACCACGCCCATATCGCCTCCTGTCTGGCGGACAACGGCCTCGATGAGCCGGTGATAGGGGTCGCCTACGACGGTACCGGGCTGGGCCCCGACGGGACCATCTGGGGCGGCGAGATTCTGGTCGCCGACCGGGCGAGCTACCGCCGCGCCGGCTGGCTGCGGCCGTTCCGCCTGGCCGGCGGCGAGGCGGCGGTGAAGCAGGGCTGGCGGGTCGCCCTGGCGCTGGCCCAGGCCGCCGGCGTGCCGCCGCCGAGCTGGCCGGAGGTGGACGCGCCACGGCGCGAATTCGTGACCGAGATGCTGGCCCGCGAGGTGCGCTGTTACCGCACCACCAGCGCCGGGCGGCTGTTCGACGGGTTCAGCGCGCTGCTCGGCCTCCGCGCCGAATCGCACTACGAGGGCGAGGGGGCGGTGGCGCTGGAAGGCGCCTGCGACGAGCGGGAGCCCGGTGCGCTGCCGTTCGCGCTGGCCGAGACGCCGGACGGGCTGGTCATGGACTGGACGCCGGCGGTGGCCGAGGCGCTCGCCGGCGGGACCGCCGGCGAGCTGGCGATGCGCTTCCACCGCGGGCTGGCCCGGGTGACCGCCGAAGCCTGCCGCGCCGTGGCCGACGCGACCGGGCTGGACCGGGTGGCGTTGAGCGGCGGGTGTCTGGTCAACCGGGTGCTGTTCGAGCTGCTGGCGGATTCCTTGGATGCGGTGGGTTTGCGCGTCCTGCGGCACCGGCAGGTGCCCCCGAACGATGGTGGTCTGGCTTTGGGACAGGCGGTCGCCGCCCGGGCCCGGGCCGAGGATGAGAGTTATGTGTTTGGCCGTGCCGATGCGGGTGACGGAGGTCGCTGACCAGGAGTTGGTGGTCGAGCTGGACGGCGTCAGGCAACGGGCCCGGCGCGATCTGCTCGACGAGGTCGCTGTCGGCGACCACGTGATCGTCCACGCCGGCTACGCCATCAGCCGGCTCGACGAGGTCGAGGCGGCCGCGACGATGGCGCTGCTGGCGGAGCTCGCACCGGGAGACGTCGGTGAGCGGTGAGGTGTGGCAGTCGCGACAGGCGGTGGCCGGACTGTGTCGGGACATCGCCGCACTGGCCGACCGGCCGATCAAGATCATGCACGTCTGCGGCTCGCACGAGCACAGCCTCAGCCAGTGGGGGCTGCGTTCGCTGCTGCCCGAGACGGTCGAGTTGATCGCCGGACCGGGCTGTCCGGTGTGCGTCTGCCCCGAGCACGAGATCCGCGAGGCCATGGCCGTCGCCGCCCGCGGCGCGATGGTCCTGACCTACGGCGACATGCTCCGCGTGCCGACCTCTGCCGGCTCGCTCCAGGAGGCGGCCGCCCGCGGGGCCGACATCCGGCTGGTCTACTCGGCCGCCGACACGGCCCGGCTGGCGCGCGAGCACCCGGACCGTCAGGTGTGCTTCTTCGCCGTCGGGTTCGAGACCACCGCCGCGCCCACCGCCGGGCTGCTGACCGCCTCGCCGCCCGACAACCTGACGGTGCTCACCGCCCACCGCCTGACCCCGCCGGCGATGACGCTGCTGCTGCGCTCGGGCGAGATCCGCATCGACGCGTTGATCGCCCCCGGCCACGTCTCGGTCGTGATCGGCGCCGACGCCTGGGGCTCGTTCCCCGTTGAGTTCGGCCTGCCCACGGTGGTGGCCGGGTTCGAGCCGGTGGACGTGCTCCTGGCCGTGCGCGAGATCCTCGACCAGCGGCGCCGCGGCCTGGCCGAGCTGGGCAACGTCTACCGCCGGGTGGTGCGGGCAGAGGGCAACCTGCGCGCGCGAGCGGCCATCGACCAGGTCTTCGCGGTCGCCCCAGTCTGGTGGCGCGGGCTGGGTGAACTGCCCGACAGCGGGCTGGTGCTGCGCGACGGCCGGCACGACGCCCGCGAGCGGTTCGGCGTGCGGCTCGTCCCCGGCGACGACGAGCTGCCGCACGGCTGTCAGTGCAACCGGGTCATGCTGGGCCAGATCCAACCGCCCGAGTGCGGGCTGTTCCGCACCGCCTGCCACCCCCTGCGACCGTTCGGGCCGTGCATGGTGTCGCAGGAGGGGACCTGCTACATCTGGCATCAGTACGGCGGCGCGGCGGCTTAACGACAAGAGGAGTCGATGGAACGGCAGATCACCCTGGCCCACGGCAGCGGCGGACGGCTGACCTCGGAGCTGATCCGGCAGGTCTTCGTCGAGGCCTTCGACGATCCCGAGGGCCGCCGGCTGGACGACTCGGCCGTGCTCGACTGGCCGGGCGGCCGGCTGGCGGTGACCACCGACGCGTTCGTGGTCAAACCGCGGAGTTTCCCCGGCGGTGACATCGGCAAGCTGAGCGTGTGCGGGACGGTCAACGATCTGGCGGTGGCCGGGGCGGTGCCGGTGGCGCTGACCGCGGCCTTCGTGCTGGAGGAAGGGCTCCCGGCCGCCGAACTGCGGGACATCGCCGCCAGCATGGCGGTCACGGCGCGCGAGGCCGGGGTGCGGCTGGTGGCCGGCGACACCAAGGTGGTCGAGCACGGCAGCGGCGACGGCGTGTACATCGCCACCGCCGGCTACGGCCGCGTGCCGGACGGCGTGGAGTTGGGCGCCCAGAGAATCGCCCCGGGTGACGTGATCCTGGTCAGCGGCGATGTCGGACGGCACGAGGCGGCGGTGCTGCTGGCCCGCGGCGAGCTTCACTTCACCGCCGACATCGTCTCCGACTGCGCTCCATTGGGGGCGCTCTGCCAGGCGGTGCTGGCGGCCGGCGGGGGCGGCGTGAAATGCCTCCGCGACGCCACCCGCGGCGGGCTGGCCACGGTGCTCTGCGAGTACGCCGGCGCCGCCGGGCGGAGGCTCGTCTTGGACGAGAGCGCCATCCCGGTCAGCCCGCCGGTGCGGGCGGTGTGCGAGCTGCTCGGGCTCGACCCGCTCTACCTCGCCTGCGAGGGGACGATGGTCGCAGTGGTCGCGGAGGAATGTGCCGCGAGGGTGGAAGGCGTGTTGCAGGAACATCAACAGCACGGCCGGATTATCGGACGAGTGGACGAAGAGTCCGACGGTCGAGTCCTACTCGAAACTGGGGTAGGCGGCCGTCGGGTGCTGGACCTGCTGGCTGGTGGGCAGCTCCCGCGCATCTGCTGAGGATGGCGACGATGAGGTGGTCGGAGCTGATTGCCGCGTTGGGCGCGAAGACGGTGGTGGACGCCCCGGACTTTGAGGTCAGGAATGTTGCGGCGGCCGACCTGCTGAGCGACATTCTGGCCACCTCGAAGGACGATTTCGTGATCCTCACCGGGCAGGTCTCGCCGCAGGCCATCCGCACCGCCATCACCGTCGGGGCGCTGGGGGTGATCATCGTTCGGGGCAAGCAGCCGCTGCCGGAGACCGTGGGCATCGCCCAGAACTACGGCGTGCCCCTGGCGCTGTCGGACATGAAGATGTTCGAGGCCTGCGTGGCCGCCGGAGCGTCGCTGTGGAATTCACCTTCGTCGAAGAACTCGTCCATCGTCTGAAGGTCTTTCAGGCCATGGCGACCGATGTGGTCTCCATCGCCCCGCACGAGACCATGCGCGCCGCGCAGCTCCACATGCGCTCGAAGCGCGTCTCCGGCATGCCTGTGACCGCTGGCGAGCAGATGATCGGGATCGTCACCATCGAGGACATCATCAAGGCTCTCGATCTGGGGCACATCGACGAGCCGGTCGAGCGCTGGATGACTCGCGACGTGGTCACCGTCGACCGCCGCTGGCCGCTCTCACGGGCCATGTCGATCCTCGACCGGACGCAGTTCGGCCGGCTCCCGGTGCTCGATGAGAACGACAAGCTGTGCGGCGTGATCACCCCTGAGAGCATCCTCCGGGCGCTCTTGATCGAGCTCAACCGGTTGCTCGCCCAGGACGAGGAGCGCGAGGCCGCCAAGGTCTCGGCCGACGGCGAATCGGAGCGTTTCGAGTTCGACGTGGAAGCCCAGGATTACGACCGCGCCGGGCTGGCCAGCGTCCGGCTGAAGCGCGAGCTGACCGCGCGCGGGTTCGAGCCGAACCTCTGCCGGCGGGTGGCCATCGCCACCCACGAGGCCGAAACCAACCTGATTATCCACACCCTCCACGGCGGGCAGATCATCGCCGACATCGAGCCGCACTGCATCCGGCTCAACGTCCGCGACGACGGGCCGGGGATCGACGACATCGAGCAGGCCATGGTCCCCGGCTACTCGACCGCCAGCGAGTTCGTGCGGGACCTGGGGTTCGGCGCCGGGCTGGGCCTGCCGAACATCCAACGCTGCTCGGATCATTTCGAGATCCGCAGCGCGCCGGGGTATGGCACCCGGCTCAATCTGCGCTTCGACGTGCCCGACGAGGCCGAACAGGCGGCCTCCGGCTCTCCGGAGACGGGCGCGGAAGACTCGGCCGGCGGGGCTGGCGGCATCCTCCCGCGGGCCGCTGCCGAGCCGCCCACGGCGGAGGAGGCGACCGACCCATGACCGTTCCGGAGGTCGCGCAGCAGCTCGGTCTGCGCGCGGTAACTACGTTGCACGACCACCTCATCGAAGGCGTGATCGTCTCGGACCTGCTCAGCAACGTGCTGGCCAACGCCGCGCCCGGATACATCTGGGTGACCATCCAGGTGCACCGGAACGTGGCCATGGTGGCGTCGGCGCAAAACCTGGCCGCGGTGATCGTCTGCGGCGGGCGCGAGCCGGCAGCCGAGTTGGTCGAGCTGGCGGCCGACGAGCACGTCGTGATCCTTGTCAGCGACGACATGGCGTACGAGGTGTGTGGCCGGCTCTACGAGCTGGGGGTACGGTAGGTGCGGACCGTTACGGTCGACCTGCACATCCATTCGGTGCTGTCTCCCTGTGGAGACTTGAGGATGTCCCCTCGGCGGATCGTGGCCGAAGCCCGGCGGCTCGGGCTGGAGGTGGTGGGTCTGGCCGATCACAACTCGGCGCGCAACGCCCCGGCGCTGCGAGACGTTTCCGGAGGGGGAAACGCTGTCACGGCCCTGTACGGGCTCGAGGTGCGGTCGAGCGAGGAAGTCGATCTGCTGTGCGTGTTCGACGCGGTGGACGACGCCCTCGCCTTCGGCGAGTGGGTCTATGCCCGGCTGCCCGAGGTGGCCTGTGACGCGAAGGTGTTCGGCGATCAGGTGGTGGTCGACGGCGACGAGGAGATCCTCGGGTTCGAAGACCGGCTGCTGATCAACGGCATCGCCGCGTCACTGGGCGAGGTGGCCGACGAGGCCCGCGCGCGCGGCGCGCTGGTGATCCCGGCGCACGTGGACCGGGCGACCGACAGCGTGATCAGCCAGCTCGGCTGGCTGCCCGACGACCTGGTGGTCGACGCGGTGGAGGTCACCCGGTTCGGGGACGAGGAGGCCCTGGCCCGGGCGCACAGGTGGCTGGAGCGGGTGCCGGTGGTGCGGTTCTCGGATGCGCATCGGCCGGAGGACATCGGCTACCAGACGACGGCGTTTCATCTGGCCGAGGTGACGGTGGCGGAGCTGCGAGCGGCGCTCGCGGGTGCAGGTGGGCGGTGGCATCGGCCGATCCGGGCCGCCCGTGCTGGAGAAGGAGAAGTTGGATGAGCCAGACTCCGATGTTGGTCCAGAAGTTCGGGGCCGAGGAGGTGGTGTTCAAGGCGCTGGATGACTTCATCGCCTCGCGCGAGTACTCCCCGGACTCTCTGATCGAGGTCCTGCACCGCGCGCAGGAGATGTTCGGCTATCTGCGCAACGACGTGCTCGAGCATGTCGCCGACCGTCTCAAGATTCCCCTCGCCAGGGTGTTCGGGGTGGCCACCTTCTATCACCTGTTCCACCTCAAGCCGAAGGGCAAGTACGAGATCCACGTGTGCACCGGCACCGCCTGCTACGTGCGCGGCGCGGACCGGTTGATCAACGCCCTGGTCAAGGAGTTGGGGGTCAAGCTCGACGAGACCACCACCGACGGGCTGTTCACTCTGTGCAACGCGCGCTGCATCGGCTCCTGCGGCCTCGCCCCGGCGATGATGATCGGCGAGGACGTCTACGGCCGGGTCGAGCCGAAGAACGTCAGACGGGTGCTGCGCAAGTACCGCTAGCGATGGACGAGCTGATGCTGCACGTGCTCGATGTGGCCATGAACGCCGTCAGCGCCGGCGCCCGGACCATCCGGATCGGGGTCTTCGAGGCCCCGGCCGAAGACCGTCTGTGTCTCTACGTGGCGGACGACGGGCCGGGAATGTCGGCCGAGCTGGTCGAACGGGTGCTGACCGAGTTCGCCACCACCAAGCAGAAGCGCGCCGGCTGGGTCGGGTTCGGCCTGGCGCTGCTGCGGAGCACGGTGGACCTGACCGACGGCAGCTTCACCCTGCGGTCGCGTCCGGGGCAGGGCACGCTGGTCACCGCCCGGATGGCGTACGGGCACGTCGATCGGCCGCCGCTCGGTGACGTGAGCAAGACGCTGCGGGCCCTGCTGGTGGGCTGTCACAGCGTCGACGTCTGCTTCACCCACCGACTGGGCGACCGCGGCTACCGGATCGATACCAGGCCGGTGCGGCGCGCCGTGGGCGAGGCCTACGACAGTCACACCGTGCAGCAGTGGTTGTTGGACCAGGTCCGCGAGGGCGAGGCAGCCCTGGCGGATGGGAGAGCCGGAGATGAACCTCGAGGAACTTAGGCGTTTGCGCGAGCGCGCGGTCAGGGACCTGGCCCTGCGTAGCGAGCACGGCCGCTTCCGGATCGTGGTGTGCATGGGCACCAGCGGCCTGGCCAAGGGCAGTCGTGACACGATGGACACGCTGATCAGCGAGATCGAGCGGCTCGGCCTCCGCGACGTGGAGGTGGTCGCCGTCGGCTCCAGCGGCGTGGAGGATCTCGAGCCCATCCTGACGGTCGAGGAGAAGGGCTGCGATCCGGTGGTCTACGGCGAGGTCGACACCCGCGTCGCCAAGCGCATCATCAACGAGCACCTCGTGGACGGCAAAAAGGTTGCCAGCCACGTGATCGCCAGGCAGCTTCCGAAAGAGGTGAGGTGATGGCGGAGTTCAAGCGCCTGCACTGCTTCCTCTGCACCGGCCAGGCCTGTATCAGCTCCGGCGCCCGCGAAGTGCGACAGAAACTCGATGAAGAGCTGGCCCGGTACGGCCTGGCGGACGACGTGCAGATCATCGAGACCGGCTGCGCCGGGCCCTGCGACCACGGCCCGCTGCTCAGCGTCTGGCCCGACGAGACCTTCTACCACCAGGTCCACGCCAAGGACGTGCCGGCCCTGGTCGAGGAGCACTTCGTCAAGGGCCGGCCGTACGAGCCGTGCATGGTCACCGCTGAGGCCGGCGAGTTGGTCGCCACCCAGCGCGACTTCGCCTTCCTCAACCAGCAGACCAAGATCGTTCTGGAGAACTCCGGCCTGATCGATCCCGAGAAGATCGACGAATACATCGCTCAGGAGGGGTACCTGGCGCTGGGCACGGTGGTCACCTCATGGACCCCGCAGCAGGTGATCGACGAGGTCAAAAAGTCCGGTCTCCGCGGTCGCGGCGGCGCGGGCTTCCCCACCGGCGTCAAGTGGCAGCTCCTGCACAACTCGCCGGGCGCCCAGAAGTACGTCATCTGCAACGCCGACGAGGGCGACCCCGGCGCGTTCATGGACCGCAGCGTGCTGGAGGGCGACCCGCACCGGGTGATCGAGGCGATGGCCATCAAGGGCTACGCCACCGGGGCGAGCAAGGGCTACGTCTACTGCCGGGCGGAGTACCCGCTGGCCATCCGCCGCCTGCGACTGGCGCTGCAGGAGGCCCGGGCCTACGGGCTGCTGGGCGACCGGCTGTTCGAAACGGACTTCAGCTTCGACATCGATCTCCGGGTCGGCGCCGGGGCCTTCGTGTGCGGCGAGGAAACCGCCCTGATGCAGTCCATCGAGGGCCGCCGCGGGCAGCCCACGCCGCGCCCGCCGTTCCCCACGGAACGCGGCTTGTGGGGCTGCCCGACCAGCATCAACAATGTCGAAACGTACGCCAGCGTGCCGTGGATTATCCGACACGGTGCCGAGGCTTTCGCGGCCATCGGGACCGAGACCAGCAAGGGGACCAAGGTCTTCGCCCTGGCCGGCAACGTGCAGAACACCGGGCTGGTCGAGGTGCCCATGGGCACCACCCTGCGGCAGATCGTCTTCAACATCGGCGGCGGGATCATCGATGACCGGGCGTTCAAGGCGGCCCAGACCGGCGGCCCGTCGGGCGGCTGCATCCCGGCCAAGCACCTCGACACGCCGGTCGATTACGAATCCCTGGCCGAGCTCGGCGCCATCGTCGGGTCGGGCGGGCTGATCATCCTCGACGAGACCTCGTGCATGGTCGACGTGGCCCGGTACTTCATGGAGTTCTGCGTCGACGAGAGCTGTGGCAAGTGCATCCCGTGCCGCGCCGGAACCCGGCAGGTGTACGAGATCCTGACTCAGATCTGCGAGGGCGAGGCGAGCATGGACGACCTCGACCGCCTCGAGAAGCTGTGCCTGATGATGAAGGAGATGAGCCTCTGCGGGCTGGGTCAGACGGCGCCCAATCCGGTGCTGTCGACCATCCGCCACTTCCGCGAGGAGTACGAGGCGCACATCCTCCACAAGACCTGCCCGTCGGGTGTCTGCCGCAAGCTGCTGACCTTCTCCATCAGCCAGGAGGCCTGCACCGGCTGCGGCGTCTGCGCGCGCAACTGCCCGGTCGACACCATCTTCAAGATGGACACCGAGCGGAAGTACTACATCGTCCAGGACGCCTGCATCAAGTGCGGGACCTGTTTCGACGTGTGCAACTTCAGCGCCGTCGTCAAGGAGTAGCCACATGGGCGAGCCGATCACCATCACCATCGACGGCACCCCGTGCCGGGGTGAGAAGGGGATGACCATCCTCGAGGTCGCCAAGGCCAACGAGGTCGACATCCCGACCCTCTGCCACCATCCCTGGCTGACCAATCACGGCGCCTGCCGGATGTGCGTGGTGGAGGTCGAAGGACAGCGCAAGCTGGTCACCGCCTGCGCCGCGCCGGCCACCGACGGGATGGTGGTCACCGCGCACAACGACCGGCTGCACATGCTCCGGCAGATGACCCTGGAACTGCTCTTCGCCGAACGGAACCACATCTGCCCTTACTGCCCCATGACCGGAGTGTGCGAGCTGCAGAACCGGGCGTACCAGCATGGCATCACCCACACTCGGTACGACTACATCTTCCCGGTGCTCAACCCGGACACGACCAACCCGCACTTCGTCCAGGACCACAACCGCTGCATCCTCTGCGGCCGGTGCGTGCGCGCCTGTTACGAGCTGGTCGGGGTGGGGACCCTGGCCTTCGGCCACCGCGGCTCGCGGGAGGTGATCGTCGCCGACCTGGGCGTGCCGCTGGGCGAAAGCACCTGCATCTCCTGCGGCACCTGCGTCGACGTCTGTCCCACCGGGGCGCTGTTCGACAAGCGGGCGCCGTATTTCGCCAAGGGCGAGGGACTCGATCGGCGCCGGTCCATCTGCCCGGACGACGACCTGGGCTGCGTCATGAACGTGGTCCTGCGGTCCGGCATGGTGGCCCGCAACGAGGGCTGCGAAGACGCCCCCGTCAACGGTCCGCTGCTGTCCCACAAGTCGCGCTACGAGCTGCTCCACGAGCCGCACCCGCGGGTCCTGCGGCCGATGATGCGGGACGACAGCGGGCGGGTCACCGAGTGCGACTGGGAGACCGCCCTGAACGCGGCGGCGGCGGCCCTGGCGCCGCCGGCGCAGGCCAACTTCGACACCAGCGGTCGGGTCGGCCTGGCCTCCGAGCGGCTGCCCCTGGAGACCCTCGAGGCCTTCTTCAAGTTCATGACCGAGGCCAGCGGCAGCGGCAACGTGGACACCCTCCGCGGGGAGCAGCGTCAGACCATCCGCGCCGCGCACGACATCTACGGGACGCATGAGGAGTGCAGCCTGGAGGCCGTGCATGAGGCCGACATGGTGCTCCTGGTCGGGCTCGACCCGCCCTCGACCCACCCGGTTCTGGGCGCCTGGCTGTCGCGCAAGGTCCACCACGAGCAGTGCCCGGTGGTGTGCATCAGCCCGCGCAGCACGAAGATCGCCGAGTTGGCCACGGTCAACCTCAAGCCGCGGCGCGGCGGCGAGCAGGCGGTGCTCTACGGCCTGCTCGGGCTGCTCCTGGACCTCAAGGGGCTGGACCGGCGGGTCGACCGCGAGACGGCCGAGAAATGGCGGGCGCACCCGCCCAGCCGGGCCGTGTTCGAGGCCGGCGTCGACGCCGACGACCTGGTCCGCATCGCCCACCTTTATGCCAAGGCGCAGCGGCCGGTGATCCTCTACGGGCCGGACGTCACCGGCGGCGGCAACCCGACCCTGATCGGGCGGCTGTGGGAGATGGCCAAGCTCTGCGACCACCACGAGGCGAGCGGCGCGATCCGCGTGCGCGGGCTGACCACCGGGGCCAACTCGGCCGCGGCCGAGGCGGTCGGCTACCGTGGCGCCGACCTGCGCGAGGCGGAGGCCATCGTCATCTTGCAGGGCGACGACCCGGTAGACCTCATGCCGCAGCTCCGCCAAGACCTGCGCGACGCCCGGACGGTCATCCTGATGGCCAGCCACCAGGGCCCGTTGACCGAGTTCGCGGACATCATCCTGCCGTCGCTGAAGTGGTCCGAGCGCGGCGGGACCTGGCTCAACGTGACCGGCTTGCGGCAGGAGTTTGCGGCCTGCGCGGAGCCGCCCAAGGGGATCCGGAGCGATGAGTGGGTCCTGAATGCCCTGGCCGAGCGGATGAGCGTGACGGCCGAGGAGGCCACCCATGAGTGAGAGCAAGAAGCCGGTCATCGCGTCCGTCTGGCTGGCCGGCTGCTCCGGCTGCCACATGTCGCTGCTCGACATCGACGAGCGGCTCCTGGCGGTGCTCGAGAAGGCGGACATCGCCGCCACGCCCATCACCGACTTCAAGCTGGGGAGCTTCCCCCGCTGCGATGTCGGGCTGGTCGAGGGCGCGGTGACCAACACCGACAACATCGAGTTCCTGCACGAGCTGCGCGAGAAGGCGGGTTACCTGGTCAGCGTCGGCGACTGCGCCGGGTGGGGCTGCGTGCCGTTCATGCGCAACTTCTTCCCGCTTCACGAGGTGCTCGAGCACGGATACATCTGGAGCAGCAGCACGGTCGATGGGCACATCCCCGACGATCCCGAGGTGCCCCGGTTCCTCGACCGGGTGCAGCCGATCCGGAAGTTCGTGAAGGTGGACTTCCACATCCCCGGCTGCCCGCCGTCGGCGGATACCATCTTCTACGTCATCAACGAGCTGCTGGAGGGCCGGGCGCCGACCGGCATCCCGCAGCCGCTGCTCCACTTCGACTGATTCGGAGGGTCTGATGGCAACCAAGTACACCGTCGAACCGGTCACCCGCATCGAGGGTCACGCCAAGATCACCTGCCTCGTCGACGACGACGGTCAGGTCGAGCGGGCGCGCTTCCACGTGGTCGAGTTCCGCGGCTTCGAGAAGTTCTGCGAGGGCCGGCACTTCACCGAGATGCCGACTCTGACCGAGCGGATCTGCGGCATCTGTCCGATCAGTCACCACCTGGCCAGCGCCAAGGCCATCGACCGGCTGGCCGGCGTGCAGCCGACCCGGACCGCGGCGCTGCTGCGCGAGCTGATGCACATGGGACAGATGACCCAGTCCCACGCCTTGAGCTTCTTCCACCTCTCCTCGCCCGACCTGCTGCTCGGCCCGGACGCCGATCCGGCCATCCGCAACGTGGTCGGCGTGGTGCGGGCTTTCCCCGAGGTCGGTCTGGCCGCCATCAAGCTGCGCAAGTGGGGGCAGGAGATCATCGCCGCCATCGGCGGACGGAAGATCCACCCCAACTGCGCCGTGCCGGGAGGCATCGCCGCCCGCATCAGCCGCGAACGGGCGCAGGAGCTGCTGGCCGAGCTGCCGGCCCAGATGGACACGGTCCGGACCGGGATCGACCTCCTCCTGGGCTGGGTCACCGAGCACCTGGACATCGTCCAGCGCTTCGCCGTCTTTCCCAGCTACTACGGCGGGCTGGTCTCGCCGTCAGGCCAGCTCGAGCTGTACGACGGCAACTTCCGGATCACCGATCCGCGGGGGCAGGTGGCCGAGGACCAGTTCGACACCCAGGACTACCTGGACATCGTCGGCGAGGCGGTGGAATCGTGGACCACGCTCAAGTTCCCGTTCTACCGCGAGGCCGGGTACCCCGCCGGCTGTTACCGGGTCGGCCCGCTGGGGCGGCTCAACAACTGCGACGGCATCCCCACGCCGAAGGCCCAGGCGGAATACGAGAAGTGGCTGTCGATGGCCAATGAGCACGGCGTGCAGGAGGCGACGCTGTTCTTCCACTACGCCAGGCTGATCGAGACCATCTACGCCATCGAGCGGGTCGAGGAGATCATCAACGACGAAGAGCTTTACGGCCCGGACCTCATGGCGCCGACCACCGGCCGTCTCAACGAGCGCGGCGTGGGCGTGATCGAGGCCCCGCGCGGGACCCTTTGGCACGACTACACCATCGACGAGAACGGCGCCCTGACCAACGTCAACCTGATCGTCAGCACCGGCCAGAACAATCCGGCCATGTGCAAGTCGGTGGAGTTGGTGGCGCAGGAGTTCGTCGACGGGAGCAACGTTACCGAAGGGATGCTCAACCGCCTGGAAATGGCCATCCGCGCCCATGACCCGTGCCTGAGCTGCTCGACCCACGCGCTCGGGCAGATGCCGCTGCTGGTCGAGTTCATCGACCGGCGCGGCGAGGTGGTGCGGCGGATCGCCAGGCATTGACGCGCCGGGGTGCCCGCGGGCACCCCGCGCCGCCGGGCGGGGGAACGCCATGCGGTACCTGATCGTCGGCTACGGGAACCCGAGCCGTCAAGACGACGGCGTCGGGCACTACGTCGTCAACCGGCTCAACCAGGGGTTGGGCCTGCCGGCGGTCGACCTGCTTGGCGAGCCGTCCGGGGACGGTTCGGACACGGTCCGGGTCGGGCCGCACGAGGTCCGCACCATCTGGCTGCAGCAGCTCGATGTCGGCCTGGCCGAAGAGTTCGCGGCGGCCGACAAGGTGATCCTGATCGATGCCCACGTCGACGGGCCGCCGACGGTGGCGGTCGAGATCGGCGCCGACTGGCACGTCGGGGTGACCTCGCACGTGGCCAGCCCCGAGACTCTGGTCGCCCTGGCCGAAAGCGCCTACGGACGGCGGCCCGGGGCCATTCGGTACTCGGTCCGGGGCCTCCGCTTCGACTTCGCCACCGGCCTCTCGCCCGAAGTGGCCGAGCTGGCCGACGGCGTGGCCGAGAGCATCGCGGCGGAGCTGCGCGGGGGCGAGGCGGCCCGGACCGAGGTGCGCCATGCATGAGCTGTCGCTGGCCGAGCAGATGCTGGGGCCCATCCTGGCCGTGGCCGAGGAGCACAACGCGGTCAGGGTGATCGGCGTGACGGTCGAGGCAGGAGCGTTGCAACAAGTCGTTCCGGAGAGTCTTCGGACCGCCTTCGAGGTGGTCAGCGAGGGCACTCTCGCGGAGGGAGCAACGCTCACGGTGGTGACGGCGCCGGTCGTCGCCCTATGTCGCCGCTGTGGGCTCGAGTTCGCGGTTGAGGAGTTCGTCTTCGTCTGCCCCGAGTGCGGCGTCGCCGACGTCGAGACGGTGCGCGGGCGGGACCTGACCATCCTCAGCCTGGAGCTGACGCCATGCGAGTCGACGTCGTCCATAACGTAGCCAAACTGAACGATATGATGGCCGCGCAGATCCGGGCCGAGCTGCACCGGCGCGGCATCTTCACCCTCAACCTGATCAGCAGCCCCGGCTCGGGCAAGACCACGCTGCTGCAAAAGACTCTGGAAATGCTCCGCGACGAGGTCCGGCAAGCGGTCATCGTCGGCGATCTGGCCACCTCGCTGGATGCCTGCCGGATGGCCGACCTGGCGCCCGCGGTGCAGATCAACACCGACGGCGGCTGCCACCTCGACGCGGCCATGGTCCGCAACGCGCTCGACACCCTCGACCTCGACGGGGTCGAGCTGCTGTATATCGAGAACGTCGGCAACCTGGTCTGTCCGGTGGGCTTCGACCTGGGTCAGGACGTCAAGGTCGGCCTGTTGAGCGTGCCCGAGGGCGAGGACAAGGTGGCCAAATACCCCCGTCTGTGGCGTGAGGCGGACGTGGTGCTGCTGAACAAGATCGACCTGCTGCCGTTCGCTTACTTCAACCGTGCGAAGTTCTTCGCCGATCTGAGTCAGGTCAACGCGATGCTGCCGGTGATCGAGGTCTCGGCGACCCGGGGCGATGGGCTCGAGAAGTGGTGCGAGTGGCTGCTGCGGGCGCGGACCGAGGCGATGGCGTCGGTCTAGGCGGTGGTCGACGTCTCGGACTTGTCGGCTACCGGGGCCTCCATCCGGCGCTGCGTCTCAACCGGGGCGGCTTCCTCTTCCATCGCTTCCTTGGTGGCCTTCTTGAACTCACGCAGCGATTCGCCGGCGGCCTTGGCGAATTCCGGAAGTTTGCGCGCGCCGAACAGCAGGAAGAAGATCAACGCGATCCAGATCAGCTCAGACCCACCAAGCATGGGGATCTCCGCCGCCGCTTCGCCGCGGCGGTCCGACCCAAGTATAGCGCCCGGCAGGGGGGTGTC
>JAANMW010001609.1_pt1 | contig 23065 bp, 20 predicted proteins | sample 7279671 | NCBI WGS metagenome assembly JAANMW01 (sample SAMN14094541, study PRJNA606508) | bioreactor metagenome | isolation source: A lab-scale SPAN reactor treating ammonium-rich wastewater day 247 | place: Ireland: Galway | collected 2017-09-19 | reverse complement strand
GGCGCCCCGCAGTTCCGCCAGCAGCGCGCGGGTCACCGGATCATCGGCGTCGCGCTCGCCGTTCAGCGCCGGCAGCAGCGCGTTGGCGACCTGCTTGCCCAGCTCCACGCCGAACTGGTCGAAGGCATTGATGCCCCACAGCACCGACTGCAGGTAGACGCTGTGCTCATACAGCGCGATCAGCATGCCCAGCGATTGCGGGGTCAGCGCGTCCAGCAGCAGCAGCGTGCTGGGACGGTTGCCGGGATAGCGCCGGTGCGGGTCTTCGCTGTCGCGGCCATTTGCCAGCGCCTCGGTCTGCGCCAGCAGGTTGGCCAGCAGCGCGGCGTGGTTGGCAGCGTGCGGGTGGTTGGCCCTGGCCACGCCGATGAAATCGGCCGGCACCACCTGCGTGCCCTGGTGCAAGGCCTGGAAGAAGCTGTGCTGGGTATCGGTGCCGGCCCCGCCCCACCACACCGGGACGGTGTGCCACTCGGTCTCGCGGCCATCCAGCCGCACCGACTTGCCCAGGCTTTCCATCACCAGCTGCTGCAGGTAGCTGGGCAGCAGGCGTAGGCGATCGTCGTAGGGCAGCACGGCCTGGGTGGCCGCGTGCAGGCCGTTGCGGTTCCAGATCGCAGTCAACGCATGCCAGACCGGCAGGTTGTCGCGCAACGGCGCGTGCAGGGCGTGGGCATCCAACGCAGCCGCGCCTTCCAGTAGCGCCTCGAAGCGGTCCATCCCCAGCGCCAGCGCGATCGGGAAGCCCACCGCCGACCACAGCGAGTAGCGGCCTCCCACCCAGTCCCACATCGGCAGGGTGCGCTCGGGCGGGATACCGAAGTCGGCGACCCGTTGGGCATTGGTGCTCACCGCGTACAGGCGCCCGCCCTCGGCGGAAGCGAGGTCGCCCAGCCAGGCGCGGACGATGCCGCCGTTCAGCAGCGTCTCCTGCGTCCCGAAGGTCTTGGAGATCATGATCGCGGCGGTGCGCCGCGGATCCAGCCCGGCCAGCACGCGCTGCGCCGCGTTGCCGTCCACGTTGGACAGGAAATGCACCCGGAAACGGGCATCCGGCTGCGCCAGCGCATCGACGACCAGGCGCGGCCCGAGGTCGGAGCCACCGATGCCGATGCTGACGATGTCGGTGACGTCGCTGGCGGCCAGCGCGTCCATCAGTTCGCGCATCCGCAGCTGCGCGGACAGTGCCTGCGCCCGCGCGGCCAGCGCGAAGGCAGAGCTGGCGGCGCTCCCGCGCAGTGCGCCGTGCAGCGCCGCCCGCCCCTCGGTCACGTTGACCTCTTCGCCCGCCAGCAGCTGCCGCATCGCCGCGGACAGGTCCGCGCGTTCCGCAATCGAGAACAGCGCATCCAGCGCTTCGCGGTCATACCGCTGGCGCGCGAAGTTGGCGTAGAGCGGGCCGCAGCGCAGGGCGAAATCGCCGGCGCGGGCGGGATCGGCGGCCAACAGGGCCGGCAGCGTGGTGCCGGAAAGCCGGTCGGCCTGCGCCTCCAGACCCTCCAGCAGGCCGACCATGCCGGTCAGGCCGCCTGCTTGGGCATGGAGTGGTTGGTGTGGGTCAGCCGGTTGTCGCGGTCCACGTACACGCAGGTCGGCTTGTGCGCCGCGGCTTCCTCGGCATCGCACTGCACGTAGGCGCAGATGATGACCAGGTCGCCGACCCGCGACTTGTGCGCGGCTGCGCCGTTCACCGAGATCACCCCGCTGCCTTCCTCGCCGCGGATCGCGTAGGTGGAATAGCGCTCGCCGCTGGTGACGTCGTAGATGTCGATGCGCTCGTACTCGCGGATGCCGGCGATGTCGAGCAGGCGGCCGTCGATCGCGCAGGAGCCTTCGTAATGCAACTCGGCGTGGGTGACGGTGGCGCGGTGGATCTTGCCCTTGAGCAGGGTGAGTTGCATGGTTTTCGACTCCGGTGGAACCGGCCGGATGTCCGGCCTGCGGGAAAAGTATAGGGCGCGCTTTCCGCGCTGCAACAAACAGGGCCTTCAGGGCCTCGCGCGGCGCCCGGGTCAGGCGTGGCCGGCGAGCACGAATTCGAGATTGTCGATCAGCCGGGTACGCCCCAGCCGGGCGGCGATGAGCGCCACCAGCGGGCCGGGTTGGCCGTCCACCGGCTCGCTGAAATCCGGGCGCCGCAGCACCGCGTAATCGGGCACGAAGCCGGCGGCGCGCAGGGCGGCGTCGGCCTCGGCCTCGACCTGCGCCCGCGGCGCGCCGGCCTGCGCGGCATCGCGCATCGCCAGCAGGGTGCGGTGGATCGCCGGCGCGGTCGCCCGCTCCTGCGGCGACAGGTACTGGTTGCGCGAGCTCATCGCCAGCCCGTCATGCTCGCGCACGATCTCGCCGGCCAGGACCTGCACCGGCACCTGCAGGTCGGCGACCATCTGCCGGATCACCGCCAGCTGCTGGAAATCCTTGCGCCCGAACGCGGCCACGTCCGGCTGCACCTGGTTGAACAGGCGCGTCACCACGGTGCACACGCCATCGAAATGGCCGGGGCGGCAGGCGCCTTCCAGCACCGAGCTCACGCCCGGCACCTGTACCTTCGCCGCCAGCTCCACTCCGAACGGGTACATCGCCTCTACTTCCGGCAGCCACAACGCGTCGCAACCGGCGGCCTGGAGCCCGCTGGTGTCGGCGTCGGGCGTGCGCGGATAGCGGGTGAAATCCTCGTTCGGGCCGAACTGGGTGGGGTTCACGAACACGCTGGAGACCACCCGGTCGGCGTGCCGGCGTGCCAGCGCCACCAGCGAATAGTGGCCGGCGTGCAGGTTGCCCATGGTGGGCACGAAGCCGATGCGCAGGCCCTCACGCCGCCAGCCGGCGATGGTGGCGCGCAGTTCTTCGAGTCGGGTGATGGTCTGGATCACATGGGTCGCCTGGTTGGCCGCCGGCTTTCCCGCCCGGGAAAACACAGGGCTGGGCTGCTAGCTGTAGGAATGCGCCTTGTCCGGGAAGGCGCCGCTGCGCACCGCCTCGGCATAGGCACGCACGGCGCCGAGGATGGAGCCGCCTTCGGCGAGGAAGTCCTTGACGAACTTGGGCTTGCGGTGGCCGGTATCGATGCCCAGCAGGTCATGCAGCACCAGCACCTGGCCGTCGCAGCCGGGGCCGGCACCGATCCCGATGGTCGGGATCGGGCTCGCCGCGGTGATCTCCGCGGCAAGCTCGGCGGGCACGCCCTCCAGCACCAGCAGGGCTGCGCCTGCTTCGGCCACGGCCAAGGCTTCCGCGCGCAGGCGGTCGGCGGCGGACTGTTCGCGCCCCTGCACCTTGAACCCGCCCATCTTGAGCACCGACTGCGGGGTCAGGCCCAGGTGCGCGCAGACCGGGATCTCGCGGTCGACCAGGAAGCGGATCGTCTCCAGCTTGTGGCCCGCGCCCTCCAGCTTGACCATCGCCGCGCCGGCCTGGATGAAGCGCACCGCCGCCGCATGCGCCTGTTCCGGCGTGGCATCGCTGCCGAACGGGAAGTCGGCAATCTTCAGCGCGTGCCTGGCGCCGCGTGCCACAGCGGCGGTGTGGTAGACGATGTCCTCCACCCGCACCGGCAGCGTGGAGTCGTGCCCCTGCACCACCATGCCCAGCGAATCGCCGATCAGGATCAGGTCGATCCCGGCGTCGTCCAGCACCCGCGCGAAACTCGCGTCGTAGCAGGTCAGCATGGTCAGCCGACGGCCCGCCTCTCGTGCCTGGGCGAGCTGCGGCACGCTCCAGGACTTCTGTTCGGCATGTACGCTCATCGCGGTTCCCGGCAGGTCAGGGGCGGCATTATCGCGCAGAACCCGGGGCGGGCCGCTTGCCCCGGATCAAGCACCTTCGATTGCCTCCACGCCGGCGACATCCACGTGCCGCAGCGCCTCGCCGACGCTGCCGTGGCCGGGGAACGGCTGGTCGGCGGCGATTTCCGCCAGCGGCACCAACGCGAACGCGCGTTCGTGCAGGTGCGGATGCGGCACGCGCAGTCCGGGCTGGTCGATCTTGTCATCGGCGTACAACAGCAGGTCCAGGTCGAGCACGCGCGGACCCCAACGCGTTGCAGCCGCCTCGCCGTCGCGCAGCCGGCCGGCCGCGCGTTCAATGGCCAGCAGCTGCGCCAACAACGCCTGCGGCGCGAGCCGGGTCTCCAGCAACGCCGCCGCGTTGACATAGTCCGGCTGGTCGGTGCGGCCCCAGGCCGGCGTGCGGTACAACCGGGAAGTCGCCAGTAGGCGACTGCCAGGCAGCGCCGCCAACGCGTGGAAGGCAGCGCGCAGCGCCTGCAAGGGATCGCCGAGGTTGCCGCCCAGGCCGATGCAGGCTCGAACCGGCATCTGGGCAGGTTGCTGCCCGCTCACGACCTGCGGCGACGGCGCCGGCGGCGCGGCGCGGCAGGGGCATCGGGATCGGCCTCGCCGTCGGCGCCCTCCTCCTGCGGATCGCTTGCATCTTCCGCCTCGCTAGCAGCCACGGCGACCGCCGGCTGCAGCTGCACCTCGCGCCAGAACGCCACGTCGTCGGCATGTGAATCCGACGCGGCCAGGCGCAATTCAAGGAAGTCGATGGCGGCGCGGAAGCGCGGATGCGCCAGCAGCCGGAACACGCGCTTGCGCTGGCGCAGCGAGAACCGCGGCTGCATCAGCCAGATTTCCTGCATCGGCAGCGAGAAGCGCCGCGGCAGCGCGGTGCGCGCGACCTGGTGCATGGTCACCCGATCAGCGGCGCGGCGCTGCGCCTCGACGGCATGCACGCCCTGCGCCTGCAGCTGCGCCAGCGCGCGGCAGTAGGCCGGCCACAGCAGCACTGCGTACAGGAAGGCCGGCGACACCGGCTCGTCGTTGGCCACCCGCGCGTCGGTATTTCGCAGCCCCTGCACCAGCATCCGCCGCAGCGCGCCGGATTTGTTGGAATCCAGCGCCTTGGCGGTTTCCGGCAGCAGCGCCGGCAGCAGGCCGTGCGCTTCCAGGTGTTCGAAGCTGGCGACCGCGTGGCCGGACAGGAACAGCTTGAGGGTTTCCTCGAACAGCCGCGCCGGCGAGGCGTCGGCCAGCAGCGGCGCCAGCCGCGGCAGCGGTTCGGCGGTGGCGGCCTCGATGGTGAAGCCCAGCTTCGCCGCCAACCGCGCCGCGCGCAGCATGCGCACCGGGTCTTCGCGGTAGCGCGCTTCCGGCTCGCCGATCAGGCGCAGCAGCCGCGCCTGCACGTCGGCATAGCCGCCCACGTAGTCGCGCACCGAGAAGTCCTCGATCGCGTAGTACAGCGCGTTGGCGGTGAAGTCGCGGCGCACTGCGTCGTCTTCGATGCTGCCGTAGATGTTGTCGCGCAGCAGGCGGCCGCCGTCGTCGGTCTGGCGATCCCCTTCGTCGTCGCCGCCGTTGGCGCGGAAGGTGGCGACCTCGATGATCTCCCGGCCATAGACCACGTGCGCCAGCCGGAACCGGCGGCCGATCAGGCGGCAGTTGCGGAACAGGGCCTTGATCTGCTCCGGCGTGGCGTCGGTGGCGACGTCGAAGTCCTTGGGTTCGCCGCCGATCAGCAGGTCGCGGACCGCGCCGCCGACCAGGTAGGCACCGAACCCGGCTTCGCGCAGGCGGTACAACACCCGCAGCGCGTTGGGACTCATCTGTTTGCGGGAGACGCCGTGGACATCGCGCGGAATCACGCGCAGTTCCGGTACGACGGGGAAAATAGGGCTTTCGGTTTGGGTCATGCGCTGCGATTGGCTGGAACGGGGCGTTGCCAGGGGCGAACGCAGCCTTTTATACTAGCAAGCTCGGCAGGCCATCCGGCACTTCCGGGCCGGTCGTCCAACCGGCTGCAACCAATGCTCCCTTCGTCTAGAGGCCCAGGACGTGGCCCTCTCAAGGCTAAAACACGGGTTCGAATCCCGTAGGGAGCGCCAATCATGAAAAAAAGCCCGAGTCGAATGACTCGGGCTTTTTTCATGATGCGACCGGATGGATGAGAACCCGTAGGGTTCGACAGATTCGCTTGGAACGAATCTGGACAGCCGAAGGCTGCCCGCAGGGCGCGGCACATGGATGTGCCGCGTCTATCCCGTCGCGTCCAAAGCACCCGCTCCGCTCATCGGGACGCCACCGCGCCACCATCACCCACGCAGCCCCAGCGGATCCGCCATCGGCCGCGATCCCGGCGCTTGCGATGCCCTGCCCTGCGCGCCCGGCTCCCGAAGCAGCGCCACCTTTGCCGCGTGCGCATCGGCGGGCGCCAGCCCGGGCAGGGCGCGGAACTCGCCGCCCACCAGCGACGCCACCGGCACGCCGTCGCGCAGCAACAGGCGCGCGCCCGGCTGGCGCGGCACCTTGTCGCCGGCCAGCAGGGTGCCGGCGAGGTTCAGCGGGTCGCTGGCCGACACCGCGATCATCGCCCCGTCATGCGGGCGCTTGCGGATCGCACGCAGCGCGGCCACCGCCTCCGGCACGGCGAACTGCTGGCCGACCACCCCGGACAGGAAGCGCCCGCCGCGGATTTCCCCGCGCGCTTCCAGCCGCTGGTATTCGCGCAGCAGCTCGCGCCACGGCGGCAGCCACGCCGCCTCGCGCTCCAGCAGCCGCCAGCAGACCACGCCGTAGCGGCGCAGCAGCACGCGGGCGACATGCTCGACATTGGCGGAATCCTGCGCAACCTCGGCCTCCGGCCGCCACACCGGGCTCCACCGCCCCGCATCCGCGATTCCGGTCAACGAAGCGCGGCGACCGTTGCGTGCGTAGCTTGACGGCTTCTTCGCCGCCGGCAGCAGCAGCGCGCGCAGGCCGGAAAAGCTGTCGCAGCTGGCGCGGCCGCGCGCGACCAGTTCGGCCAGCGCGTCCTCCAGTTCAGTTTCCAGCAGCCGCGCGGCGTCCAGCAGTTCATCGAAGAACAGCGCGCCGCGCTGGCGCAGGCAGTCCTCCACCTTCTGCGCGCGCGACGACAGCGGCGCATCCTCGCCAGGCTGCTGGCCAGTCGCCAACCCGGCCCACCGGCCCAGCTCCCGGCGCGGCAGCAGCACGATGGGCGCGGCGCGCACCAGCGTCGCCCCGCCCTCGCTGCCCGTGCGCAGGCGCGCCCAAGCGATGCGCCCGGCGCCGCACAGGTCGTCCAGCCAGGCGATGGAATAGTCCTTGATCCGCGCAGGCAGCAACTCGCTCTCCCACGCACCGGCGGCAGCCTCGAAGCCCTCCAGCTGCGCCAGCACCCCGGCCAGCGCGTCCGGCCCCTGCACGCGGGTGGCCGGCGACAGCCGCTGCCAGTCGCAGAGGAAGCGCACGTAGTCGCGCACGTCCACCGGCTCGATCTCGCGCCGCAGCCGCGCCACCGTGTTGCGGTGGATGCGCGCCAGCAGCAGGCGTTCGCACCATTCATCGGCGGCGGCACCGGGACGGAAGCGGCCGCGCATGGCGTAGCCCTCCTGCTCCAGCGCCATCAGCGCGAAATCGACCTCATCCGCGGGTGCCGCCAGGACGGTGGCGAGTCCCTGCGCGGTGGTGACCCCGGATGCGGACAGGCGGCTGCGCACCAGTTCGCGCAGGGCATCCTCGCGCGACCAGTCCGCGGCATGGCTGGCGGGGACCGCGACATCCGGCGCGGCGGCCGCGCCAGGATGCAACGCGCGCAGCTGCGGCAGCCGCTCGGTGGCGGTCCACAGTCCTGCCCCGCCGGCATCCAGCAAGGTGGCGCGCGCTTCTCCCGCCAGCCGCTGCAGCAACGGCAGCCAGCCCGATGCCTCGGCCTCGTCTACCGCCACCGCGCCCAGCGCCATCAGCGCGTCATGCATCTCATCGGCGCTGCCGGCCAGCGGCCATGCGTCCTCGGCCACCGCGTCGATCGCCCCCGGGTCGAGCCGGCCGAGGTCGCCAGCCTGCTGGCTGGCCCCGCCACGGCCGCGCGCGACCACCGCCTGGGTGCGTCGCTCCTCCAGCGGTGCGTCATCGAGGAAGGCATACGGCCGCGCGCTCAGCACTTCGGCGGTGAACGGCGAGGGGCCGGTCAGGTCGCGCGCGGTCACCTGCACGTCGCCCGACTCCAGCCCGCGCAGCAGCGCCAGCCAGCCGTCCACGTCCATCGCCTCGAACAGGCAATCCTGCAGGGTCTGCGCCACCAGCGGGTGGTCGGGCACTTCGCGCTCGCCAACGATGTTTTCCAGGCACGCCACCTGGTCGGGGAACACCGTCGCCATCAGGTCTTCCGACTTCATCCGCTGCAACTGCGGCGGCACCTTCTTGCCGCCACTGAAGCGCGGCAGCGCCAGCGCGGTGGTGGCATTCCAGCGGAAACGCGCCGGGAACAGCGGCGCGTCCAGCAGCGCCTGCACCAGCACGTCCTTGGCGCTGGCCGAATGCAGGTAGCCGATCACTTCGGCCAGCGGGAAGCTGTGGCTGGTGGACAGCGACAGGATGATCGCGTCCTCGGTGGCCGCCGCCTGCAGTTCGAAGTTGAACTTGCGGCAGAAGCGCTTGCGCAGCGCCAGCCCCCAGGCCTTGTTGATCCGGCTGCCGTAGGGCGAATGGATCACCAGCTGGGTACCGCCGGATTCGTCGAAGAAGCGCTCCAGCGCAATGTGCTGCTGGGTTGGCAGCATGCCGAAGCCGGCCAGCTGCGCGGCGACGTAGGCGACGATCTGCGCGGCGGCGGATTCGCCCAGCGCCAGTTCGTCGCGCAGCCAGCGCAGCGCCGCGGCTTCGCCTTCGCGCTCCAGTTTTTCCTGCAGCAGCGCGCGGAAGCGCGACACGCTCGCGGAAAGCTCGATGCTGCGCCCCGGCGCCTCGCCCAGCCAGAACGGGATGCTGGGCGGCTGGCCCTGCGCGTCCTCCACCCGCACCCGGCCGGCTTCCACACGCAGGATCCGGTAGCTGGCGTTGCCCAACTGGAACACGTCGCCGGCAATGCTCTCGATGGCGAAGTCTTCGTTGACGGTGCCGATCTGGATCGCCTGCGGCTCCAGCACCACCGCGTAGTCGCCGACGTCCGGGATGGTGCCGCCGGACTGCGTCGCGGTCAGGCGCGCGCCCTTGCGCCCGCGCAACTTGCGGTGCACGGCGTCGCGATGCAGATAGCTGGCGCGCTGGCCGTAGCGGGTGGAGAAGCCCTCCGCCAGCATCTTCAGCAGGCCATCGAACTCCTCCCGCGGCAGCGACGCATACGGCCACGCCCGCCGCACCAGCGCGAACAGTGCGTCCTCGTCCCATTCGCGCGCGGCCACCTCGGCCACGATCTGCTGCGCCAGCACGTCGCGTGGCGCCGGCGGCATGATCAGCGCGTCCAGCTCACCGCGGCGCACGCTGTCCAGCAGCGCCGCGCATTCCATCAGCTCGTCGCGGGTGGTGGCGAACAGGCGCCCCTTGGGCACGCCGCCGACCTGATGGCCGGCACGCCCAACCCGCTGCAGGAAGGCGGCGATGCTGCGCGGCGAGCCGATCTGGCAGACCAGGTCGACATCGCCGATGTCGATGCCCAGCTCCAGCGAGGCGGTCGCCACCAGCACCTTCAATCCACCGCGCTTGAGCCGCTGCTCGGCCTCCAGCCGCAGCTCCTTGGCCAGCGAGCCATGGTGCGCGGCCACGTGCTCCTTGCCCAGCAACTCGCCGAGGTGGCGGGCCGCGCGCTCCGCCATCCGGCGGGTATTGACGAATACCAGCGTGGTCGCGTGCCGTTCCACCAGCTCGGCGATGCGCGCGTACACCAGCTCCCACTGGGCGTTCGACATCACCGCTTCCAGCGGTACCGGCGGCAATTCCAGCGCAAGATCGCGCTGGCGCGCGTGGCCGATATCGACGATGGCGCAAATGGTGTCAGGGACAATTTCCTGGCTGGAAATTGTCCCTGACACCATTTTTTCCATTTTTTCTCCCGTCAGGAACTTCGCCACCTCCTCGATGGGTTTCTGGGTCGCCGACAGCCCAACCCGCGTGGCCCGCCGCCCGGTCAGTGCGTCCAGCCGCTCCAGTGACAGCGCCAGGTGGCTGCCGCGCTTGTTCTGCACCAGCGCGTGGATTTCATCGACGATCACCGTGCGCACGCCGGCCAGCATCGCCCGCCCGGACTCCGAGCCCAGCAGCACGTACAGCGATTCCGGGGTGGTGGCGAGGATGTGTGGCGGCCGCTTGCGATGCAGGGCGCGCTCGGACTGCGGCGTATCGCCGGTGCGCACTGCCGTGCGGATGGCGATGTCAGGCAGGCCCAGCGCCGCGAGTTCGGCGCGGATGCCCTCCAGCGGCGCGTCCAGGTTGACGTGGATGTCATTGGACAGCGCCTTCAGCGGCGAGACGTACAGCACCAAGGTGGTATCCGGCAGCCCCTGGGACAGGCCTTCCCGCACCAGCGCGTCGATCGCGGTGAGGAAGGCGGTCAGGGTCTTGCCTGAACCGGTGGGCGCGGCCACCAGCGTGTCGCGGCCCCCAGCGATGGCGGGCCAGGCCGCGACCTGCGCCTGGGTGGGCGCGGGAAACGCGCGCGCGAACCAGCCGGCGACAGCGGGATGGAAGTCGCCCAGGGCTGCGTGCAGGGGCGCTTGCTCAGGCATGCCGGCATTATCCGCCGCGCCGGGAAGCGCCGGATGAATGGAATGGCGGAAGGCGAAGCGGATTTGCGCGTTCACCCCCGCAGGCTGCGGCGCGCGCGTCTCACCGGCTGCGACTCAGCGGATCTCCTGCAGCCCGCCCGGCACCCCGCGCGGTGACAGCAGCAGCTGCCAGAGCTGGTTGCGGCGCGCCCGGAAGCTGGCCATCGATGCCGCCAGGTAGAACCGCCACATGCGCCGGAAGCGCGTGTCGTAGCGCGCCGGCAGGCGCTCCCAGGCGGCTTCGACATTGGCCCGCCAAGCCTGCAGGGTGCGGTCGTAGTCGGGACCGAAACCGTGCCAATCCTCGACCACGAAGCGCCCTTCCAACGCCGCGGCGATCTGCGCGGCGGAGGGGATCATCGAGTTCGGGAAGATGTAGCGCGCGATCCACGGGTCGGTGTGGCGGGTCGAGGTATTGCTGCCGATGCTGTGCAGCAGGGCCAGCCCGCCATCCCCTGCAGCCGGATCCAGGCTGCGCCTGGCCACTTCGAAGAACACCGCGTAGTTGCGCGCGCCGACGTGTTCGAACATGCCGATGGACAGCACCCGGTCGAAGGCGCCTGGCTCGATGTGGCGGTAGTCCTGCAGCCGGATCTCGACCGGCAGGCCCGCGCAGAGGCGGCGCGCATAGGCCGCCTGCTCGGCCGAGATGGTCACGCCCACGCCCCGCACGCCATGGCGCTCGGCCGCGTATTTCAGCGCCTCGCCCCAGCCGCAGCCGATGTCCAGCAGCCGCAGGTCTGGGCGCAGCCTCAGCTTGCGGCAGACCAGATCGAGCTTGGCTTCCTGCGCAGCGTCGAGATCTGCGGCATCCCGCCAGTAGCCGCAGCTGTAGACCAGCCGCTTGCCGAGCATGGCGGCATAGAGGTCGTTGCCCAGGTCGTAATGGCGCCGCCCGACCTCGCCGCTGCGGCGCTCGACCTGCAGGTTGAGCAGCCACGCACGGAGGCCGTCCACCACGCTGGCCAGGCCGTGCACGCGCTCGTCGAGGCGCGCCTGCAGCAGCCGCGCCAGCATCCCGTCCAACGAGGGCACGTCCCACCAGCCTTCCATCCACGACTCGCCTAGGCCAAGCGAGCCCTGTGCCAGCACCCGGGCATGGAAGCGCTGGTCGTGGATCACCGGGTCGCATTCGCCGCCGCCATCCAACTGGATGCCGGCGGTGGCCAGCAACCCGGCCACGCGGTCGCGGAGCGGGTGGATCGCAGGCATGTTCGCCTCCGACCGCCAGCTTAGCGCAGCCCGGCGGGGTCAGCCCTGGCGGAACAGCGGCCGGTAGTCGGCGGCCACCAGCGGCAGCAGCACCCGCGCCGGCACGGCGACGGTCACGGTGCCCTCCACGTAGGGCGCGACCTGGTACGGCGGGAACACGAAGCGCAGCGCGCGGATGCTGCCGTCGGCGTTCATCACCGGCTCGAAGCGGGCGAAATTCGCCGCCGACGGCGCGGTACCGTCATCGATCATCCGGCTGCGCAGCGACATCTGGCTGGCGCGGACATCACCCTCCAGGGCCTCTTCGTCCAGCGATGCCGACAGCTCGGTCATCAGCTGTTCGCGTACGTAGGCGGAAACCGGCGTCCAGCCCTCGGCGGCGGGAATCAGCTGCTCTGCCGCCAGCATCTGCTGCAGCTGCGGCAACCATACGAAGCGGTCGACCAGCGGGGCGCCATGCGCGCCCCCGGTGTAGGTGCTGCCGTCGGCCGCCACCGCCACCACCCGCGGCGTCTCCACCACCATGCTGAACTGCAGGCTGAGGTCATAGGGCGCGCGCGGTTTCGCCCCCTTGAGTCCGGCGACGGCCTGCATCAGCTCGGCGCGCGCCGCCTCGGCATAGGCGTGCAGTGCCTGCGCCAGCGGCGGGTAGGCAGCCGCCCGCGCCGGGTAGCTGATGCCGATGATGTAGCCCGGCGTGGTTTCGATGACGTCCTTCAATACCACCGGCGCGGCGGGCGCGGCAGGCGTCGCGGTTGGCCCCGGTACGGGTGCGGCGGCAGGCGGCGTACCGCCGCGGTTGCAGCCCGCCAGCAAGGCTAGCAGCAGGGCGAAGACGGCAACGCGTGGACTCGGACGAAGGCAATCGCTCATGGCGGAACAGGGGATTGGGGGAAGTGGCCGGGGGACCGAGTGGGTAGTTTGGCATGCACGCCGCAACATCCCCACCGGGCCTTGCCCGCCCAGGTTTCCTGCGCCCCGGAAACGACAAAGCCCGGCCGAAGCCGGGCTTTGCGTGCGCCAAGGCGCAGGCGAATTACATCGCCTGCACTTCGTCGGCCTGCAGGCCCTTCTGGCCCTGCACGACCTTGAAGGAGACCTTCTGGCCTTCCTGCAGGGACTTGAAGCCGGTGCCCTGGATCGAGCGGAAGTGGACGAAAACGTCCGGGCCGCTTTCCGGGGTGATGAAGCCGAAGCCCTTGGCGTCGTTGAACCACTTGACGGTGCCGGTCTGACGATCAGACATGTTGTTACTCCATTGAACAGTTGGTCATGTAAACACGGCTGGCGGTACCGGCCGCGACTGTCGAGCAAGGGGTAACGCACACGATGAGCGGATCACGACGGATCTACCACATCGGGTCACGATGTACCGTGATCCCGCTTGAAACAGTGGGCGAACCTTAACCTGTTTTTGACGGGAAAAGCGCATTCCGGCAAAGATTTTTTTTGGCCGGTCGTTTTTGCCTACCAGTCGGCGTGATCGGGCAGCAAACCGCGCAGTTCCGCGTCGGTCAGGTTGCGCCACTGGCCGGGCTTGAGGTGGCCCAGCTTGACGTTACCGATCCGCGCCCGGTGCAGCTGCTTCACCCGGTAGCCGAAGTGGGCCGCCATCAGCCGGATCTGCCGGTTCAGGCCCTGGGTCAGCACGATGCGGAAGCCGAACCGGCCCAGCCGGCCGGTCTTGCAAGGCAGCGTGGCCTCGCCGTGCACCGGCACCCCGCCGCGGGCCATGGCGCGCAGGAACTCGTCGGTGACCGCGTTGTTCACCGCCACCAGGTATTCCTTTTCCAGCTTGTTCTCGGCACGCAGGATGCGGTTGACGATGTCGCCGTTGCTGGTCAGCAGGATCAGCCCCTCGGAGTCCTTGTCCAGCCGGCCGATCGGGAAGATCCGCTGCTCGTGGCCGACGAATTCGACGATATTGCCCTTGACCGCCTCGTCGGTGGTGCAGGTGATGCCCACCGGCTTGTTCAGGGCGATGTACACGTGCCGGCGCTTGCCCTTGGCGGCAACGCGGGCTGCCAGCGGGTTGCCGTCGATGCGGACTTCGTCGCCCTCCCCGACCTCGGCGCCGATGCGGGCACGGATGCCGTTCACGGTGACGCGCCCCTCGGCAATCAGGCGGTCGGCCTCGCGGCGGGAGCAGTGCCCGGTATCGGCGATGTGTCGGTTAAGGCGCATGGGGCGGGCATTCTACCCGCCCCAGCCGGCTCAGGCGCGCAGGGCGTCGAATTCCGGGTGCCGGCGCATCCACGCGTCGGCGTAGGAGCACTGCGGATCGACCTTGAGGCCGGCATCGCGGGCGTATTCCAGCGTGGTCCGTACCAGCGCCGCGGCGATGCCGCGCCCGCCGATTTCCGGCGGCACGATGGTGTGGGTGAGGACGATCCGGCCGGTACCCGGCTCGTATTCGACATAGGCCGCGTGGCCGTCGAGTTCGGTGACGAAGCGGTGGTGGGCAGCGTCGTGGTGGATGTTGGTCATGGTGATCCTCGGTGACGGGACGGGCTCATCCCAACAGGCGGGACGTGAAGTGGCCGGCAACGCCGGGCCGCAGCAGCAGGGTGAACAGCACGCCGTAGGCCGCGCCCCACAGATGGGCGCTGTGGTTGACGTTGCCGCCGCCGCGCCGGTCCATCCAGATGCTGTAGCCCACGTACAGCAATGCGAACAGGAAGGCCGGGACCGGCAGCGGGATCGGGAAGATGATCAGCTTCGACCACGGGTCGAACAGGATCGCCGCGAACAGCACCGCCGAGACCCCGCCGGAAGCGCCGAGGCTGCGGTAGTTCGGGTCGCGCTGGTGCTTCATGTAGGTCGGCAGGATCGAGACCACGATCGCCGACAGGTAGAACAGCAGGTAGCCGACCGGCGAGATCCATTCGGAGAACACCCGCTCCACCTGCATGCCGAACGACCACAGGGTGATCATGTTGAACAGCAGGTGGGTCCAGTCGGCGTGGATGAAGCCGTAGCCCAGCAGGCGGTCGTACTGGCGGTTGCGGGTGACCGCAGGCGGCCACAGGATCAGCCGGCCCAACAGGCGCTGGTCGTTGAAGGCGCGCCAGCTGACCAGCACGGTGACGGCGATGATGGCGAGGGTGAACATCGGTCAGGCGGCCCGGTAGTTGTCCTGCATCGGGTAGGTCCGCGCGTAGGCGGCGAAGGCCAGCGCCGCCACGAACGCGAACGCGGCGAAGAAGAACATCAGCACCGCGTTCTCGCTGTAGCCGGTGGCGGCGATCTTCGCCGTGACCACGTCGTTGCGCACGGCCGCATTGGTCAGCAGCACCCACAGGCTGCCGAAGGTGCTGGTGAGGTACCAGAACGCCATGATCACGCCCTTCATCGCCACCGTGGCCTGGCTGTAGGCGAACTCCAGCGCAGTGGCCGAGACCAGCACCTCGCCGAAGGTCAGCAGCAGGTAGGGCCAGGTCTGCAGCGCCAGCGAGGCCTGCGCGCCGCTGTCGATCTCCAGCTGGATCAGGCCGGCAAGGATCCAGGCGATGCCGGAGAACGCGATGCCCCAGCCCATCCGCCGCAGCGGGGTGGGCTCGAAGCCGATCCGACGCAGCGCGGGGTACAGCAGCATGTTGTTGAACGGGATCAGCAGCATGATCAGCAGCGGGTTCAGCGCCTGCATCTGCCCGGCTTCCTTGACCAGCCAGCTCGGCCACCACCACGCCTCGTGCGGCACGCTCATCGCCTTGCCCTGGATCACCCAGGTGCTGGCCTTCTGGTCGAACAGCGACCAGAACGGGGTGGTCAGGGCGAACACGATCAGGATCCGCAGCACCGCGCGCACGCCGTCCACCGCCGCATCCGGGTGCAGCCCACGGGCACGTTCCAGCTGCATCGACACGCCGATCCCGCCGAACGCGATCAGCGCGCCCAGCGCCAGGCAGGCGGTGATGACGAAGTGGAAATCAGCCGGCCAGAACGGCAGGGCGACGCCGAACACCGCCTGCAGCAGCCAGCACCCCAGCATGGCCGCGGCCAGCAGCGCGCCGGCCCCCGCCACCAGCAGGCCGGGCCTGCCCTGCCCCGGCGCCTGCGCCAGCAACGCGCTGCGCGCGACGTTGAGGAAGGAATGCGGGTCTTCGCCACGGGTGGGCGGCACCCGCACGTACTGCCTGCGGCCCAGCCAGAAGATGAAGGTGGCGATGAACATCAGCACGCCCGGGATGCCGAACGCCACCGCCGGGCCGAAGTTGCGCAGGAACAGCGGCATCAGCAGCGAGGCGAAGAAGCTGCCGAAGTTGATCGTCCAGTAGAAGCCGTCGAAGACCAGCTTCGCCAGGTGCTTGTTGGCGGTGGTGAACTGGTCGCCGCAGAAGCTGACTACCAGCGGCTTGATCCCGCCGCTGCCCAGCGCGATCAGGAACAGGCCGGTGTAGAAGCCGTTGCGGCTGTCCTCGAACAGCGCCAGGCAGGCATGGCCGGCGCAGTAGATCAACGAGAACCACAGCACGGTGTTGTATTTGCCGAAGTAGCGATCCGACAGCCAGCCGCCCAGCAGCGGGAAGAAATACACGCCGATGACGAAGCTGTGGAACACGTCCTTGGCGACGCCCTGCCGCTCCGCCTCCGGCACGTAGGCCAGGATCACGCTGCTGACCAGGAACTGCACCAGGATGTTGCGCATCCCGTAGAAGCTGAAGCGCTCGCACGCCTCGTTGCCAATGATGAAGGGGATCTGCCGGGGCAGGCGTGCGGTCGAAGCGGCCGTCGTCTGGCTCATGCGTGGCTCGTTGCTGGAAGTGCGGGAAGCCTAACCGATGCGGGCTTCAGGCCCACTCGCTCAGTCCTTCGCGCTCGTACAGGGCCTTGAACGTGGGCCGCGCCTTCATCCGCTGCGCCAACGCCGCCAGTGCCGGCGCGTCGGTGGCCGGCGACGGCGAATTGCGCGACCAACGCATCAGCATCACCAGGTAGAAGTCCGCCACGCAGGGCGCAGCGCCCAGCAGGTAGGGTCCGTGCGCCTGCAGGTGGGCATCGATGCGCTGCCAGTGCACCGCCAGCCGGCGCGCGCAGTGCGCATGCACCGCTTCGGCATTGGCCTCGCCGGCCACTTCGCCCGGATACCACCACTGCCGCAGCAGCGGCTGCACTTCATTGGCCAGGTCGAACATCCACTGCAGGAAGTCCAGCCGCCGAGGATCGCCTACAGCCGGCATCAGCCCTGCCTGCGGGTGGGTTTCCGCCAGCCACAGGGCCAGCGCCGCGGCCTCGCGCTGCGGCTTGCCATCGATCACCAGCGTCGGCACCACGCCGTTCGGGTTCAGTGCCAGGTATTCCGGCGACTTTTGCGCGCGGCTGGAGAAATCCACCAGGCGCAGCTCGTGCGGGACTTCCAGCTCCAGCAGCAGCCAGTGGACGAGGAAGCTGGCAGAACCGGGGGCGTAGTAAAGCGTCGCAGCCATGGCGGGGATCCGGTGGAATGAGGCCCTCATCTTCGCACGCCGCCCGCCACGACTTCCGGCAGGCACCCGGCGATTTGCGCTGGGCTACCATCGCCCGATCACCCGGAGGTCCATGATGCGCCGTCACCTGCTTGCCCTTGCCCTGCTGTCCGTCGCCACCTCCGCCCCCTCTGCCGCGCACGCGGCGAAGCCCGACCTGACCACGGTGGCCGAGCGCAGCGGCTACCGGCAGACCGGGCGCTACGACGAGGTCATCGCGCTGTGCGAGGCCTACCAGCAGGCCTACCCGCAGGCGGTGCGCTGTTTCGATTTCGGCACCAGCCCGCAGGGCCGGCCAATGAAGGCGATGGCGGTATCCACCCGCGGCGCGCTGACGCCGGAGGACGCGCGGGCGCAGAACCTGCCGGTGGTGCTGGCGCAGGGCGGGATCCACGCCGGCGAGATCGACGGCAAGGACGCCGGTTTCGGGCTGCTGCGCGACCTGCTGCGCGGCAAGGCCGGCAAGGGCGTGCTGGACAAGGCCGTGCTGCTGTTCGTGCCGGTGTTCAACGTCGATGGCCATGAAAACTTCAGGGCCTGGAACCGGCCCAACCAGCGCGGGCCGGAGCAGATGGGCTTCCGTACCACCGCGCAGCGCTACAACCTTAACCGCGACTACGTGAAGGCCGACGCGCCGGAAATGCGCGCGATGCTGGGGCTGGTCAACACCTGGGATCCGCTGGTGGCGCTGGACCTCCACGTCACCGACGGCGCCAAGTTCCGCCACGACATTTCCATCACCGGCGAGCCGGTGAATTCCGGCGACGAAGCGCTGCGCACGGCCGGGCGCGGGTTCCGCGACGGCATCATCGAGAAACTGAAGCAGCGCGGCTCGCTGCCGGTGGCGTTCTATCCCAGCTTCGAGGAAGAGGATGATCCGGCCTCGGGCTTCGCCGACGGCGTCAGCACGCCGCGCTTCTCGCACGGTTATTTCCCGCTGCGCAACCGCGTCGGCATCCTGGTCGAAACCCATTCCTGGCAGCCCTATCCGAACCGCGTGCGCGCCACCTACAACACCGTGCTGGCCGCGCTGGAGCTGGCCGCCGAGCACGGCCCGCAGTGGCGCCAGCTGGAGCTGGAGGCCGATGCCCGCGCCGCCGCGCTCGCCGGGCAGCCGGTAGCGCTGGACTACGCCACGACCGATGCCAAGCGCTTCATCGAGTTCCTGGGCTATGCCTACACCCGCACGCCGTCGGAGATCTCCGGCGCCAGCATGACCCGCTACGACGAGCGCACCCCGCAACTGTGGATGCTGCCGCTGCGCGACACCGTCGTGCCCGGGCGCAGCATGCCGGCGCCGATGGGCGGCTACGTGGTGCCGCCGGAATACGCGGCGCGCGTGGGCGAGCAGCTGCGCGTGCACGGCGTCGACTTCCACACGCTCGCTGCCGCCGCGCCGCAGGCCCCGGTGGAAGCGTTCGACGCCGACAGCGTGAAGTTCTCGCCGATGCCGGTGGAAGGCCACCAGCGCGCGACCCTCACCGGCGCGTGGAAGCCGGCCACGGCCGACCTCGCCGCCGGTGCCCTGTTCGTCCCCATCGCGCAGCCGAAGGCGCGCCTGCTGATGGCGATCCTGGAGCCGCTGGCGCCGGATTCGATGGTCGCCTGGGGGGCGTTCAACAACAGCTTCGAACAGAAGGAATACATGGAGGCCTACGTGGCCGAGGAGCAGGCCAGGCTGATGCTGGCGCGCAACCCGGCGCTCAAGGCCGAGTTCGAAAGGAAGCTGAAGGATGACCCGGAGTTCGCCGGCAATCCCCGCGCGCGGCTGGACTTCTTCTACCGCCGCCACCCGGCCTGGGATGCGGGCTACAACCGCTATCCGGTGCTGCGCACCGACGTGGCGCCGTGAGGGGCTAGCAGGCCTCGTACTTCCAGTTGCGCCGCTTGCCTTCGGCCATCCATGCGATGGCCTGCGCCAGCCGCTTGCCGCGGGTTTCCTCGTGCTTGGCCTCGACGATCCATTCGATGTATTCGCGTCGGCAGCCCGGCGGGAAGGCGTCGAACGTCGCTTTCGCCGCATGATTGTTCCCCAGCGCGGCGGCAAGGTCTGCGGGCGTTTGCGGCGGCGGTTTCGGCGCTGTCTTGCGCGCGGGCGATTTCACCCCGGCCTCGTTGAGCTGCATCGCCTTGCGCAGGTGTGCCAGCAAGGTCCGGTCCGGCGGCAGGTCCTGCAGCGAGGTCATCTTGCCGTAGCTGCCCATGCCGTCGCGCGGCTCGCCTTCGCCCACCACCAGCGCGTGCTTCCAGAATCCGAATGAAGCGTGCTGCTTGAACGCCGCCATCCCGCACAGGATGCCGCCGGCATGGCTGAAGCTGGGCATGCCCCATTTGATCGACTCCTCGACCCCCGGACAGGCCGCGTGCACCAGATCGCGCACATGCCGCAGGATCGGCTGCGCGAACGGCGCGGCGCGTTCGATGTAGGCGTCAATGCGGGGGTCGCGGGCCATGCGCTTGCCTGCCTTGGGAGTCCGCGCCATTCTGCACCCACCTCCCATCGGCAGCACGCGCCCATGCGGCTACGCAATCCGATCGTCTGGCTGCTGCTGGCGCTCACCCTTGCGGCCGGCTGGCAGCAGTGGCGCGCGCAGCAGCATGCCCCGGCGACACCGCACGATTCCCCCGCCGCGCAAGCACCTGCGCCGCCCACCACAACCGACAGGGCAACCAATGCGGAGCCGCCTGCCGATCCCGGCCCGGCACTGCCCGCGTTCCTGCCGCCGGAAGCACGCGCCACCATCGCCCTGATCCAGCGCGGCGGCCCCTACCCTTACCGCCAGGACGGCCAGGTGTTCGGCAATCGCGAAGGCCTGCTGCCACGGCAGCCGCGCGGCTGGTACCGCGAATACACCGTCGATACCCCCGGCCTGCGCCACCGCGGCGCGCGCCGCATCGTCACCGGCGGCAACCCGCCGCGCGAGTGGTATTACAGCGACGACCACTACCGCAGCTTCCGCAGCTTCAACGTCGGGGTGCAGCCATGACCAACCTCGCCCAGATGCTGGAAGACCCCCGGCAGGCCGGGGTGTACTTCGTCCTCGACGAGGACATCGCCCTGCTCGACATCGCCTGCGGCGGCGCCGGCCTGCAAACCCTGCGCATCGACCTGCAGGGCTGCGAGGACAAGCCGTGCCTGCTGCAGCGGATGGTCGAAGGGTTGGCCACGCCGGCCGGACAGGGCTGCAACTGGGATGCACTCAGCGACCAGCTGCGCGACCTGTCGTGGCTGGACGCCTCCGGCTACGCCCTGCTGCTGCCGCACGCGTCGGCATTGCGCGATGCCGACGCAACCAGCTTCGAAACCCTGCTGGACATCCTCGACGAGGCCAGCGTGGACTGGCAGGCCCGCGACATCCCGTTCTGGGCGTTCCTGGCCCTGCCCGACCGCGACCTTGCGGATGAACCTGAGGCGCCCGCACGCTAGCATGTGCGGATGCAGACACCCGCCTTCCGCAACGCCACGCCCGCCGACATCGACGCCATCGTCGCCCTGGTGACTTCCGCCTACCGCGGCGATGCCAGCCGCGCCGGCTGGACCACCGAAGCCGACCTGCTGGACGGCAACCGCATCGACCCGGAGGTGCTGCGCACCGATCTGCAACGGCCGCGCAGCCGCGTCCTGCTGGCGGAGGCCGACGGCGGGCTGCAGGCCTGCGCGCACGTGGCCGACGAGGACGGCGCCGGCTATTTCGGCATGTTCGCGGTGCGCCCCGGGCTGCAGGGCGGCGGGCTCGGCAAACAACTGCTGGCCGAGTGCGAACGCATCGCCCGCGACGAATGGCAGCTGCCGGTGATGCGCATGACCGTGATCGACGTCCGCGACGAGCTGATCGCCTATTACGAACGCCGCGGCTATCGCCGCACGGGCGAGTTCAAGCCGTTCCCCTACGGCGACAGCCGATTCGGCCAGCCCAAGCGCGACGACCTGCGTTTCGAGGTGCTGGAAAAACCCCTGCGCGTGGAGGCGGCGGCGTGAGCGCGGCCTGGACCTTTGTGTGCACCACCGCCGAGCTGCTGCCGGGGGAAATGAAAGTCGCCTTCGACGAAGTCACCGGCACCCCGATCGCGGTGTTCAACCTCGACGGCATGTTCTATGCCTTGGAAGACCAGTGCACGCACGAGGACTTCGAGCTGTCGGCCGGCCACTTCGACGCTGCCTCCGGGCAGGTGGAGTGCGTCCTGCACGGTGCAAAGTTCGACGTCCGCGAAGGCACCGCGCTGTGCGCGCCGGCCTACGAGCCGGTGGCGAAGTTCCCGGTGAAGGTGGAAGACGGCGCGGTGTTCACCCGCGACGATCGCTGACCGCGGCACAGCTTCACCCTCCCCCGCTCCGGCACGCCGACAGCCGCGCGACGATCCGCCGGACAAACGGCTGATGCGCGATCCGAGCGGGGCCCGTCGATCTTTTTGATTGCCAATACGAATCGTTCGCATTAGCATGCGCGGGTCGCAGCATTCAGCTGCCTTACCTTGTCCCGAGGATTCGATGTTCCTGCCGCAGCGCCCGCGCCTCCGTCGCCCGTCCCATGCCCCCCTGACTTTGGCCATTGGCCTGGCGCTGTGCGCGCCCGCCTTCGCATCGGGGGTCGAGGACGACGCCAGCAAGCGGGACCCCGCCAAGGACGTGGACGCGGTCATCGTGGTCGGCCAGCGCTACCTGCCGGACTACCAGGTGCGCAACACCCGCGGCGCCACCAAGACCGACACCCCCCTGCTCAACGTGCCGCAGGCGGTCACCGTGGTGACCGACAAGCTGGTGGCCGACCAGGCCGTCACCAGCCTCAACGAAACCTTCCGCTACATGCCGGGCGTCGGCACCGCGCAGGGCGAAGGCAACCGCGACACCCCGGTCATGCGCGGCATCAGTTCCACCGGCGACTTCTATGTCGATGGCATCCGAGACGACGTGCAGTACTTCCGCGACGTCTACAACCTGGAGCGCGTCGAGGCCCTGAAAGGCCCCAGCGCGATGATCTTCGGCCGCGGCGGCAGCGGCGGCGTCATCAACCGCGTCACCCGCATGGCCGACGGCATGAACCACCGCAGCGGCACCCTGCAGCTCGGCTCCAACCAGCGCCGGCGCGGCACCCTGGACTTCGGGCAGGGCTTCGGCGAAACCGCCGGCTTCCGCGTCAATGCCGTGGTCGAGGACTCGCAGACCTTCCGCGACGACACCTACCTGAAGCGGTATGGCGTCAATCCCTCTTTCAATTTCGACCTCGGCGACGCCACCCGTGTGGTGCTGGCCTACGAACGCTTCCACGACGACCGCACCACCGATCGCGGCGTGCCTTCGTTCAACGGCCGCCCGCTGGCTACCGACCCGGCGACCTTCTTCGGCAACCCGAAGCTGAGCCGGACCGAAGCCGACGTGGACGCCTTCGACGTCATCATCGACCACGCCTTCAGCGAAGGCCTGAACCTGCGCAACCACCTGCGCTGGGCCGACTACGACAAGTACTACCAGAACGTGTTCCCGAGCAGCGTGGATGCCTCCGGCACCAGCGTGACGCTGGCCGCCTACCGCGCCGACACCACCCGCCGCAACCTGTTCAACCAGACCGACCTGGTCTGGGAAACCCGCAGCGGCGCGCTGAAGCACACCGTGCTGGCCGGCGTCGAGCTGGGCCGGCAGGTGACCGACAACTTCCGCCAGACCGGCTACTTCGCGCCCGGCGCCAACATCGTGCCGATCGCCGGCCCCAACGTGGACGTGGCGATCGACTTCCACCAGAGCGCCACCGATGCGGACAACCATGGCGTCGCGCGCACCTCGGCGGTGTACCTGCAGGACCAGATCGAGTTCTCGCCGCAGTGGCAGGCGATCCTCGGCGTGCGCTTCGAC
>JAANMW010001608.1_pt1 | contig 23068 bp, 20 predicted proteins | sample 7279671 | NCBI WGS metagenome assembly JAANMW01 (sample SAMN14094541, study PRJNA606508) | bioreactor metagenome | isolation source: A lab-scale SPAN reactor treating ammonium-rich wastewater day 247 | place: Ireland: Galway | collected 2017-09-19 | reverse complement strand
GGCGCGGTCTTGGGCGTCTGGTAGCTCAGGGCGTCCAGGACCAGCACGTCCCGGCTGAGCAGCTTGGCCAGCAGGGCGCTGTTGCGGGCCAGCCGGCGTGACTTCTTGCTGAGTTTCTTCGAGAAATCGCGGGGGACTTTGGCGAAGGTGACGCCGCCGCCTCGGCGGAGGGGGGTTCGGACCGGGCCCATGCGGGCCCTGCCGGTGCCCTTCTGGCGATAAATCTTGCGGGTCGAGCCGGCGATCATCCCGCGGCTGCGGGTGGCGACCGTGCCCTGGCGGGCGTTGGCCTGGTAGGCCACGATCGCCTGCTTGAGCAGTTCGTAGCGGACCTTGCCGCCCAGGCGGGCCTCGTCGACGGAGAGGGTCCCCGACGGCTCGCCGTTCTCGTTGTATACCGGGACGTCGATCATCTGTGCGACTCTCAGCCCTTGGTCCTGCTCTTTCGCACCATCACCAGACCGCCGTTGCTGCCGGGCAGGGCCCCGCGGATGATCATCAGGTTCCGCTCCGGGTCGATCGCCAGCAGCTTCAGATTGCGGACGGTCCGACGGTCGTGCCCGAGATGGCCGGCCATCCGCTTGCCCTTCTTGATGTCGCCGCCGTGTCCCCGGTCGGTGCCATGGCTGGCGATCGATCCGGGGGAGCGGTGCTTTCGTTCGGTGCCGTGGCTGGCCGGCTGCCCGCCGAAGTGCCAGCGTTTCATCGCGCCCTGGAAGCCCTTGCCCTTGCTCGTGCCGGTCACGTCGACCCACTGAATGCCCTGGAAGTGGGAGACGGTGACCTGCCCGCCGGGCTCGGCCTGCGGGTCGCCCGGATCGGAGCGGAACTCCCGCACCGCCCGCGGGGGGGCGGCGCCGACCTTGCGGGCGTGGCCGATCATCGGCTTGGTGCTGCGATGCGGTTTCAACTCGCCCAATCCAATCTGGACCGCCGCGTATCCGTCCGATTCGGCGGTCTTGACCTGGAGCACCGTGCAGGGACCGGCCTGGACCACCGTGCAGGGGTGCGCAGCGCCCTGCTCGTCATAGAACCGGGTCATGCCGACCTTCGTGCCGAGGATCGCCACAGCCATGCCTGTTCAGCCCTTCCGTGATGTTCAGCCAACAGCCCGAAGGGAAACTCGGGCCGGCCCGGGTCGAACCCGTGGTTGCAGGTTCGGCGCCCGTCACGTCTTGCCTTCGGTCCCACCGCCCCGCCGGTCTGCCTGGAGGTGCGGGCCCGGGACCGTTCCCGGGCCGGTCGCAACCGGCCGGCCGCGGCTCCCCCGCCTGTCACGCCTTGATCTTGATGAACACCCCGGCCGGGACCACCAGGCGGTTGAGGGCCTCGACGGTCCGGGGGGTCGGTTCGTAAATGTCGATCAGGCGTTTGTGCGTCCGCATCTCGAACTGCTCGCGCGACTTCTTGTCGATGAACGGGCTGCGGAGCACCGTGTACCGCTCGATGCGGGTGGGCAGGGGGATCGGTCCGTGCACCCGCGCGTTGGTCCGCTTGGCCTGGTCGACGATCTCGCGGGCCGACGCGTCCAGGGAGCGGTGGTCGTACGCCTCCATGCGTATTCTAATGCGTTGCGTTTCCATGACTTACCGTCCAGGTCTAGCTGTTCGCTCCGCCGGTTGCCAAACGGGGCGAGACCGGTAAGCTTATCAATTCACGGTCGTTCGTCAACAAAATTCCAACGAAAAAACGGTTTTCATCCCGCTAGACCGCCTCCAGCAACTGGCGGCTCAGCTCGCTGGGCACCTGCTGATAGGCCCGCGGCTCCAGGGCATAGCTGGCCCGGCCCTGGGTCAGGCTGCGCAACGCCGTCGCGTAGCCGAACATCTCGCTCAGCGGCACGTCGGCGTCGATCACCATCGTCCGTCCGCGACTCGTGCTGCGGGTGATCGCCGCGCGACGCGACGACAGGTCCGCGTTCACCACCCCGATGTACTCCTCCGGCGTGACCGCCTCCAGCTTCATCACCGGCTCCAGCAGCACCGGGTTGGCCTGCATCACCGCGTTGCGCAGGGCGATCGCCCCGGCCTGGCTGAACGCCAGCTCCGAGCTGTCCACCTCGTGATACGAGCCGTCCAGCAGGGTGACCTTGATGTTGATCAGGGGGTAGTTGGCCAGCACGCCGCTGGCGGCCTGCTCGCGGACCCCGCCCTCGACCGCCGACCAGTATTCCCGGGGCACCGACCCGCCAAACACCTCGGTCTCGAACAGCACGGGGGGCTCGCCGGGGGCGTGCTGGTGCGGCTCGACTCGCAGGACGACGTGCCCGTACTGCCCCCGTCCGCCGGTCTGGCGGATGAACTTGCCCTCCGCCTCGGCGGCGCGGGTCACCGTCTCCTTGTAGGCGACCCGCGGGGTGCCCACCCGCACGTCCAGCCCCAGGTCGCGGGTCAGACGGTGCGTGATCACCTCCAGGTGCAGCTCTCCCATGCCGGAGATCAGCAGTTGGCCGGTCTCGTCATTCATCCGCCGGGTGAAGGTGGGGTCCTCGCGGGCCAGGCTGGCCAGGGCGTCGGCCAGCTTGCCCTTGTCGGCTGACATCCGCGGCTCGATGGACATCGAGATGACCGTCTCGGGGAACTCGATGGTCTCCAGCAGGATGGGGCGTTTCTCGGTGCACAGGGTGTCGCCGGTCAGGGCCTCCTTGGGTCCGACGATGGCGACGATGTCGCCGGCGACGGCGTCCTCGCGGCGGATGCGGGTCTGGGCGTGCATCTCCCAGATGCGGGTGACGTTTTCCTTGCGGCGGCGGTTGGGCAGCCAGATGCGGCTGCCGGACTTGAGCCGCCCGCTGTAGAGCCGCACGTAGTACAGGTCGCCGTGCTTGTCGGCGACGATCTTGAAGACCAGCCCGGCCAGCGGACCGTCCGGGTCCACCGGGCAGGCGATCTCCTCGCCGGTCTCGGGGTGCTTGCCCACCGGGGCGACCACCTCGGTCGGACTGGGCAGGTAGCTGCACACGGCGTCCAGCAGGCGCTGCACGCCCTGATATTTCAGGGCCGAGCCCAGCAGCACCGGGTGCAGCCGCAGGGCGATGGTCCCGGCGCGGATAGCCCGGCGGACGACCGCGACGTCCGGCTCGCGCCCGTGGACGTAGTCGTCCATGAGCTGCTCGTCGAAATCGGCAACCGTCTCGAGCAGCTCGTGACGGAACTCGGCGGCGATGTCCGCCATGTCCGCCGGGATCGGCTCCTCGGTGAAGGTCGCCCCCAGGTCCTCGCCGTGGTAGAACACGGCCACCAGGGCGACCAGGTCGACCAGCCCGACGAACTGCTGGTCGCGGACGATCGGGACCTGGAGCATGACCGGATGGGCGTCCAGCCGCTCGCGGATGGTCCGAAGGCACATGCGGAAGTCGGCGCCCGGGCGGTCCATTTTGTTCAGAAAGCACAGCCGCGGGACGTGGTATTTCTCGGCCTGCCGCCAGACCGTCTCGCTCTGGGCCTCGACGCCCTCCTTGGAGTCGAACACCGCGACGGCGCCGTCCAGGACGCGGAGCGACCGCTCGACCTCGACGGTGAAATCGACGTGGCCGGGCGTGTCGATCAGGTTGATCGTGTAGCCCTTCCAGGGGCAGGTGGTGGCGGCGGCATAGATGGTGATGCCGCGTTTCTGCTCTTCCTCGTCCGAGTCCATGACGGCGGTGCCGTCGTGCACCTCGCCCATCTTGTAGGTCTTGCCGGTGTAATACAGGACGCGCTCGGAGACCGTGGTCTTGCCGGCGTCGATGTGGGCGGCGATGCCGATGTTGCGAATTGTCGAAAGGTCTGCCATGGTATTGCACAAGCACAAAAGCCCAGGGATGGCCATCCCTGGGCTTCGCAGTCCGGGACAAAGATCCCTTGGATCCGTCAGGTCCGAATGTCATCTTTCAGGCAAGATGACCGCAGTTGTCCGGTGGGGTCGACCGCGCTGACCAGCCGGAAAAAAATCCGCCGGTCCTCTGCGGTCCCGGCGGATGGAACTCCCAGGCCCTACCAGGCGAAATGGGCGAACGCCTTGTTGGCGTCGGCCATCCGGTGCACGTTTTCCTTGGTCGTGACGGCCGTTCCGGTGTTGTTGAAGGCGTCGAGGATTTCAGCCGCCAGCTTCTCGTGCATCGGCTTGCCCTTCTTATCCCGGGCGGCGGTGATCAGCCAGCGGAACGCCAGCGACTGCTGGCGGCGGCGGTTCACCTGCATGGGCACCTGGTAGTTGGCCCCGCCGACCCGCTTGCTGCGGACCTCGATCGACGGCTTGATGTTGTTGATCGCCGTCTCGAATATCTCCGGCGCCGGGGTCTCCTTGACCCGCCGGGTCACCATGTCCATCGCCTGATAGAAAATCCGCTCCGAGACGGTCTTCTTGCCCTCCCACATCAGGCAATTGATGAACTTGGCCACCAGCTTGTTGTGGTAGCGGGGATCGGGGTGAAGCGTCGTCTCAGAGGCGGTGCGTCGCTTGGCCATCGGTCACTTGCCCTTCTTGGCGCCGTACTTGGAGCGGCTCTGCCGACGGGGGCCCCAGTTCTCCTGCTCGTTCAGTCCGGTCGCGTCCAGCACGCCGCGGATGATGTGGTAGCGGACGCCGGGCAGGTCGCGGACGCGCCCCCCGCGGACCAGCACGATCGAGTGCTCTTGGAGGTTGTGCCCGCACCCGGGGATGTAGGCGGTCACCTCCCGTCCGTTGCTCAACCGCACGCGGGCCACCTTGCGCAGCGCCGAATTCGGCTTCTTCGGGGTCATGGTCTTGACCTGGAGGCAGACGCCGCGCTTCTGCGGGGAGCCGGCCAGATCCTTGGTCTTGACCTTGCGGGGCACGTTTCGCCGGCCCCGCCGCACCAGTTGATTGATCGTCGGCATCCAGACACTCCGTCTATGATCGCGGCGCGCGATCCCACTAGTTTTACAGACCCGCTACTTTAGTGCCCCGGGCCCGGCTTTGCAAGCGCAAAACAGCCCCCGCTCCCCGTCGGACCCACGCCGGGCCTGGGGGTTCAGGTCTCCGCAAGCACCGTGGTCCGGATGAAGTCGGACAGCCCGCGGAAGCCCCTGGCCCGCGAACGGCCCTCCAGGACGGCTTTCTCCTCGGCCGTCAGGCGGACGTTGACCTGCTCGGTCCGCTGGGCCTCGCGGGCCGGCGCGGGCGGACGCTGATTCTCCTCCAGCATGTAGCCCACGACCGCAACCATGGCTGCGCGGGTGTCGTCGACCGCAGCGCGCGGGGTCTTTCCGTCCCCATGGGCGCCCGGCAGTTCCAGCCCGTGGCCGTACCACTCGCCGCCCTCGAACTCCAGGACGATCTGATACTGCTGAACGATGGCCTTGGCCTTGGCCAGGACGGCCTTGTCGAACGGCCGGTCGATGGCCTTGTCCGGGCCTCTAGAGTTTTTCGATTTTCCTGACATGGCGATCCCTGACCTTCCCGTGATGGACCGGGACGCTCTGGTGCGTGCACCCGGGCTTCTCGAAGATGTGGTGGGAGCCGTTGATCCGGACCAGCCGGTAGCCCTTGGCCTCCAGCATCTTCCGCACGACCGCGAACCGCGTCTCGCTCGCCATGTCAAGTATAGCACAGGGTATACGCCGGTCAACCCGCGTCGGCCCGGACTATCCCTCCCCGCCGGGCTGGGGCATCAGGGCCTCGGCCGCCGCGATCTCCTCGGCGGTGACGGCGGGCACCTCGCCCGGGGCCGGCGGCGGGGCCGCCAGGTGCTTGACCCGCACGCTCAGGTGCGGCTTGAAACCCGTGCCCGCGGGCACCAGGTGGCCCAGGATCACGTTCTCCTTCAATCCGATCAGCGTGTCCTCCTTGCCCGCCAGCGCCGCCTCGGTCAGCACCTTGGTGGTCTCCTGGAAGCTGGCGGCGGCGATGAAGCTCTCGGACTGGAGCGAGGCCTTGGTGATGCCCAGCAGCAGCGTCTTGGCGCTGGCGGGCTTGGGCTTGCGGCCCTTGGCCGGCTGCTTGCCCTCCTCCTCCGCCGTCGCGTTGGTCTCCTCCAACTCGGACTTGTCGACGAGCTGGCCCTCGGCCAGTCCGGTCTCGCCGGGCTCGACGATCCGCAGCTTCTTGCCCAGGTCCTCGTTGCCCTCGCGGAAGTGGAACTTGTCCAGCACCTCGCCGGGCAGGAACTCGCTGTCGCCGGGGGTCTCGACGCGGACCTTGCGGGTCATCTGGGCCAGGATGATCTCGATGTGCTTGTCGTTGATGCGGACGTTCTGGGCGCGGTAGACGGCCTGAATCTCGGCCTGCATGTAGTTGTAGAGGGCCTCCTCGCCCTTGATCCGCAGGATGTCGTGGGGCACCATGGGTCCGTCGATCAGGGGGTCGCCGGCCTCGACGTAGTCCTCGGCGTGCACCAGCATGTGGCGGTCGCGGGGGACGTGGTGCTCCTTCTCCATGTTCTCGCTCTTGACGATGATGGTCATCTTGCCGCGGCGCTTGTCGGAGCGCAGGGAGACGGTGCCGGATATCTCGGTCATCACCGCCGGGTCGCGGGGCTTGCGGGCCTCGAACAGCTCGGTCACTCGCGGCAGGCCGCCCGTGATGTCCTGCGTGCCGGCGATCTCGCGCGGCTGGCGGGCCAGCAGGTCGCCCGGGCTGATCTTCTGCCCGGGCTTGACCTCGATGCGGGCCTTGGCCGGCAGGTAGTGGAAGTCCAGGATCTTGCCGTCCTTGTCCTCGACGACGATGCGGGGGTGCTTCTCGCCCTTGTGCTCGATGACCACCAGGCGACCGGTCTCCCGCTTGCTCTTGCCCTCCTGCTCGACGCGGACGGTCTCGCCCTCCTCGATGTCCTCGAAGCGGACGAAGCCGGAGACCTCGGCCAGGATGGGCACGCGGTGCGGGTCCCACGTGACCAACTGCTGGGCGGCCTTGACCTTCTCGCCCTCGCCGACCAGGACGGTCGAGCCGTAGGGCACCTTGTATTTCTCAAGCTCGCGGTTCTTGGCGTCCAGGATGGCGATCTCGCCCTGGCGCTTCAGCACGACCTTGTGCTGGCCGGACGGGACGGCGTTCAGCTCGCGGTACTGGATCACGCCGGCCTGGGTCGCCCGCACGTCGTGCTCCATGACGGCGCGGGTGGCGATGCCGCCGGTGTGGAAGGTGCGCATGGTGAGCTGCGTGCCCGGCTCGCCGATGGACTGGGCGGCGATGATGCCGACGGCCAGGCCCTGCTCGACGAGCTGCCCGGTGGAGAGGTCCTGCCCGTAGCACAGGGCGCAGATGCCCAGCGGGCTCTCGCAGGTCAGCGGGCTGCGGACCCGGATCGCCTCCAGCCCGAGCTGCTCGATGCGGTCGGCGACCTGCGGGGTGATCACCTCGCCGCCCCCGACGATCTTCTCGTCGGTGATCGGATTGACGACGGCCTCCAGGGCGGTCCGCCCGACGATCGACTCGCGCAGCGGCACGTCGATCAGCTCGCCCTTGTAGATGGCCCGCTTGGTCACGCCCTGGATCGTCCCGCAGTCGTGCTGGGTGACGACGACGTTCTGGGCGACGTCGGCCAGCTTGCGGGTGAGGTATCCGGAGTCGGCGGTCTTCAGGGCGGTGTCGGCCAGACCCTTGCGGGCGCCGTGGGTGGAGCTGAAGTACTCCAGCACGGTCAGGCCCTCGCGGAAATTGGCCTTGATCGGCGTCTCGATGATCTCGCCGGAGGGCTTGGCCATCAGCCCGCGCATCCCGGCGAGCTGGCGGATCTGGTCGATCGAACCGCGGGCCCCCGAGTCGCTCATCAGGTAGATGGGGTTGAGGTAGGGGCGCCCGCCGCGGAGGTCGCTGGCCAGGCCCTTCATCATCTCGGCCGACACCTCCTCGCGGGCGTGGACCCAGACGTCCAGGAGCTGCCCGCGGCGTTCGATTTCGGTGATCGCGCCGGCGCGGTACTGGTGGTCGATTCTGTCGGCCTTGGCCTGGGCGTCGTCGATGATCTGGGTCTTGCGCTCGGGGATCTTCATGTCGCCGACGCCGAAGCTGAGGCCCGCCAGGGTGGAGGACTTGAAGCCCAGCTCCTTGACCCCGTCCAGCACGTCGATGGTGACAGAGCGGCCGCAGATTGCGTAGCAGTCGCTGATGACCCGGGCGACGCCCTTCTGGCTCAAGGGGTAGTTGTAGAAGGGCATCTGCGGGGGCAGCATGTCGTTGAAGATCAGCCGCCCGACCGTCGTCTGGATCGTCGTCGCCCCCTCGGGGGAGAACGAGCGGTCGGACTCGACGATCCGCTTGCCCCCGCTGACGCGGACCTTGACCGAGGCGTGCATGCCCAGCACGCGGCGATGGTAGGCCAGCATGGTCTCGTGGATGGAGGCGAACGCCATGCCGTCGCCGGGCTCGCCGGCGCTGACGCAGGTCAGGTAGAAGATGCCCAGCACGATGTCCTGGCTGGGGCTCATGATCGGGGCCCCGCTGGCGGGGCTGAAGATGTTGTTGGTCGCCAGCATCAGCACGTGGGCCTCGGCCTGGGCCTCGACCGAGAGGGGCAGGTGGACGGCCATCTGGTCGCCGTCGAAGTCGGCGTTGAAGCCCTTGCAGACCAGCGGGTGGATCTTGATCGCGTTGCCCTCGATCAGCACCGGCTCGAAGGCCTGGATGCCCATGCGGTGCAGGGTCGGGGCGCGGTTCAGCAGCACCGGGTGCTGGTGGATCACCTCCTCGAGGATGTCCCACACCTCCTCGTCCTTGCGCTCCAGCATGCGCTTGGCGGACTTGATGGTGTCGGCCAGCCCGCGGTCCTTCAGCTTGCGGATGATGAACGGCTGGTAGAGCTCCAGGGCGATCTTCTTGGGCAGCCCGCACTGGTGGAGCTTGAGCTCCGGACCGACGACGATGACCGAGCGGGCCGAGTAGTCCACCCGCTTACCCAGCAGGTTCTCACGGAAGCGACCCTGCTTGCCCTTGATCATGTCGGTCAGGCTCTTGAGCGGGCGATTGGAGCTGCCCAGCACCGGGCGGCGGCAGCGGCCGTTATCGAACAGGGCGTCGACGGCCTGCTGGAGCATCCGCTTCTCGTTGCGGATGATCACCTCCGGGGCGTTGAGGTCCATCAGCTTTTTGAGCCGGTTGTTGCGGTTGATGATCCGGCGGTAGAGGTCGTTCAGGTCGCTGGTGGCGAAGTTGCCGCTCTCCAGCATGACCAGCGGGCGGAGGTCCGGGGGGATGACCGGGACGACCTCCATCACCATCCACTGGGCGTCGTTGGTGCTGGCCCGCAGCGACTCGATGATCTTCAGCCGCTTGGTGATGTCCTTGATTTTCTGCTTGCTGTTGGTCTTGCGCAGGTCCTGGCGGAGCCGGACCGACAGCTTGTCCAGGTCCAGACCGGCCAGCAGCTTCTTGACCGCCTCGGCGCCCATCTCGGCGGCGAAGCTGTTGGCCCCATACTTCTCCAGGGCGGCGCGGTATTCCTCCTCGGAGAGCACCTGCCGCTTCTTCAGCGGGGTTTCCAGGTTGTCAATGACCACGTAGTCCTGGAAGTAGATCACCTTCTCCAGGTCCGCCGTCTTCATCGCCAGCAGCGTGCCCAGCCGGCTGGGCACGGCCTTGAAGAACCAGATGTGCACGATCGGGGCGGCCAGGTTGATGTGGCCCATCCGCTTGCGCCGCACCCGGCTGTGCGTCACCTTCACCCCGCAACGGTCGCAGATCATGCCCTTGTGCTTGGTGCCGCGGTACTTGCCGCAGAAGCACTCCCAGTCCCGCTCCGGACCGAAGATCCGCTCGCAGAACAGCCCGTCCTTCTCCGCCCGGTAGGTGCGGTAGTTGATCGTCTCCGGTTTCTTGACCTCCCCGAAGCTCCAACTGCGAATGTCGTTCGGCGACGCCAGGCTGATCCGCACGCTGCCGTAGTCGTTGATCCGATCGTAAACGTTCTCGACCATCATCTTGCTCCTGGAAAAGAGCAGTCGGGTCACTCGTTCCGCGCCATCCCCGCTACTTGGTGCTCTCTGTGCCGTCCGTACCGCTCAACTCGATGCGACACGTTCCAACCGCCTGAATTCCGTTCCCGCCGACCGCCCAGGCCCGGGCAACCACGAATTTCCCAGCCAAGTCGGGCGGAAGCCGCAGATCGGCCTCAAAACGCCCGTCCCGCACCGTCGCCCGTCCTTCGACCAGCGTCACGCGGCCGGCCCGGGCATATCGGGCCTCGGGCGTCTCTGCCGGACCCGGAGACGGCGGGATGGCGGCGAACTGACGCCGCACCAGCCATCGCACCGCCGCCCCGTTCAGCCGGGCGTCCCCGACCCGGCCGGTCAGCCGCACCGCACCGCCCGGCGCCGCCCGCTCCGGACCGCTCAACGTCAGCTCCTCGAGCCGCCACGGCAGCCGGGTGGCCGGATCGCCGAACAGCGAATACATCTCCAGGTGCCCGCGCCGCTGGGCGGGCAGGTCCTGCCCCGACCCGACGACCAGGTTCAGCGCCGCCAGCGTCACCGGGTCCAGGCGCCCCTCCGCCAGGCTCGCCCGCATCCCGTCGATCGCGTCAGCCAGCCGGACCGGCGCCGGACGGGCGTTGAAGAACCATCGCTCGAGGCCCTCCGCCAGCAGCCGGTTCCACTGCGGATAGCTGATCTGGGCCGCCCCGAACGTCGCCACGGGCCCGTCGGGGTTGCGCATCGCCGCGACCGCGAAGCCGTCCGCCCCGGCCTGCTGGACCCCGCCCAGGCAACTGAGGCAGACCAGCGGTCCGCCGCCCGCACGGACCTTCAACCGCTCCAGGTCCGCCCGACGCAGGAAGAAGCCGTCCGCGGACGAGTGTCCCATGTAGAGATTCATCGCCGCTCCGTCAGCCATCGCCGCCAGGGCCGCCGGGCCCAGTCGCGCCGCGGGCAGGCCCAGCAGACTGCGGGCGCTGTCGTAGAAAACCGTCGCCGCCCAACGGCCGTCCAGCCGGTCCAGGCCCTGCATGACCAGCGTCTCGATCAGCGTGTCGATCACCAGGCCGTACTGCGGCGAGCCGCCCAGCAGCACGTAGCGATGGTGCCACTCCGCGGGCGCCGTCTGCGACTCGAACCGGACGATCTTGGCGATCATCCCGTCCAGTTCGGCGGCGTCGCGTGCGGGCAGCCGGCCGATCGAAACGTCCGGCGCCCCGTCGCCGTCCAGGTCTCCGATGGCCGCGTCGCTCGGTCGACCGGCCATGTTGTCGGCCGACCCGGCCCCGCCGGCCAGGCTGCACCGGTCCGCCGCCCGCACGGCGCCGCCGGGCGGGGGGGGCAGACCCGGCTCGCAGCCGACCAGCACCAGGGCGATCGCCCGCTCCGGGGCGGCCCCGGCCGCGAGCGGCCGGGCTTGGCCGACCAGCTCGCGAACCTGTTTGCGGATCGGCTCGACGTCGCGGGCCGACCGCTGGCGGTCGCTCCGCAGCACCGTGTCGTCGAGTATTCTGATGTCAAAGCCCTGCCCGGCCCGTCGCCGGGCCAGGGGCTCGATCGCCTCGACCAGCCCCGGCGCCGCGACCGCGATCCACAGCGGCCGACCGTCCGGTCGGGTCGTCTGGGCCTGCCCCATAGCGGGCAAGACCAGCAGGAGCAGGATTGCTCCGCACACCACTGGCTGGCCTGAAGAGCGCGTTATTTGCCTTTCCTCTTCGCGGGCAACGGCTTGCCCGGACTTCTCGTTCGCATCCCACCGGCAGGGGGAGCCTCCCCGCCTTTGGAGCGTCTCGTCTCCGGCGGCAGGAAGTCCGGAATTGCAGGCACCAGAATAACCTTCCTGATGCCGTCGGCGCGCAATTCCAACTCCACTTCGGCCAACGCGCGGGCGAACTCGTAGGCCCGGACATTCGAATGTTCGGGCCCCACGACGTAATGCACCCAGCCATCGGGATCCAGCACGAAATCCGCTACCGTCAACTGAGTCCCGGCCAGTTCGCGTTTCGCGTCCAGCTTGTCCTGGACGACGCGCTGAATCTTCTTCGCCATCGCCTTCGTGAGGGCAGCCATGAATCACCTCCCGTGCAGAAGTCCGATGGCCTTATCCATCAGCGAAATCGCCTACCTGGCCTCACCGGCCTCCAGTTCAATGGACGGCCAGTAATCGGCATAGATTCGCAGGTTGTAGAGGGTCGCAATCAACGCCGCCAGCTCCATCCGGTTCTTCAGCGGCAGGGACCCGAGGTTATCCAGCACTAATTCGGGAAGCTTCCCGTGCGCCGGTCCTTCCCGGTCCTGCGGCATCGTCACGGGGATCGCCGCCAGGACCCCGGCCGCACGGGCGAAGACGGCGTAGTACGCCCTGGAAACCACGCTTCGCCGACGTCCGGCCACGAAGAGGTCCTGCGACGCGGCCCAACTCTCGCTCGAAAGCGCCTGCCAAGTTGCCATCGGCGATCATCCGCACATCAAGAGGCGCCGCCGGTCCCTCAGATCACCCGCTTCTTCTCGAGCTGGATGTTCAGACCCAGCCCGCGGATCTCGTTGCACAGCACGTCGAAGCTGACGGGGGTGCCGGCCTCCAGGGCGTTGTTGCCCTTGACCATCGACTCGTAAATCTTGGTGCGGCCCTCGACGTCGTCGCTCTTGACGGTCAGCAGCTCCTGGAGCAGGTAGCTGGCGCCGTAGGCCTCCAGGCCCCACACCTCCATCTCCCCGAAGCGCTGCCCGCCGGTGCGGGCCTTGCCGCCCAGCGGCTGCTGGGTGATCAGGCTGTACGGTCCGGTCGAGCGGGCGTGAATCTTGTCGTCGACCAGGTGGTGCAGCTTCATCATGTAGATGTATCCGACGGTCACCGTCTGCTCGAACGGATCGCCGGTCCGACCGTCGTGCAGGGCCACCTTGCCCTCGGGGGGCAGGCCCGCCTCGGTCAGGCACTTGCGGATCTCCTCCTCGGTCGCCCCGTCGAAGACGGGGGTGATGGCCTGGAAGCCCAGCACCGCCGCCGCCCAGCCCAGGTGCGTCTCGAGGATCTGCCCGACGTTCATGCGGCTGGGCACGCCCAGAGGGTTGAGCATGATCTCGATCGGCGTGCCGTCGGCCAGGAACGGCATGTCCTCCTCCGGCACGATCCGGGCGATGACGCCCTTGTTGCCGTGGCGACCGGCCATCTTGTCGCCGACGGAAAGCTGACGCTTGGTCGCCAGGTAGACCTTGACCATCTCCAGCACGCCGCTGGGCAGCTCGTCGCCGCGGCGCATCTGCTCGACCTTCCGCTTGCGCTCCTCGACCAGCTCCAGGATGCGCGGCCAGAACTGCTGGTAGGACTTCTCGGCCGATTCCCGCTGGCTGCGCTTCACCCAGTCCAGCGTGAAGTTGGCGACCTGTTCGAGGATGACCTCCTCGATGTCGCTCTGGGCGACCTTCTGTCGGGTGGTCGGGTCGATCAGCAACGTGCCGGTGGCCTGGTTGATCGCCTCGACCATCTGTCGGAACATGGTCATGACCCGCAGGTTCATGCCCGCCTCGTAATCGCGGATGTCCTTGTTGAGCTGGCGCTTCTGAACCTCGCTCATGTGGGTCAGCCGGCTGAACCGCTTGACCCCCAGAACGATGCCCTCGGTGCCGGCCGGAACCTCCAGCGAGTCGTTCTTGACGTCCTCGCCGACGCGACCGAAGATGGCCCGCAGCAGTTTCTCCTCGGGGCTCAGCTCGGTCTTGCTCTTGGGGCTGACCTTTCCGACCAGGATGTCTCCGGGCCCGACGCGGGTGCCGATCCGCACGGCGCCGTTCTCATCCAGGTTGGCCAGGGCCCGCTCGCTGACGTTGGGGATGTCGCGGGTGAATTCCTCGCGTCCGAGCTTGGTCTCGCGGATCTCGACCTCGAACTCCTCGACGTGGATCGAGGTGTAGGTGTCGTCCTTGACCAGCCGCTCGCTGATGACAATGGCATCCTCGAAGTTGTATCCGTCGTAGGGCATGAAGGCGACCAGGACGTTGCGTCCCAGCGCCAGCTCGCCGTGATAGGTCGCCGCCCCGTCGGCGATGATCTGGTCCTTCTTGACCCGGTCGCCCTCGCGGACGATGGGGCGCTGGTTCAGGCAGGTCCGCTCGTTGAGTCCCACGAACTTGCGCAGCTCGTACTCGTCGCTGTCGTTGATGACGATCCGCGTGGCGTCGACGTAGGTCACCTTGCCGCCGTTGCGGGCCCGCACGACCATGCCGCTGTTCTCGGCGACGGGCTTTTCCATCCCGGTCGCCACGATGGGCACCTCGCTCCGCAGCAGCGGCACCGCCTGCCGCTGCATGTTCGCCCCCATCAGCGCCCGGTTGGCGTCGTCATGCTCCAGGAAAGGCACCAGCGCCGCCGACACCCCCACCGTCTGCTTCGGCGAGATGTCCACGTAGGCGACCTCCCGGCCGGGCGCCTGGCTCAGGTCGCCCCGCACCCGCGCCAGCACCGCCTCGTCCCGCGGCAGCTTGCCCTTGTCGGTCTCGTCGGCCGGGGCGATGATCGTCTCCATCTCCTCGTCGGCCCGCAGCCAGGCGGTCTTGCCGTTGACCTTGCCCTTCTCCACCACCCGGTAGGGGGTGATCAGGAAGCCGTAGTCGTCCACGCTGGCGTAGATCGACAGCGAGCTGATCAGCCCGATGTTGGTGCCCTCGGGCGTCTCGATCGGGCAGATCCGCCCGTAGTGGCTGATGTGCACGTCGCGGACCTCGAAGCCGGCCCGCTTGCGGTTCAGCCCGCCCGGGCCCAGGGCGCTCAGCCTCCGCTCGTGGGTGAGCTGGCTCAAGGGGTTGGTCTGGTCGACCACGTGGCTCAGCTCGCCGCGCCCGAAGAAGTAGTCGATCGCGCTGGAGACGCTCTTGGAGTTGACCAGCTCGGCGACGCGGCCCAGCTCGTTGGGGTCCTTCAGGCTCATCCGCTCCTGGACGGTGCGGCGCAGCTTGAGGAAGCCCTTGCGCAGCTCCTCGGTCGCCAGCTCGTCGATGGTCCGCAGACGGCGGTTGCCCAGGTGGTCGATGTCGTCGACGTAGCCCTCGCCGGCCCGCAGCTTGAGGATGTACTTCAGGGCCGCCACGAAGTCCTCGGCCCGCAGGCACATCTCCTCCTCGCTGACGCGGGTCTTGAACTTGCGGTTCAGGCGGAACCGCCCCACCTTGCCCAGGCGGTAGCGGTTGGTGTCGTAGAACTTCTCCTTGAACAGCTTCTCGGCCTTGTCCTTCTGCGGGGGGTTGCCCGGGCGCAGGCGGGCGTAGATCCGCAGCAGGGCCTCGTCGTGGCTCTTGGCGCCGTCGTCGGCCAGCGTGTTGAGGATCAGCGGGTCGGTCATCTTGGCGATGACCTTGACCGACTTCAGGGGCGAGCCCTGGATCTTGGGCAAGGCCTCGCCGACCTGGTGTCCGGCATCGACGAGCACCTCGCCGGTCTCGGGGTTGACGATGTCGGCGGCGGTCCAGTGGGTAGGCTTCAGCGAGCCGACCTTCAGGTCCTCGACTTCGTAGAAGGCCCCGATGATGGCTTCGTCGGTGCCGAATTTCTCGTCCATCGCGCGGACGAAGGTCGTGGCGGCGGCCTTGGCCGACTGGTCGATCCGGATCGTCAGAACGTCCTTCTTGGTCACGTTCATCTCGATCCAGCTTCCGCGTTCCGGGATGACCCGGCAGGCGTGCAGGGGCCGGTCGCCCTCCTGGCTCTCGATGACGAAGTCCACGCCGGGGGAGCGGTGGAGCTGGGAGACGACCACCCGCTCGGCGCCGTTGATGATGAACTCGCCCCCGCCGATCATCACCGGCAGCTCGCCCAGGTAGATCTGGTCCTCCATGATCTCGTCGGTGTCGCCGCGGATCAGCCGGGCCCGGATGCGGAAGGGCATGCCGTAGGTCAGGCGAAGCTGGCGGCACTCGTCGGGGCTGTAGCGCGGTTTGTCCAGGGCGTAGTCCAGGTACTCCAGCCGCATCTTCTCGTCGTAGCTGACGATCGGGAACACCTCGCGCAGCAGGGCCTCCAGCCCGGTCGCCGCCCGCTTGTCCGACGGCGTGTCCCGCTGGAGGAAGCGCTCGTAGCTGTCGGTCTGGATGCGGATCAGGTTGCCGATCGGCATGGCGTCGCCGACCTTGGAGAAGTTCCGCTCGCCTTGGATCTTGATCATGTCCAGCCTCTCCGCCCCGAGGGCAGCTTGGCAACTCGCGTCGGGTCCTTCCAAACGGTCCGGACGATTCCGGGACCGGCCGGCCGCGCCCGCACCGGGACGCCGCCGGCCCGACCCGTCGGGTGGGGACCGCGGGCCTGCAAATCAATCCGCCCCGGCGAAGGCGCACCTTCTCCGGGGCGATGGTCCGGCTCGTGAATCAGGCTGGGTCCGTCTCATCCGGCGACCCAAAACCAGGTGGTCCGACCAAACGTCTCAACTGGCCATTTCCGCGACGGGCCGCACCGGTATTATAGGCCCCGCGTCCCGGGCGGGTTCAGGCGGCTGGAAGCCTCCCCGCCGCCGAATCGGGCGGGCCGGGGCGCGTCCGCCCGGGCTACTTGAGCGTGACGGCGGCGCCGGCCTCTTCCAGATCCTTCTTGATCTTCTCGGCCTCGTCCTTGGGCAGGCCCTCCTTGACCGGCTTGGGCGCCGAGTCGACCAGTTCCTTGGCCTCCTTCAGCCCCAGCGTGGTGTGGGCGCGGACGACCTTGATGACCTGAATCTTCTTGTCGCCGGCGCCTTCGAGGATGACGTCGAAGGTGCTCTTCTCGGGCTCGGCCTCGGCCGGTCCGCCGCCGCCGGCGCCCGGGGCCATCATCACGGCGCCGCCGGCGGCCGGCTCGATGCCGTGCGCTTCCTTCAGATAATCCGCCAGCTCGCGGGCCTGAAGCAGGGTCAGCCCGGCGATCGTGTCGCCCAGTTCCTTGATTACCGCGGTGGTCTCTGCCATCTGAATCCACTCCTGTGGCGTGTCGAACAGTGTTCTCGGATACGGTCAACGCGTCGGAACCGGGCGGCAGGTTCTGGAAGCGGGTCCCCCGCCGCCGCTCGTCCGATTCACTCGGGTGCACCCCAGGGGACACGAAGGTCCAGAGGGGAAAGAATTTCAAATCTCAAATCTCAAATCTCAAATTGAAGATTGCGTGGCTGATGCCCAATCCAGAACTTGGAATCTGCAATGTGAAATCTGTAATCCTTCCTGTCGCTGTCTCCGCGGCCTCTGTGCCTCTGTGGTGATCTTTCCTTCTATCTACACCGCCGCCGGGGCGGGCTCGCTCTTCTCCAACTGCTCGATGCGGCCCTTGAGCAGGCCGGCGATCGCCGCTCCGGGCCCCAGGATGGCCGCCGCCAGGTTGCGCCCGGGCGAAAGCACCTGCCCGACCAGCATCGAGCGCTGCTCGGCCTTGCTGAGCCACTTGCTCAGGTCGACGGCCTGGTCGGGTCCGAGCGGCTGGCCGTCCAGCACCGCCCCCTTGATGACCAGGTTGGGAAGCTCCTTCAGTTTGCCCGTCAGCAGCTTGGCGACGTCCACGATCGAATCGCCGCCCCAGGCCAAGGCGCAGGACCCCTCCAGCAGGTCGCCCACCGCCGCCAGCGGCTGGCCCGCCAGGGCCCGCCGGGCCAGCGAGTTCTTGACCATCTGCATGTGCACGCCGGAGCGGGCCATCTCGGCCCGCAGCCGGTTGGCGGTGATGCCGTCCAGCCCGGTCGGGTCGATCACCACGCAGGCGTCGACCTCGGCGAACCGCCTGGAGATCTCCTCGCAGATCAACTGCTTGACTTGCTTGCTCATGTTCTGCTCGCTTGGTTGGCCGGCTGGATGCCCCGGCTCGTCCGTCCTCCGCCGCGCCCCCCGGGCGGTCCGCCGACGGGGGCCGCGGGCCTCTCCGGGGTCCGAAGTTCCGCCGCGCTCAGATCGCCACCGGCACGCCCGGGGACATCGAGCCCGACAGCGTCACCTTCCTGATGTAGACCCCCTTGCTGGTCGCCGGTTTCATCCGCTGAAGCTGGTCGATGAACGCCAGGATGTTCTCCTTGAGGTCCGACGACGCGAAGCTCAGCTTGCCCACCACCGCGTGCACGTTGCCGCCAGCGTCGTTGCGGAACTCGATTTTCCCGGCTGAGTATTCGCGGATGGCCTGCTCGACCTGGTCGGTGACGGTGCCGCTCTTGGGGCTGGGCATCTTGCCCTGGGGCCCCAGGACGCGTCCGAGCCGACCGACCTTGCCCATCACCCGCGGGTGGGCGACGGCCACGTCGAAGTCCATCCAACCGCCCTGCACCTTGGCGACCAGGTCGTCCTCGCCGGCCTCGATGGCGCCGGCCGATTTGGCGGCGGCGGCCTGGTCGGCGGGCACGAACGCGATCACCTTGTAGCTCTTGCCGATGCCCTTGGGCAGGCTGATCGCCCCGCGGACGGTCTGGTCGGCCTGCTTGGCGTCGATGCCCAGCCAGACGCACAGCTCGACGGTCTGGTCGAACTTGACCGGCGGGAAGGTCCGCAGCACCTCCAGCGCCTGGTCCAGGGGGACCGGATCCTTGGGGGCTTTTTCCTGGGCGGCCTTATTTCGCTTGGTCAACGTCGCCATGATTGCGTTCCTTTCGTGCCTCTCCTGGTTCGCCGAGGCGACCAGGCCTGGTCCCGACCGACGTCGGGATCCAGGGCACTCCCACTGTCCGACCCGTGGTCAGGTCCTGCCGGTCCGGGATGCGGCGGTCGGGGTCCCGGAACTCCGGGGCTGCCCTCACCCCTCGATTTCGATGCCCATCGAGCGGGCCGAGCCCTCGATGATCCGCTCGGCGTGCTCCAGGTCGAAGGCGTTGAGGTCCTTGATCTTGGTCTGGGCGATCTGGCGGACCTGCTCGCGGGAGACCTTGCCGACCTTCTCCTTGTTGGGCACGCCGGAGCCCTGGGCGATCCCGGCCGCCTGCTTGAGCAGCACGCTGGCCGGGGGGCTCTTGACCTGGAAGCTGAAGGTCCGGTCGGTGTAGACGGTGATCTCGACGCCGACGGTCGTGCCATTGTGCTCGCGGGTAGCAGCGTTGAACTGCTGGATGAACTGCCCGATGTTCACGCCGTGCTGGCCCAGGGCCGGACCGATCGGCGGGGCCGGGGTCGCCTGCCCGCCGGGCGCCTGAAGCTTGATCTTGGCGGTCACCTGCTTGGCCACTGCTGTGCTCCGTTATCTGGGCGCCCGACCGTTCACATCCGTCGATGCCCGCCGACCGTCCCGTCGCGGCGTACGCGAGGTCCGGGGGCGGCTGGTCCGCCTCGGACCGGACGGCCCGGCCCGCATCCGCCGATCGGCCGGACCTTACACCTTCTCGACCTGCCAGTATTCGACCTCGACGGGCGTGGCCCGGCCGAATATGGTCACCACCACGCGAATCAGGCCCTTGTCCGCCAGCACTTGGTCGACCTGGCCCTCGAAGCCCTCGAACGGACCTTCCTTGATCTTGACCATCTCGCCGGGCGCGAATTCGATCTTGAAGGACGGCTGTTCGCCGCTGCCGCGTTCGGCCTCGGCCAGCATCTTCTCGACGTCGGTCTGCCGCATGGGCACGGGCTTGCCCTCGGCGCCGATGAAATCGCCGACCCCGCTGGTCTCCTTAATCAGGAACCAGGCCTGCTCGGGGATCGAGCCGTTATCCTCCATCTCCATCTCGATGAAGACGTAGCCCGGATACAGCTTGCGTTCGGCGACCCGCTTGACCCCGGCGCGGACCCGGCTGATCCGCTCGGTGGGCACCAGGATTTTGCCGACCACCTCGTCCAGGCCCTCGATCTTGACCTTGCGGTCCAGGGCCTCACGGACGCGGTCCTCCTTGTTGGAGGCGACCCGCAGCACATACCACTGCTTTGCCATCGGTCAGCCGCCTCCGCCGCTTCCAAACAGCACGTCCTTCAACGGGATCTGGAGCACGCGCATCCAGGTGAACAGCAGCATGAACAGCATGTCCACGACGAACAGCAGCACGCCCATGAACACCAGCGTGAAAACCACCACCTGCGTCGAGCCGACGATGTCCTTGCGGCTGGACCAGGACACCTTCTTCATCTCGCCCTCGGTGGCGATGAAGAAGTCCCCGGTGCCCGCCTTGACGTAGCTGACCCAGAACACCAGGTATCCGCCCGCCGCCACGAACAGGGCCGCCCCGAACGCCTGAAGGATCAGCCCGGTGTTCTCTCCGGGCAGGCGGTAGCCGATCAGCCGCAGCGGGCCTTCATACAGCCACCAGGCCCCCAGCGCGACCGCCGCCCCCCCGCCGATCATCGTCAGCAGACGCGTCCAGTGGCCCTGCCCTTTCTTGTAGATGTCAAACACGGTTCGGTCCCGCAAAAAGAGCCGCCGGGCGGTCCAGGCACGCCGGCGATTGTCTGCCCGATCCTGCGACCTCCATCCCGACCACGCCAGGAGGGATTTGAACCCCCAACCTGCGGTTTTGGAGACCGCTGCTCTGCCAATTGAGCTACTGGCGTATCCCCGCGGCACCGCCCGGTCCGGGGCCGGTCCGCCGACCCGGGACCCGGGGCCCGGACCGAGCCGCAGGCGCTATTTCCGCCGGATCTTGTGCACCGTCCGCTTGCGCTGCCGGCGGCAGAACTTCTTCAGCTCCAGTTTCGGCACGCCGCCGGTCGTGTTGACCTGCGTGCGGTAGTTGCGGTCGCTGCACTCGGTGCATTCCAGAAAGACGTATTCTCGCATGCCTCACCGTCCCAGCGGCGTCCAGGGGACCGCCTACTTGACCACCTTGATCACCACCCCGGACCCGACGGTCCGACCGCCCTCGCGGACGGCGAACCGCACCCCCTGCTCCAGGGCGATCGGTCCGATCAGGGTGATCTCCATCTCGATGTTGTCGCCCGGCATGCACATCTCCGCGCCGCCCAGCAGCTTCACCGAGCCGGTCACGTCGGTGGTCCGGAAGTAGAACTGCGGGCGATAGCCGTTGAAGAACGGCGTGTGCCGCCCGCCCTCGTCCTTGGTCAGCACGTAGATCTGCCCGACAAACTGCGTGTGCGGGGTGATGCTCTTGGGCGCCGCCAGCACCTGGCCGCGCTCCAGCTCGTCCTTCTCCACGCCGCGCAGCAGCAGCCCGACGTTGTCGCCGGCGATGCCCTCGTCCATCGTCTTGTTGAACATCTCCACGCCGGTGACGACCGTCTTGCGGATGTCCTCGGTCAGCCCGACGATCTCGACCTCCTCGCCGACCTTGATGTGCCCGCGCTCGATGCGCCCCGTGCCGACGGTGCCGCGGCCCTTGATCGAGAAGACGTCCTCGACGGGCATCAGGAACGGCCTGTCGACCTCGCGGGTCGGCTCGGGGATCGAGATGTCCAGGGCGTCCATCAGCTCCTGGATGCACTTGGTCGACGCCGCGTCGCTGGGGTTCTGCATCGCCGCCAGCGCCGAGCCCTTGATCACCGGCACGTCGTCGCCGGGGAACTCGTACTTGCTCAGCAGCTCGCGGACCTCCAGCTCCACCAGGTCCAGCAGCTCCGGGTCGTCCACCAGGTCCACCTTGTTCAGGAACACCACCAGCGCCGGGACGTTCACCTGGCGGGCCAGCAGCACGTGCTCGCGGGTCTGCGGCATCGGACCGTCGGCGGCCGAGACCACCAGCACCGCCCCGTCCATCTGGGCCGCCCCGGTGATCATGTTCTTGACGTAGTCGGCGTGCCCCGGGCAGTCCACGTGGGCGTAGTGCCGCTTCTCGCTCTCATACTCGACGTGGCTGGTCGCGATGGTCAGGATCTTGGTCGGGTCCCGCCGCCCGTCCTTCTCCGACGCCCGAGCCACTTCGTCGTAGCTCTTGGCCTTGGCCAGCCCTTTGGCCTGCTGCACCATCGTGATCGCGGACGTCAGCGTCGTCTTGCCGTGGTCGACGTGGCCGATCGTGCCGACGTTGACGTGCGGTTTGGTTCGCTCGAATTTCTCCTTGGCCATCCTTCCGCTCCTTGTCTGGGCTGCGGGTCAGTTCGCCGACCCGATTGTCATTTGTGCTCGCCGCAGGCAACGCCCGGTCCAGGCCACGCTGAACAATGAGCTGCTGATGGGACTTGAACCCATGACCTCGTCCTTACCAAGGACGCGCTCTACCAACTGAGCTACAGCAGCAGGTTCGGCCTGACGCGATCTTCCCGGCAGGTCCGATGCCGCCCCGACCGGGCGCCGGGATGACGACCGGGTAGCCGCCGGTCCTCCCGGTCCCGGACCTCCGGGCCGCCGTGCCGGCTCGCCTCGCCATCCGCTTGCCGCCTGCCCGCAAAGGCGACACGGATATCCTGCCGCCGGGGTCTCCCGGCGGCGAAACTAAGGATTATACGGGCGGCTTGTGGGCTGTCAATGAATTTCGCAGCCCGAAATCGCCGTTCATGACCCTGCCAGTCCGGACGGGACCGGCCCGCCGCAGACCCGCCCGCCGTCCGCCCCGCCGACCCGGTGTCAGGGCCCGCAAGCGGGTGATGGGAATCGAACCCACACAACCAGCTTGGAAGGCTGGGGCTCTACCATTGAGCTACACCCGCGACTGAAGATGCTGAATGCCGCACGATCGATGCCGGGCGCCGGGCGGCCGGGTCGGTCTCGATCGACTCGCCACGCCGATTTCCAGCCCCCATCATCCAGCATCCCTCATCCATCATCATCCGACTGGGCGCGGGAGGATTCGAACCTCCGAAGGCCGAAGCCATCAGATTTACAGTCTGACCCCTTTAGCCGCTTGGGTACACGCCCGTTCCATCCCCGCCGCAGCACGCCCTGCGGCGAGACCAGTTAATGTATCGGCACGTCGGCCCCCCGTCAAGAACGTGTTCAGCGAACCCGCCGGGTCAATTGCGGGGCGATGTAGTCTTGGACGAACTGCCGACCGGCCCAGTCGGTGTGCCCCCCCTGGTGCCCGGACAGCCGCATCGACTCGTCCCAGACGATCTGCTTGCAGCCCTCGGGGGCGTTGGTGAAGCCGACGTGACCCGCGGAACTGGTGTGCCGGCTGTCCAGCGTGCCGAACACCCACGTGCCCAGTCCCAGGAACGCCCGGTCCAGCGGGCTGTAGTAGTTGAATATCCAGTTGTCCACCCGGGCCAGCGCCCCGGCCAGGTCGTATTCCGGGCTGATCGACGGACCCAGCAGGATGATCGTGTCGACCGAGGCGTCCGGGGGCAGGGTCTCGGCCGCGAACAGCGCGATCGCGCTGCCCCCGCTGTGCCCGACCAGGAAGACCGGCCGACCCGGATGC
>JAANMW010001593.1_pt1 | contig 23192 bp, 17 predicted proteins | sample 7279671 | NCBI WGS metagenome assembly JAANMW01 (sample SAMN14094541, study PRJNA606508) | bioreactor metagenome | isolation source: A lab-scale SPAN reactor treating ammonium-rich wastewater day 247 | place: Ireland: Galway | collected 2017-09-19 | reverse complement strand
GTTGTTGATGGATTTGAGGTAAACAATATTAATCATTTTGGCTCACAGGGTGCTACAGGTGGTCCGGTGAGTATACTGAACCTGGATTTTGTGAGGAATGTAAATTTTTTAACCGGAGGTTTCAGTGCAAAATACGGAGATAAGCTTTCATCAGTTGTTGAAATTCAGCAGCGCGCAGGTAATTCCGAAAAATTCTTTGGAAAAATAAATCTGAGCGGCACCGGGTTCGGCGCAAATTTTGAAGGACCGATAACAAAAAAAAATAAATCAAGCTGGCTGGTATCTGCCCGCCGAAGCTACCTTGATCTGATCTTTAATGCTGCCGGTTTTTCTTTTGTGCCGGAATACACCGATTTTCAATTGAAGGCTGATTACAGGATCAACAATTCCAATTTTATTGAATTCAACTCCTTCGGTGCACTTGATAAAGTACGCTTTAATAATGATACCGAAGAAAATAAACAGAATAACCTGGATATACTTACCAATAACCAGAACAGTTACTCAGCGGGGATTTTATGGAAAACACTGCTGAACAAAAATTCATTCCTGGTAAGCTCTGTTGCACGGAATTACACAAACTTTTTCTTTTCTCAGCGAGACAGTAATTTTACCGAAGTATTCCGCAATGATTCCAAAGAAAGCGATATTCAGCTTAAGCTGGATTACAGCAGCAGGATTTCGCCATCAACATTAATTTCGCTCGGCGGAGCCGGTAAAAGAATTAAGCTGGATTACGATATCGATAAAAAAGCCGATACTCTTTCTTATTTAGACCCGAATACAGGAAACTACATAACACTTCCGGCAGTAACAATTCTGAAAAACCTTTATACATATAAAGGATTTGCTTATGCTGAAATAACTCAAAATTTTCTGAAAAGATTTAAGCTTACTGCGGGTGTGAGATATGACTATATTGATATTATAAATAAAAAAAATTATGTGTCTCCCAGAACCAGTCTTGCGGTAACAATTACACCCAAGCTCAGCCTTAACTTTGCATACGGCATATTCTACCAGTCCCCTTCGTATATATGGATAATCGGCTCTGAAAACAACAAAGAACTTGAAAATATAAGAGCAGACCATTACATAGCAGGAATTGAATACTTATTCGATGAAAGCACCAGGCTGACGATTGAAGGATATTTCAAGGATTACAGAAATTACCCGGTAAGCGTAAACAGGCCGTACCTTATACTGGCAAACAACAGCGGGTTTGAAACACAGAATTCTTTTGGACTGGAGCAGCTGGTCAGCGCAGGAACCGGCAAGGCTATGGGTTTTGAAATTTTCCTGCAGAAAGCATTAACAAAAAGCATCTATGGACAGGTAAGCTTTTCTTACAGTGATGTTAAATACAAAGCTTACGACGGCGTTGAAAGAAGATCTGACTGGGATAACCGTTATGTGCTTAATGTTAGCGGAGGCTATAAGCTTGGCAAATCGTGGGAGTTCAGCGCTAAATTCCGCCTTGCTGGAGGAAGGCCATATACCCCGATAGATCCGGATAACGGAAGCATCGACTACAATTATTATAATACTGAAGTATTGCCTGTTTACCAAAGGCTGGATATCCGGGCTGAAAAAAGATTCATGTTTAAAGCATGGACTTTGACAACTTATATCGACATTCAGAATATTTATAACCGGCAGAACGTATATCAATATGAGTGGAATCCATTTAAGCGGGAAATTGAAGCAAATAAAAATCTCGGTATATTGCCTACAATCGGCATCAGCGCTGAATTTTAACTGAAAGAAATTTTGAATTTCTGAAGCCCGGTAAATACCGGGCTTTTTTGCTGATTTTTAAAGATTTTACATACTTTTACCCATATAAATATCATATTATTACGTGAACAAAATCATAGGATAACTACAGGCATTAAGCTAATTTACATTGTGATATTATGCAAATTTTCTAATACATCCAATGAGAACTATCCTGTATATTTTTATTACTTTAACTCTGCTGACAATAAATATTTATTCTCAGCAAAACAGCTGCGAAATAAAAAAAGCTTACGAGTATCTTGAATCCAAAGGTGAAGTTTACTTCAGCTTCATGGTATTTGATAAGGCAAGGTTAAATGAAATTTCCAAAATAATTTCGATTGATAATTTTAGCGGTGAAACCGCGTTTGCGTATGCAAACAAACAGGAATTTGAAGAGTTCCTTAAGCTCGATATTCCGTTTACAGTTCTGCCTCACCCAGGTGATGCTGAGTTTGATGTAAAAATGAAAAGCTCTCCGGAAGAAATTCTTGAATGGGATGTTTACCCTACATATGATGCTTACATTGCAATGATGAATCAGTTTGCAGCAGATTTTCCCAATCTCTGCCGGATAGTAAATATCGGTTCAACAGTTCAGGGCAGGCAAATGCTTTTTGCTGTTATATCTGATAATGTAAATACCCCTGAACCGGAACCTAAAGCTATGTATACATCATCAATGCACGGTGATGAAACAACAGGATATGTTTTAATGCTCAGGCTCATACATACTCTGCTTAACAGCTACAATTCAAATACACAGATTACCCAGCTTGTAAACAATGCTGAAATATGGATAAACCCGCTCGCAAATCCGGATGGGACTTACAGAACCGGAAACAACACAGTAAACGGTGCAATAAGGGGCAACGCAAACAATATCGATCTGAACCGCAACTACCCGGGTACTGATTATTACGGCAATCCGAACCTGCAGCCTGAAATTATAAATTTTATGAATGCATCAGGGCAGTATTACTGGAGGCTTTCAGCAAATTTCCACGGGGGAACGGAAGTTGTGAATTACCCGTGGGACTGCTGGGCAAGGCTTGCCGCAGATGATGCGTGGTGGGTAAGAGTATCACGTAAATTTGCAGATACCGTTCACCAGTATGCTCCTTCAAATTATATGAATGAATATGTGAACGGAATAACCAACGGTTATGCATGGTATTATGTTCATGGTTCAAGGCAGGATTACCAGATATATTACAGGCATGGCAGGGAAAGTACTATAGAAATCTCCGACACAAAGCTTCTTCCTCCTGCCCAGCTTCCTGCACACTGGGAATATCTTTACCGTTCACTGATCGGTTATCTTGAGCAGGTACAATATGGAATTAAGGGCCAGGTGACTGATTCAGTAACTAATCTGCCGTTAAAAGCTAAAATTAGTATAAGCGGTTTTGATATAGACAGCAGCGAAGTATATTCCGACAGTCTGTTTGGCATGTATTACAGGATGATAATTGCCGGTACTTATAATTTAACATTTTCAGCCCCGGGATATTACAGCAAAACAATTCAGAATGTATCTGCTGTAAATGACCAGGCAACAGTTTTGAATGTTAAATTACAGCCTATAATAAACGGTATATCGGGCATCAACAATCAGCCGCAGGAATTCAGGCTGTACCAGAATTACCCAAATCCATTCAATCCTTCTACAACAATAAATTTTGAAATTCCCCTCTCAAGAGGGGTGTCCGGCGAAGCCGGACGGGGTGTGTTTACATCTCTGAAAATCTACGACGTCCTCGGAAATGAAATTGCTGTACTGGTAAACAGCAAACTAACACCCGGAACTTATGAATATCAATGGGATGCATCCAACTACCCAAGCGGAGTGTATTTTTATAAATTATCAGCAGGAGATTATACCGCAGTAAATAAAATGATCTTAATTAAGTAATAACAAATAAACTAAATACTAAAACCTATGAAACACTTAATCTTCTTAATATTAGTTTTTGGTTTCATATTATTTTCGTGCAGCAGCGAAAAATTCACAACTGAGCAGAAAAATTACATCCTGCCTGTTATGTATGAAAATATAGGCAAGCCCGGGTTGATATATATTCCGCATATTGCGGGTGATTTTGTTACGGTATTTAATCCATCCGGTATGAAACCCGAAGGGAAAATATCTGCCGGCGCAGGTCCCTGCTCAATGATAATTCTGAAAGACGGCAGCAAAGGATATATTGCTAATTTTAATTCAAATGATATTACAGTATTTGATGCAAAAACCAACAAAATTATTACAGCAATTAAATCCAGTGAGCACCCAAGCACAATTTTTGAACTTCCCGGCAGGAACAAAGTTCTTGTTTCACACCAGTCTTCGAACGGAATTAGTGTAATTAATACCATTGATGAAAGTATTACAGAGCTTAAAGAGATAAGCACGGGAATTATGTACTATGTGAAAAATCAGGATAAAATTTATATGCCGCAGATATTTACACCCTTTATTCAGGTAATAGATCCTAACACATTGCAGATAATTAAACAAATCGAAACAGGCGGAAGGCCTATGGCGCTTGCAGTTACCAATGATGAAAAATACGCTTACCTCGCAAACTATGACTCAACAGAAATTGCAAAAATAGATATGGCAAGTGACCTGGTAATACTGAAGATTAAAGATATACCTTCCCCGCGCGGAATAAGATTATCACCTGATAACACAATTCTTGCAGTCACAAATGTTAGGGATAATTCACTGACTGTAATTGATCCCTCAACAGATAAGGTAACAAAAACAATATTCGGGCTTTCAATGCCGGTTGATGTTGTTTTTACCGGTGACGGCAATTATATTTTGGTTTGCAACCAGGGAAACGGTTCAATTTCAGTGATTGACACAAAAACATTGACGATAAAAGAAAATGTAAAAGTTGCTTCAAATCCAATAACATTATTTACAGATTACAGGTAAGGGGAAAAAATTATTCAAATATTTTAGAAAACATTTTAAATAAATTTATTCCTTTAAATAAGTACAGGTAAGTAAAAGCAGCCATCAGAACAAATATAAGAAATGAAATGTAACTGAGGAATGTTATCAGCAGTCCTTTTAAAATTCCTTTCGCGTAGCCATACCCGGCAAATCCTTTTATTGCAAGTGTATAATAAACAAAGCTAACTGCTCCCCTTGCATTCCACATACGCTCATCAAGCGCTGAAAGCAGTATCAATATCACAGAAAAAACCATTGATGTGCCTGCCCAGTAGAATGAAGCAGCAAGGGCTTCGGCATAATTTATTCCTGTTTTTTTCTTAAGGAAAAGAAATAAGTATAACCCAAATATAAGAGGCATTACATAATTGAAGTAGTTTACATATCCAGAAATTAAATGCTGAATCTCAATCACGCTCTGGCTCAGTTTTTCACCTTTCTGCGGAAATGATACATTAAGGAATGCAAAATATTTTTCACTCATCCAGTGAAAAACAATTACAAATACTGTCTGTATGAAAATAAAGTAAGTGAAAGGCTTAACATAATATTTCCGTTTGCCTTTAATATATTCTTTTACTGTTCTGCCGGGGCTGAAAACAAGGTTTTTGAAGGTCCTTAAAAATGAATTTTCCCAGTGCAGGATACCGTGTGTTACATCGTGAACTATGGTCTTCACTTCAAGGCGTTTAACCCTGCCCTGCCCGCACTCCGTACAATACTTCCCGGTTAACTCAGCTCTGCAGTTTGAACAAGTTTCCATACTGCAAATATAATAATTTTAAACCTCACCCCCTACCCCTCTCCTTAAAGGAGAGGGGGGAGATCATTCAAAATTTTTCGGACATTGCTCCCCCTCTCCCTCCGGGAGAGGGGACTGGGGGTGAGGGCTTTCATTGCATAACTTTATTTTTTCAAGGATATTGCATTATGCAAAAAATCCTGAACAACATACCTCCTCATCGCAAAGGATTAATATACATTTCCTTCACTGCATTTTTATGGAGCACAAGCGGGTTCTTTATAAAGTACCTGACCATTAACGCATTCCAGATATCATTCTACCGCTCGCTTATTGCTGCATTGACCGTATTTGCGGTAGCGCTTTTGCGGAAGCAAAAGCTGAAGTTTGAGTTTGATGCTGTTTCAAACTTCGCAGCAGTATTTTATGCAGGTATTCTTATACTTTTTGTAATAGCAACCAAAATGACAACCGCTGCAAATGCAATTTTCCTGCAGTTCACCGCCCCCATTTACTTGGTTGTGCTTGAGCCTTTATTCCTGAAAACAAAGTTCGATTCTAGAAGCATAGTTACAATTATCATTTGTATCGGGGGAATGGTCCTTTTCTTCTTCGGGAAGCTGGAGCTTGGCAACATTTACGGCAATCTGCTTGCAATATGCTCAGGCATATGCTTTGCAATGTTCAGCCTGCTGCTGAAGTATAAAAAAGTTAAACATAAGAACAATAACACGCTTAACAACGTAGTAATGGGCAATGCCCTTGTTGCTGTGATTGCATTCTTTTTCATTTACCCTGAGCTTTCACTTGACTTAAAGCAGGCGCTGATTTTACTTTATATGGGAGCCATACAGATAGGCATCAGCTATATTATTTTTAATGAGGGAATTAAATACGTCTCAGCAACTGAATCAATGATAATTGCCACGCTTGAGGCTATCTTCAATCCAATTTGGGTATTTATCGGTATCGGCGAAGTGCCATCAGTTTATTCAATTGCCGGGGGGTTGATAATATTTGCTGCAATCATCTGGCGGAATTTCAGCAAAAGAGAGAAAAGTTTGATAATAGAATGATTACTACCTCACCCCCCTGCCCCTCTCCTAAAAGGAGAGGGGGGAGATGTGTGAGAGATTAAACCAATTTTAAAAATAGTACAATAATTTTAAACCATTGCTCCCCTCTCCCTCTGGGAGAGGGGTTAGGGGGTGAGGGCAATATGCAACTTCAAAAATACGAATGCACACAATGCGGCTCACATGATTTTGAGGAGCTGGCAGATAGCAAAATTAAATGTAAATACTGCTTAACGGTATTTAAGGTCACAAAGCCTGAAGAGTCACAGCCGAAGGTCATAATAGGCAAAGGGGCAAATGTTGTTTTCGGCAAAAGCTCAAATGTAACCATCAAAGGCGGTGTAAAAATCGAAAGCGAAGCAAATGTACAGTTTTTAGGTAAGCTCGAAATTATTGAAGAGGGTGATAAGGAGAAGTATAAGAAAAGTTAAAATTACTATAATACTGTATAAATCCGAAATAAAACCATTGTAACTATCCCTCAAATTCCCTATTTTTGTGCTTTAAATAAGCAAAATTCATAGATTTTCCATTGTTTTACCGTATAAATTGCACCATTACTTAATTTCAAAAATGGGATTCTGAAACAAGTTCAGAATGACAAAACTTAAATCATGGACTACAAAAACATATTAGTCACAAAGTTAGATAATCCCAAAGGATTAAAAGTAGGGCAGGTGCAGCTTAACCGCCCTGATGTGCTTAATGCGCTTAATATTGAGCTTATGGGCGAGCTGCTTGATGCGTTCACAGCATTCGATAAAGACCCTGAAACAGGATGTATCATAATAACCGGCAATGCAAAGGCATTTGCCGCCGGCGCTGATATTAAGGAAATGGCTTCACAAAGCGCTATTGATATGCATATCCGCGACCAGTTTTCCGTTTGGGATAAGATCCGCAAGATTAAAAAGCCCGTAATTGCAGCCACCAGCGGATTTGTGCTTGGCGGCGGATGCGAGCTTTCCATGGCTTGTGATATGATAGTTGCTGCCGAGTGCACTAAGTTCGGCCAGCCGGAAATTAAGCTTGGTATCATCCCCGGTGCAGGCGGCACGCAGCGCTTAACGCGCGCTATCGGCAAAGCCCGCGCTATGGAAATGATTCTTACAGGCAGAATGTACACTGCCCGCGAAATGTTCGAAGCAGGGCTGGTAACACGCCTTGCCGATGATGAAGTGTTTCTTGAAGAAGCGCAGGCGCTTGCTAAGGAAATAGCATCAATGCCGCAAATGGCGCTCCAGATGGCAAAAGATGCCATCATGAAATCGTTTGATACAACAGTTGAAGGCGGCCTGGAATATGAGCGCAAAGCGTTTTACCTGCTTTTTGCAAGCGAGGATATGAAAGAAGGCATGAATGCCTTTGTTGAAAAACGCAAGCCTGAGTGGAAACACAAGTAACAATTAGCAATGAACAATGAGCAATTAACAATTTTTTAAAACCACAGTTCATATAACCAACTATCAACAATTTGATAAAATACATTTTTGTGCTTTTCAGCTTCATGTTAGCCTGTTCCGGAATAAATGCGCAGGATAAGAATTTTGAAGCAAATAAAAAACAATCGCAAAGCGATACATCATATTTTAACGCAGAGCAGATAATAGAAAATAACAAGTCTGCATTAATATCAATCTGGTATCACACGGATAATTATTATTCATATTATTCATTTACCACCATTGATACCACTTTGCTTAACGGTTCCGGGTTCATTTTCAGTGAAGACGGGCTTATCGGCACAAATTATCATGTTGTTGACGGCATTGACAGCCTGCTTGTTAAAACAAGCGACGGCAAATTTTATGATGCAGAGCTTCTTATCATTGATGAAAAAAATGATATGGCAATTATCCGCATTAAAAATGCCAACGGTACAAAATTCCCTACAATAAAATTTGCAAACAGCGATAATATTAAGGTCGGGCAGGAAGTATTTGCTATTGGCAGTCCGCTGGGCTATGAATACACTATATCACAGGGAATTGTAGCGGGTATCCGCGATAATGAAAAGGTTTCATTTTCTGACCCTGTAACATATATGCCCATTGAAAAGAGCTTTGAAAAAGTTCTGCAGATAACTGCTGCTATTTCACCCGGAAACAGCGGCGGCGCGCTGTTTAACCGCAGGGGTGAAGTTGTGGGTATAACAACATACACATATTCAGGCTACGGAAACCTGAATTTTGCAATTGCCATAAACAGCTTTGTATATTTTATGAATTCTGTTGACCTTGCAAATATTGACAGCAATGAAGAAGCCAAAAAGAAACGGCAGGAAAGCCTTTATTACTCTAATTTAAGGCTTGCCGGAAATTACAAACAGGAAGCTACATACAACTGGATTTATGTTAAGCAGAAAGATACAATGAAAACTGTAGATACATTTGTGGTTAAGCAGGATTCCATTGCCCGGTTAAACTTCACTAAGGCTGAAACATTCTACAACAAGTGCCTTGATATTGCGCCTGATTCATTTAACGTTTACAGGGATATGATGGATCTTTATGTATACTGCGAAAATTTCCCCAAGGCAGAAAACCTGTATGAAACCATCAAGGAACGTTTCCAGAGCGACAGTCTCCTCAGCCTGCTCTCATCAAGCCTTGCAAGCGCATATACCACTAGCAAAGAATATAAAAAAGCGCTTGAGTTCTATGAAAAAATGTCGAGGAAAGATACTGCCGATTTTTACTTAAGGTACCAGATAGGTTCAATTTACGAAAGCATGGGCAAATACGGCAAAGCAGTTAAAGAATATAAGAAGATACTTAAGAAAGATTCTGCATATACACAGGCTTACATACAGCTTGGCTCGGTTTATTTCCACAAATACAAAGATTACAAAACCGCCAAGAAGTATGTTGAAAAAGCCTATGATATGGAAATGAGAAATTACGGTTCAACTTATTATGTTGACCTTCCTTATCTACTCGGAATGATTGCATGCAAGGAACGCAAAAAAGATGATGCAATGCTATATTACATGGATCTGAAAAGCATATATACCTACACACCGGAAGAGAACAGAAAGAAGGCAGACCTGCTGAAAGCTATCAGGGATCTGTAAAAAAATTTTAATTTATTACACAATAATGATACACAAATTTGATGTTGTAATTGTTGGCGCAGGCGGAGCAGGGCTTCGCGCTGCAGTGGAAATTCCCAAAGAATACTCATGCGCAGTTATATCAAAGGTATTCCCGACCCGCTCCCATACGGGAACGGCGCAGGGCGGTGTTTGCGCAGCTCTTTCAAACGAAGAAGAGGATTCATGGTTAAACCATGCATTCGATACCGTTAAAGGAAGCGACTACCTTGGCGACCAGGATGCCATAGAAATTATGTGCCAGGATGCTCCCAGAGCTATCATTGAGCTTGAACATATGGGAATGCCTTTCAGCCGCACTAAGGAAGGCAAGATTGCTCAGCGCAAATTCGGCGGGCATACAAAACCCGAAGACCCCAATGACCCCAACAGCAAACGTGTTCCCGTAAAACGCTCGTGCTACTCTGCCGACAGAACCGGCCACGTTATGCTGCAGACTTTATATGAAAACTGCGTAAAAAATAACGTCAAATTCTATTCAGAATATTTTTTAACTGACCTGGTAATTGAAGACGGGATATGCAAAGGGCTGACTGCCATAGATATGGCAACATCGGAAATTCACGTGTTCCAGGCAAAAGCAATAATGTTTGCTACCGGCGGTTACGGCAGGGCTTTCAGGATAACATCCAACGCTCATGTTGGAACAGGAGACGGCTGCGCTTTGGTTTACCAGGCAGGTCTGCCGCTTGAAGATATGGAGTTCTACCAGTTCCACCCTACCGGTTTATGGAGGCTTGGAATTCTGGTTTCAGAAGCAGCAAGGGGCGAAGGCGGTATACTTCGCAACAATGCCAATGAGCCGTTCATGGAAGTTTATGCGCCTACTGTAAAAGATCTTGCTCCAAGGGATATGGTATCACGTGCAATAATTTCAGAAATACGCGCAGGGCGCGGAATACTTGGCAGCGACGGCACTCATTATATAAACTTAGACCTCACTCATTTAGGCAAAAAAGTAATTGATGAGAAGATACCTGAAATAACAGGCTTTGCAAGAACATATCTTGGAGTAGAGCCTACAAAGGAATCAGTGCCAATCCAGCCTACAGCTCATTATGCAATGGGCGGAATTCCCACAAACTATGATACAGAGGTTTTTGCGGATAATAAGGGTAATGTTGTAAAAGGGTTTTACGCTGCAGGCGAGTGTGCATGTGTTTCGGTACACGGAGCAAACAGGCTTGGCACAAACTCCCTGCTGGATATAGTTGTTTTCGGCAGAAGAGGGGGCAAAAAAATTGCGCAGTATCTTCCAACAGCAGAGCATCATGAGTTTAAACAGGACCCCAAAGAACGCACAAGCGCTTTGATGAACGGTTTGCTTGAAAGAAACGGCGGTGAGAAAATTTCAACTATCCGCCGCGAGCTTCAGCAGAGCATGATGGATAAATGCGGTATCTTCAGGAATGAAAAGGAACTTGCAGAAAACAAAGAACTGATTAAACAGTATAAGGAAAGATTTAAAAATATATTGCTGCAGGATAAGAGTAAGGTGTTTAATACAGATCTTATCGAAGCAATTGAACTGGGTAACCTGCTTGATATTGCAGAGAGCGTTAATGAAAGCGCTCTTATCAGAAAGGAATCAAGGGGAGCTCATACACGAGAAGATTTCCCGAAACGTGATGATGCCAACTGGATGAAACATACTTTCATAACCAAAAACGAATCAGGCGACCCGAAGATCGATTACAAGCCAGTTGTTAAAACAAGGTTTGAACCGATGGAGAGAAAATATTAAAGAAGCAGGCAAAAGTAAAAAGACAAAAGGCAAAAATATACAGCATAATGAAAAGCGGCACTAAATAGTTAAAATGAAGCGAAAAAAGTAAAAATCAAAAAGTTTAATTTTAAAGAGATATGCAAGTAACATTTAAAATACTCAGGTTTAATCCCGAAACAGATAACGAACCTCATTTTGAGGAATATCGTTTTGAAGGGCATGAAAATATGACCGTACTTGACTGCCTTCACAAGATAAAGTGGGAGCACGACGGCAGCCTTGCTTTCCGCCGTTCATGCGCTCACGGTGTGTGCGGAAGCGACGGTATGAGGATAAACGGCAGAAATCATCTTGCATGCTCTACCCTGCTGAAAGATCTTAATACAAAAAAGACAATTGTAATTGAACCGCTTCCGGCACTGCCGATCGTTAAGGATCTAATCCTTGACATGACAGATTTCTACGAAAAGTATAAGGCAGTTAAGCCGTATCTTATCAACAACACGCCGGTAACAGAAGACAGCGAGCGTCTTCAATCAAATGAAAATGCGGAAAAGCTGTTTGAATCGGCTAAATGTATATTGTGTGCATGCTGCACAACCAGCTGTCCAAGCACATGGTCAAATAATAATTATATAGGACCGGCAGCATTGCTTAAAGCATACCGTTTTGTATTCGATACAAGGGATGAAGCTGCTGACGAAAGGCTTGATATAATTGATACCCCTGACGGCATCTGGAGATGCCATACAATTTTCAATTGTATTGAATCATGCCCGAAGGAAATAAATATTACATGGCATATTTCGCAGCTTAAAAAAGAGCTTTCAAACCGCGAGCTGTAGGAGTTATTAAGCAACAGAGGTATAAATAAATGTTCCAGGATTTTGCAAAAAGGAAATTCCGTGATTATATTTCTATGCTGGAGTTTCCCGCAGGCAGAATTACATTCGAAAAAATATGGAGCTCCCCCCTGCCTCCGTTTATTATCAGCTTTCTGGAAAATTACATCCCCTCTCACAACAAACCAATAGATAAAAAAGAATTTGAAGATGTACTTGATAAGGCTATCATTTTCAATATTAATTATATCATAAAGCCTAAAAGTACGCTGCTTAAGTTTCTTTTCGGCGGAAAGGAAACCAGGCCTGCTGCCTATATTCAGAACAGGCTGAAATATTTCCAGTTTTACGGATATTATATTACTAACATAGAGGATTTTATTGCAGCAAACTCACCTGAATTTGTTTCTTATAACCAGATCGAGCATCTTCTGAATGAAGTTAACAGAAGCCTGTATTCAGAAATTTCAGGGCAGAACAAAACAGCGCACCGGGTAAACCTTGTAAGGCTGCTATATTATTTCTTTCACGATCTTGGGGATAATAATCCGATTAACATCAAGCTTCCTTCAAAAATACTTTCATCTTACTTTGCCGATAAAGGCTTTACTGAGATCAAAAAAAAGATTGACGGATTTTTCAGTGATGAAATATTTATACAGGAAGCTGTTGAACTTATTGATCCTGAGAACAAAAAGCTTCCTAAAGAAGCCATTTATGATGAAGATACAGAAGCCCAGATAAAGAGTCTTATATCCAAAGCAAGGGAAGATTTTATCAGCAAAGAAAGTTCTGACCTGGAAATAGGCAGGATACTGAATACTGATGAGCCTGTAAGTGAAGATTTCCCTGAAATAAATATACGATTAATAAGGCAGCAGGAAGCTGAAGATTCAGCAGATATCCGAAGCCAAAACAAGGATGCAGAGGTCATTACAATTCCGAAAACAGCCCTGGATTCAGAGGAAATATATTCAGATGACCTGCTGTTTGCTTCACAGTTCAGCGAAATTGTGCCTCCGGTACAGCCAACCGGAGAAGAGCTTCGCAAAAGGCTTATTGAAGATCTTTTCTGTGAAAGCAGCTACAGAAAAAAAATAATTAAACGGTTATTCGGTAAAAATGAAGAAGAATTCAATTTACAGGTAAATAAGATACTTGATACAGAAAACTGGCAGAAAGCCTCAGAGGTTATAGAGGGAATATTCACAGATAAAAAAATTAAACTGTATTCAGAAGAAGCTGTAAAGTTTGTTGATATATTCCAGACGCATTTTACCGGCGGAAAATAAAATACCTGAAAGAAAAATAATATTATGCTGATAGACAGCGCAAAAATTACTATAAAAAGCGGTGATGGCGGAAGAGGATGTATCAGCTTCCGCAGGGAAAAATATGTGCCAAAAGGCGGTCCTAATGGCGGTGATGGCGGTAAAGGCGGTGATGTTATTTTTAAAGCTGATAACTCGCTTGCTACGCTGATAGATTTCAGGTATAAAAGATTTTACCGTGCGCAAAACGGCGCACACGGCCTGGGCGGAGATAAAACCGGGAAAGGCGGGCAGGATATCATTATACTCGTTCCCTGCGGAAGCATTATAAAGGATGCAAACTCAGGAGTAATACTTGCAGACCTCATTGAAAACGGTGAGAGCTATCTGGCTGCCCGGGGCGGAAAAGGCGGCAGAGGCAATGCAAGGTTCACAACATCAACCAACCAGGCTCCTAGAACTGCGGAACCAGGAATCAAAGGTGAAGAAAAGGAAATTGAAATAGAGCTTAAAATGATAGCTGATGTTGGTTTAGTTGGTCTGCCGAATGCAGGAAAATCAACATTAATATCTAAAATATCTGCAGCTAAACCTAAAATTGCAGATTACCCGTTTACTACTCTTCAGCCCAACCTTGGAATTGTAAAATACAAGGACTACCAAAGCTTTGTAGTTGCAGATATACCCGGCTTAATTGAAGGGGCGCATACAGGCAAAGGGCTTGGAATAAGGTTCCTGAAACATATAGAACGCACAAAAGTACTGGTTTTTCTTCTGGACTCAACTTTAATTCCGTACAAAAAAAACAAAAAAGAAGATTACGAAATACTTATTAACGAGCTTGAAAGCTACGATAAAAAGCTGCTTGAAAAACCGCGGATGATTTGTTTCACTAAAATTGACGGTTTAACACCAGAACAGGTGAAGGAGCTTGGAAAAATAAAATTCCCAAAAGGAAAAAGCAAAGAAAAGCCGGTAGTGATGAGCATTTCTTCTGTTACAGGAGAAAATCTTCCGAAACTGCTTGATGAGATATGGATGCTGCTGCATCAATAATTTTTCCGGAGATACAATTTTAAATTCATGAATACACGAAAACCCAATATACTTGTTTCCAACGATGACGGCATCGAAGCGCCGGGACTGCAAAGGCTGGTAGAAGAACTGAAGAGCTTTGCAAATGTATATGTCTCTGCCCCCTATACTCAGCAAAGCGCAGTGGGACACTCGATAACTATTTTTTATCCGTTGAGAACATATGAACATCAAAAAGACGGGAAATTCTTCGGGATTGCAGTAGAAGGAACACCCGCTGACGCAGTAAAGATCGGTGTGCTTCATTTTTTTAAGGATGTAAAGTTTGACATGGTTGTATCCGGGATAAACCACGGGGCAAATACCGCAATAAATATCATTTATTCAGGAACAGTATCAGCAGCTACAGAAGGCACAATTCTGAAAATTCCTTCTATAGCAGTATCGCTGACAACATTCACTAAAGCTGATTTTATTGAACCGGCAAAAATTGCTTCTGCAATAATTAAGCAAATGTGGGAAGATGATAAAATCAATCTGCATGAAGGAACTTTGCTTAACATGAACATCCCTAACGTACCTTTAAATGAAATAAAAGGTGTTAAGGTCACCAAACAGGGAAGATCTTACTGGGAAGATGCTTTTGAAGTAAGAAAAGACCCTAATGGGAGGGATTATTACTGGCTGACAGGCCATATGGAATACAGGGATATATCGACAGAATTTGATGTAGCTGCAGTAAAAGAAAATTATGTTTCTATCACTCCCCTGCATTTTGATCTTACTGATTATTTAACATACGAAGAAATAAAGAACTGGCAATTAAATTTAAAATAATATGAACAGTGAAGTAAGAGTACTTGACCATTCCAGCAGTGTTTTAAAAAATAACCCTTTAAAAGATCCATACAAAAGAAAGGTACTTGTATACCTTCCGCCTTCATATAATAAAGATAAACACAAAAGATACCCGGTTGTTTATTTAATATCAGGATTTACAGGTTACGGAGCTTTGAACATGAATCTATCACCCTATTCAGAAAATATACAGCAAAGGCTTGACAGGCTGATAAGATCGAGGAAGACCGGTGAGATGATAGTTGTAATGCCTGACTGTTTTACAAAATACGGCGGGTCGCAGTATGTAAATTCGGCAGCAACGGGCAGGTATGAAGACTATATTGTAAAGGAAATTGTTCCGTTTACAGATACAAATTTCCGCACGCTGCCAAGGGCAGCATCAAGATGTATAATCGGCAAGTCATCAGGCGGTTACGGCGCTATGTGGCTGGCTATGAGGAACCCGGAAGTATTCGGGTTGATGGCAACACATTCCGGTGATTCCGCATTTGAATATTGTTATATGCCGGATTTTGCCAATTTTATTATTGATATTCAGAAATACGGGAAAGGTCATAAAGCTGTTGCTAATTTTATTAAAACTCAGATAAATGATAAACAGCCTAAGGGCGGGGATTTCCACAACATCATAAATGTTATCGGAATGACTGCATGCTACTCCCCTAATCCAAAAAGAAAAGAATATAACTTTGACCTTCCATTCGATATTTATACCGGGGAGATTATACCAGAAATTTGGAACAAGTGGTTAAAATTCGATCCTGTAAGGCTGGTGAATAAATACAGAAACAACCTGAAAAAATTAAAACTAATTTATGCTGATTGCGGTGTACGGGATGAATTCCGGCTTCAGGCAGGCGCCAGGATATTCTGCGATAAGCTGAAAAAGGCAGGTATAAAGTATATTCACAGGGAATTTAATGCAGGGCATATGAATGTTCAGTACAGGTATGATGAAAGCTTTCCCGTAATATCAAAGCATATATCATTCAGATAAAACTTAATCAATAAACAGGAAGTACATTAACGCACCGAAACCAAGCTGCAGCGCAACAATGGAAATTCCTCCAAGCAGGTCGTATTTTTTCTGATTATCAAGTGCAGCCGGGTCGCCTGAAAGCTCATATTCTTTTTTATTATCCGAAGCCAGTGACTTAAAATAAAAAGAGCCTATTCCGCTTGCAGCAGTGATAGCGGAAGATACAACAACAGGCAATAATTTTCTTGGAGTTTTAAAATACAGCTGTTTGTTTTCCTTTACCGGATCATTTATTAAACCGGGTTTAAGCGGATTAAGGATAAATTTCCGGCTGATCTTTTCCTGAGTCTGGACTGTAAAAGTTTCTTCACTGTATCCCTTTAAGCTTACTTTCAATGTTTTAGGGAAAATACTATCCTGCCACATAAAATATAACGGCGTGTATCCAATGATTTCATTTCCAGACAAGATGCCGGCATTTTGAGGGTATGAATCAATAAAATTATAGTTAATGGCAGCAGAATCATTGCTTTGTGTGTACAAAGATGATGAAATTAACATTATGATAAGAAAAATTACAGGTTTCACTTAATTAAAATTTTTTTTCAACAATTTTACTGGTAAAACAGTAAACAATTTCGTCTGCTGCTACAAACAAATATTCACGCCAGATAACAGGCTGTGTTTTGATCTTATTTTCAAGCATCGGGCTTTTCCAGGTTTGCTGCCCGCTGTTTATATCAAATGAATACACATAACTGTCATAGGATGAAATATAAACATTATTACCCGAAATAACGGGGCTGCTGATAATTGTGCCTTTTGCAGAAGCTTTCCAAAGAATTTCTCCGGAGGCATTGGATAATTTGAATAAACTGCCGTCAACACAGCCAATGATCAGATTCCCATCGCTATCCACAGAAGAACCTGAAACAATTTTTGAATGCAGGTTAACTTTCCAGATTTCTTTTCCGTCATCAGCAGATAAACAATAATAATTTGAGTCGTTGCCCCCGATGAAAACTTTATTATTGAATATAAGCGGGGTAGATATCACAGGCTGATCTGATTTGAACTTCCATTTTTCACCGCCTGTTGTTGTGTTTATACAATAAATAAATCCTTTATCATTTCCGAATACCGCAATTGAATCAGCCAAAGCACATGTAGAATGAATCTGTCCTCCGGAATTGAATTTCCAGATCATTTTTCCTCCGGAAATATCAATTTTATAAAAATTGCCGTTAAGCCCGCCGAAATATACAAAACCATTCTGCATTACGGGTGATGTTTGTATATCTCCGTAATTTTTTCTCCAGTTTATTTTTCCTGAAATTAAATTATATGAGCCAACAGAATACTTTTTATCTCCGGCAAAGGTAAATATTACATTATTTCCGGAAATTAAAGGTGCTGTGCTGCAATCTTTCCCCAGAAACTTAAGATTACCGATTTTTCCGCCTGTATTGACATCAAAAGTAAACAACTCTCCCTGGAGTGCATTCACAAAAACAACAGCATCGCTGGCAGTAATGCCGGAAGGACCTACACCGCCTTCTATATTGTAATCCCACATTATATTAAGAGGCGGCACCAGTACATAAGCAGACCTGTTCAGCTGTTCAGGAGAACCCCCGGACATTACCCAGTCATCAGGGTTTACTTTAATCTGTTTATCAACAGTGATCCCGGAACAACCGGCAAAGAAAATCAGAATTATAAATAATAAAAATCTCATTCAGGTTCAATTTACCTAAATACAGCAAATAAAAAAATACATTTATCAGAAATTATTAATTTGCTGAAATTGATTATTTTACCAGGATCATTTTCTTAATAAAATTATTTTTCCCAGAAGAAAGCCTGTAAAAATATACACCGCTGGAAAGAAGTTCAGCATTCCAGTTTAGCCTGTATGTGCCCGGTTTATAAATTCCGTTAACGGGAACTGCAACAGATCTTCCGGTAACATCAAATATATCCAGCCTAAGATGACCGGGTTCTGAAATACTGAATTCTATAGTTGTTTCAGGGTTAAAAGGATTCGGGTAATTCTGCCCAAGGCTGAAAACAGTTGCATTTTCATTAAAGCTTACCACAGAAACCGGCGGTAAATTTGTAGAATAAGCGCTTCTGCCATGTGTCCATACCACAAGCTTTCTTGTTCCGTTATGAAGAGTAAGATCGTGGCACGGAACGTTGGAAGGTATTCCGCTGCTGTAAACAGCCCAGCTGGCGCCGTCATTTTCACTTATCATAACCCCAACATCCGTAGCAAGATATAATGTTTGATTAAAAACTGGGTCAATTAAAATATCGTTGCATGGTGCATCAGGCAGGTTCGATGAAATAGAACTCCATGAAGCGCCGTAATTAGTTGTTTTAAAAACATGCGCTCCTGTTGAATCAACCTTATATCCGGATAAAGTAACATAACATATATTAGCCTGTGAAGGATGAATTGTTACCCTGGTTACCCATCTGTACGGTAGGCCGCTGTTGATCCTGGTCCAGTTTCCGCCTCCGTTTGTTGTTACCCATACATTGGCATCATCGGTACCGCAGTATATTACATTTGGATTCGAAGCAGAAACATCAACAGTAGTAATCGTTCCCAGGTTTTGAACATGTCCGTTTGCAAGGTCAGGACTTATTGCTGTCCAGCTTTGCATTCCGTTGGTAGTTTTATGGATTTTATATGTACCGGCATATAATATCAGCGGATTGGTTTTATCCATCACATACGGTGTCATCCAGTTTGTATAAGTAAGATCAAGTCCGGAGGTACCGCTTGAAAAACTGGCACCGCCGTTAGTTGATCTGCCCAATGAGCCGTTTTGTGACGAAGCATAAACTCTTTGTGAATTGGTATAATCAACAAGGCAGTAAAAACCATCACCTCCGTATATCTGCTGCCAGGAACCTGTTGGACCGGTTGTACGGTTGGTTCCGTTATCCTGCGTACCGCCAAGTATTGTGTTAGGATTATTATTATCAATATCCCCGGCATAAAACTGGGTTATAGGTAATGAATTGCTTGCACTCCAGCTTAGCCCGCCGTTGGTTGAATAATCAATTCCGCCGTCGTTACCGTTAACAACAAAATCAGGATTTGAAGGAGCAAAAGCCTGTGCATGATGATCAACATGAGACGCCCCTATTATCGAAAAACCTGAACCGCCGTTAGTGCTTCGCTCCATATTCAAACCGCCGCAATATACTATATCCGGGTTAACAGGACTGACTTTGCAGATCCTGTTAAACCATGCATAATTGGAAGAACCTGCAACGGAAGCATTAACTAAATTCCATGTAGTACCGCCGTTCACAGATTTATACAATCCCCTTGAATTGCCGTTAGCATAAGCAGTTAATGCATATATTACCTGCGGATTGGAACTGCAGATATCAAGTGAAATCCTCCCCATATCCGGTGAGTTTGAAGGAAAACCGCCGTTTACAACGCTCCACGCAGTACCGCTATTGGTAGTAATATAAAGTGCAGTCATTGGACCGCCGTATTTTATATAATCTTCCCTTCTTTGCCTTTCCCACATAGCAGCAAATAATTTATCCGGATTAGAAGGATCAATAATTACATCAATAGCGCCTACAGAATCAGCTATAAACAAAGATTGCTGCCAAAGAATCCCGCCATTTGTTGTTTTATAAATACCGCGTTCATTATTTTTCCTTCTGGTTGAGCCTAGTGCTGCTGCATAAACTATCTGAGTGTTAGCAGGATTAATTACAATATTGCCAAAGCTGTATGTATTGGCCAGACCAATAAAACTCCATGAAGCTCCTCCGTTTGTTGACTTATACATTCCGGTTCCGGGATAGTAGCTTCTTAATGAGTTAGATTCTCCGGTACCGCAGTAAACTATTTCAGGGTTAAGCGGATCCAGCGCTAATGCTCCAATTGAAGAAGTGGTCTGGTTATCAAACACACTTACCCAGCTTTGACAGAAGTTGGTTGATTTCCACACACCGCCATTAGCTGTTCCTGCATAAACTATCTGCGGGTTTGAAGGATGAATAACTACAACTGTAATTCTGCCTTCAACATTAGTAGGACCTGCCGGAACCCAAGGAAGCGGATTATCTGCATGATGAACAGGCATATTTTTTACATATTGAATTGCTTCATCGTACTTACCAGCTGGAATTTCATCAAAAGGGAATGCCCTTTGTTTTTCAAACCAGTCATCAGCCGGCGCACCCGGCATTTTTCCTTTAGTGCCAAAAGGTTTGGAATTCCCCTGCATATTAATTATTCCGGATAAAATAAAAATAAAAAATGCTGAAAAAACCAGCACAGCAAAAACTGTTTTTAAAAGTATATGTTTTTTCATAACAAATAAAACAGCCCCGTAAAAAACGGGGCTAAAAATTATAATTATTTATTTTACCAGAATCATTTTCCTTGTATCAGTAAAGCTTCCGGCATTTATACGGTAAAAATATACTCCGCTGGAGTAATCCGATGCATTCCAGTCAACTGAATATTCACCTGCATCCAGCTTTTCATTAACTATATAGCCAAGGCTTTTCCCGGTCAGATCAAATATTTCTAGCTTAACTGTATTATTACCAGAAATATCAGGAATATCAAACCTGATTTTTGTTACAGGGTTAAACGGATTTGGATAATTATTATATAACTCAAATTTTTCCGGAATTTCAGTAGAAATTACCTGTATACCAATAGGTGTTCTTACCAAAGAAATTATTATTGAATTATTTGACTGCATAGAATCAATTCCGTTATATGCCCATGCTCTCCATGTACATCTTACTGAATCACCGGTAACACCCATCTGTACAGCAATTGAATCCAGCAGGCTTCTTCTAATAGAAGCTGTTGTATCAAAACCATTATTATCAGCAGTTAAAATATAATCAGTTGATGTAGTAATCTTTCTTAATTTAATTTTATAGTTAACAGTGCTGTTATTTGAACTTTTCTGCCAATTAAATAATACTTTTGAAGTATCAGCAGAATTTACTGCTATCCTTGTGAAAGCAGGGGGACTTAAAACATTGAAATTATTCATTGCTGCACCGCGAACCCTTATATAAGAAGTTTTTGTCAGTGAATCTGAGCCAAAACTGTTAGAAACCCTTAGTTTAACAGTATACAAACCGGGTGTTGTATATGTTACAGTTGGATTTTGGGATGTTGAAGTTGGCGGAGTTCCGCCGTTGAATGTCCATTGCCAGCCTGTTGGTATTCCCGCTGATTGATCATAGAAATGAACGGGATTATTATACAAAATACTGAGGCTATCTGCATTAAACAGGCAAATTGGGATACCGCTTATATTAATATGACCATTAGATGACTGTATTGGCAGCCTTGGTCCGTTCAGAGCAGAACTCATTCTGCCAAGCTGACCCTGTGTAAACAGGTTCATGCAGGCATCATCCGTGTAATCCATATAATTCATAAACATAACACCGGGATTGTTTGGCGAACATGCATCAGTTGTCGGGTAAGTTGGACAGCCGTAAAATTCTAATGCCTGGTTTGGTGTATCAGCAACAAAATCGGTGCCGCTGCAGGAACCGCCGTCATCTCCCCAGATATGATAAAGCCATAACCAATGACCGACTTCATGAGTTGCTGTTCGCCCTTTATTAAAAGGCGGACTTAAAGTACCGACTGTGCCAAAATAATTATAGCCAATCGCAACTCCATCCAGCGCAGCCGGACCACCGGGAAATGTTGCATAGCCTAATAGCTGGCTTCCCAGGTTTGCGACCCATAAATTAAGATACCTGTCTCTATCCCAGGCATCATGACCGCCGGATGATGTATATTTCAAAGCTGTGCTTTGTCCGAATTCTGTAATGCTGGTTTGTGTCCTGGTAATTCCAAGGGTAGGGTTGCCGTTCGGGTCTCTTCTTGCCATTCTGAACTCAATTTCGCAATCAGCAGCAATTGATTTCCACGGTGCCGGTGTCAGGTTTGTATCTGCATTGAGTCTTCTGAAATCCTTATTTAAAACATCAATCTGCGAAAGCACCTGGTCATCAGAAATATTCTGTACAGGAGTATTCCAGACTACATGAACAACAACCGGGATTGTTATTACAACCCTGTCGCCTTCTTTGCGGCTGTGCTCTTTTGCAAATTTTTCTGCATACTTTTCCATTTCTTCCAGCCGCTGCCTGTACCCGGGATCCAGCTTATACTGCATTTCAAGATATTCCATAGTACCGCATGTTCTTTTTGAGCTGAAATTAAAATTATTATTTGTATAAGCGGTGTTATCATTTGACCTGAAAATAATAGCTGTAAGAAGAAGAACAGATAAAATTAATATTGTAATAGATAATTTTTTTATCATAATAATGATATTTAATAATTTAATAATAAAGCCTGCCAAAGTATAAGCAGGCTTTTATAACTTAGACTAAATTAATGATTTTTTACTTAATAAGCATCATCTTTTTTACATCTGTAAAACCATCAGCTTCAATTTTATAAAGATACATACCGCTGGCAAAATTACTACCGTCAAATTCTGCAGTATGATATCCCGCTTCAACATTTTTATTTACAATTTTAGAAACTTCACGCCCAAGCAGATCAAATACGGTAATTTTAACAAAAGATGATCTTGGTACCTGGTATTTAATTGTAGTTACCGGGTTAAACGGATTCGGGAAATTCTGTTCAAGAGCAAACCTGTTCGGAACTCCGGTAAAATTACCATTTGTTCCAACAAGAGTGCCGCAATAGTTTGTAAGCTTAATATCATCAATATACCAGCCGTCAGCGGTGAGGCCTGCATCAGA
>JAANMW010001588.1_pt1 | contig 23238 bp, 20 predicted proteins | sample 7279671 | NCBI WGS metagenome assembly JAANMW01 (sample SAMN14094541, study PRJNA606508) | bioreactor metagenome | isolation source: A lab-scale SPAN reactor treating ammonium-rich wastewater day 247 | place: Ireland: Galway | collected 2017-09-19 | reverse complement strand
ACACCCGAAGCCGAAGCGCTCAGCAAAGACCTTAAACGGCGCGGATTCACGTTCGTCGGCCCGACCATCGTCTACGCCATGATGCAGTCGCACGGCATGGTGAACGATCATCTGCTGTCGTGCTGGAAGCGGCGTGATTCGTAATCAGCCCGCTTGACCGCTCCTCAATGATTGGGGGTTCGGTGTCCACGATACGAACCAAGCGGCTCTCTCCCCGTTGCCCATACCGCAATGGCCTCAATCCCCGCCGATCCGACCTTACAATAGAAGGTGAGGACTGTCTTTAACAAGTAAGGTCGTGTCGCCATGCTCAGCTCACGCTCCATCCACGTGCTGGCTCGCGTAGTCCTCGTTGCCGCTGTGCTGCTGCTGGTCGTCAACAGCAGTTCAGTGGCAAGCCCGGCATCCGGGCCAGCCTTCATCGAAAACCCAAACCCTAACAACGCATCGGAACCCAATCTCTTCTGCAGGACGGACGCCCCGGCCACACGTCCCTTGAGTGCGATCTACGCGCTTGACCGCGTGCTAGCCGGAGAACCGCTAACCGCCGTCATCATCGCTCCAGACTGTCCACCGACCAAGACACCAAAACCGACCCATACTCCAACTTTCACAGACACACCGACCCATACCCCGACGGTGACGTTTACCCCGACCTTCACGGATACGCCGACCGATACACCGACGTTCACCCCGACCTTCACGGATACGCCGACCGATACACCGACGTTCACCCCGACCTTCACGGATACGCCGACCGATACGCCGACGTTCACCCCGACCTTCACGGATACGCCGACCGATACACCCACGCATTTCCCGACGTTCACGTCAACCCGCGAGCGCCGCCCGACTAAGACCCCGACCGCCACCCATACCGCATCACTCACGCCGTGGGTTCCGTCGGAGACGCCGTCGTTCACCGCCACACCGCCCCGTCGGCCGCCGATGTCTACGCCAACCCCAGCGGCAGTCGTCTACGGCCCGGCATGCGTCGAGTGGTTCGTTTACCACACCGACCGCACCGGCGACTGGGAAATCTTCCGTCTCGGCGATATCCCGAACAAGCCAAACGCCAACCCGAACTTGACGCAGCACGGCGCCGACGACATCGAGCCGTCGCGCTCGCACAACGGATTATGGATTGCGTACTCAAGCAATCGCGACGGCAACTGGGAGATCTACGTCGCCAGCGCCGACGGCGACCCAGCGCTGACCCAGCGCGTCACAATCAACACGATCGCGCACGATATCGATCCGGTGTGGGGGCCGAACAACCAACTAGCGTTTGAGTCCACCCGGGATGGTAATTGGGAGCTTTACGTTGTCGATCTGATGACCGGCGTCGAAACGCGCATGACCGATCATCCGGCCAACGACGTGAACGCGAGCTGGTCTGCGGATGGATCGACGCTGGCCTTCCAAAGCGATCGCACTGGCAATTACGAAATCTACTCGTTGGATGTCGCCACCGGCGAGGTGACACAGCTGACAACCGGCTCAACCCACGCCGTCGATCCGCACTACTCGCCGGATGGCGCGCATATCGTATTCCACGCCATGACCGACGAGCACAGCGTCGGCTATGTCATGGATGCCGATGGTTCACATCTAACACGGATTACCGATCCGGCAGGCAGCGCGAACAATTTCGCATGGTCGCCGGATGGCACGCTGATCGCCTATCAGTCCGATCTCGACGGTGATCTAGACATCTACGTATACGGTCTCAAGGCGCAGCAGACACGGCTGTTGACCGACAACGAGATCGCTGACTACGCGCCGACGTGGTACTGCGGCAGCACAGATGTGGTGTTCACATCGGACATTCGCGGCAATCCCGACATCTATGAAGCGAGTGCGCTGCCGCTTGACGCCGGATCGATCGACGTGGCGCGGCAGGCGATGCGCATGGTTGGTACCGACTACAACGACATCTATCCGCTTGATGCGCCCAGCGACGAGGACGCCAGCCACGAAGGCATCATGCCCGCCGTGACCTGCTTCGCGTGCGCCAATACGCAGTTCTTCGGGCGCGACATCGCGTTGACTGAGCCGGATGAATGTCTCCCGCGCGATACACCTTGGCGCGGCGACTTGATCTGCGACTAGGATCGCTGCACAGCGGATTCTAAGCAGAGGATGGGCTGATCGCCCATCCTCTGCTGTGTCAGCAAGATACGGACTACTGCCAGTTGTGTTCGACGGCTTGCGCGACTGACCCCACCCCGGTTTAGCGGGCAGAGGAAATGTCCGATAGACTGAGTGTAAGGAGAAGGACGATGGGACGCGACAAGCAGTACACCGACGAGTTCAAACGGGACGTGTTGGCGATGGCAGCTGAGGGGACGCGCACGATCACGCAGATCGAGCACGACCTCGGCTTACCGCCGGGATTGATTTCCAAGTGGCAGCAGCGCCACCGGACGCAGGAGCAGCGGCCGGGTTCTGGCGCCCGCATACCCGCTTCGAGCCATCCCCCGCTGAACCCGCGCGCGTATGCCGTGTCCCAATATGGCGCGGCCGCCGCGATTGTCGTGCTGATCGTGTCCGCGCCGCTGCAGGTCGGGATCGCGTTGGCAGCGCCGGGGGCGGGGATGTTCGTCGTGACCGCGATCCTGTCGCTGCTGCTGACGCTGCCTCTGTTCTTGCTGCTGCGCGCGACGCCGCCGGTCGTCACCGATGACACGGGCATCACGCTCAGCCCGCGCGTGGGAAAAACGCTCAGGGTCGCTTGGGATGACGTCCACGACGTCAAGCCGTATTCGCTGCTGCCGCCGCCGGACTCGGAGACGGTGCGCCGCGCCGCCGTGGGGCGGAAGAAGTACCGCGCGGCCGAGGGCCTGATGCTGTGCTGCGCCGGACTACCGTGGCCGTACCGCATCGTCGGGTGGTTCGCCGGTGAGGGGTTTCGCGGGGTGTTCGCCGTCACCAACCGGTCGCACGCCGGATACGATGCACTCAAAGCGCGGATCGAGAAGCGGTCACGCCCGCCGGCCTGACCTGTATCGCTAAGCGAATAGTTGAATGTGCGAGTGACGAGTGATGAGAAAGCGCCAACCTTTTTCACTCGGCTGGTGTCGCGAGTCAGATCGTCTTGCCCACCGACTTTCGACAGCTTACTTCAGCCGGTGAATGTCATTCCTCAATCACGTAGGCGAACAACGCGCCGCACATCAGCAGATAGCCAGCGGCGGTGATCGCCAGCAGGCCGAGCCAACCGATCCACAGCGATTCAGGCTGGCCGGAGAACATGCCGTTGGAGGCACGCACGGCGCACAACAGCACCGGCAGCGCGGTCGGCAGCATAATGATCGGCAGCAGCGAATCACGTGAGCGCGCCTGCACAGCGATGGCGGCCAGCAGCGTGCCGATTGCCGAGAGCGCCAGCGATCCGAGCACGACCGCGGCGATGATCGTCGGGTGCGCCAGCGGTAGGTTGTAAAGCACCGTCATCAGCGGCAGCAGGATCAACCCGATCAGGCTGGAAAACACGAAGTTCGACAGCGCCTTGCCGAGGAAGATCGACGCGCGCGGCATCGGGGAGAGCAGCATCGCGTCGAGGCTGCCCTGCTCACGCTCTCCGCCGAGGCTGCGGTTCAGGCCGAGCATCACCGCGAACGTAACCGTCACCCACAGCACGCCGCCGGCCACCGAGTCACGCGTTTGCCGGTCGAGTTCGAGCGCGAAGCTGAAGGCGAGGATGCACAACACCGAGAACAAGCCCATCATGCTGAGCAGTTCGCGGCTGCGCATTTCGGCGCGCAGGTCTTTGGCAAAGACGGCGAAGGCGGCGGGCCACAATCCGGTCATGTCGTACCTTCCGATCGGTGCGCGGCGATTATACGCGATTTGACCGCCGTCCCCAGCGGACGGTATGCTCGACGTGTCAATCTGCCGCGAAACCCGGGATGGATGGCTGTGACTCATCCAGCGCATGGGCGGATCGCCTCCGCAGTCCTATTGATTCTGTTGATCGTCGGGATGGCGCAGCCAGCGCCGGCCAGACGCGATCTGCTGCCGAGGGTGGGGATCGCCGCTGTGTCATCCGCCGAGATGGATCCGCTGGCGGCGGGGCTGGCCGATGTGGAACAGGTACGGGTCGACGGCGTGCCGTACACCACCGGCACGGTCGACGGGCGGCCAGTCGTGTTGATTCAAGCCGGGCCGGGGATGGTCAACGCCGCGGCGCGGGTTCAGCATGCGCTTGACCGCTTCACGATAACGCACCTGATCTTCAGCGGCGCTGCCGGTGCGCTTGAGCCGGGACTGGCGCCGGGGCAGGTGGTCGTGCCGCGCCGCTGGGTGAATCACCAGTTCGGGGCGATCACCGGCGAGGGCGTCGAGCCGCTGCCGCTGCACGTCTATCCGGCCAGCGGCGAGCCAATGCAGGTCGACGGTTTCGACGTGGATCCGGAACTATTCGCGCTGGCGCAGCGCGTCGACGGGGTGTTCGCGGGCGGCGTCGGCGTGAGCGGAGACGTGTTCATCCGCAGCAGCACGGCACGCGAGGACTTGGCGTCACGCTTCGCGGCGCGCATCGTCGACATGGAAAGCGCGGCGGCGGCCCAAGTGGCGCTGCTCAACGATGTGCCGTTCTTGGCCGTGCGCGCGGTCAGCGACGATGCGGGCGACACGGCCACCGCTCACATCGAGGCGCAGATCGCGCAGGCCGGGCATGCCGCCGCGCGGGCCGTGCTGGAGCTGGTACGCTCGCTTCCATGAGCGTAGGCGAATCATTGAGACATGGACTCTCGCTCAATCCACCAGCAGGTCTGTATACTGCTGCTTGAGCAAACCATCCGCGCGCCAACGACACTGGAGCATCATGACCCGTACCCTCGACATCCCGACATCGACCCGTCCGCCGCGCATGCCCGGCATCCCGTACCTCACCGACAACGTCAATATGCTGAACGACCCGCTGCGCTATCTTGTGCAAGGCTATCGCGAGCTGGGGCCGGTGTTCCGCGTGTGCATGGGCTTCACCGAATACACGGTGTTGGCCGGATTGGAGGCCAACCTGTTCCTTCAGCGCGAGGCCGAGCAGTACCTGACCAGCGAAACCCTGTTTGGCGGGATGGCGCGCCAGCTCAACACCGACATGCTGCTGACCGTGCTGGACGGCGAGCCGCACCGGCACATGCGCAAGCTGATGCGGCCCGGATTCTCGCGCTCGGCGATTGGCCCTCACATCGACAAGGTGATCGGCATTGTGCGCGAATACGCCGAGTCGTTGAAGCCGGGCGACGAGATCGCGGTGTTCGACAGCATGCGCCGGTTGATCTGCAACGCGATCGGCCTGATCACCACCGGCATCAAGCCCGGCGACCGCTATCAGGATGTCCTGACGTTTCTCTCCGGCGCGATGAACGTCGAGGTCGTCAAGGTGTGGCCGCGGGTGCTGCTCAGCCGGCCGTCGTGGAAACAGGCCAAGGCCAATATGTTCGCGCTCGGCAAGGAAATCCTCGAACTGCACCGCACCGATCCCCCGCGTGAAGGCGGGCGCACGCCGGACATGATCGACGATCTAATGGCCGCGGTGCGCCCGGACGGCGGCCCGTTCACCGAGGACGATCTGATCGCTTTCGCCGTCGGGCCATACATCGCCGGGATCGACACACTGTCGAGCACGTTGGCGTTCTTCGTGTACACCATCGCCAAGCATCCAGCGGTAAACGCCCGCGCGAAGGCCGAGGTCGATGCGCTGTTCGACGCCGGCATGCCCGATCTGAACGACTTCCGCAAGCTGGAGTTCCTGCACGCCGCCGCGATCGAGACCTTGCGGCGCTACCCGGCGACGCCGTTCACGCCGCGCACCGTCAAGCATCCGTTTACATTCGCCGGCTATGATTTCGCCGTGGGCACAGAGGTGATGTTCGCCAACGGCGTGACTCATCTGCTGGACGAATACTATCCCGATCCGCTCACGTTCGACCCGGAGCGTCACCTGACCGGCGAAGCGCCGCCGCCCGGCGTGTTCGCGCCGTACACGCTCGGCCCGCATACCTGCCTCGGTGCGGGCATGGCCGAAGGACTGATGCTGATTACGATGGCCGGCCTGCTGCGATACACGGCGTTCGAACTGCCAAATCCGGACTATACGGTGAAGATTCGCACCATGCCGCTTCCGAATCCGGGGCAGTCATTCCGCGTGAAGGTGGTGAACACGCCGGCCTAGCCGGAGGTTAACAGCGGCGAGCGATGGGGGCACGGTGAGCGGCGCTGGTCGTGTACCGGCCTGCTACCCCCACCGCACGGCGCGGAGCCACGACATCACGACGTGCATGGCGTCGACGTCATCGTGGATATAGGCGCGCATGCGGGTGAAGCTGTTGGCGTCGCCGTCATAGACCCACCGCTTGAAGTCGGCCAGCGCCAAGTCCCAACGGTCATACGCCTTCCACTGAAAGCCGAGATACGGCGCGACCGCCTTGAGCGACCGGCTCTTGAGCGGGAAGGCGACCGTGCGCTTGACATCGGCGTGCAAATCGCGCATGACCGCGTCGAGCTGTGAGCGTGTCGGTTCGGCGGCGGTCTGACGCATCACGCCGCTGTCGAAGCCCGTCCAATGCAGTACCGGCGTGTTCGCGGGCAGCAGCTCACGCGCCAAATCCCACCCCTCGGCTTGGCTGAACGTGAGGTGGAAGCGCGGATCGTCTGGCGCAGACAGCGGGTCAAGGCCGTCACACACGAGGACGGTCTGCGCCGGTTCGTCGTCAGAGCGAATGGTGATGCTCCAGACGCCCCCGTTGAACGGGTCGGTCTCGATGTCAAGGTAAGCGCAGGCCGTGTCGAGCAGATCGGACGGGCGCGGCGCGATCAGGAAGGGTTCATGGTTCACGTAGGCGACTGCGTGGGCATGGATCACCTCGGCGGTCGTCTTGATCCCCTTGACCGTCCGCAGGTCGTCCGGCGTGGCCTGCGCGACATCCTCGATGCACACGAAGCCCCGCGCGCGCAGACTGTCGCACGTACGCGGGGAGATGTTGGGGAGCAGATCGAGCGGGAGCATGCCAGAAAAGGGATCAGTGGTCAGTGGTCAGTGGGCAGGAGTCAGTGGTCAGAAGTCAGTGGGCAGTGGGCAGTGGGCAGTGGGCAGGAGTCAGTGGGCAGTGGTCAGTGGTCAGTGGGCAGTGGGCAGGAGTCAGTATAACAGCGGAAAGTGTTTCGTTGTCAGGGCGGGGTGTGCGCTAGGTCGTCAGGGAACCGCTGTCAGTAGATCGTGTTCAGAAATCGGAGGCCAGACGACACATCACCTCTAGTCCACAACCTCCGCGTATAGACCTCCCCTCTCCCTCAGGGCCGCGAGGGATGTCACTCCCCGTACAACGCCGCGTACAGCGTCTTCTGCCGGTCGAGCAGTGCGGCAACCGTGTCGGCTATGCCGGGCCGTGGGCGGATGATCGCCCTGACCGATGGCGCGTCAATAGGATCACCGTTATGCGTGAGGCCGCACAGCAGCGCGACACCGCGTCCGGTCGGCTCGGCCTGATCGACCAGATACAGCGGTATGCCGAGCGCGTCGGCGGTGATCTGCGTCCACGCCGGCGATTGGCTGAGCGCGCCGCCCCCGGCCAGCACGAACTCGCCCGGACGTCCCATCAGGTCGAAGATCACGCGCAGGCGCAGCGCCACGGCTTCGATCAGCGCGTGGAGGATATCGAGCGGCGCGGTGTCAAGACGCAGGCCGTGGATCGTACCGGTCGCGTCGGCGCGGTAGTTCGGGCTGCGCTCACCGGCGAACAGTGGCAGCACGGTCAGGCCGTGCGATCCGGGCGAGCGAGCCAGCAGGGCGTTATCGAGACCGGCGCTGTCCAGCTTGAGCGCCGCCGTGGCCCATGCGTATACACTGCCGCCTTCGCTGGTCGCCCCGCCGATCAGATGGCGCTTGGCGTCGACCCGATAGGCCCACAGCCCAAGCGGCACGCGGCCCGGTTCCGGCGTGACGACCCGCAGCGCCGCCGTCGTGCCGACCGTCAGCACGGGGTGATCCGGCGTCGATCCGCCCGACCCGATGTTGGCCGCGGCCCCGTCGCCGACGGCGAGATAGAACGGCACGCTGTTGAGGTTCGGCCAGCGCGCGGCGTATGCGCTGCTCAGGCCACAGTACACCTCGTCGTAATCAGCCAGCCGCGGCAGCGCGGACGCTTCGAGGCCGAGCGTTTCCAGCCAAGCCGTGTCCCATGTGAGCGACTCGCGGTTGAGCAGCCCCGACCACGACGCGAACGAATAGCTGCACGGCACGTCGCGCCCGAACCATACGCGATAACAGTACGTCGCGAAGTCCGTCCATTGGGCGGCGCGCGCGAACTGATCCGGGTTGGTGCGGCGCATCCACGCCAGCTTAGCGGGATGATACGCGGGATGGATGCGACATCCGGTGCGTGCATGCGCGGCTTGCATAGAAACGGACTGTGCCAACGTCTCGGCATCGGGGGCGCTGCGCATGTCGGCATAGGTCAGAATCGGCGTGACCGGCGCGCCCTCAGCATCGACGCCGAGCAGGTTCCCGACGAACGTCGCCATCCCGACAGCCGCGATGTCCGCCGCGGCGGGATGTGTCAGGATTTGATCGATACACTGCTCGGTCAGCTTGCGCAGGTGTTCGGCGTCAGCGGCGGCATGGCGCGAGAAGCGGATCAGCTGGCGCACGGAGGCGTCCGCGATCGGCTCGGCGGCGTTGTCGAACAGCAGGACGCGCACCGATGAACTGCCAACGTCGATGACCAGCGTGCTCATAACGGCCGCACCCGGTAGAGCATCTCGCCGGCCTTCGGCACGTACAGCACGCCTTCGGACTCGCGCCCCTGCCATTCAGCCGGATCAATCAGCGCAGGATCACAGTAGCCGAGCGAGAGCGTTTGACAGTCCGCGGCGGGGATCGCGGTCGAGAGCGTGACGCGGATGCGCGCGTGCTCGACGCCGTTCTCATACGTGCCGCTTCCGCGCAAATGAGTGCCGTGCGCCAATACGCCCAGCGGCAGGTGCTTGAAGCGATCCCACTGTTTGAGGTAGTAGTCGCGCACGTGATAACCGGCTTCGTAGATATATTTGCCGTGGACGTGGCTCACCGTGTCAAGCTCCGGCGCATAGACGATGACCTCGCCGCCGTCGGCGATGGCGGGTTCGAGCTTATACATCGCCTTGGCCGCCGTCCACAGCTCGTCGTACATGACAGGCGCGCGCGAAAGCACGGAATGGAACGGCGTGTCGACCCATGTGATGTGCCGCTTAGACGATAGATCGGCCGCGGCCGACCACGCGCTCAGGTGATCGCCGACGAACAGCCCCGCCAGCCCATCTCCGATGACCACCATGCTCACCAGCGTGACCGGCGTCGGGACACATTCGGCGGCGGCGTGGATCATGGCGCGCACCGGCGTATCTTTGACGCCGATGGTGTTCAGGATCGTCGCCAGCGCGCCCATCCAGTGCGTTGTGTTGATCATCTCCGGGCCGGAAATGCCGGGGAACAGGTACTTCGCACCGCCGCTGAACCCGACCACCTCGTGCGGAAAGGTCGGGCCGACGATCAAGACGTGGTCGTAATCACGGATGCGCCGGTTGATGCGAATGGGCGTGTCGTCTCCGAGCGACGGATGCCACAGGTCTCCGGCGATGTGCTGGATCTGCGCCTTGTCGAGCACGCCGATCTGTTCGAGCGCGTTCGGGTTGGCCCAGTCATGGTTGAGCAGGCCGACGTGCTTGAAAGCGGTTTGGCGTTCCTCAGCCGTAATGCCGACCAGTTTGTGCAGCGCGGCGTCGTTCAGCGGCGGGTGCGTGCCAAGCGCCACCATGAAATCGAGCTGGCGTGCAGCGCGTAGTTCGTCCACAAGCAGGCGGAACAGCATCGGCAGCGGGATGGTGCGCGTGTGGTCGGGGATCAGGACGAGCACACACGCGTTGGCGAAGCGTCCGCCGAGGCCGGCGTAGAGCGTCTCGCGGATCCGGTCGGGCGAGAGCAGTGCGCCGTCTGGCGCGGTGGCTTGGGCGGCGATTGACATAGGCCGCGGCTCCGTTGATGGCTAATCGGCATGACTTGAGATTATAGCTTGAGCCGGATCATCAAGAGGCGTTACAAGGTATCGCGGCTAGGAAACTGTCGCACCGTAGGCGCTGCATGCGCGGCATCGTGCCGGTCTCGTACTGGACGCTTGCACAGGAGTCGAGCAACCTGCCGCTGGTTTCACCCTTCGACGCGAGCGTTCCGCCCACAATCTGAAATGCACTTATCGTCTCTGCCCTCTCGTTTATCGTTTAGAGTCGTTAGACTCTGATACAATTGCGTGGGTGTATGTCGTAACACGAGACACACGATGAATCCGAGCGATCTAGCCGCACTCATTCAGGTGCAAACCGCAAAGGGAGTCGGCCCGGCGAAACTCAGCGAAATACTGAATTCCCTGCATTCGGCCCAAATCTCGCTGCCGGAGTTCTTGCAGTTTGACGAGGACAGCGCGGCTGATATTAGACTCCGAGATGCTTGGCGCGCTGCGCACGATCATTCCGAATCTCAGCCGTTCTTCGAGATCGCCAATGACGTGTTGGACAAGGGATGGCAGGTCGTCACCCTATTCGATGACGCTTATCCACACCGTTTGAAGCGTGTGCTGGGAGAGAAAGCCCCTCCTGTGCTCTACGTGTGGGGCAATCACAACATCCTGCGCGCGGGTTCGGGTGGAGACAAAGCAATCGGTTTCTCCGGCTCGCGCAATGTTTCTCCAGAAGGGATTGCCGCAGCACGTCAGTTGGCGCGTATGGCCGCCGAACGGGAATACACGGTGGTGTCCGGTCACGCTCCCGGCGTTGATAATGCTGCGCATCTCGCCGCGTTAGAGGGTGACGCGACCACGATTTTCGTGATCGCCGAGGGTGTGCTGAGTTTCAGGATGCGCAAAGAACTTCGCGAACTCGCGATCGCGAACAAGACCAGTTGGGTTGTGGTCTCGCAGTTCTCGCCGCTTTCCAAGTGGACTGTTCCCAACGCGATGACACGAAACTCCACGATTATCGGGTTATCCGACGCGCTGTTCGTCATCGAGTGCGGACGGGACGGCGGGACATGGGCAGCCGCGCAAACCGCCACGAAGTTGAAACACCCCCTGTACGTGATAGATTATCCGATTGAGAAACCGGAAATCGGAAACCAAGACCTGCTCAAGGCGGGGTTTGCCAAGCCTATCCGCGTCGACAACGACGGCGCACACTTTCCAACAATCGAGGCACGCGACCCGGACGAGGCGCCGCATCAACAAAAGAATCTGTTATGAACGAAGCGCAAGCTGTCGACCGCGCACACCATCTACTTCGACGGGGCTTCGGTCATCATGCGGAATTTCGAGACGGCCAACTGCAAGCGATCATCGACGTCGCCGTCCATAAACACCGGCTGCTGGTTGTCCAGCGCACAGGCTGGGGCAAGAGCCTCGTCTATTTCATCGCAACCAAACTACTCCGGGAGCAAGGACGCGGCCCCACCGTCGTCGTGAGTCCCCTGCTCTCCTTGATGCGCAATCAAGTAGCGGCCGCGCGGCAGTTCGGCCTGCGTATCGGCGTTATCAACAGCGCAAACGAGCAAGCCGAGCACCGCGTAATCGCTGACGAAGTACGCCGCAATAGACTGGATCTGCTGATCGTCGCCCCGGAACGATTCGATAATCACTGGTTCCTCAACGATGTCTGGAACACATCGTTACGAGACTCCTGCGGCCTGTTCGTGATCGACGAAGCGCACTGTATCTCTGACTGGGGACACGACTTCAGGCTGAGCTACCGCCGGCTCCTGACCATCATTAACGCGCTTCCACGAAACACGCCCATACTCGGAACGACCGCAACCGCGAACCAACGGGTCACGGATGATATTCAGGCGCTCCTCGGCAGCACCATGAAGGTTATGCGCGGATCACTCGTGCGCGACAGCCTGCGGTTGTATGCGATTCATCGCACACTAAGCGCCGCCGAACGCCACGCGATGATCCATCAAGTCCTCTCTGAGATCAAGGACAGCGGCATCATCTACTGCCTCACGGTGGACACCTGTAATGATCTCGCCGCGTGGCTGACCGAGCAAGGCCATGCGGTTGCGGCGTACCACGCCCAGCTCGACAATCAGACACGCGAAGCACTTGAAGACAAGCTGCTGCGCAACGAGGTCAAGGCGTTGGTCGCCACGATCGCCCTCGGCATGGGGTTCGACAAACCAGACCTCGGATTCGTGATTCACTATCAAATGCCCGCCTCAATCGTTGGGTACTATCAGCAGGTCGGGCGTGCTGGGCGGGGGATCGACCGCGCGATCATCCTGCTGATGCACGGGGACGAAGACGACGAGATCAACGGTTACTTCCTAAAGACGGCGTTTCCGCAGGAAGAGGAAGTCAAGCAAGTGCTCAAGGCGCTGAAGGTCAACGTCGATGTGACTCTGTGGGAGTTGTTGAGACGGATCAACATTTCGAAAACCAAGCTTGGGCGAGTCATTGAACACTTGGTCACGGCCGGGATCGTCACGCGCAGCGAGGGCGTGATCAGACGGCTGAACTCCAATCATCTCGATATGAAACTGTGGTCTGCCATCCTTGAACGCCGCGAGCGTGAATACGCCGAAATGTACGCGTATCTCCAGTCCGAAACCTGTCTGATGCAGTACATCACCTCGGCGCTCGGAGATACGACATCGCAAAAGTGCAACCAGTGTGCGGCCTGCACGGCGCATCAACCGATCTTCCGCTCCGAATATATGCACATTGTCGAACAAGCGGCAGCACACCTGACGCCTAAGCCGTTCGCTGTCGAGCTTCGCAGCAAGCTTCCTACCGGTCTCAAGCTCACAGACCTCAGCCGCGACCAAGTGATTCCGCGTGATCGGCGTACCGTTATGGTGCTGGCCCGCTACGCAGACCCCCTCGGCCAGAAGGTGAGCGAAGGAAAGTATCAGCTCAACAGATTCGACGATGAGCTGGTCGATTTGGCGTCAAGGTGGGTGAGAGAGTACGCGGATCAATTCTGGGGCGTGCGTCCACGGTGGATCACCGCCGTGCCTTCGCTGCGCCGCCAATTACTGGTGCCCGACTTCGCCAAGCGGCTCGCGCAACGGCTGGGCCTACCTTATCGTCCTATGTTCGTAAAAGTGCTTCAGACCCGCGAACAGAAAACGATGCAAAACTCGTTCGCTCAACTCAGTAACTTACTCGGCTCGCTCGAGCTGGATAACACTCCGCTGCTGTCGCCTGTTCTGCTGATAGACGACATGGTCGACTCGGCGTGGACGTTGACGCACTGCGCTGCATTACTGGAGTTCGCGGGCTGTCCGGCTGTCCTGCCGTTCGCGCTGGCATCAACCCGTCCCAATCATCACGCCCGCAGCGTCAAGTCCGGCTCGCAAGCCCCCAGCTCCTAATCTCTCCTCCTCGCCGCCTGATAACTGCCCCCTGCCCTCTGTCAACTGGCCCCTGCCCCCTGCCCCGTCTATCACTTGTATATGAAGTTTGCTAGAAGTCGCGATTTGCGCTTGACGAATACGGCGAAACACGGGTATATTTCCGGCGTGAATTAGCACTATCGGCGTTCGAGTGCTAAACAAGCGACGTGATTTGAGATCATAAGGAGACCCCCATGAACCTCCGCCCCCTAGGTGACCGTATCCTCGTTGAGCCGTCCGAAGGCGAAGACAAGCTGCCCAGCGGCCTGCTTCTGCCTGAGACCGCCAAGGAAAAGCCGCAGCAGGGCAAAGTCCTCGCCGCCGGCGCCGGCCGCCGCGACGATGAAGGCAAGCGTATCGAGATGGACGTCAAGACCGGCGACACGATCCTGTTCGCCAAGTACGCCGGCACCGAAATCAAGCTCGATGGCAAGAAGCTGTTGATCATGAAGGAAACCGACGTACTGGGCATTCTGGAGTAATCGCCCGGTTCTGCGTTCACCCTGAATTCTGCGATAAACGAGAGACTCTCGGAGGAGTTTGACCATGCCCAAGCAGTTGGTATTCAAGGAAGAAGCGCGCCGCCGCATGCAGGCCGGCGTCGATAAGCTCGCCGCCGCCGTCGCCACGACGCTGGGGCCGAAGGGCCGTAACGTCGCGCTCGACAAGAAGTTCGGCGCCCCGACCGTGACCCATGACGGCGTGACGGTCGCTAAGGACATCGAGCTGGAAGATCCGTATGAGAACATGGGTGCGCAGCTTCTGAAGGAAGCCGCCACCAAGACTGACGACGCCGCCAGCGATGGCACCACCACCGCCACCGTGCTCGCGCAGGCGATTGTCAACGAGGGCCTGAAGAACGTCGCCGCCGGCGCCAACCCGATGCAGCTCAAGCGCGGCATCTTGGCCGCCTCTGAGGTCGTCGTCAAGGCGATCAAGGAACAGGCCACCCCGATCGAGACCCGCGACGAGATCGCGTCGGTCGCCAGCGTCAGCGCGCAGGACAGCGAAATCGGCAACCTGATCGCTGAAGTGATGGACAAGGTCGGCAAGGACGGCGTCATTACGGTTGAGGAAAGCCGCGGCGTCGAGTTCGAGACCGAGTACGTCGAGGGTATGCAGTTCGATCGTGGCTACATCAGCCCGTACTTCATCACCGCTGCCGAGTCGATGGAAGCCGTTGTGGCTGACCCGTACATCCTCATCTACGACAAGAAGATCAGCGCCGCGCAGGACATCCTGCCGATGCTGGAGAAGCTGATGCAGATCGGCAAGCGCGAGCTGGTGATCATCGCCGAGGACGTCGACGGCGAGGCGCTGGCGACGATGGTGCTCAACAAGCTGCGCGGCATCCTGAACGTGCTGGCCGTCAAGGCACCCGGCTTCGGCGACCGTCGCAAGGCCATGCTGCGTGACATCGCCATCCTGACCGGCGGCACCGTTATCAGCGAAGAGACCGGCCGCAAGCTGGAATCCGTCACGCTGCAAGATCTGGGCCGCGCGGCTAAGGTCGTCAGCAGCAAGGAAAACACGGTCATCGTCGACGGTCAGGGCGACCCCGCTCAGATCAAGGGCCGTATCGAGGAAATCCGCAAGGAAATCGAGCTGACCACCAGCGACTACGACCGCGAGAAGCTGCAAGAGCGTCTGGCGAAGCTGAGCGGCGGTGTCGCGATCATCCGCGTCGGCGCGGCCACCGAGACCGAGCTGAAGGAAAAGAAGCACCGTGTTGAGGATGCGCTCGGCGCAACCCGCGCGGCGGTCGAGGAAGGCATCGTGTCGGGCGGCGGCGTGGCGCTCGTGAACGCGGTCGCTTCGCTCGATGGCTACAAGCTTGAGAACGACGACGAAAACACCGGCATCAACATCCTGCGCAAGGCGCTTGAGATGCCGATGCGCAAGATCGCCAGCAACGCCGGCGAGGATGGCGCGGTCATCATTCAGGAAGTCCGCCGCCTACAGCGCGAGAAGAACAACACCCGCATCGGCTACGACGTGGTGAGCAACACCTACATCGACATGATCGAGGCGGGCATCCCCGACCCGGCCAAGGTCACCCGCAGCGCGGTCGCCAACGCGGCCTCGATCGCGGCGATGATCCTGACCACCGAGGCGCTCATCACCGACGTGCCTGAGGAAGAGAAGGCCCCCGCTATGCCTCCGGGCGGCGGCGGGATGGATTTCTAGGCGGCTCCGCCGCTTAGGTAACAGTCGTAAGTGTCCAGTTGTCAGTTGAAGAACGCTGTCGGCTGAACCCTGACAACTGACATCTGAAAACTGATCTCTCACACCAACAGCCCCGTTCGATTGAGCGGGGCTTTTGTTTTTCCGTGTATACTTGTGTAAAGGAGAGATTGAGATGACTCAGGTTGTCCTCGAACTGCCGGACGAACTCGCGAATGAGGCGAAAGCCGCTGGACTCCTGACGAGCGCACAGGTATCTCGGCTGCTTCAGGCGGAGATTGAACGCCGTCAGAAAGTCGATAAATACTTCGAGATGATGAACGCCCTCCACCAGCTTGAGCCACCGATGACGCAAGCGGAAATCGACACAGAACTTGCCGAGTGGAAAGCAGAACGCCGCGCTGTATAGCTCGACTAACACTGCAAGATGGGAGACCGAATCTCTCGACTTACGAACACCGGCTTAGATTCTCAACCACGCCCGCCCCCCGACCACCGATCCCTAACCACTGCCCCCTAACCACTGCCCCCTAACCACTGCCCACTGACCACTGATCCCTAACCACTGATCCCTGACTACTGCCTACTAACCACTGATCCCTGACTACTGCCTACTGCCTACTAACCACTGATCCCTGACTACTGATCCCTGACCACTGACCACTGATCCCTAACCACTGATCCCCTATCCCCGCACCAGATCGACGGCTTTCTCGGCGATCATCAGCGTGGGCGCGACAGTGTGGCCGCCGATGATCGTTGGCATCACCGACGCATCGACCACCCGCAGACCGTCCACGCCGCGCACCCGCAGCGCTGGATCGACCACCGAGTTCGGGTTATCCACCGATCCTATCGCGCACGTTCCGACCGGATGATACAGGCTCTGGAATTCCTCAAGTACGTAACCGTCCACCGCATCGTCACTGACCACGTCCGGCCCCGGCAGCACCTCGCGCACGCGGTACGATGCGAACGCATCCGCCTGCGCGACACGCCGCGCGAACCGCACGCCTTCTCGCAGTAACGCCAAGTCCGCCGGATCGCTGAAGTAGCGCGGCTGAATGCGCGGCGCGCTCAGTGGATCGGCGCTGGCGAGTCGAATCTGCCCGCGGCTCTTTGGGCGCAGCAGGATCGCGCCGATGGTGTAGCCGTGGCCTTTCGGGCTGCGGAACCCGTGATACACGAAGAACGTCGGCGCGAAGATCAGCTCAATATCCGGCAGCGGCGTGTCGGGCCTAACCCGGATGAACGAGATCGCCTCGCCGACGTTGGACGTTAGCGGGCCGCGCCGCCGGAGCAGATAGGGGATCAGTTGGAGCGGGTTCTCGCCCCGGATCAGCGAGATCGGCTGATTGATCGCGTAGGCGACGCCGCTCACCGCATGATCTTGCAGGTTCTGGCCCACGCCCGGTACATCCGCGACGACCGCGACGCCATGCTCGCGCAGGTGATCCGCCGGCCCGACACCCGACAGCATGAGCAGCTGCGGGGAGTTGATCGCGCCCCCGCACAGCAGCACCTCGCGTTCGGCGCGGTATGTGATCGGCTGTCCGCGCTGTACCGCCTCGACTCCGCGCGCCCGCCCGCCGTCGATCGTCACCCGCGTGACCTGCGTATGTGTCACGACCGTCAGGTTCGGGCGCTGCATCGCCGGGCGAAGGTAGGCATCGACCGCGCTCCAGCGCCGTCCATCGACCTGCTTGACCTGCGTCAGCCCCGCGCCATCTTGCGTCGCGCCGTTGTAGTCGGGGTTGATCGGCACGCCCAGCTCGGCGTTTGCGGCGAGAAAAGCGCGAGTCAGCGGGCTGGGTTCAACCTGCGCGCTGATCGTCACCGGGCCATCGCCGCCGCGCAGATCGGACTGATGCTGACGGTCGCCTTCAAGCTTGAGGTAATACGGCAGCACGTCCTCGAAGCCCCACCCTTCCGCACCGGCGGCCTGCCAGCGGTCGTAATCGGCCGGGTTGCCGCGCACGTACATCATCGCGTTCATGGAGTCCGACCCGCCGAGCATCTTGCCGCGCGGCCAATACTGCTGCTGCTGCGGAAGCGCGCCCTCGGCCTCGTAGTTCCAGTCGCGCGCGCCGCGAAACAAGCGCGAGAAGGCCGCCGGCGTCTGCACCAGCGGACTGCGATCCCCGCCCCCCGCCTCGATCAGCAGCACACGGATCGACGGATCGGCGCTCAATCGGTTCGCCAGCACACAACCGGCCGGCCCCGCCCCAACGATGATGTAATCGAACGCTACCGCCATGATCACACGCCTCACTGTTACACCTCTCTCCTCTCCAGTGTACCGAACGCGCGCGAGTTGTGACCATGATGACGAAAGCCAGACATATCCGGGCGCGTCTAGGGATCACACACCACAGCGGGTAGACCGCACAATCCTCAAGGAATCCCCGATGACAACTGCTCACCCTGAACGGACGGCCTCCGTCCGAATCGCGCCGGATATGCGGCTCGGGCCGGTGCATTACCGCACGCCAGACGCGGAACGGTTGGCCGCGTTTTATACCGGCATCCTCGGATTCACGATCCACGACCGTTCAGGCGGCGACATCCGGCTCGGCGCGGGTGGCGAGGACTTGATCCGGCTGACTCAATCTGCCGACGCCAAGCGTTACCGCCGCACAACCGGCCTGTATCACACGGCGTTTCTGGTGCCGTCACGCTGGGCGCTGGCGCATCTGCTGCGCAGCATCGCCCAAACGCGCACGCCGGTGCAGGGACTCGTCGATCATCACACACATCTGGCAATCTACCTGCCCGACACGGACGGCAACGGCATCGAATTGGCGTGGGATTATCCGAAGGAGCAGTGGCCGTCGTTCGAGGACGCGCTTCAGTTGGGCAACGCCCCGATCGACGTCGAGGATTTGATCGCGGAGATCGGCCGTGACCCGTCGCCGTGGACGGGCCTTCCACGCGATACCGTCGTCGGACATGTGCATCTGCACGTCGCGGACTTGGGCGCGGCGGCCGCGTTCTATCGCGATGCGGTCGGGTTTGACTGCGTGTTCAGCGATGCGCGCGTCGGGGCGGCGTTTTTCCGGGCCGGCGATTATCACCATCACCTCGGCGCGAACGTCTGGGCGGGGGCGGGGATCCCAGCCGCGCCTGATGACGCCATCGGGTTGATCGATTACACAGTCGTGCTGCCTGACGCCGGCGAGGTCGAACGGGTGGCACAGCGTGTCGCTCAAGCGGGCTTCGCCGTCGAGCGCGGTGAGTCGGTCACGCTGATCGATCCGTTCAAGATACGGATGCGGCTAACGGTCGAGCAGCCGGCGGCCCTTCCCCGCCGTTAGGGAACCGTAGGCCGCGCGCGTGCGACCCGTCATGGCCGGACATCGTATGTACGATACAGTGTCCGGATCCACAGGGAGGCGCGTATGTCACTGGTCATGCGATATTCAGCAGTGGTGTTGACGCTCGCGCTGGCCGCGGCCTTCGCACTTGGGCTGTGCGTCATGATCGGCCGGGCGATGATGATTCAGGCGGGGTTCTAGCGGCTCCGAATCAAGCAGCAGAAAGCGCGTGTCTCCCGCCGTTTGGCCGATGATCGTAAGGGTCGCGCTGGTCGCTTATCGCGCGGCGTGCCGCGTCAGACGCTGCACGCCGTGAAGCTGAATCTCAACCAGCACGTTGCCCCGCGCAAAGTCCGCTTTCCTTCAATACACGGGGTTTGATGTCGGGATCGCGAAAATCCAATACAATGAGATGAACAGCACCCATAATTTGTTGGCTCATGTTTGAGGTGTGTTATGTCCGACGATATGAAACGCCACACCGGGCGGCTCTTGACGACGGCCGTATCGCTTCAACAGTACCAGAAGCGCATCGACGCGATGGTCAATCATGCGATGGGCGTCGTGAGTATCCTGAACGAGGCGCTCGAACATCACCTACCCAACCAAGACCAATACGGCGTCGATGACAACATCGAGGTCGACAGCACCGAACGTCGCTACGGATGGCGCATCTACGCCGCCCGTCCCGGTGTGGGCGAGTTCAGCGGATTCACCGGCACGCCGCCCGAAGTCACCGAACGTCAGACCCTGCTGGTCGTCGAGCTGATCTTCAACGAGAACGACCGGCCCATCGGCTACTTGGTCGATACGCGCCGCAAGCGCACCGTCTACAAGACCGGCTTGCTCGGCAGGAAGCAGAAGCAGGAGATCGTCGAGGGTGACGCGCGCCGTGTGCCGCTGGACGACGACGCGCTGATCGGCGCCATCAATCTGCTGATCCCGACCATGCCGCGCTGAGCCAAAGGTGGAATGCGTCGAGTGGGGAGTGATGAAAGCGATGCAGTGCGTTCCTTACTCCACACTGTAAAAGGGAACGTCTAGACGCCGATCCTCATATTTGGGTTGAGGCGCTGGTGCATCCATGCGGCGCCTCTGCCGTCACAGGTCAGCGCCGGATTGCCCCCTCGTCACACCTTCCAACCGCCCCTATAATCCACGGGTCTATCACCCGCGGAGGAACTTCATGGCTCGCGATTTGACCATCGCCGTCGTTCAGATGCAGCCCAAGCTCGGCCAGCTTGAGGAAAACCTCGTCAAGATGGCCGAATGGGTGACGACCGTCGCCGCCCGCCAGCGCGTCGACCTGATCGTCTTTCCTGAGTTGATCACATCCGGCGCTGAACTGGGCGTCCGGTTCACCGAGATGGCGCAGCGTGTCCCCGGCATGGTCGTCAATGCGCTGTCGCAGCGCGCGATGGACTTCGGCACGTATATCGCGTTCGGCATGGCGACCAAAGAGAAGGTCGAGAGCGTGCTGTACAACTCGGCCGTGCTAATCGGCCCAAGCGGCGAGCTGGTCGAGGTGTATCACAAGCTGCACCTGCGCGGCGAGGAGCGCATGATCTTCCGCGAAGGCTTCAAGCTGACCACCGCCGACACCGAACTCGGCACGTTCGGCATGATGCTCGGCTCTGACCTCGCCTTCCCTGAGATTGCGCGATGCGCAGCGCTGGAGGGCGTGGAAGTCCTGCTGGCGCTGGGCAACTGGGAAGCCGGTGAGATGGACTCGTGGAAGACGTATATCCGGTCGCGGGCGATGGAGAACGCGGTGTTCGTCGTCGGCGCGAACCGTGTCGGCACGGATGTCACGCAGACCTTCGGCGGCGAGAGCATGATCGTCGGCCCGCGCGGGCAAATCGTCGCAACGCTCGCGGACAACACCGACGCCGAGACCGGCGCGCCGAAAGAGGGCGTGATCGTCGCCAAGATCGACCTTGAGGACGTGCGGCGCACGCGCGAGGACTCGCAGGTCATGCAGATGCGTCAGCCGGTGGTGTATCGCAACATCGTGCGCAAGTATTAAGCGCTGCGCGGCAGGATGATGCGACGCGGCCGATGCCGCAGCTTGCCCAACACCGTGACTCTTGAGAGCCAGCCCGCCGGAGTCTGCCTGTAGCTCAACCGATTCGTAGGCCGGGACATGCACGGGTTCACCGTGTCCGGTACTATTTAGCCGGTTGGACTCGATGCGGGATCGATGCTGTTTGACGGCAGATCGACTCTCGGCACAAGGGCAGCGAGGTTGCAGAGAGACTCATGTTCACAGTCAATGACGAATACGCCGAAGCATGTACCGCCTTCGAGCAAATGCACCCGCAGTTCGACACGGACACGCTCGACGCGCTTCGCCGCACAGAGTATGGACGGCTCGACGCACAGCAGCAGGTCTACCTCGACTACACCGGCGGCGGACTGTACGCCAACTCCCAGCTTGCCGCCCACATGGATATGCTGCGCACGGGCGTATTCGGGAATCCACATTCCGCCAACCCGACCTCGGCCGCCAGCACCCAGCTTGACGAGCGCGCGCGTCACTATGTGCTCGACTATTTCAACGCGTCACCGGATGAATACGTCGTCATCTTCACGCAGAACGCCAGCGGCGCGCTGAAGCTGGTCGGCGAGTCGTATCCCTTTGCGGCCGGCGGCCACTATCTGCTGACGTTCGACAATCACAACTCAGTCAACGGAATCCGCGAGTTTGCGCGTGCGCATGGCGCCGCCGTGACGTATGTCCCTGTTCTGCCGCCGGAGCTGCGCATCGACGCCGGCAAGCTGCGCGAATTCCTTCGGTTCGCGCAATCGGACGCCTCCTGCCTGTTCGCCTATCCCGCACAGTCGAACTTCTCTGGCGTTCAACACGACCTTGACTTGATCGACGAGGCGCATGCCAGCGGCTGGGACGTCCTGCTGGATGCTGCCGCGTTCGCCCCGACCAACCGGCTCGACCTCAGCCAGCATCACCCCGACTTTGTCAGCCTTTCGTTCTACAAGATGTTCGGCTATCCGACCGGTGTCGGCTGTCTGATCGTGCGGAAGTCCATCCTGCCCAAACTGCGCCGCCCGTGGTTCGCCGGCGGAACGATCTCGCTGGCCTCGGTGCAGGCGGACGGCTACTACTTGGAAGACGGGGTTGCCGCGTTCGAGGACGGCACGATCAACTACCTCAACCTGCCCGCTATCGAGATCGGGCTGCGCTATGTCGAGCAAATCGGCATCGAGCGCATCCACAACCGCGTGATGTGTCTCACTGACTGGCTGCTGCATCAGTTGAGCGCGCTGCGGCACAGCAGCGGGAAGCCATTGGTGACGATCTACGGCCCCGTGGATACGCACATGCGCGGCGGAACGGTCACCATCAACCTGTACGATCGAAACGGCAAGCTCATCGACTTCCGGTGGGTTGAACAGCTCGCCAACGAGCGCGGCATCTCCCTACGCACGGGCTGCTTCTGTAATCCGGGCGCGGGCGAGATGGCCGCGGGGTTCACCAAAGACGAACTGCTGCCGTACTTCCACGGCAGTGAACGCATGACCTTCGAGCAGTTCATCACCGCGATGTCTCTGCAGGGCGACAAGGCGGTCGGCGCGATTCGCGTCTCCGTCGGGATCGCCAGCAACTTCGCCGACGTATACCGGTTCGTGGCGTTTGCGCGCACGTTCATCGACACAGACGCAGGCTCCATCCGGGTGGACGGTGGGGGCTGTTAGGCGAGAGGGGTCAGGTTTCAGGCGCCAGTTGTCAGTTGTCAGGCGTCAAGGGCAGTTGGTTGACGCCCCGACGCGTGATAAGTGATGCGGTGAAGTCGGCAAACCGACTGAACCACAAAGGTCACAGAGGGCACGGAGGGAATCCTCGAATACGGCTCGTCCGCCGCGTGGAACCCCTCACGCCGTAGGCCGCCGAGCGTTGAAACGCACGGCTAATACGTTCAAAGCCTACTAAAGAGGCTGTTCGGACGGCGGAAATGGATTGGCTCAGCGACGGAGTGAGCCACAAAAGACCCGATCAGACACAGAGCATTCGAGCACATGGAGGGGCGTTTACACTCCCACCGCACGCACGTCCTTCTCCCCTCTCCCTGACGACCAACGGGAGCACCGCAGGTCGGGAGAGGGGCCGGGGGTGAGGGTTTCTCGGAGTGCCGAGTGAAGGGCAAACCGATTGAACCACAGAGGACACAGAGGGCACAGAGGGAATCCTCGAATACGGCTCGTCCGCCGCGTGGAACCCCTCACGCCGCTGGCCGCCGAGCGTTGAAACGCACGGCTAATACGTTCAAAGCCTACTAAAGAGGCTGTTTGGACGGCGAG
>JAANMW010001584.1_pt1 | contig 23277 bp, 22 predicted proteins | sample 7279671 | NCBI WGS metagenome assembly JAANMW01 (sample SAMN14094541, study PRJNA606508) | bioreactor metagenome | isolation source: A lab-scale SPAN reactor treating ammonium-rich wastewater day 247 | place: Ireland: Galway | collected 2017-09-19 | reverse complement strand
AGGCGGTCGAGCCGACGCCCCAGCGATGCGCGGCCTGCGCGGCCGCGTCGGCGAGCGCCTCGTCGCCGGCGAGCCCGAGATAGTCGTTGCCCGCGAACGAGACGAGTTCGCGGCCATCGACGACGACGCGCGGGCCGGCCCGCGAGCCGATCGTGCGGCGCCGCCGCGCGAGGCCCGCCGCCTCGCGCGAGGCGAGCGCGCGCTCGAGCGACGCGATCAGCGGGTCGGACATGGGTCGCGCGCCGGGCCGCGGCCCGCGAACGCTAGGCGCCGGCGAGCCCGAGCTTCGCGAACAGCGCGCGGTCGTCCTCGACGTCGGGATTGCCGGTGGTGAGCAGCCGGTCGCCGTAGAAGATCGAGTTCGCGCCGGCGAGGAAGCACAGGGCCTGCACCGCCTCGCCCAGTTCGCGGCGACCGGCGGACAGGCGCACCATCGAGCGGGGCATCGTGATGCGCGCCGCCGCGATCGTGCGCACGAACTCGAGCGGCTCGATCGCGCGCTCGCCGTGCAGGACGTCGTGGAGCGGCGTGCCGGCGACCTGGACCAGGTGGTTGATCGGCACCGAATCGGGCGGCGGATCGAGGCTCGCGAGCGCGGCGATGAGCCCGGCGCGCGCGCGCCGCGACTCGCCCATGCCGACGATGCCGCCGCAGCACACGCGCAGGCCCGCCTCGCGCACGCGCGAGAGCGTGTCGAGGCGGTCCTGCTGCGCGCGCGTCGAGACGATCTCGCCGTAGAACTCGGGCGCGGTGTCGAGGTTGTGGTTGTAGTAGTCGAGGCCGGCGTCGCGCAGCGCCTCGGCCTGTCCGTCCTTCAGCATGCCGAGCGTGCAGCAGGTCTCGAGGCCGAGCGCCTTGACGCCGCGGACCATGTCGAGGACCGGCTCGAGGTCGCGGTCCTTCGGGCCGCGCCACGCCGCGCCCATGCAGAAGCGCGTCGCGCCGGCGGCCTTCGCGGCACGCGCCGCGCCGAGCACGGCGTCGAGCCCGAGCATCGCCTCCGCCGCGAGGCCGGTGCGGTGGCGCGCCGCCTGCGGACAGTACGCGCAGTCCTCCGGGCAGCCGCCGGTCTTCACCGACAGCAGCGTCGACAACTGGACCGCGTTCGGGTCGTGGTGCGCGCGGTGGACCTGCTGCGCCCGGAACACGAGATCGGAGAACGGCAGTTCGAAGAGCGCCTCCACGTCGTCGGTGGACCAGCGGGCCGGACGGCGTTCGGCCCCGAGGTCGGCGCGGCGATCGGCGCGGGCGTCCTGCGCGCGGAGATCCTGGGGTTCGTCGAGCATCGGTTCGGTCGTCGGTCGTAGCGCCGCCGGAACGGCGACGTCCTACAATCGCGGCGAGTGTCGAGGCCCCTGCGTGCGCTTGTCAAATGCCGTGACCGGAATGCTTGACAACTGGCGCGCCCGCTCGCGTGCGCTCGTCGCCGCGGCGTGGCCACCGCATTGCGTGCTCTGCGGTCGCGCGACGCCCGGCGGCCCGTGGTGCGCGCCCTGCGCCGAAGCCGTCGCGATGCCGGAGGGCGCCTGCCCGGCCTGCGCGCTGCCGTCTCCCGGCGGCGCCGCCTGCGGGCGGTGTCTCGTCCATCCCCCCGCGTTCGACGCGACGCTCGCCGTCGGCCCCTACCGCTTCCCGCTCGACCGGCTCGTGATTCGCCTCAAGTACGCGGGCCACCTGCCGCTCGCCTGCGCGCTCGGCCACCGGCTGGGCGAGGTCGCGCGCGCCTCGGGGGCCGCCGCGCGCGTCGAGGCGCTGGTGCCGATGCCGCTCGCCCCGGAACGTCAGCGCGAACGCGGCGCGAACCAGGCCCGCGAGATCGCGTGCGCGGCCGCTCGGACCACCCGACTGCCGATCGAAGGGGCGCTGCGCCGGACGCGTCACGCCGCTCCGCAAGCCTCGCTCGGGCGGCGCGAGCGCGCGCGCAGCCTGCGCGGGGCGTTCGTCGCGACCCGTCCGCTCGCCGGCGCGCGCCTCGCGCTGGTCGACGACGTGATGACGAGCGGCGCCACCGCGGCGGCCGCCGCGTCGGCGCTGCGCCGCGCCGGCGCCGCGCGCGTCGAGGTCTGGGTCGTCGCCCGCAGCCTCGCCGACTGAGAACCCGCGCCCGCGGCCCGCATGCGCACCGGATTCTTCCACGGCACCGGAGTCCACCGTGTTCGCGATCGTCCTCGTCCATCCGGAAATTCCGCCCAACACCGGCAACGTGATCCGGCTCGCGGCGAACACCGGATGCGAACTCCATCTGGTCGAGCCGCTCGGCTTCGCGATGTCCGACCGCGAGTTGAAGCGCGCCGGCCTCGACTACCACGAATACGCGCCGGTCCGCGTGCATCGCGACGTCGCCGCCTGCCGCGCCGTGCTCGACACCCCGCTCCCGCGCCGCTGGCTCGCCTTCACGACCCGCGCGACGCGCACGTTCCACGAGCACCGGTTCCACCCCGGCGACGCCCTGGTGTTCGGCCGCGAGTCCGACGGCCTGCCGGACGCCGTCGTGGCGGAGTTCGACGCCGCGTCGCTGCTGCGCATCCCGATGCGGCCCGGCATGAGGAGCCTCAACCTGTCGAACGCCGTGGCCGTGGCGGTGTACGAGGCGTGGCGGCAGAACGGGTTCGGCTGACGCCGACCGCCTCGCCGCGGACCCGCGTGGCGATCGCGCGATCGGCGGGTCGCCGCCGCGCGCGGCATGCCCTGCGCCGCCCGCGCGACGGGCGTATCATCGTATCGTTCCACGATGTATCGGCGCCGGCGACGGCGCCCTCGCGCGGAACGAACGCAGCATGACCACCGGTCGCCCCCCGACGCTCTCCGCGCTGCTCGCCCAGGTGCGCGGCTGCCGGGTCTGCGAACCGCACCTGCCGCTCGGGCCCCGTCCGGTGCTGCAGGTCGGCGCGGGCGCGCGCATCCTCGTCGTCGGCCAGGCGCCCGGCGCGCGCGTGCACGCCACCGGCGTTCCGTGGGACGACGCGAGCGGAGTGCGCCTGCGCACTTGGATGGGCGTCGGCGACGACGCGTTCTACGACGACGCGCGGATCGCCATCATCCCGATCGGCCTGTGCTATCCGGGCCGCGGGGCGAGCGGCGACCTGCCGCCGCGTCCCGAGTGCGCCGGGCTGTGGTTCGACCGGCTCGTCTCGCGCCTGCCGGACATCGCGTTGACGCTCGCCGTCGGCGACCACGCGCAGCGCCACGTCCTGCGCGGGCGCCGGAAGGGAACGCTGACCGCCACCGTGCGCGCGTGGCGCGAATACGCTCCGCGCGTCTTTCCGCTGCCGCATCCCTCGCCGCGCAACCAGCCGTGGCTCGCGCGCCACCCCTGGTTCGAGCGCGACCTCGTTCCGGAGCTTCGTGCGCGCGCGGGACACATCGCCCGTCAGGGCAGGAGGGCTCGACGATGAAGATCTCGATCAGGCGGGCGTACGAGGAAGCGGGCCCGGGCGACGGCTACCGGGTGCTGGTCGATCGCGTCTGGCCGAGGGGGCGCACGCGCGCGGACCTCGCGCTCGCGGAATGGGCGAAGGAACTCGGCCCGAGCACCGCGCTCCGCCGATGGTTCGGCCACGATCCGCGTCGCTGGGAGGCGTTTCGCGAGCGCTACCGGAAGGAACTCGCCGCCGCGGCGCAGCGCGCGCGGTTGCGGCAGGTGCTCGACGCCGCGGGCAAGGGACCGCTCACCCTGGTGTACGGCGCGAAGGACGAGGAGCACAACCAGGCGGTCGTCCTGCGCGATGAGCTCCTCCGCATGCTGACCCGCCGCTGACGACGCGCCCGCCCGCCGACCGGTCGTTCGACCGCGGGCCGAATCCCGGCCGGCGTGCGCCGCGAATCGCACCGCGCCCGACCCGAACGCGGGCGTACCCGCGTTCGCGCCGCCCGCACGGTTGATTAGAATCCGTTCGGCGCGCCTGCGCCGGCGGTACGCGTGTCGACGCGTCCTCCGGCGCCGTGCCCCACCTGCGCCCGGGCCCGCGCGCCCGGACCTCGTCAACCCCAGGGGAGCCCCCATGGCCGAAGCTTCGCCGTCCATGCATCAAGGCGGCGCGCAGCATCCGCGCGCCCACGCCGTCCTGTTCGTGAGCACGCTCGCGTTCATGGTCTGCTTCGCGGTCTGGATGATGTTCGGGGTGATCGGCATTCCGATCCGCGAGTCGCTCGGGCTCAACAACACCGAGTTCGGCCTGCTGACGTCGACGCCCGTGCTGTTCGGCGCGGCGATGCGCCTGCCGCTCGGCATCTGGACCGACCGCTTCGGCGGGCGGATCGTGATGACGGCGCTCCTGCTCTCGGCCGTGGCGCCGGTGTACCTGCTGAGCGAGGTCAGCGCGTACTGGCAGTTCCTCGCGATCGGGTTCCTGCTCGGCATCGTCGGCGCGGCGTTCGCGGTCGGCACGCCCTACTGCGCGCGCTTCTTCCCGAAGGAGAAGCGCGGCTTCGCGATGGGCGTCTTCGGAGCGGGGACGACCGGCGCGGCGCTGAACCTGTTCGTGGCGCCGCGCCTGATCGAGGCGTACGGCTGGCCGATGGTGCCGAAGGTCTACGCCGTCGCGCTCCTCGTCACCGCGGCGGTGTTCTGGCTCGGAAGCGCGCCCGACCCCGGCGCGGGCGCGGGCAAGGCCGCGCCCACGCTCCGCCGGCAGTTCGCGGTGCTCAAGGACTGGCGCGTCTGGAAGCTCTGCCAGTACTACTCGCTCGCCTTCGGCGGATTCACCGCGCTGTCGCTGTGGATGACGCAGTACTACGTCCAGGAGTACGGGCTCGACGTCAACGCCGCGGCGACCCTGGCGATCGCGTTCTCGCTCCCGGCCGGAGCGCTTCGCGCCGCGGGCGGCTGGATGTCCGACCGCTACGGCGCCCACGGCGTCACCTGGTGGGTGCTGTGGGTCGCGTGGATCGCGCTGTTCCTCATCTCGTATCCTCCGACCCAGCTGTCGGTGAAGACGATCGACGGTTCGGCGACGTTCCACCTCGCCTGGGCCGTGCTGCCGTTCACGCTGCTGCTGTTCGTGCTGGGCGTCGTGCTCGCGTTCGGCATGGCGTCGACCTTCAAGTACGTCAGCGACGAGTTCGCGGACAACCTCGGCGTCGTGAGCGGCATCGTGGGCCTCGCCGGCGGCCTCGGCGGATTCCTGCTGCCGATCCTGTGGGGCGTCGCGCTCGACCTCACGCGCATCCGCTCGAGCTGCTTCATGCTGCTCTACGGCATCGTGTGGGTGTCGCTGATCCTGATCTACTACACCGAGGTGCGCCGCTACCCGCTGGTGAAGCACGAGCCCTCGGCCGACGAGCGCCGCGCGCTGCAGGGCGGCGCGTCGTGAGGGTGTACACGTCGCGAATGCGGGTGTACGGTGGCGAACGACCGCGCGACCCGCGCGCGGCCCGGCTCGGATCCTCGAGACGGTGCGAAACGGTCGATCCGTGTCGCGCGTGCGGCCCGGTCCTGCGCCGCACGCGCGGCGCGACTCCGCGGAGAGCGTTGCCATGAGTCATTTTCTCGATCGCCTGATGTTCCTGACCGAGCGCCGCGAACCGTTCGCCGGAGGACACGGCGAGACCCGGAAGGAAGACCGCAAGTGGGAGGAGGGCTACCGGCTGCGCTGGCAGCACGACAAGATCGTGCGCTCGACCCACGGCGTGAACTGCACCGGCGGGTGCAGCTGGAAGATCTACGTCAAGGGCGGCATCGTGACCTGGGAGACGCAGCAGACCGACTATCCGCGCACGCGCCCGGGCATGCCGAACCACGAGCCGCGCGGCTGCTCGCGCGGCGCCTCCTACAGCTGGTACCTGTACAGCGCCAACCGGCTGAAGCACCCGATGGTGCGCGGCCGGCTCGTCCGGCTGTGGCGCGAGGCGCGCAAGACGCTCTCGCCGGTCGACGCCTGGGCCTCGATCGTCGAGGACGCCGCGAAGGCGTCGTCGTACAAGTCGATCCGCGGCCGCGGCGGCTTCGTGCGGACGACCTGGGACGAGGCGACCGAGATCGTCGCGGCCGCGAACGTCTACACGATCCGGCGCTACGGGCCCGACCGCGTCTGCGGCTTCTCGCCGATCCCCGCGATGTCGATGGTGTCGCACGCCTCCGGCGCGCGCTACCTCTCGCTCATCGGCGGCTCGCTGATCTCGTTCTACGACTGGTACTGCGACCTGCCGCCGTCCTCGCCGCAGACCTGGGGCGAGCAGACCGACGTGCCGGAGTCGGCCGACTGGTACAACTCGCAGTACATCATCGCGTGGGGCTCGAACGTCCCGCAGACGCGCACGCCCGACGCGCACTTCTTCGTCGAGGCCCGCTACAACGGCACGCGCGTCGTCTCGATCACGCCGGACTACGCCGAAGTGGCCAAGTTCGGCGACCTGTGGCTGCACCCGAAGCAGGGCACCGACGCCGCGCTCGGCATGGCGATGGGCCACGTGATCCTCAAGGAGTTCCACGTCGACCGCAAGGTGCCGTACTTCGACGACTACGCGCGCCGCTACACCGACCTGCCGCTGCTGGTGCGCCTGGTGAAGAACGGCGGGCGCTACGTTCCCGACCGCTACCTGCGAGCCTCCGACTTCGCCGACCGGCTGGGGCAGGCGAACAGCCCCGAGTGGAAGACCGTCGCGTTCGACGAGACCTCCGGCAAGCCGGTCGCGCCGCAGGGTTCGATCGGCTACCGCTGGGGCGCTCAGGTCGAGAAGGACCTCGGCAAGTGGAACCTCGAGACGAAGGACGGCGCGAGCGGGGCCGAGGTGAGGCTCGCGCTGTCGCTCCTCGAGGGCCGCGACGACGCGCTGCCGGTCGCGTTCCCCTACTTCGGCGGCACGCGGCACGAGCACTTCCCGGCGAACGACCAGGGCGGCGACGTCCTGGTGCGCAAGGTGCCGGTGCGCCGGCTCGCCACCGCCGACGGCGACGTCGTCGTGGCGACCGTGTTCGACCTCCTGTGCGCGAACTACGGCGTCGACCGCGGCCTCTCCGACGGCAGCGCGAAGTCCCACGACGACGACGTCCCGTACACGCCGAAGTGGCAGGAGGCGATCACCGGGGTGAAGGCCGAACTCGCGATCACCGTCGCGCGCGAGTTCGCGGAGACCGCGGAGAAGACCCGCGGTCGCGCGCAGATCATCATCGGCGCGGGCATGAACCACTGGTACCACCAGGACATGAACTACCGCGCCGTGATCAACATGGTCATGCTGTGCGGCTGCGTCGGCGTCTCGGGCGGCGGCTGGGCCCACTACGTCGGCCAGGAGAAGCTGCGGCCGCAGACCGGCTGGCAGGTGCTCGCGTTCGCGACCGACTGGGTGCGTCCGCCGCGCCAGATGAACGGCACCTCGTTCTTCTACGTCCACTCCGATCAGTGGCGCTACGAGAAGATCGACGTGGAGGGCCTGCTCTCGCCGCTCGCCGACCGCGCGCGCTACAGCGGCTCGATGATCGACTTCAACGTGCGGGCGGAGCGGATGGGCTGGCTGCCCTCGGCGCCGCAGCTCGAGACGAATCCGCTCGACGTCGCCGCCGCGGCCGCGAAGGCCGGGCTCGCGCCCGCCGACTACGTGGCGAAATCGCTCGAGGACGGCACGATCAAGCTCTCCTGCGAGGACCCCGACAATCCGGTCAACTACCCGCGCAACCTCTTCCTGTGGCGGTCGAACCTTCTCGGTTCGTCCGGCAAGGGCCACGAGTATTTCCTGCGCCACCTGATGGGCGCGCAGCACAGCGTCCTCGGGCCGGACCTCGGTGAATCGGGCGGCGCGAAGCCGGAGGAAGTCGCGTGGCACGACAAGGCGCCGGAGGGCAAGCTCGACCTGCTGACCGTGCTCGACTTCCGCATGTCGACCACCTGCCTGTACGCGGACGTCGTGCTGCCGACGGCGACCTGGTACGAGAAGAACGACCTCAACACGACCGACATGCACCCGTTCATCCACCCGCTCTCCGCGGCGGTGGACCCGGCGTGGGAGGCGAGGAGCGACTGGGAGATCTACAAGGGCATCGCGAAGAAGTTTTCGGCGCTCTGCGAGGGACGGCTCGGCGTCGAGCAGGACGTCGTGCTGCAGCCGATCCTGCACGACACGCCCGGCGAGATCGCGCAGCCGCTCGACGTGGCCGACTGGAAGCGCGGCGAGTGCAAGCTCGTCCCCGGGCGCACCGCGCCGTCGATCGTGGTCGTCGAGCGCGACTACCCCAACACCTACAAGCGCTACACCGCGCTCGGCCCGCTGGTCCGGAAGCTCGGCAACGGCGGCAAGGGCATCAGCTGGCCGATGGAGCGCGAGGTCGACGGCCTGGGCGCGCTCAACCACCGCGTCACCGAGGAGGGCGCGACGAAGGGCCTCCCGCGGATCGAGACCGACACCGACGCCGCGGAGGCGATCCTGCTGCTCGCCCCGGAGACCAACGGCGAGGTCGCGGTCCGGGCCTGGGACGCGCTGTCGCGGCAGACCGGCCGGTCGCACCGCCACCTGGCCGAGACGCGCGAGGACGAGAAGATCCGCTACCGCGACATCCAGGCGCAGCCGCGCAAGATCATCACCTCGCCGACCTGGTCGGGCATCGAGAGCGAGCACGTCAGCTACACGGCGGGGTACACCAACGTCGAGGAGCTGATCCCCTGGCGCACGCTCACCGGACGCCAGCAGTTCTACCAGGACCATCGCTGGATGCGCGACTTCGGCGAGGCGCTGTGCGTCTACAAGCCGCCGGTCGACACCCGCAGCGTCGAGGCGGTGCGCAGCCGCACGCCCAACGGCAACGCGGAGATCGTGCTCAACTTCATCACGCCGCACCAGAAGTGGGGCATCCACTCGACCTACACCGACAACCTGCTGATGCTGACGCTCTCGCGCGGCGGGCCGATCGTGTGGATCTCCGAGGTCGACGCGAGGAAGGCCGGCATCGTCGACAACGACTGGATCGAGCTCTACAACGCCAACGGTGCGCTGACCGCGCGCGCGGTCGTGAGCCAGCGCGTGCACGTCGGGATGTGCCTCATGTACCACGCGCAGGAGAAGATCGTGAACGTCCCGAAGTCCGAGGCGACCGGCCACCGCGGCGGCATCCACAACTCGGTGACCCGCACCGTGCTGAAGCCCACGCACTTGATCGGCGGCTACGTGCAGCTCGCCTACGGGTTCAACTACTACGGCACCGTCGGCTCCAACCGCGACGAGTTCGTGATCGTGCGCAAGATGGACAGGGCGGACTGGATGGACAGGCCGCTCGCGAAGGCCGGGGAGTGACGTCATGAAGATCCGCGCGCAGATCGCGATGGTGCTGAACCTCGACAAGTGCATCGGGTGCCACACCTGCTCGGTCACCTGCAAGAACGTGTGGACCTCGCGCGTCGGGATGGAGTACGCGTGGTTCAACAACGTCGAGACCAAGCCGGGCATCGGCTACCCGAAGGACTGGGAGAACCAGGAACGCTGGAAGGGCGGCTGGGAGCGCAAGGGGGGCGGCATCCGGCTGAAGCAGGGCGGGAAGCTCGGGGTGCTGATGAAGATCTTCGCCAACCCGCACCTGCCGGAGATCGACGACTACTACGAGCCGTTCACCTACGACTACGAGTTCATCCAGACCGCGCCGGAGATGCCGACGCCGCCGACCGCGCGCCCGATCTCGGTCATCACGCGGCAGCGGATGGACAAGATCGAGTGGGGCCCGAACTGGGAGGAGATCCTCGGCGGCGAGTTCGCCAAGCGCTCGCAGGACGTCAACTTCGCGGACATCCAGAAGGACATCTACGGCGAGTTCGAGAACACGTTCATGATGTACCTGCCGAGGCTGTGCGAGCACTGCCTCAATCCCGCGTGCGTCGCGTCGTGCCCGTCGGGCTCGATCTACAAGCGCGAGGAGGACGGCATCGTCCTCATCGACCAGGACAAGTGCCGCGGCTGGCGGATGTGCGTGTCGGGCTGCCCGTACAAGAAGATCTACTACAACTGGAACTCCGGCAAGGCGGAGAAGTGCATCTTCTGCTATCCGCGCATCGAGGCCGGCCAGCCGACCGTGTGCTCGGAGACCTGCGTGGGACGCATCCGCTACCTCGGCGTGATGCTCTACGACGCCGACCGCATCGAGAGCGCCGCCGCCGCGGAGAACCCGCAGGATCTCTACCAGGCGCAGCTCGACATCTTCCTCGACCCGCACGACCCGGAGGTGCAGGCGCGCGCCCGCGCCGACGGAGTGCCGGAGAACTGGCTCGAGGCCGCGCGCCGCTCGCCCGCCTACAAGATGGCGATCGACTGGAAGATCGCCTTCCCGCTGCATCCCGAGTACCGCACGCTGCCGATGGTGTGGTACGTGCCGCCGCTCTCGCCGATCACCTCGCGCGCGAACGCGGGCCAGGTCGGTCAGGCGGACGGGCTGCCCGACGTCCGCAGCCTGCGCATCCCGGTGCGCTACCTCGCCAACCTGCTGACGGCGGGGAAGGAGGAGCCGGTCGTCCTCGCGCTCGAGCGGATGCTCGCGATGCGGGCGTTCTACCGCGAACGCCAGCTCGAGCGCCGCGACGACCCCGCGCTGCTCGAGCGCGTCGGCATGAGCGTCGCCGAGGTCGAGGACATGCACCGCTACCTCGCGATCGCCAACTACGAGGACCGGTTCGTGATCCCGACCACGCACCGCGAGTACGCCGAGACCGCGTACTACCTGCGCGGCGAATGCGGCTTCAGCTTCGGCAACGGCTGCTCCGACGGCCAGAGCGGCGCGACGCTGTTCGGCGGCAAGATGGGCGGCAAGCGGGTGTTCCCGATCCGCGTGCGCGGCGAGGACGGCCACGAGAAGATCGCCGACTATTGACCGCCGTGAACGACCTGACCGCCCTGCGCGCGCTCTCCGCGCTCCTCACCTATCCGCGGCCGGAACTCGTCGCCGCGCTGCCCGAGATCGGCGCGGCGCTCGACGCTGCCCGCGCCATTCCCCGGGCCGCGCGCGAGCGGCTCGCGGCGCTGGTCGCGGAGATGCGCGCCACCGACGGCATCGAGCTCGAGGGCCGCTACGTCGACCTGTTCGATCGCGGCCGGGCCACGTCGCTCCACCTGTTCGAGCACGTGCACGGCGAGTCGCGCGATCGCGGCATGGCGATGGTCGAGCTGAAGGAGATCTACGCGAACGCCGGCTATGCCCTCGCCGGCGGCGAGCTGCCCGACTACCTGCCGGTGGTCCTCGAGTATCTGTCGTGCCGCGATCCCGCGGAGGCGCACGCGATGCTCGGCGACTGCGCGCACGTCCTGCGCAGCATCGGCGAGGCGCTGGTCCGGCGCGACAGTCCCTACGCGGCGGTGTTCGACGCGCTGCTCATGTTCGTGCGCGAACCCGGGCTCGACTGGAGCACGGCGCGCGCAACGCAGCCGCCGGAGCCGGAGCCGTCGTTCGACGAGGACTGGGCCGAACAGCCGGCCTTCGCTCCGGCGCCCCCGGGGCGCACCGGAGCGCCGGAATCCGCACCGATCCACTTCGTGCCGCGCAAGCCGGTGGCCTGAGAAGCCATGAACGCATCCTGCAACGCCGCGTTGCGCGCTGCCCACCCGCGAGGAACCCTCCGATGACCGCGACCTCGTACCTCCACTCGTTCGTGTTCGGCATCTTCCCGTACATCGCGCTGGCGGTGTTCTTCCTCGGCAGCCTCGTGCGCTTCGACCGGGACCAGTACACCTGGAAGAGCGACTCGTCGCAGATCCTGCGGCGGCGCGAGCTGCGCTGGGGCTCGAACCTCTTCCACTTCGGGATCCTCGTGGTGTTCTTCGGCCACCTGTTCGGCTTCCTCGTCCCCGAGCCGATCGCCGACGTGTTCATGACGCCGACAGAGCACGCGCTGCTCGCGATCGTCGGCGGAGGCGTCGCCGGCGCCTGCGCCCTCGTCGGGCTGACGATGCTGATCCACCGCCGGCTGGCCGACCGCAGGATCCACGCGAACACCCGGACCTGGGACATCGCGATCCTCGCGCTCCTGTGGATCCAGCTCGTCCTCGGGCTGTGGACGATCTATTTCTCGGCCCAGCACCTCGACGGCGCCATGTTCCTGCAACTCGTCGCCTACGTGCAGGGCATCGTGATCTTCCGCGGCGGCAACGCCGAACTCCTCGTCGGCGTGCCCTGGGTCTACCAGGCGCACATCGCGCTCGGGCTCACCATCTTCCTCGTGTTCCCGTTCACGCGCATGGCGCACATCTGGAGCGGATTCGCGACCGTGGCCTATCTCTTCCGGCCGCCGCAGCTCGTCCGCACGCGCGGCCGCAATCCGCGCGAGAGCTTCCCGGCCCCGGCCGGCGACAAGTGAACCCCGACCCGCCCGCGGCGGCCGCGACGGCGATCGCGATCAACGGCGTCGACGTCGACGTCGCCGGACACGCGACGCCGCAGGCGGCGGCGGCGCGCGAGTTGCTGCGGCAACGCGCGGTCGCGGCGGGTTCGCTGGCCGAAGGCGCCGCGTCGGAGGCGGTGGACGCCGCGATCGAGCGCCTGCTCGAACGCGAGGTGGCCACGCCCGAGCCGACCGAGGAGGAATGCCGTCGCTACTACGACGCCAACGCGAAGCGGTTCATGGCGGGCGAACTCGTCGCGGTGCGCCACATCCTGTTCCAGGTGGCGCCGGGCGTGCCCGTGAACGCGCTCCGTGCCCGGGCGGAGGCCACGCTCGCCGAAGCGCTGAAGGCGCCGGAACGCTTCGAGGCGCTCGCGCGCGAATGGTCGAACTGCCCGTCGGCGCAGCACGGCGGCAATCTCGGGCAGATCCAGCGCGGCGAAACGGTCCCGGAGTTCGAGCAGGCGCTCTTCGACGGCGCCTGGACCGGGATCGGCGCCCAGCTGGTGAAGACGCGCTACGGCTTCCACATCGTCGCCGTCGACCATCGCGCGTCCGGCAGCCTGCTGCCGTTCGAGGCCGTGCGCGCCGCCATCGCCGATCGGCTGCGCGAACGCGTCCTGCGCCGCGCGCTCGAGCAGTACGTCCGCGTGCTCGCGGGGCAGGCCGACGTGCGCGGCGTCGACCTCGACGCCGTCGCGACACCGCTCGTCCAGTAGCACGCGCCGATGGGCGCGCTGCGGCAGGGGGTGCGCGGTCTCTCGCCCGCCTACTTCGCGCTCGTCATGGCGACCGGCATCGTCTCGGTCGACGCGCACCTGCTCGGACTGCCGGTCGTCGCCGCTGCCCTGTTCCGGTTCAACATCGCCGCGTACCTCATCATCGGCGTGCTCGCCGTGCTGCGCGCGGCGTGGTTCCCGCGCGAACTGCTGCGCGATCTCGTCGACCACCAGCGCGGGCCCGGATTCTTCACCGGCGTGGCCGCGTCCGGCGTGCTCGGCAGCCAGTTCGTGCTGCTCGACGGGAACTACACGATCGCCGCCACGCTCTGGGTCGTCGCCCTCGCGCTCTGGGTCGGACTGACCTACACGGTGTTCACCGCGTTCACCGTCAAGGCGAAGAAGCCCCCGCTCGACGAGGGCATCTCCGGCGCGTGGCTCCTCGCCGTGGTCGCCACGCAGTCGGTCGCGGTGCTGAGCGCCTACCTCGCGGTGCACTGGGGCCATCCGTACCGGCTGGAACTCAACTTCCTGGCGCTGTCGACGTGGCTGTGGGGCGGGATGCTCTACATCTGGATGATGTCGCTCATCTTCTACCGCTACACGTTCTTCCGGCTCGCGCCGGGCGATCTCTCGCCGCCGTACTGGATCAACATGGGCGCGATGGCCATCTCGACGCTCGCCGGCTCGCTCCTGATCGTCAACGCGCCCGACGCGCCGTTCCTCGCGTCGCTCGCGCCGTTCATCAAGGGCTTCACCGTGTTCTACTGGGCGACCGGCACCTGGTGGATTCCGATGCTGATCCTGCTCGGCGTGTGGCGCCACCTCGTCGCCCGGTACCCGTTGCGCTACGACCCGCTGTACTGGGGCGCGGTGTTCCCGCTCGGGATGTACGCCGCATGCACGCACGTGATGGCGCATGCGCTCGACCTCGCGTTCCTCTACCCGTTCGTGCCGTGGCTCGCCGGCGTGGCGTTCATCGCCTGGGCGGTCACCTTCTGGGGCCTCGTCTCGACGCTCGTCCGCGCGTTCCGGGCGCGCGGCCCCGGCACGTGAGCGCCGCGCGCGCCCGGCCGGCGGATGCGAGGCGCGGTTGCGCGCGCCGCGGCCGACGTGCTACATTGAACATGCATTCTGTATGTATCTTATGTTGATCGCCCGGCAGGCGACGCGCGGGGCGCGAGTCCGCGCCTCGGCCGTCGCCTCCCCGCCTCGCGCGGGCGGGATCCTGTCCTTCCGATCGAGGTGACCCGATGACGAACCGCATCACCTACTCGATCATCGCGGTGCTGCTCGCGGCCGTGGCGGCGATGGCCTGGAAGTTCCTCGTCGCCGGCTCGACGCTCCCGGCCGACGACGGCCGGGTCGCGATCGTCCTCGATCCGGGCGAGCGCGCGTTCGTCCTCGCGGAGATGCGCGGGTTCGTCGCCGGCCTGGAGCGCATCTCCGACGCGCTGGCGCGCGACGACATGAAGGGCGTCGCCGACGCCGCGCGTCCGTTGGGCGCCGGACGTACCCACGACGTGCCGATGACACTGATGGGCAAGCTGCCGCTCGAGTTCAAGACGCTCGCCCTCGCCACGCACCGCTCGTTCGACACGCTCGCGGCGGACGCCGAGGCGGGCGGAACCCCGAAGAAGGCGCTCTCGCAACTGGCCGGGACGCTGCAGCAGTGCGTCGCATGCCACGCCACCTACCAGTTCACGACGCCGAAGGGCGTGTGAGCACGGCCGCCGCGGTCGAGACCGCGCGTTCGCGCGCATTGCTCGCACCGCACGCGCTGTTCTTCCCGGCGGCGGCCTGGTACGCCGCCGTCGTGCTGCCCTGGAGCGTGCTCGCGATGACCGGCACGTTCCCCGGGCCGTCGTCGATCGCCACGCCGCTCGGGCACGCGCACGAGATGCTCACCGGCTTCGCGCTCGCGGTCGTCGCGGGCCACCAGTTGCCGCCGATGCCGCGCCTGCGCGTCCTGTCGCTGTTCGGGCTGTGGGCGGCGGCGCGGTTCGCCTTCCTCGCGCTGCCCATCGGCGTGGCGTTCGCGTTCGACGCCGCCTTCGCCGCCGCGCTCGCGCTGCACGTGGCGCCGCGGCTGTTTCGCGCCGCGAAGAAGCTGCGCAACCAGGGCCTGCCCGCGATCCTGACCGCGCTCTGCGCCGGCGCGGTCGCGTTCGACGCGGGGATGGTGGTCTCCGGCGTCGCCGCGCCGGCGACCGCTGCGGTCGCCCTCGTCCTCTCGCTCGCGGCGCTCATGCTGTTCATGGGCGGCCGCATCATCGCACCGGCGGCGGCCGGACAGCTCTACCGCCAGGGCGGATCGCTCGCGGCCCGCGTCCAGCCGAGGATCGAGGGCGCCCTGCTCGTCGTGATGGCGGCCGCGCTCGTGTTCGCGGTGCTGCCGGACGGCGATCTGCCGATGCGCCTCGCCTGCGCGCTCGCCGGCGTGCTCGCGCTCGTCCGCCTGCTGCGGTGGCGCCTCCCGACCTGCAAGGGTCGTCCCGACCTCGTGTGCCTCGGGATCGGCTACGCGTGGCTGGGGCTGGGGCTCCTCGCGGCCGGCGCCACCGGACCGGGCATCGCGCGGACGGCCGCGTGGCATCTCATCACGCTGGGCGCGCTCGGCACGCTGACGCAGAACGTGATGGCGCAGACGCTGCTCCTCAAGGCGCGCCGCGTGCCGGCCGCCGAGTGGATTCCGACGGCCGCGACCGCGCTCATCGCGGCCGCGACCGTCCTGCGTGTCGCGGCGGCCTTCACGGACGCGAATGCGACGGCGCTGCTGATCGCGGCCGCCGCGTGCTGGTCGATCGCCTTCGTCGCCACGGCGCGGCTCCTCGCGCGCTGCCTCGCCCTCCACGCGGAGCGGGTCGGCATGGCGCGCGACGCGGCACACTGATCTCTGACCACCGCCTCGCCGGCGCGGCCACGCTGTGCACGAAGCGCGCGGCGGATCGCGCGCGCCGCGCCGGGACCGATCCACGCGTGCGATGCGCGGCGCGTGCGCGTCAGGCGCCTTCCGCGCGCGGCTCGCGCTTCAGCAGGGATTCGACCGCGTCGCGCACGGGGATCTCGCCCGACAGCACGCCCGCGACCGCTTCGGCGATCGGCATCTCGATCGCGTGACGTCGCGCCAGCGCGACGGTGGCGTGCGCGGCAGGGACCCCCTCGGCGACGTGACCGAGCGAGGCGACGACCGCGTCGAGGCTCGCGCCGGTCGCGAGTCCGAGGCCGACGCGCCGGTTCCGCGATGCGTCGCCGGTGCAGGTGAGGACGAGGTCGCCCAGTCCGGCGAGCCCCATCAGCGTCTCGCGTCGGCCGCCCTCGGCGACCGCGAGCCGCGAGATCTCCGCGAGGCCGCGCGTGACGAGCGCCGCGCGCGCGTTCTGGCCGAAGCCCAAGCCGTCGGAGAGGCCCGACGCGATCGCGAGCACGTTCTTCACCGCGCCGCCGACCTCGACGCCGACGAGGTCATCGGTCTCGTAGACCCGCATCGCATCGCCGCGCAGGAGCATGGCCGCCCGCGCCGCGAGCGCGGGATCGGTCGCCGCCGACGCGAGCGCGGTCGGCAGTCCACGCGCGACTTCGCCGGCGAAACTCGGCCCCGACACGACGCCGACCGGAGCGGGCCAGCGCGGCGCGATCCGCCGGTGGGCGAGATCGACGCCTTCGGGACGCCCGGAAGATTCGACGAATCCCTTCGACAGCCAGACGAGCGGCGCGAGCACGCCCGACGCCGCGAGCGATCCCGTGACCGCGTCGAGCGAGGCCATCGGCGTCGCGACGAACACCAGGTCCGCGCCCGCGACGGCGGCATCGCCGTGGTCGACCGCGAGCGCGGAGGGAAACGCGACGCCGGGCAGGTAACGCTCGTTCGCGCGGGAGCGCGAAAGCGCATCCGCCTGCTCGCGGGTGCGCGGCACGAGCGTGACGCGCGGCGCGGCGTGGGCGCGCGAGGAGAGATGGCAGGCGATCGCGGTGCCCCACGCGCCGGCGCCGACGACGGCGATCCCGACGCGCGCGGCGCTCATCGAACGATCAGAGCCCGAAGACCTGCGCGATGCGCACGTAGCCGGTCGAGCCGTCGCGATGCTGCACCTTCACCCAGCCGGGCGACGCGGTGGTGCCCGGCGAAGTCGCGGGTTCGGCGAGTTCGACGAGCACGTTCGCCTCGGCGCGAAACGCGACCGGCGCCGCGTCGTCGGGCGAGGTGCGCACGTCGGCGACGCCGGCGCGCACCTGCAGCATCCGGCGGTCGGAGAGCGACTTGCTCGCGATCCACCCGATCGTGCCGCCGAGGTCGCGGACCTTGGTCCAGCCTTCGACGGCCACGAGGACTTCGAACGGCACGTCGCGCCCGTAGACGAACTGCGGCCGGGCGTGCTGCGACGGCGCGTCGTAGAGGACCGTCGGCGCGTCGGCGGTGACGCGGAACTCCGCCGCGCAGAGCGGCGCGGCGAACGCGCCCGCGGCGAGGGCGAACGCCGCCGCGCGCCGCCGCATCGTCGTCAGGCGGCGGCCGGCGCCGGGGCCGGCGTCCCGGCCTTCTGCGCGAGCTGCTGCGCGTAGAGGGCCTCGAAGTTGATCGGCGCGAGGTGCACCGGCGGGTAGCCGGCGTTCATCACGGCGGTCGCGATCTGCTGGCGCGCGTAGGGGAACAGCATCGACGGGCAGTGCATCGCGAGGATCGGCTGAAGCGCATCGGGCGTCGCGCCGTGGATCGAGAAGATGCCGGCCTGCGCGACCTCGACCAGGAACACGGTGCGGTCGGCGGAGGTCGCCGTGACGGTGATCGTCATCACGCACTCGTAGACGTCGGGCTCGATCTGCTCGGCGCGGGTCCGCAGGCCGATCTCGACCCCGGGAGCCTCGGTCGCGCGGAACATCTGCGGCGAACCCGGGTTCTCGAGCGAGAGATCCTTGACGTAGATCCTCTCGACCGTGACCTTCACGGCGTTGGGCGAGATCAGCGATTCGGTCATGGCGGTGCCTGCGGGTGACGACGTCGAAACCCGCGATTATACCCGACCGCGCCGCGCCGCACGGACGCTGTCGGTCAGGGGGCGGCGAGCAGCGGGTCGAGCCCGCCCGAGCGGTCGAGCGCGACCAGGTCGTCGTAGCCGCCGACGTGGACCGAACCGATGAAGATCTGCGGCACCGTCCGCCGGCCGGTGCGCTCCATCATCTCGGCACGCCGCGCCGGGTCGAGATCGACGCGAACCTTCTCGATCGCGGTGGCGCCCTTCGAGGCGAGGAACTGTTCGGCGCGGACGCAGTAGGGGCACACGCCGGTGGAATACATCGTGATCGACGCCATCGTCACTTCTCCACCGGCAGGCCCGCGCCACGCCAGGCGGCGAGTCCGCCGGTCAGGTGGTAGACGTCCTTGAAGCCGGCCTTCGCGAGCGCATTGCCGGCCGCGCGGCTGCGCACGCCGCGCGCGCAGTAGGCGACCACCGGGCGCGCCGCGTGCTTCGCGATCTCGCCGACGCGCCGGTCGAGTTCCGACAGCGGGATGTGCACGGCGGACGGCAGCTTGCCGTCGGCGAGCTCCTTCGCCTCGCGCACGTCGAGGACGAGCGCGTCGCGGTTCATGAGCTGCGTCGCGCCCTGCGTGCCGACGTCCTTCACCGACGAGAAGCGGCGTCCGACCATCGGCCAGACGAGCATCGTGCCCGAGACGACCGCCGCGACGGCGTAGATCCAGTTCTGGTCCTTGACGAGGAATTCGAGGGGGGTCATGGTCGTGCGCGCCGCCCGGGAGGGGAAGGCGAGTGTCGCAAAGGTAGAATCATAATCCAGCGGCCCCGCCGCCTTTCCGCCGCCGATGGCCGCCGACGCCCCGCCCTCCCCCCTGCCCGCCGGCGCCACGCCGCGTCCGGTGGTCCTCCTCATCCTCGACGGCTTCGGCGAGCGCCCCGACGCCCCCGACAACGCGATCACGCGCGCGCGCATGCCGCGCTGGCGATCGCTCCTCGCGCATCACGCGCACGGCACGATCGACGCGTCCGAGATGCACGTCGGGCTGCCCGACGGGCAGATGGGCAACTCCGAGGTCGGTCATCTCAACATCGGGGCGGGCCGCGTCGTCTACCAGGACCTGACGCGCATCGACCACGCGATCTCGAACGGCGAGTTCGCCGCCAACCCGGCGCTCGTGTCGGCGCTCGCGCAGGCGCGCTCCGGCGGAGGGGCGGTGCACGTCATGGGGCTCCTGTCGCCCGGCGGCGTCCACAGCCACGAGAAGCACCTCGCCGCGATGGTCGCGATGGCCTCGCGCTCGGGCGTCGGGCGCGTGCTCGTCCACGCGTTCCTCGACGGCCGCGACACGCCGCCGAAGAGCGCGGCGGCGTCGATCGAGTTCATGGAGGGCGTCTGCCGCGCGCATCCCGGCGCGCGCATCGCCACCGTGACCGGGCGCTACTACGCGATGGACCGCGACCAGCGCTTCGAGCGCGTGAAGCCCGCGTTCGATGCGCTGGTCGACGCTCGCGCGCCGTTCACCGCGCCCTCCGCGGCCGCCGCGCTCGACGCCGCGTACGCGCGCGGCGAAACGGACGAGTTCGTGCAGGCGACCGTCGTCGTTCCGCCGGGAGATCGCGCGGCCACGATGAACGACGGCGACGTCGTCGTGTTCATGAATTTCCGCGCCGACCGCGCCCGCCAGATCACGCGCGCGCTCACCGACCCCGTGTTCGACGGCTTCGTTCGCAACCGCGTGCCGAAGCTCGCCTCGTTCGTGTGCCTCACCCGCTACGGCGACGAGTTCGCCGCGCTGCCGGTCGCGTTCGGGCCCCAGAGCGTCGACAACGGCATCGGCGCCTGGCTCGCGCAGCACGGAAAGACGCAACTCCGCATCGCCGAGACCGAGAAGTACGCCCACGTGACCTATTTCTTCAACGGCGGCGTCGAGGCGGTCTATCCCGGCGAGGACCGCATCCTCGTGCCTTCGCCGAAGGTCGCGACCTACGACCTCGCGCCGGAGATGAGCGCGATCGAGGTGACCGACCGGCTCGTCGCGGCGATCGAGAGCGGCCGCTACGACGCGATCGTCTGCAACTACGCGAACGGCGACATGGTCGGGCACACCGGACGGTTCGACGCCGCGGTCCGGGCGGTCGAGACGCTCGACGCCTGCATCGGCCGGGTCGTGGACGCCGCGAAGCGCGCCGGCGGCGAGGTGCTGATCACCGCCGACCACGGCAACTGCGAGATGATGCACGACGCGTCGACAGGCCAGCCGCACACCGCGCACACCCTCGACGTCGTCCCGTTCGTCTACGTCGGGAGGCCGTCGCAGGTCGTCCGCGGCGGGGCGCTGAAGGACATCGCCCCGACGATGCTCGCGCTCTTGCGCCTGCCGCAGCCCCCGGAGATGACCGGCCGGCCGCTCGTGGCGCCGGCCTGATCGTCGTCCTGACAGCGCGTGTGTCCGGCCATGGTGGGTCCGGCCGGTCGGTTCCGGTCTTGACGAAGTTGGCAAGTACACACTGTCATGGAACGGCTTACCCATGGCCATCATCCGTTGCCGACCTCCGGCCCGCTGGCCGCGCGGTGAAACGCGCCGGCGGCCCGGGATCCGGCCAAGCGACGCACCGGATGACCGATGCGCCGAGCCATCGGCCGCATGGCGCGATTCGGCCGATCGGCGGGGGAACTCCCGGGCCGCTCGACCCCACCAAGGAGGGTGTCCGGGACCGCGCGTTCGCGCCTCTGGACAGGCCTGTCCGGGCCGGCGTGCGCCGCGGGGCCGGGCGTATACTTTGCTTGAAGTCCGGCAACATCGCGGCACCATCGACGATCCCGGCGGCCCGGGAGTGCGCGGAAGACCGCGTCCATAGAGGAACGCAATGACCAACGGCTGGAAGAAGGCTGGACTGATCGGGCTCGGAACCGTGCTCGGTGCCTTGCTGACCCTCAATTTCTCCGCCGTCGCGCAGCGCGAATCCCGGCTGCCGATCCCCTACGAGGACCTGCAACTGCTGTCCGCGGTCTTCGGCAAGATCAAGAGCGACTACGTCGAGCCGGTCTCCGACCAGAAGCTCATCCGCGAGGCCATCAACGGGATGGTCCACGGCCTCGACCCGCACTCCGATTTCCTCGACGCAGATGCGTTCAAGGAACTGCAGGTCAGCACGCAGGGCAAGTTCGGCGGGCTCGGCATCGAGGTCGGCATCGAGGAGGGCGTCGTGCGCGTCGTCTCGCCGATCGAGGACACGCCCGCGTTCCGCGCGGGCATCCGTTCCGGCGACCTGATCGTCAAGATCGACGACACCGCGACGCGCGGCATGCCGCTCAACAAGGCGGTCGAGCTGATGCGCGGCAAGCCCGGCACGCCGATCACGCTCACCGTCGTCCGCAAGGACGCCGAGGGCCTGCTCACCTTCCCGCTGGTGCGCGAGGAGATCAACGTCAAGAGCGTGCGCGCGAAGATGCTCGAGCCGGGCTACGGCTACGTGCGCATCCGCAACTTCCAGGAGCGGACCGGCGAGGACCTCGCGAAAGCCCTGCGCGAGTTCTACAAGCAGGGCGACCTGAAGGGTCTCGTGCTCGACGTCCGCTCGGATCCGGGCGGGCTCCTCAACCAGGCGGTGGCCGTGTCCGCGGCGTTCCTGCCGAAGGACGCGCTCGTCGTCTACACCGACGGCCGCACGCCGGACGCGCGCATGCGTCTCACCGCGAGCCGCGACAACTACCAGCGCCGCGGCGAGGACTGGCTGCGCGACCTGCCTCCTGCGGTGAAGAAGGTGCCGATGGTCGTGCTCGTCGACAGCGGCACGGCGTCGGCGTCCGAGATCGTCGCGGGCGCGCTGCAGGACCACAAGCGCGCGATCGTCATGGGCGCGCAGACCTTCGGCAAGGGTTCGGTGCAGACGATCCTGCCGATCGGCGCGACCGCGGGCCTCAAGCTCACGACCGCGCGCTACTACACGCCGTCGGGGCGTTCGATCCAGGCGAAGGGCATCGAGCCGGACATCGCGATCGACGACGGCCGCGACACCGGCAACCGCATCCGCGAGGCGAACCTCGAACACCATCTCGAGACGCCGCGCGCGGGCGGCGCCGGCACCACCGGCGCGTCGCCGAGCGGCGCGAGCGCGCCCGCCTCGACCGCTCCGGCGCCCGCGGTTCCGGCCAAGCCCGCCGCGAAGCCCACGGTGTCCGCGCCGCCGCTGCCGCGCTTCGAGTTCGGCTCCGCCGAGGATTTCCAGCTCAAGCAGGCGATGAACCAGCTGAAGGGCGAGCCGATCGTGGCGTCGATCCGCTCGGTCGCCGCCGCGAACACCGTGCCCTCGGTCGTCGCACCCGCGAAGTAGCGCGCAACGCCGTCCTCCCGCGACGAACGCCCGGCCCTGCGCCGGGCGTTCCCGTTTCATGCGCCGTTCGCGCGCCCCGTGCGGACCTGCGCGTACCATGGCGCGCATGGACGATGGAGAACTCCTCCGCTACAGCCGCCACCTCCTGCTGAACGAACTCGGACCGGAGGCGCAGGACCGCTTCGCGGCGGCACATGCACTCGTCGTCGGTGTCGGCGGCCTCGGGAATCCGGCCGCGCAGTTCCTCGCGAGCGCCGGCGTCGGGCGGCTGACGCTGGTCGACGCCGACCAGGTCGACCTCACCAACCTGCAGCGCCAGATCCTGTTCGCGCTGGACGACGTCGGCACGGCGAAGGTCGACGCCGCCGCGCGCCGCCTCGCGGCGATCAACCCGGGGCCCGAGATCGTGCCCGTAACCCGCCGGGTGGCGGCGGAAGAACTGAAATCGCTCGTCGCCGTCGCGGATGTCGTGCTCGACTGCACCGACAACTTCGCGACGCGCCATGCGATCAACCGTGCATGCGTCGAGGCGCGGGTGCCGCTCGTGTCGGGCGCGGCGATCCGCTTCGACGGCCAGGTGGCGGTGTTCGACGCCCGGGATCGCGAGTCACCCTGCTACCACTGCCTGTTCGGCGAGGGCGAGGACCTCGAGGAAGTGCGCTGCGCCACCATGGGCGTGTTCGCGCCGCTCGTCGGCGTCGTCGGCGCGATGCAGGCGGGCGAGGCGCTGAAACTCCTGTCGGGCGCGGGCACCACGCTCGCGGGGCGCCTCCTGCTCTTCGACGCGCTCGCGGCGTCCTGGCGCGAGTTGCGCGTGCCGCGCGATCCGGCCTGCCCGGTGTGCGCCGCGCATTCTCCGTAGGTTCGGCTTCAGCCGAACGCCTTTCGCATCGACTCAGCGAACCCCGTCGGGCTGAAGCCCGACCCACAAGACCGAAGCCCGACCCACAAGACCTCCGA
>JAANMW010001583.1_pt1 | contig 23279 bp, 21 predicted proteins | sample 7279671 | NCBI WGS metagenome assembly JAANMW01 (sample SAMN14094541, study PRJNA606508) | bioreactor metagenome | isolation source: A lab-scale SPAN reactor treating ammonium-rich wastewater day 247 | place: Ireland: Galway | collected 2017-09-19 | reverse complement strand
ATTAAACTGATATATTTAATTTATCGATTTAATTTTTCTGATATTACAAATCAATTAATAAATATAATGATGATGATCAGTAAAATTTTCAGTGATTAAATTTCTTTACATATAATTAAACCGAATAATAATATTTATTAAATTTAAACAGCAGAAATTTATCTATAGGGTAATAATTATATACAAATTTTTTTTATTAAATCAAAACACCTGTTATCAATTAAAATAATGAGAGATATCCGCAAAAATCAACGTTCAAATATCCTGCCAAAAAAATTTAAAAAAAAATTTTTTACTTCAAAAAGTAAAAGTTCGCTCTGTACAAGGCTTTACGGCTTGTCAAGTATTTTGGGATAATTTTTTCTTACGATGTAATTTGCATTTTCAATTTTGTTCTGTTAATTTTGAATCCAATCGTTAACAGAAGCTAATCAAGGTAGATTTAAGGAAAGCTTTTTGGATCAAAAACTGAAGCATAACCCCTGCCGGATTTAAGATAGTATTCAGATGTTACCCCGCTGTTAATGATGTATTAAATTTTAATAAAAAGATTTCCGAAAATTTTTAAATTTCTTGCCGCATGAAGATAGACAGACTGTTTGCAGGTGAATCGAACAATCCCTATGATAAAATTGAATTTGATAAACGCACATCAGTAATAAGAAACCCCGATGGCTCGATAGTTTTCGAGATGATCGATATTGTTGTGCCTAAACACTGGTCACAGGTTGCAACAGATATCCTTTCACAGAAATATTTCCGCAAGGCAGGTATCCCGCGTGTATTAAAACGCGTTCATGAAGAAGGAGTTCCGGTCTGGCTCCAGGCTTCTGAGCCTGATTTTGACGCAATGAAGGATATACCTGATTCTGACCGTTATATGAGCGAAACAGACAGCAGGCAGGTTTTTAACCGCCTTGCAGGCTGCTGGACCTACTGGGGCTGGAAATACGGCTATTTTAACACAGAAGATGATGCGCTTGCATTCTATAATGAACATTGTTATATGCTTGCCCAGCAGATGGCTGCTCCTAACTCGCCTCAATGGTTCAATACAGGCCTGCACTGGGCATACGGAATTTCAGGACCTGCACAGGGCCATTATTATGTTGACGGCAAAACCGGCGAGCTTAAAAAATCCGAAGACGCATATACACATCCGCAGCCTCATGCCTGCTTTATCCAGTCAGTCAGCGATGACCTGGTGAACGAAGGCGGAATTATGGACCTTTGGGTTCGTGAAGCAAGGCTTTTTAAATACGGTTCAGGTACAGGCTCAAATTTCTCTAATTTAAGAGGGTCAAATGAGCCCCTTAGCGGCGGAGGAAAATCTTCCGGGCTTATGTCATTCCTGCGTATCGGCGACCGCTCTGCGGGAGCAATTAAATCAGGCGGCACAACACGCCGCGCGGCTAAAATGGTCACGCTTGATCTTGACCATCCCGATATTGAAGAGTATATCAACTGGAAAGTTGTTGAAGAGCAGAAAGTTGCCGATCTTGTCACAGGCAGCAAGCTGATGAACATTCATTTAAACAAGGTTATTAAAGCCTGTTTCGAGGTTCACCCGGAAAACGACCCGTTCGATAAAAGACAGAACAAACATCTTGCCAGGGCTATAAGCGATGCAAGGAAATCACTCATCCCTGAAAATTATATAGACAGGGTTATTCATCTTGCAAAGCTTGGTGTAAAGGAAATTCATATCCCAACTTATGATACAGACTGGAACAGCGAGGCTTACCTCACAGTTTCAGGGCAGAACAGCAATAACAGCGTTCGCGCTACAAATGAATTCATGAAGGCTGTAGAAAATGACGGAACATGGGACCTGTACTGGAGAGTTGAGCTTAATAAAGCCAAAAAAGAAGGAAGAGAGCCTGTTGCCTGCAAAAAACTGAAAGCCCGTGACCTTTGGGAACAGATTTCATATTCTGCTTGGGCATGCGCTGACCCCGGAATACAGTATCATACCACTATTAATGAATGGCATACCTGCCCGGCCGGGGGAGAAATTAAAGCATCAAATCCCTGCAGTGAATATATGTTCCTTGATGATACTGCCTGCAACCTGGCATCATTGAACCTGGTTAAGTTCTACAATTTTGATAAAGAACAGTTTGATATAAAAGCATACCGTCATGCCGCAAGGCTGTGGACAATTGTCCTCGAGATCAGCGTGCTGATGGCGCAGTTCCCCAGCCGTGAAATTGCCAGGCTTTCATACGATTACCGTACGCTTGGGCTTGGTTATGCAAACCTCGGGGCATTATTAATGCTTCAGGGTATTCCGTATGATTCACAGGAAGCCCTGGCTATCACAGGCGCGCTTACTTCAATTCTGCATATGCGTTCATATGCAACTTCTGCAGAAATGGCTAAGGAGCTGGGTACATTCCCGCGCTTTAAGGAAAACGAGCAGAATATGCTGCGCGTTATCCGCAATCACCGCAGGGCTGCCTATAATGTGCCAAATGAAGAATATGAAGGCCTTTCAATTTATCCCGTTGGAATAAACAAACGCTACTGCCCTGATGCTTTGCTTGCTGCCGCAAGGGAAGACAGCGACCTGGCACTGGATCTTGGTGAGCGTTACGGCTACCGCAATGCGCAGGTAACGGTTATTGCCCCGACCGGCACAATAGGGCTGGTAATGGACTGCGACACAACCGGTGTTGAGCCTGATTTTGCGCTTGTTAAGTTCAAAAAGCTTGCCGGGGGCGGGTACTTTAAGATTATTAATGAATCAGTGCCGCCTGCATTAAAAAAGCTTGGATATACCGAAAATGAGATTCACGATATAATTAAATACTGCACCGGTCACGGTTCAATTATTGGATGCCCGGGAATAAATCCCGCCGCTCTGGCAGAAAAAGGATTTACCGCAGAAGTACTGGCACAGGTAGAAAAATCTCTGCCATCGGCATTTGATATCAGCTTTGTGTTCAATAAATACACACTCGGGGCTGATTTCTGCAAGGATACCCTTGGATTTACCGATGAACAGCTTGATGACTACAATTTTAATATCCTTAAAGCGCTTGGATTCACAAAAGAAGATATTGAAGCTGCAAACGATTTCGTTTGCGGAACAATGACAGTAGAAGGCGCTCCGCATTTAAGGGAAGAGCATTATGCAGTATTTGACTGCGCTAATAAATGCGGCAAAAAAGGCACCCGGTTCATTTCAGCAGATGCGCATATAAAGATAATGGCTGCAGCACAGCCGTTTATCAGCGGCGCAATAAGCAAAACCATTAACCTGCCCAACGAGGCTTCCATAGAGGACATGAAGCATGCCTACATGCTTTCCTGGAAGCTGGGTATTAAGGCTAATGCGCTTTACAGGGATGGAAGCAAGCTTTCACAGCCGCTGAACTCTGTAAGCGATGGCGAGGATTTTGAGCATGAATCTGAGGAAATTGCCGATACTATGAGCAAACCAAATGATATTATCAGGATTGCCGAGAGGATTATTCACCGCTATATAGCAAAACGCAGAAAACTGCCGTTCCGCCGCCGCGGGTACACACAAAAGGCTAAAATAGGCACTCACAGCGTTTATTTACGCACCGGTGAGTATGAAAACGGCCAGCTTGGCGAGATATTCATTGATATGCACCGCGAAGGCGCTGCGTTCCGCAGCTTAATGAACTGCTTTGCTATAGCAGTATCACTTGGCTTACAGCACGGCGTGCCATTAGAGGAATTTGTTGATGCATTTGTATATACACGCTTTGAGCCAAACGGAATAGTTATAGGCAACCCCAATATTAAAATGACTACCTCGCTTATCGATTATATATTCCGCGAGCTTGCAGTTACATATTTGGGCAGAAACGACCTCTCGCATATTTCGCAGGAAACCGAGATGAGAACAAGCCCTATTGACAGCATAAGCAAGCTTGATAACGAAACTGATTTTGAGGACGAGGAAGTTTACAGCGAGCGTTTTATTGATGAGCCTGTAAACAAGGTTACACCTGTAACACCGGTTAAAGTAAGCGAGCCCGTTACAAACGGTCCGTCAGTAAGTCCATCGCAGACCATTTCAGGCGGTCCATTAGGCATACAGATGACAGGTGCTGCTACTATTAAGAACGTAAGTGTGAGCGAAGAGGCAGAAAAGATACGCCAGGCAAAGCAGAAAGGCTATACGGGCGATATCTGCCAGAGCTGCGGCAGCTTAACAATGGTGCGCAACGGTACATGCTTAAAGTGCGTAACGTGCGGGGATACATCAGGCTGCTCGTAAAATTAGGAATTACGAATTAGGAATTACGAATTACAAAAAGGGGGAGGCGGGAGCCTCCCTTTTTGATGATGATTAAATTTGATCATTGTTGGTGTTTCCATCAACAAATACTTTAGAGAAAACAGTGTAATTACTTATTCTTTGTGCCTATGAGTAGAGACTCAATACTTGTGTCTCGTGTTATTTAAGACGCATGTTATGCGTCTCTACAGAATTAAAATTATTTATGCAATATAACATCATCCGTTCACGACGTAAAACTTTGGCGCTGCATGTTAACAGTGATGCAACGCTCACTGTTAAGCTGCCGTACGGCGTTTCACAGGCTTATGCTGAGGAGTTCATCGCCAAAAAGCGCAGGTGGATTGAAAAGAAGCAAGCAGAGTTCATAGCAACCCGAGAGAAGCATAAGCCAAAACAATATGTAACCGGTGAGGAATTTTACTTTGCAGGTAAACGTTATGAGCTTGAAATTATCCCCGGCAGCAAAGCAAAGCTTGCTTTAACGGCTGTAGGGAAATTCAGAATAACCCAAAAATGCCTTGAAGCGCCTAAACATTACGTTGAATGGTTCTGCAAACAGTTCGCAAAGCAGTATCTTGAAGGCAGAACTTCAGAGCTTGCCGAAGCACTGGGTTATAAATACCGGTCAATAAAAATTAACAGCGCTAAAACGCGCTGGGGTTCATGCTCGCGCAGCGGGAATATAAATTACTCCTGGCGGCTGGTTATGATGCCCGCAGAAATGATTGATTACGTAATTGTTCATGAACTAGTTCACCTTGAAATTCACGACCACTCTGGCAGGTTTTACAGCCGGCTTGCATCGTTTATGCCGGATCATAAGCGCAGGGAAAAATGGCTGAAAGAAAATGCGGGGATGGCTTCTGCAAACTGACGAGCAAAGAGTCTTATTCAAAGTTTATAAAAATTTAAAGGATATCTCTCCATCTCTTCGGGGAATCTCCAATTAGGAAAACCGCAGTGGCAGTCAACCGGGCGGCTGTTCATAGTTTCACATTAGAGAGCTTGTTATATTTTTATTTATTTAAAAACACTATACCTTCGCAATATTTTTTATGGAATTGCAGCAAAACAAAACCATTATATTTGTAATATGAAAAATAACAAAAAACCGGAATTTTGGGAAACTGCATTTGTGGATAGAGGTGAAATGTGGGGATTGGAGCCATGTAATTCCGCACGGTTAGCAAAGGATTTTTTTCTTCAACATAATGTGAAAACTGTGCTGATACCAGGCTCAGGGTATGGACGAAACGCGCAGCATTTCATAGAAAGCGGAATGAGCGTTACTGGTATAGAAATATCACAGACGGCAATAGATATGTACTAAAAACATTACAACGGGGGAATGAAGATCTACCAGGGCTCTGTTTGTGATATGCCGTTTGATGATAAAATATATGATGCAATTTTCTGTCATGCTTTGATACATCTGCTTGATGAACATGAAAGGGAAAAGCTCATCAATAACTGTTATGAACAGCAGCGTGAAAACGGCTGCATGGTGTTCAGTGCAATATCAAAGCAGGCTGAAACTTATGGTACGGGCAAGTTCATCAGCAAGAACCGCTATGAAATAATAGACGGTGTGAAAATGTATTTTTATGACAGAGAATCAGTCACCGCGGATTTTACGAAAGCTGGTCTTATTGAAATATTGGATATCAGCGAAGGATCACCATTTTTTTTGATCAAATGTATCAAGAAATCCGGTAAAACCTAATTACCCCCGGCGGGGTTGAAAGATTTTAGAAAACATTATATATCCTGTAGAATGAAGAGATGTCTGCTTTTTAACTGCGCAGCAGAAGGAGGAAAGTTCATATTTAATATGTCATAGTGAAAAAAATACAGCGCAGATAGAAGTGTTTATGCTACTAAAAATGAATATTATGCTTTTTCTTTGAACCATAGCACCTATTTGATGATTTTTTGTTTTTGGCACAAGATCCCCTTGCCATAAAGGGCAATCCCATTAGATAAGGGAAGATTTTTTTCTGATTCAGTGTCAATTTTTCGGTGGAATGAACCTTCAATAGCCTTTATTTTTGTATCAATAAAATTAATATTTAAGTATGGAAATGAAATATTTTCAGTTACCGCCTGCTGCTGAAATGAAAAAAGCAGTTTACAGCAAAGATAAAAGCTATGACGGCATTTTTTTTGTTGCCGTAAAGAGCACTAATATTTTCTGCCGTCCGGCCTGCCCTGCCCGCAAGCCAAAGGAAGAGAATATGGTGTTTTATCCATCAGCGCGAGAAGCGCTTTTTGCAGGCTACAGAGCCTGCAAAAAATGCAGACCTATGGAGCTTTCAGGCACACACCCTGACTGGGTTAAAAAGCTGCTTGAGAAAATTGATTCTTCAGCCGAAAAGAAGATCAGAGATGGTGAGTTAAGAGCAATGGGCGTGCAGCCTGAAAAAGCGCGAAGGTATTTTATGAAAAATTACGGGATGACCTTTCACGCTTACCAGCGCAGCAGAAGGCTGGGAAATGCATTGATGAATATACGCGAAGGCTCTAAAATTGATGATGTGATATTTGATAACGGGTATGATTCGCACTCGGGATTCCGTGATGCATTTTCCAAACAGTTCGGCAAACCGCCGGGCAGATCAGCCGGTACGGAGTGTATTGTTACATCACTTTATCAAAGCAGGCTTGGACCGATGATAATCGGCGCAACATCACAGGGAGTATGTCTGGTTGAGTTCAGCGACCGAAGGATGCTTGAATACCAAATGAGAACACTGAGGAAAAGATTTAAAGCTGCAATTATTCCCGGAAGCAATAATCATATTGAACAGGTTAAGCTTGAGCTTGATGAATATTTTAAAGGTAATTTAAAAAGCTTTAAAACCCCGCTGGTTTACCCGGGAACCGATTTCCAGGTAATGATTTGGGAAAACCTGAAAAAAATTCCTTACGGCAAAACAGTTTCATATATTGAGCTTGCAAAGAAAGCTGGATTTAAAGGCGCTTCCCGCGCTGTTGGCACAGCCAACGGAATGAACCGTATAGCGATAATTCTGCCCTGTCACCGGGTTGTGAATAAAGACGGCAGGCTTGGCGGCTACGGCGGCGGTCTATGGCGCAAGCAATGGCTGCTGGAGCTGGAGAGAGCTAATAAATCCTGAACGCAGTGAAGGATCTAATCCGGAAAACACAATTATTGTGGTGTCAGGCTGAAAGTCTTTAGTTATATACCAGCCGCAACATAAAAAGACATCACAAATAAACAAACCCCCATTGATGCCAATCGGTCAGCTAGAATTTCGTTTAATCAATATAATTTCTATATGAAAGCTTTTCATCCCCCCTTCAGTTGAAGGGGGGACCATATCTTTAAAATAGGTCAATTGAAAATTCTTGAGTAATTTTTCAACTAGAGTAAGCTGAGATGGGGGTTTATACCACCCCAATTTGCTTTCAGCGGATTACCCCGTCCCTGTAAAAGGAGGGGAGCTTTTATATTTTTTCCTTTTTAAATTTTTCAATCATTTTTATTTTTGCGGGTGAAGAAAATTGATTACACTAAATACCCGCTTCCGCGTATAAGGCATCATGCAAACCCTGTGCTTTATTTCCCGCTTAAGCAGCATAAGGGAAATAACTTTCTTTACCCGCCTGTGTATAATAAATTAGACTGGTCAGAGATCTTTGCAGACGGAAAACCTCCTGCTATGCTTGATATTGGCTGCGGTCTCGGAAGGTTCCTGATTGAGATGTCGCTTATTCACAAAGATATAAACATACTTGGATTTGAAGTAAGACAGAGTGCTGTTGAGTGGATTGAAAGCGTTAAATCTGGAGAAAAGCTGCCCAACGTAAAAGCGCTTTGGTACAGCGCTGTGAACGGTCTGCCGTTTATTAGATCCGGCTCAATAGAAAAAGTATTTTATTTTTTCCCCGACCCCTGGGTAAAAAAAAGACATTATAAACGCAGGGCGTTTTCCGTTGAGCTGCTTGCTGAAATTCACCGCGTATTAAAATCCGGCGGTCAGCTTTTTTTAATGACCGATGTTCCCGAAGTTGATGAATTTCAGAGAGATGTACTGGATCAGTATGGCAAATTCAGTTATAGATATGTTAAGCAAGACCAATGGGAGCTGCCTGTTGATACAAATCATGAAGAGTTTTGTATCAGAAAAAATATCCCGTTTATAAGGATGGTATGCAAAAAAATATAATTCTATGCAAAACAGATATTTATAATCAATGAACCCTTGTTTTTTGAACAAAACTGCAGTTTTAATTTCACAAAAATTTAACGTTTAAAAAGGGTTTTTAACCTTTTAAATTATTTGTAATTAAGATATATTTGCAGTTCAGCCTTTTAAATCAGAAATAATTACAAAACAGATTATTAGGTACTTATAGCTTGTAATTTTGATATTTGAACGTAAAATTTTTTTCTGTTCAAAGATCGGGCGGTGTTTCGGCAAAATTTTTCATATAGTATAATATTTTTAAAGAAAGGAAGTAAATTAATTAACATGTCAATGTTGAAAGCAAAACTTGCTTCTCAAATTCCGGATTTGAAAGAACGAGTACGGAATTTGGGAAAAAACCACGGCTCGAAGGTCATATCACAGGTAACTGTTGAGCAGGTTCTGGGCGGCATGAGAGGTATAAAAGCATTAATCTGCGATACATCTGAAGTTGGTCTTGATTACGGATTGAAGATAAGGGGAATCCCGATTCTTGAATTAACCAATAAGCTGCCTGAAGATATACTCTGGTTAATGCTAACCGGTGAATTGCCGTCAGAAGCAGAATCAAAAGACCTGCAAAAAGAACTTAATTCAAGGATGAATGTTTCTGATTATGTATGGGATATACTAAATGCTTTTCCTGCTGATGCTCATCCGATGAATGTATTGAGTGCACTTGTTACAGCTCTCGGTAATGATTCAAAATACCGGGCAGAATATGACAAAGGTTTAAAGAAAGATCTTTTCTGGGAATATACACTCGAAGATTCGCTTGACCTGATCGCAAAAATGCCGGTAATTGCTGCTGCAATTTACAGGAAACGTTTCGGAAAGGGAGAAAAAATTCTTCCCAAAAAAGACCTGGACTGGGGAGCTAACTATGCACACATGCTGGGTATCGAGGGCAATCAGGAAGAATGGTATAAGCTGATGAGAATGTATATGGTTGTACACAGCGACCATGAAAGCGGAAATGTGAGCGCATTTACTTCGCACGTAGTTGGTTCTGCTTTAAGCGATGTCTATTTTTCACTCGCCGCCGGCCTGAACGGTCTTGCAGGTCCGCTGCACGGACTTGCTAACCAGGAATGCCTGAAATTTATATTAGAAACGCTTAACCATTTTGGCAAAGTGCCCAGTGATGATGAGCTCCGTGCATTTGCAAAAGACAGGCTTGACAGGGGACTTGTTATCCCCGGTTATGGTCATGCAATTTTAAGAGTGACAGATCCGCGTTTTACAGCTTCGCTGGAATGGGGCAAAAAAGTTATCCCGAATGATGACCGTTTTGTAATGGTTGAAAAGCTCTTCAGGATAGTTCCTGACCTGCTTATTGAGCAGGGCAAAGCAAAAGACCCCTGGCCTAATGTGGATGCTGCTACCGGTGCTCTTCTGTATCATTACGGTGTAAAGGAATTTGAATATTACACTGTAATATTCAGTGTATCAAGATCACTTGGTATTAATTCCCAGCTTATATTAAGCCGCGCTATGGGTGAGCCAATTACCAGGCCCAAATCTGTTACCATGGACTGGCTGGAAAAAGAAGCAAATAAATAATACTTGGAAGACCTGAATAAAAATACTGAAATACAGGATACAAATCCTGTCCCTTCTGCAGAAGAATCATCAATTGCGGGAGAGCAGAAAGAACCGCCGGCATCAAACACCGGCAGCGCATTGGGATACCTGATGCCGCTTTTGCTTTGCGTATTTTTATTTATGGGTTTTTCTCAGGATTCCAAGCTGAAAAAAAACACAAAACCTGTTGTACAGGAAATTGAAACAGATGACAACAGACCAAAAATAAGCCTTTCGGCTTTGCTTGCAGCGGAGGAATTTTCAAAGAACCTGCGAGATACGGTTTATACTGATAAAGATATATGGATAGAGTTCAGAATAGACCAGCAGAGGATCTATGTACATCACAGAGACGGAAGAACTGTTACTTATCCGGTTTCATCCGGAATTCCCGGCGCTCATAAAAGCGTTGATTCAAGACCGGGTTTGTTTGCAATTTTCCATATGAACGAAGCTCATAAATCTTCACAGTTCAATTCTCAGCTTAATTACTTTATGGCATTCAATATGGGTGTAGGGTTTCACGGTCTGCCCGGAACAGGATATTATGTTCATCTTGGGATTAGACCTTCATCCCATGGCTGTGTAAGGATGCGGAATGAGGATGTTAAGGCTTTGTTTAAACAATGCAGCATTGGTACATTGGTTTTGGCACATAAAGGACATACCAACAGGATTGTTGCATTTGCTCCGGCAGATTTTAAAAATGACGCAGAGTATACTAAGGACGATTACCTTAATATGCTTGCATATAATCTCGGTTCAATTATGGAAGGAAGGTATTTTTTTAATCCGCCAAAAAAGTTTATACTGGATGGAACTGTCATTCCGAAAAGCGGGGTAAATATACTTTCCAGGGAGGAAATCCCGGAAAAACAGATACTGCCTTTCTTTATTCCTGAAATTCCGGAAGTTCCGGATATTCTGCAAACAGAAAATATTTATACAGAAAACGACATAAAACCGGCAGAGAACCTTGCTGAAAATTTCGGTGTTACAGATGAAGACAGCCTTCCTAAAGGAAATTTTCAGATTGCGGTTGGGCCGGAAATGGTAAAAAAGTATGTTCATAATCCGCTTGGTATTCTTCCGTATTTTCCGCCAAACAGATAATTAAATATAATATTGATATGGTTAAACTTGTAGCGATGTATAAAACTCCGGCAGATTTGGAAATGTTTGAAAAACATTACTTTGAAAAACATATGCCGCTTGTTGAAAAAATTCCAGGACTGGTAAAGTCCGAAGTATCAAAGCTTAAGGTACTTCCGGGAACAGAATCCGCATATTTTATGATGACGGAAATGTATTATGAGGATATGGATGCTTTTAACGCAGCAATGGCCTCACCTGAAGGCAAAGCATCAGCAAGAGACCTTGTTAATTTTGCAAAAGATAATGTAGATTTTTTCCTGGGTAAAGTTAAATAGTTATTTAAGCAGGGTAGCGGATAAAATTAACGTTTTTTTAATATTTTTTGCAAAAAGTGGGCTTGTATTTTTTTTCTTTTTTATCTATAATGCAGTTCGTGATTATGTAAATTGGAACAAAATTTATACAAAATATGTATAAATTTTAAAGATTTTAATAATTGTTTTATTTTTTAACGGAGGTACTATGGTTACCGATAATATAGAGATCCTGCAAAACTCAGGATACGGTGCGACAGAGCTTAAGAAAACATACCAGAAGTTTCTGCAGCGCGGATTAATTTTTGCAATTTTGATACATGGCTTTATAATTGGCACATATTTGTTTGCCAATTACATAAGCAAAATGGAAGAACAGAAAAAAAGTGATGTGCAGCAAAGGATTATAAATGTAAGTGATCTTGAACCGCCGCCTTCTGCAACTGATGAAGAAGAACCGCCTCCGCCAAAGATCGAAGAGCCGCCTGTTGCTCCACCTAAAGATCTTACAGCTTTAACCCCTGAGCCTGTAGCTAAGGAAAAAGCTGAAGAGCAGACAATTAAAACACAGCAGGAGCTTGAAGAAATTAAAGCACCTGTTGGCAATAACGATACCGGAAAATTCCAGTTTACCGGCAACGTAAAAGTTGAAGAAAAGAAAATTGAAGAAAAAATAGAAAAGAAGGAAAAAGTTGTTGAAGAAAAAACAGTTTTCCAGTCTTTTGAAGTTGAAAAAGCTCCCGAATGCGTTAATCTTTCTCAGGTAAGATCTTCAATGAAATATCCTGAAATTGCCAGGGAAGCCGGTATGGAAGGAAGAGTTACCGTAAAAGTTCTGGTAGGTCCGGACGGTAATGTTATAAAAGTTGGTTCGGTAAGCGGACCGGATGTTTTTCATGATGAAGTAAAAGATAAAGCAGGTAACCTGCAGTTTACACCGGGTCTTCAGAACGGGAAGCCTGTTAAAGTATGGGTATCAGTTCCGTTCAACTTTAAGCTGAAATAATTTTATAATGCTGCCTTTAAAGGCAGCATTATTTTTTTCCGTATGATCGTTTCAGCTTTATAATGAAACGAGAGATTAATTGAAAGTATATAATTATTTTACTATTGGAATTTCCCTCATCTTTATGGTGATGGGAATTCTTATTTTAACAGGTGCCTATAATACCGGCGAGCTATTCAGGGGTAACGAAAGTTTCCGCTGGATCTTCGGAAGTGTATTAACGGTTTACGGAATTTTCAGGGCATATAATGCATACTTAAAATCCAAAACACAGGGCAGAAAACTGAGATATTACGATAACGATGAAGATGATGTATAAAACCAATTCTCACCTAAATTTGTTTTAATAAATATGAAACATATATTAAAAAAACTGCTTTTTTTTAATGCAGCTTTAAGCCTGCTGCTTTTTGCAGCCTGCGATTACACTGTAAAAAAATCTGTTTCAACTACAGGTGAGCTTACTACAGGCGTAGATGAAGGAATTTCTCCTGTAGTTAAGGAAGAAGCATCAGAATTTATGAGGCTAAACAGCGAAGCAAAACTGAATCTTGAAATTAAAACGACAAAGGAAGTTATAGCTGACCTGAATAACGGTACCTATAAAACAATAGTTGTGGGCAGAGACCTCACTAAAGATGAAGCTGATATTTTTGCATCGAATAAAATTGAAGTAAAAAAAACACCTTTTGCACTTGACGGGATCGGTGTTATTGTAAATCCCAAAAATCCGCTTACAAAAATAAATTACAACGAGCTTAAACGAATATTCACCGGCGAACAAAAAGACTGGGAAGCGATGGACGGAGATAATAAAGATGTTTATAAAGGTAAGATCAAAGTATATATAGCCCGTAAAAATGCCTCGATTCATGATATATTCAAAGAGAAAGTTCTTGCTGGCGCAGAATTTGCGCCAACTGATGTGATATGCAGCACTTCATCACAGATGATGAGGGAAATAAAAGAAAACGAGAATTCAATTGGATTTATCTCAATGGCGTGGATAACAGTATCAAACGATACACTTGATGAATCTGTTAAGCCATTAAAGATTGCAGCTGTTGATCCTAACACAGGCGCTGTTGGCAGTTACGTTGGACTTCACCAGGGATACATTGCCAACAAAACATACCCGCTTATAACAGAGGCATACATTTTTTCAACGGAATCTTCGATGAACCTTTCTGTTGGTTTTATAAGTTTTATGGCATCATACGACGGGCAGCGGATTGTACTTAAATCTGGGCTTGTACCGGTAACACAGCCCGTTAAACTGATACAGCTTAACTAGGGTTTGTGTTTACAAATTGTTACAGATATTATTGCAGAATTCCGAAACATAGAATAAGACAAGTTAATTTAATACTATAAGAGAATTAAAATATCAGGAACTATAAATTTAATAAAATGAACATGTTTACTAAATTTTTGTTAAGAACAGTTACGTTTATTGTAATATTTGCCGCAGCTATTAATGCTCAGGATAACCTGGAAAAGGGTATAAAAGCTGTAAAAAACGGGGATTATGTTGGCGGATTGAATTTATTAAAAGGTGTATCAAAGGATTCATACGAAGCAAATCTTTATTATGGAATTGCGCTTTTCCAGACAGGCTCTGAAAAAGACGCGGAGAAATTCCTGAAGGATGCAGTAAAAAAAGATGATGAACGCCCGGAAGCATATTCAGTGCTTGGAGAGCTTTATTCATCGCAGAAAAATTACAGCGGTGCTGCATCGCAGTTTGAAACCGCAAAAAAATACCTTCCATTGAACAAAACTAAGGATGATCTTGAAAAAGAAGAGATTGCCACCATTATTGATGTATTAAGCTCTGAGGCTGAAAATTTTATTGCAGACGGAAAAGTTGATAAAGCAATTACTTCGCTTACAATGGCTAAAACTTATGATGACAAAAACCCGATGATATATGTAGGGCTTGGAGATGCATACCTTGCCCGCGGAGCTTTTGATCCTGCAAAATCAAACTATGACCAGGCATTAAAGTATAAGCCTAACTATGCACCGGCACTTTTCGGGCTTGGTAAAATTTCTTTTAAGCAGAAAAAATACAGCGCAGCGCTTGAAAATTATATAAAGTCAACCGATGCAGATAATAATTTTGCGCCTGCATTTTTTGAAAAGGGACTTATGTTTTACCTTCTGGATAAATTCACTGATGCAATTGAAGCATTTGAAAGATACGACCAGCTTGTGCCCGGCTCTCCAAGAGGAAAAACATATCTTGCCAAAGCAAGATACGGCAAAGGAGAATATGATGAAGCTTTAACGATATTAAACGATGTGCTGGCTATTGATCCAAATTACAGCGAAGCCAATAAATACACTGCTTATGTAATGATAGAAAAAAAGGAATACGATAAAGCTGAGCAGTATTTTAAGAAAGTTAAGGAAGAAGACCTGAATTCTGAAGATTACCAGAAATGGTCTAAAATATATGTAGATAAAAAAGAATATTCACAGGCTTATGCAATGCTTGATAAAGCGCTTGCATTAGATGAAAATGACGAGAATACATATTTTGAATACGGCAAAGCATTGTTTGCCGAGCAGAAATACGGCGATGCCAGGGTTAAGTTCGGCAAAGCCATTGAGCTTGGAATACTTAACGTTGCAGCATATGTGTATGCCGGTATTTGTGATTTTTACCTGAATGAATTTGATAAAGGCGTGGAAATTCTTACAAAAAGCATGGAGCTGAATCCAAATATTGCCAGCGCATATTTATGGCGCGCAAATAATTATGCAGGTGTTTCAAAAAATGCTGAAGCATGCGCGGATTACCAGAAATACCTGACATTTGAACCGAATGATACATTTGCGCAGGAACAGGTTAAAAAGTTCTGCGGTAAATAATTTTAAACGAAAACTATGAGCAACATTACAGATTTTATTAAAGGAAACAGCGAACGTTATTTAAATGAGCTTAAAGGATTCTTAAAATATCCAAGCATCAGCACAAACCCTGAAAATAAACAGGATGTGCTTGAGTGCGCTGAATATTTAAAGAGCCATATGGAATCTATAGGAATGAAAAACGCAAGGGTGTACCCAACCAAGGGACACCCTGTTGTTTATTCCGAGTGGCTTGAGGCCGGCGAAGATAAGCCAACTGTTCTGATTTACGGGCATTATGACGTACAGCCGGTTGACCCCATTGAATTATGGACATCGCCTCCCTTTGAGGCTGAAGTGCGGGGTGATAATCTTTATGCCCGCGGCTCTGCCGATGATAAAGGGCAGGTATTCATTCACCTTAAGGCAATAGAAGCGCACTTATCACAGAATAAAAAACTTCCCGTTAACATTAAGCTGCTTATAGAAGGCGAAGAAGAAATCGGCAGCATGAACCTGGGTACCTTTATAAAGGAAAATACAGAGCTTCTTAAATGCGATGTAATTGTTGTATCAGATACAGCAATGTTTTCCAAAGAGCAGCCTGCGCTAGGGTATGCCCTGCGCGGTTTATGCTATATGCAGATAGATTTAACCGGACCGAACCGCGACCTGCACTCCGGGCAATACGGCGGCTCTGTCAAGAATCCAATAAACGCGCTTGCTGAAATGATAAGCAAAATGACGGATGATAACGGTCACATTTTAATTGACGGATTTTATGATGATGTTGCGCCGCTTAGCAAAGAGGAAAAAGAAAATTTTGAGAAGCTGCCGTTCAGTGATTATGAATATGCAAAAGGACTTGAAGTAGATGAGCTTGCCGGAGAAAAAGGCTACAGCACGCTGGAGAGAATTTGGTCCAGGCCAACGCTTGACTGCAACGGAATATGGGGCGGATTCACAGGCGAAGGCGCAAAAACCGTGCTGCCCTCTAAAGCATCTGCAAAGATAAGCATGAGGCTGGTGCCAAACCAGGACCCGGATAAGATTGCAGAACTTTTCATAAAGTTTGTGAAAAAGATAACGCCTAAAGGCATTAAAGCTGATGTTTACGGGCAGCACCACGGCAAGCCGTGGATCTCGCCAATCGACAGCAAATGGAATAAAGCGGCGATCAAAGCGCTGAAAGCGGGTTTCGGAAAAGAGCCGGTATTTATGAGAGAAGGGGGTTCAATTCCAATTGTATTTACTCTGGAAGAATACCTGAAAGCCCCAACAGTGCTGCTTGGATTCGGTCTGCCTGATGAGAATGCACACTCACCTGATGAACACCTGAATATGAATAATTTTTATAATGGTATATTAACCAGCGCAGATTTTTATGAAGAGCTGGCGAAAGCTTAAATTTTTTTATTGGATTGAATTTGCCTTAACAAAAATTTATCTTTGAGTTAAGTAATATATAAGTTAAGTAAAAAACAGTAATTTAATTTCAAATGCAGCCAAAAATTAAGAGTAAAAAAACACAGATAGGCAAACAAAAAGGCCCTAAACGCGAATTTTCTTTTCCGCTGGAAAAAGAGAATTTTATGATTATTGGACTTGGAATTTTACTGCTTATTATCGGTTATATCCTTATGTCGGAAAATTCAGTTGACGGATTTCTGCCTACCGTTGTTGCACCTATCCTTTTGGTAGCGGGATATTGTGTCGTTATTCCTTATGGTATATTAAAGAAACCGAAGAGCGAAATTATACAGGTAAGCGGGCAGGCTGCAGAAGCTGAAACTTCGAATATTAAAACGAGCTGAAAATTTTTTAAAAAATAAAAATGTTTATTATCATTCCCGCGAAAGCGGGATTCTTTTTTTAGGTTAAAAAATATTTTGTTTTAACTGTTCAACTGGAACAGACTTAATAATATTAAAAGTCTGTTTACACTTTTAATACAATTTTTCCGATTACTTCGCCCTTTGCCATCTTCTCATGAGCTTTGGCAGCATCTTTCAATGGCAGCACGGCGCCGATGTGAGGTTTTATTTTTCCGTCAGAAACAAGACCTGTCAATGCTTCAAGCTCCCGCTTTTCACCCAGGTAAAGCCCAAGTAAACTTATATGCCTTAAATACGTTTGGTGAAGCGATACCATTGTTTCCCTGCCGGTAAGAATTCCGCAGAACAGAATTTTACCGCCCTTTTTCACCATCTTAAAATTTTTCGGAAATGCTTCAGGTCCAACGTAATCAAGAATAACATCAACTCCCAGCCCGGCAGTTAATTTCATTACTTCATCATCAATTGCAGAGCCATCCCTGTGGTTAAATACATGGTGAACTCCCATTTTTTTAAGGTGTTCGATTTTATGTTCAAACCCCGCAGTAGCAAATACTTCAGCGCCAAGCTGCAGCGCAAGCTGAACAGCAATTGTACCAAGTCCGCTAGTACCGCCCCAGATAAAGAACGTATCGCCTTTTTGCAGCTCGCCAATGGTTTTGATTGCGTGATAAGCAGTCAAGCCCGCAACAGGCAGGCAGGCTGCATCTTCAAAAGAAACATTACCCGGCAGCTTAACAAGCGAGGATGCAGGCACTGCAGCATACTCAGCATATGAACCGTTTCTGTGCATACCAAAATACTGCCAGCTTATTGATTGACCAGCTTTGCCCTTTTTTGCCCAGTCATCATCAGCTTCGGAAACAATTGACCATGCAAGAACCCTGTCGCCTTCCTTAAAATCTTTTACATCAGCCCCGGTTTTTGCGACTATGCCTGTTATATCACCGCCCAATATATGCGGAAAGTTTAACATAAGACCCGGGTAACCCTGGCGTATAACAAGATCAGCCCTGTTAACTGAAGTTGCTTTGATATTTACAAGTACTTCATTTGGTTTTATTTCAGGCACGGGGTGTTCTTCTGTATAAACTAGTTTATCGGTGCCGCCGTTAGCGTTAAGTATAATTGCTTTCATAGTTTGAATTAAATTTATTAAGTATGCAAAATAATCATTGTAAAATTTTGCAGCAATTCGAATATAATTCTATATTAAAAATGAAAAATAAAATCATTTCATTTCCAATTAACCCGGCTTATGATATTCAAAAAAAATAGCTATTTCCGTTATTTATCTGTTAAGTTATAAATAATAAAACAGTATAGATTTAAAAAAAGTTTATATAAAAATATTTTTATATTTTTTAAAATTAACTATATAAAGCATTGCTTTTAGGGGGGGGGGTAAATTATATTTGTAGTAACCATACTATGTAAAATATGCTTCCTTTAGGTTTTGCCGGCTTTTTGCATAAAAATGAATCCCCTTTCATTAGTAAAATTCTATGTACAATAATAAAATATTTGCTGTTAACGGTTGTTTTGCTGGTTGTGTTTATAATTGCCTGTAAAGATGACGCAGTAACTGTAATTGATGAAGATTTTGACCCGCCGAGATTTAACTGGAGAAGCACTGAAATTCTCGGGAGCGATTTTTCTGGTATTTGGGCAAAAGATACAAATAATATTTATTTAATAAATTATTTTCCAGCAAATTTTACTCATGTTTTCAAAGGTAACACAGAAACGTTTAATATTGGCAATTATGGTGTAACTGAAATGGAAGGCATATCTGAAAATGAAATTTATATTTTCGGGGCAGTACCTTATCCGGATAATACTTTAACAATTATAAAATGGAATGGTACAGGCTTTGAATATTTTCCAACAGGAATCATTGTAGGAACTAATAATGCACAGATAAAAGGCTGTGTAGTAAGCTCAAATGAAGTTTGGATAGGTACTGAGAACGGGCTAAGCCGATTTGACGGGACAAACTTATATAAATATACTTACGAAAACCCTAACCTTTTTTTGAAAGACCTTTTTTTGGGAGATAACAATAGAGTACAATATATTTCAGAAAGACAATTCAACGAAACAACATTGCAGACCAGCCTTTATGAATTCAGAGATACCGGATTTGTCTTGATATTTGACGAAATAATCAATCCATACCCGACAATCAATTTATTGAATCAAATAAACGGTTATAAAATCGGTATTGAACATAACCTGCCTAACCGAACGGTTTGTTTAAATAATTTTACCGGTTCAGGATATACTAACTATTATTGTTTCAGTAATAAAATTACAATATTCACCCTACTCCAATCTAATAATCCGGTGGGTATAGGATTACATAATTTTACTGCATTTGTTGAAGTAAACAATAATGAAATATTTACGCCCGGATACAGGTCTGGTATTATACACTGGAATGGCAGTAAACCGAGTGCGGAAATAGGAGTGAGTGTGGGCAGCGGTTATCCTTCGGATAAACCAATATTATTTTCTATTAATGACCTGAACTATTTAGTTTTAGAACCACCATCTCCAATACACCCAAGCAGCAGTGTATTATATAAAGGAATAAAAAAATGAGATATTCTAACAGTTGTATTATTAATATTGGGTTGAATGCTATCCCGGGATAGTATTAAAACTATTTTTAAGATTAATATTAAATTAAAAGCAGACTTGGAATTTTAAAAAAGACCGCGACCAACGTTCTTTTGAACTTTGATTAAAGAATGAGGTATTATTAACTGATAAATATTAAAATATACAAATAATTCAAAAAATCATAAATGAATCTTTCCACCAGAAATATCTGCGTTAAGAAATTTATACTAAGTTATATAGTTTGTACTATTATTTTGGCTTTATTCTCGCTTAATGCATGTAAAGATGACCCTGTAACTGTTAATAACCCGGTAAATGTTGTAGATACTGTTGCTATGTATGAATGGAGCTGGGATACAATTAGCGGTGTTTTGCTGTATAACATCTTTGTCCTTGATTCAAATAATATTTTTATGGTTGGAAACTTTAACGGAATGATGTATTACAACGGCAGTACATATACAACAATAATGTATAATGATCCAACTTTTGGTAATGCTTCAATTACAGGTTATAATCAGTCAAATATATTTATATCAGGTACGGTATATTCCACCTGGACCTGCAAAACCATGCTTAAAGATATGGAACGGTGCAGCTTTTACTACCTATGAGTTTACTGATGATTCTGCACATGCACTTGGTATTTTTACAGTTTTGGGTAACAATAAAGGATGGTGTAATACTTTCCATTTTATTTATTATTTCGATAACGGAATATTCACATCTTATTATAAAGAAGAAATAATAGGGGGGGAGGACTATATAATTCAACTGCAGATGAACTTTATTTATTTGCAAGCAGATTTAACGGAGTTATTAACCCGACAAGCATAAATACAGTTTATAAATTCATTAATAATGATTTTGAAATAATTTCAAGAGATACTACAACTGCATATACTTCAATGAATAACGCATATTTTCGCAGCTTTCCTTACTTTTTCAGAGGAGGATACCAAACAATAAATATCTTTAATAACGGGAAATGGGAGTCCTTATGCAATACATTTAATTTTGAACCGGGCAGAGTCAATGCTTCTTCGCTAGATAGTGTTTGGTGTTATGGTGGTGGCGGCTCAAGCGGTATTTCATTTTGGCTCTGGAATAATTCTAAATGGACTCTTGAATATAATTTTTACCGCTTATGTTATGGTGGACCCAGAATTTTTCCGCCATCGGGACCTTCAAGCATGATGGAAGTAGTTGACGGTAAAATTTATCTGATGTTTGAAAATTATAATAATAACAGCTCCTATTTTTTAAAGGGAAAGCCAATACTTAGAAAGGAGGCAGATAAATGACATGAACTAAAATACTTTTAAAAAAATAAGGCAGACCAAGGATATTTTAACGACCAAGCCATTAATTATGCTTAAAAAAGCCGGAAGGTATGAGCTGAATTGGAATGCAGGTAATTACACCAGCGGTGTTTATTTTTATAGGATTGAAGCAGGAAGCTATGTTAATAGTAAAAAGATGGTGTTGATAAAATAGTAAGTCATATCAAAATTACATTTTTGTAATTTATTTTATAAAGGAACGGCTAATAACCGTTCCTTTTTATTTTACCGTTAAATTAATTTATAAATCCCTTATTTTTGTTTAATGAAGAACCGTTCAGGATATATATGGATCTTATTTGCACTGCTTGCGGTGCTGGTTGTTGATGCCTATTACCAGGTTCAAAGCTCGCCTGTGCCAATATGGCAGACTGAATGGTTCCTTTGGCGGGCATGTGCTGTTATACTTTTAATACTGGGTGCTCTGTTCTACTATTACACAGAAGCTAAACGCAGCACAAAAAAAGAGCTTGAAGAATTTAAGGAAAAAGTTATTGCCCAGCAGGAAGCCGAATGGAAAGTTATAGCAGGCGAGCTGCATGACAGTATAGGACAGAACCTGAGCGCAGTAAATATTTTCCTTCAGCAGGAAATCAATTCAGGAAGCTCCGGCTCAAGGCTAGAAGAAGCATCACAGATAATAGTGGATACGGTGGATGAAGTCCGCAGAATTTCGCAAAGACTCTATCCCAAACAGATCGAAAGGCTTGGGCTTAAAGTATCTTTAGAAGCAATGACTGACAGGATAGCTGCTGCATCGGGGATAAGCTTTAACAGGAATATAGAGAATATAGATAATGCGCTTGAACGCGGAAACGAAGTGCAGTATTTCAGGATTGTGCAGGAGCTGCTTAATAATATTATGAAACACTCAGAAGCAAAAAATGTTACAATTAATGTTAAAAGGTCGGTAATGTTCATTGTGACGGAAATCACAGATGACGGAATTGGATTTGAAGGTATTGACCCGGTAAAGACGGGGTTTGGACTGATAAACATTGAAGAACGTATGAGAGTAATAAAAGCGGTTTATGAGTTCCGCTCAGAAAAAGGAAAAGGAACGTGGTTTAAGTTTACCGTGCCCATTAAATAAATTTTGCAAAATGAGTTACCACGACCTTCAGGTCGTGGGTCAGAGTTTTTACAAATTAGCGGCTTTAGCCGCAATTATCTTAAAATTTATTAATGCGGGCTAAAGCCCTGAATTATCCGGAATTTGAAACCACGGTCTAAAGACCGTGGCTAATCAAAAACAATTTTTGAATATAGAAACATTTTGGAAAAAATTAAATTATTAATAGCGGATGATCATCATATTTTCAGAAAAGGTGTGATGAGCATTGTATCGGAAGACAGCACGATTGATGTAATCGGCGAAGCATCCAACGGCGAAGAAGCATTAAAGCTGATAGAAGAAAAAAACCCGGATATTGCAATACTTGATATTGATATGCCGGTATTAAGCGGACTTGATGCTGCAAGAAAAATAAAAGCTTCCGGACTGAAAACCAAAATCGTAATTCTTACTATCCATAAAGACAGGGAATATTTTGATGAAGCGATGGAGCTGGATATAAAAGCTTATGTGCTTAAGGAAAGTATTGCCAATGATCTTATTGACTGCATAAAAAAAGTTTATGATGGCGATTATTATATCAGCTCTTCAATATCAGGTTACCTTGTTGAAAAGAACAGAGCCAAAACCCGGAAAAATGAACTTGATTTATTAACCCCTGCCGAGCGCGATATATTAAAGCTTATTGCACAGAATAAAACCAGCGCGCAGATTGCAAATGAACTTTTCCGCAGTATCCGCACTATTGAAAACCACAGGAACAATATCTGCAATAAGCTTGGCTTAAAAGGTCCTCACGCCCTGCTATTATTTGCAATTGAACATAAATCAATGCTTTAACCCTAAGTAGAACTACTCATAAAAACAGGTAATACCCTCTATTTTTAACATAAGTGTTAATCTTTATTTTTGTATAAAAGAAATATTAACCAGCTTTATACGAAAATGAAAAAAAATAAAGACGTAAAATTTATAATCTACCAGGCGCTGTACATATTTGTAGTGTGCGTAATAGCCATCAAGGGAGCCAACCTTGACCTGACACAGGTGGTAGAA
>JAANMW010001576.1_pt1 | contig 23330 bp, 19 predicted proteins | sample 7279671 | NCBI WGS metagenome assembly JAANMW01 (sample SAMN14094541, study PRJNA606508) | bioreactor metagenome | isolation source: A lab-scale SPAN reactor treating ammonium-rich wastewater day 247 | place: Ireland: Galway | collected 2017-09-19 | reverse complement strand
CGCCCTGCCACGGTTTTTACGGTAAAGGCGACAGCAGGCTCCGCGGGCAGTTCCCCGTTCCGCCAACACTGCATTCCGAAAAAGTTATGAACTGAATTCTATTCGACTGCGAACGATTGGTCCTTCTCGCTTATTCGCCGCAGAGCAGCAATGCCCAAAATACATGAATGCGCCGGGCGCAACCTCAGATTCCGTTCGGATGCAGTTTCAGCAGCCTTCGCGTACATGGAATGGAGGTGGCGGCGAAGGCGGATTCACCCGCTGCCCGACCGATCGGAAGCGATCGCCGTTAACGCTTTAGAGATACTTTCTTAAGCATCGCAAACCTATCAAGGGCGCCATGTTCACGCTGCTTCACCATCCATTCTGTCCGCAATCGCGCTTCATCCGCCTGATTCTCGGCGAGCATGGACTCGATGTCAGGCCGGTGGAAGAGCGGGTGTGGGAGCGGCGTGAGGCGTTCCTGCGACTCAACCCGGCGGGCACAACGCCGGTGCTGATCGCCGACGGCATCCCGGCGGTTCCCGGCGCCGCGATCATTGCGGACTATCTCGACGAGACCTATGGCGAACGCGTCGGCGAGCGCCGGCTGCTGCCGACCTCGATGCCCGAGCGCATCGAGGTGCGCCGTCTGATGGCGTGGTTCAACGAGAAGTTCTTCGAGGAGGTCTCCGGCCCGCTCGTGACCGAACGCATCTACAAGCGCTTCATGGCAGAGGAGATCGGCGGCGGTCCGCCGGAGACCGACGTGATGCGCGCCGCGCGGACGAACGTGCGCTATCATCTGGCCTATATCGGCTGGCTGGCGCGAACGCGCAACTATCTGGCCGGCGATCGGCTGACCTATGCCGATCTCGCCGCGGCGGCGCATCTGTCGGCGATCGATTACCTCGGCGACGTGCCATGGGCCGAGGACGAGGCGGCGAAGGCGTGGTATGCGCGGGTCAAGTCGCGGCCCTCATTCCGCCCGCTGCTGAGCGAATGGCTGGCGGGCGTGCCGGCGTCGCGCACCTATGTCGACCTGGACTTCTGAACACGGCGGGTCTGAACGCGGCGGGCATCGCACATGCCTCACATCACCCTCGCCGGTTCTCATACGCCTTCAAATGCGTATGGATGGTGCGGAGCTTCGGCACCGGGAGCTTCGCGGCCTCGGCGCGAGCGATGAGATCGCCCATGATGTGGTCGGCCTCGACCCGCGCGCCGGTCTCGATGTCGCGAAACATGGATGCGGTGAGCTGCGAGCCCGCCGCCGTCAGCATCGCGGTCGCGCCGCTCAGAAATTCTTCGCGCGGTGCATAACCTGCCGCTTTCGCGATACCGGCGACCTCGTCCGTCAAGGCAAGAATGAAATCGCGGCCGCCGGGCGCGGCGACGATCTGGCCGATGGATGCGCGCATCACGCAGGTCGCGCCGGCGAGCGTCGCCAGAAACACCCACTTCTCCCACATGTCCTGGATGATGGTTTCGGACGGCTGCGCGCCGCACCTTGCGGCGGCGAAGGCTTCGGCGATGGCCCGGACGCGCTCGCTCGCGCCACCGTCGCGCTCGCCGAAGCGAAGCGAGTGCATCGGCGCGAGATGGACGACCTCGCGCTTCTCATTGAGAGTGACCGCGAGCGAACACAGGCCGCCGAGCACGCGCTCGCGGCCGAATGTGGCGTCGAGCGTCTCCAGGTGCCGCATCCCGTTGAGCAGCGGAATGATCACCGTCCGCGGTCCCACCGCCCGCGCGAACCCTGCGATCGCGTCTTCCAGATCGAATGCCTTGCAACTCAGCAGAACGAGATCGAATGCCCCGCTCACGCCATCGGCCTGGACCGTCGGCGGATTATCGAGCGTGAAGTCGCCGTGCAGGCTCCTGACGACAAGACCGGCGCTCGCCAGCTCAGTGGCGCGTTTGGGGCGCACCAGGAAGGTTACATCCTGACCGGCCTGTAACAGCCTGCCGCCGAAATAGCCGCCGGTCGCGCCGGCCCCGACGACGAGAATGCGCATCGATCTGCTCCCTGTTTGGCCATGCCCCAGAACATTTTCCGGCGAAGTGGATATCCGTGCGCGCAGCAAGGCTCATCCTTCTTCGTCAGATCAACCGCCTGATCTCCTGCTTGCGCCAGACCATCAGATAGAAGGCCATCTGCAGCGCCATCATGGCGCAGAACGCGGCCGGATAGGCGATCCAGACGCCCTCCACCCCGATCTGGCGGCTGAGCACGATGGCGACCGGCACCTCGACCACAACGATCGCGAGAATCGACAGCAGCATCGGCACCATCACCGTGCCGCTCGCCCGCATGGTGGCGGCGAATACGCACGCCATGCCGAACGGGACCGTGCTCCAGAGCACGATGTACAGCAGCGTCTGCGTCACTTCGAGCACCTCCGGGCTGGTGATGAAGAGCCCGATGATGGTTCGTGAAAACACGTAGCCAAGAACGACCAGACCGCCGGTCAGCAACAGGTTAAGCCACATCGCGGTGCGCACGACCGGGCCGATCCGTTCGATCTCGCCCGCGCCGATCGCCTGCGCCGTGAAGATCGACGCGGTGATGGCGATCGAGATCGCCGGGAATTGCGCGTAGCCCAGCACCTGGTTGACAGCGCCATAGGCGGCCGTGGCGTCGGAGCCGAAGCCATTGACGATCCCGAGCAGCACGATCTCGGCGAGTGACATCACCACAAGCTGGACGGCGCTCGGAATCCCGATGCGCAGCACTTTGCCGAGCAGTTCGCGATCGAGCCGCATCGCGCGCAGCAGCACCTTATCGGGCGCCAGCGGATGGTTCATCCACCGCATGTGCAGCCCGAGCCACAGCAGCGTCACCACCGCCGAGATCGCGGACGCGATCGCGGCGCTGACCACGCCGAACTGGGGCAATCCAAACCATCCACGGATGAGCGCCGGCGTCACGATGAGCCCCATCGCCGTCGAGATCGCAAGCGCCCACAAAGGCGTGACCGTGTCGCCGACGCCGCGCATCATCGCGGTCGCGAGCAGGAACGTGAAGATCGCCGGCATGGTGATCATCATGATGCGGGCATAGTCCGTCGCATCGTCGAGAATGTTGGATGGCACGGCCAGCGCCATCATCAGCTCGCGCGCGAACAGTCCCCCGCCGACCGCGATGACGCCACCGCCGAGCAATGTCAGGGCAAGCGTGGTCCCCGCGATCGCCTTCGCCTTGCCGGCTTCACGCGCGCCCCACGCCTGGCCGATCAGCATCGACGAACCCGCGCCGAGTCCGAGGATGAAGGAGAGGAAGAAGAACATCACCGGAAAGAAGATGGAGACGGCGGCGAGCGCATCGACGCCGATCATCTGGCCGAGATAGATGCCGTTGACGGTGCCGAACAGCGACTGGAGGACGTTGCTCAGCATCATCGGCATCAGGAAGAGGACATACGCCCGCCACAGCGGTTGCGTGGTCATCATGATCGAATCCTTGTGGAGGCTCAGTGCCCGCGCAGGTCATCACCTCAATATCCGGCGGCGCTTGACCCGCGGGTCCGCGGATCCGGCGCACCGAACAAGCCATCCGGGGTGATGGCGATGGAGTTGGCCGAGGTCTGTCCCATCGGGATAACGACGGTGTGGCCTCGCGCCCTCAATTCCGCGATGACGTCATCGGGAAATCCTTGTTCGGCGCGGACTTCATCCGGCAGCCACTGATGATGCAGCCGCGGCGCGTGAACCGCGGCGGCGATGTTCATATCGTAATCGAGCACGTTGACGATCACCTGAAGCACGGTGGAGACGATGCGGCTGCCGCCGGGCGATCCCGTCGCCAGCACCGGCTTGCCGTCCTTCAGAACGATGGTCGGCGTCATCGAGGACAGCGGCCGCTTGCCGGGACCGGGCAGGTTGGCCTCGAATCCGACCAGTCCGAAGGCGTTCGCCGCGCCGGGCGCCGCGGTGAAATCGTCAAGCTCGTTGTTGAGCAGGACGCCGGTGCCCTCCGCCACCAGTCCGACGCCGTAGCTGAAGTTCAGCGTATAGGTGTTGCTGACGACGTTGCCGAAGGCGTCGGCCACGGAAAAATGCGTGGTGTTGTCTCCCTCGCGTGGCGGCGGGAACACGGCGGCCGCGGGCGTCGCGTGCGCCATGTCGATCGAGGCGCGCTGTTCTGCGGCATAGTCCTTCGCGAGCAGGGTTTCGATCGGGGCTTTGGTAAAAGCGGGATCGCCAAGAAAGCGCGCGCGATCCGCATAGGCGCGCTTCATCGCCTCGATCAGCACATGCAGCGAATCCGGCGATCCCTGATGCAGATCGCGCATCGGGAAGCCTTCGAGGATGTTCAGCGATTCGAGGAGCACGGTGCCGCCGGACGAGGATAGCGGCATCGAGATGATGTCATAGCCCCGATACCTGCCCCGCACCGGCTCCCGGATCAGCGGCCGATAGGACTTGAGGTCCTCAAGCGTCATGATTCCGCCGGCCGCGCCGATCCCCTTCACCAGCTTCGAGGCCACCGGACCTTCATAAAAGCCTTGCGGCCCCTGCCCGGCGATCGCGGTCAGGGTCGCGGCCAGATCGGCCTGGACCAGCCGATCGCCCTCGCGCAAGGCGGCGCCGTCGGGACGCGCGAAAATCTTCATCGAGGACGGCCAGCGCGCAAGACGGTCATGCGACCCCGACAACGTGTCGGCGCTGTCGTCGGCGACCGTGATCCCCTCGCGCGCCAGCGTAATCGCAGGCTGAAGAAGGCGGGCAAGAGTGAACCTGCCGGAGCCGTACCTGTCGAGCGCCAGCGCTAGTCCCGCGACGGTGCCGGGCACGCCGATGCCGAGCGCGGAATCCCGCGACTTCGCCGGGTCCGGCTTGCCGTCGGCGCCGAGGAAGATGTCGCGTCCGGTCGCGCCTGGCGCGGTCTCGCGATAGTCGATGGCGATGTCACGGTTGGAATCGGACAGGTGAATCAGCATGAACCCGCCGCCGCCGATGTTTCCGGCGCGCGGATAGGTGACCGCTAGGGCGAAACCGGTCGCGACCGCCGCATCGACGGCATTGCCGCCCTGCGCGAGTACGTCAGCGCCGATCCTGGCCGCGAGTCGCTCCTGCGCCACCACCATGCCGTGTTTGGCGGCGACCGGACGAATCGCGTCGGAGATCGCCGCCGGGACCGCGCCGCGCGCATCCTGCGCGAAGGCGGGCGACGACAACGGCGCCCATGCGACGATCACGCCCATCGCAAACAGGGAAAATACGTACCGGCGTAGCTCGCGGCGGATCATCCATTGGTCCCGTATCTGGAGGATTCGTTGTCGTTAACGGGAACGATGCTATAGGATTTGAGGCGCAGGGTCAGACTCCTCACGCGATTCGACGAAACATATCGGGCATGAACATATCGGGCATGGCGGTGACGACAGCCTTACCGGCGGACGGCGCGGAACCCGAAGAGCGCTATGCCTCTCGCGCCGCCATCAATAGCTGGATCATGTTCGACTGGGCGGCGCAGCCCTATTTCACGCTGATCACGACCTTCGTGTTCGCGCCTTATTTCGCGACTTTCGTGGCGGCGACGCCGGCCGAGGGGCAATCGCTGTGGGGATTTGCGACCGGCTCCGCCGGCCTCGTGATCGCGCTCGCCTCGCCGGTGCTGGGCGCCATCGCCGACGCCAGCGGCCGCCGCAAACCGTGGATCGCGGCCTTCGGCGCGCTGCTGGTGATCGGCTCCAGCCTGATGTGGCTCGGCAAGCCCGGCGACGCCGGCGTGATCCTGCCGCTGCTGATCGCCTACGGCATCGCCACCATCGGCGTCGAATTCGCCACCGTGTTCAACAACGCGATGATGCCGTCGCTGGTGCCGCCGCACAGGATCGGCCGCCTGTCGGGGACCGGATGGGCCACCGGCTATGTCGGCGGCATCCTCAGCCTGATCCTGGTGTTGGGTTTCCTCGCCGCCAATCCCGCCACCGGCAAGACGCTGTTCGGCCTGACGCCGTTGTTCGGTCTCGATCCCGCCACCCACGAGGGCGATCGCATCACCGGTCCGCTGACGGGCCTCTGGTTCGTCGTCTTCGTCCTGCCGATGTTCCTGCTGACGCCGGATCTTCCTGCGAAACGCTCGGTGCGGATGGCGCTCCGCGAAGGACTGATCGAGTTGCGCGGCACGCTCCGCGAACTGCCGCAGCGGCGATCGCTGGCGACCTTCCTGCTCGCCAACATGATCTACACCGACGGGCTGGTGTCGCTGTTCGCGTTCGGCGGGATCTATGCCGCGGGCACCTTCGGCTGGCACACCATCGAGATCGGAACGTTCGGGATGCTGCTGGCGATCGCCGGCGCGCTCGGCGCGTGGATCGGCGGCAAGCTCGACGACCGGGTGGGGCCGAAGGCCGTCATCGCGACCAGCATGACGGTCTTGTTATTATCGATCGTCATGATCCTGATGGTGGACAAGGACTCGATCCTGTTCGTGAGCGTGACGCCTCCCGTACCCGGCGGCGGCCTGTTCGCCGCACCGGCGGAAAAGGCCTATCTCATCCTCGGATGCCTGATCGGCGGCGCGGGCGGGCCTTTGCAGGCGGCCTCGCGCACGCTGCTGATAAGGATGGCGCCGAAGGATCGCATCACCCAGTTCTTCGGATTGTTCGCGCTGACCGGAAAAGTGACATCGTTCGTCGGTCCGCTGCTGATCGGCTTCATCACCGCCGTCACGGCCAGCCAGAAAGCGGGCATGGCGGTGCTGGTGCTGTTCTTCGTCGCAGGGCTTGCACTGCTGTCGCGCGTGCGGGATTAAAGCGTTTTCGAGCGAAGCATGTCCTCGGGCTTGACCCGAGGGTGGACACCGGTTCGCGTGAAGAAAACGCGTCAAAACAATATCATGGAGCCTCGCTTCTGATTCAATCAGAAGCGATCATGCTCTAGCCACCCGCATGCGGATCACGGCTTGCTGGCTTCCGGAGCCGGGGCCGGCGCTGCAATGGGCAGGCTCTCGTAATAGGCGGCGACGCTTTTGATCTGGTCGTCGCTCAGCTTGTTCGCGACATCGGCCATCACGCCACCGGGATCGTTCTTGCGGTCGCCGGCTTTCCATGACCGAAGCATTTTCTCGATATAGAGCGCCGATTGTCCCGCGAGGCGGGGAAAATCCGATCCCGCGCCGAGCCCCTCAGCACCATGGCACTGCCCACACCCCTGCAGGTCTTTCGACGGATCGCCGTTCGCGGCAAGCTCCGCTCCGGCCGTGATCACGGCTCGATCAGCGGGCGTGGTTTGGGGTTTCGGTGTCGTCATGCCCGCATAGTAGGTGGCGAGCGCCTTGCTTTCGTCGTCCGACAGATCCGATGCGATCATCAGCATGATGCGGTTTCTGCGCGTGCCGTTCTTGAAACTCGCGAGCTGACGTTCAAAGTAGTCGGCATTGAGACCGGCAAGGCGTGGAATGCCCCGCACCGGCTGTCCTTCTCCGTTCCGGCCGTGACACGGCGTGCAGGATGTCGCTCGACCGGGCGGCTTGGTGATGCCCTTGCCGTCATCCGCGAGCGCGGGCAGCGACGACACGCCGACGAAGAGCAGCGCTCCGCCTATCACCGATCTCATCCGTTTTGTTCGGCTCGAAAATGCTCTAGCCTTAACTTTTTGATGGAGCATGATCTTATCCGAAAACCGGTTTCCACTTTCGGGTCCGATGCTCTAATGACGGAAATGACGAACGCCGGTGAACACCATGGCGATGCCATGCTCGTCGGCGGCCTTGATCACTTCTTCATCGCGCATGGAGCCGCCCGGCTGGATGACCGCGGTGGCGCCGGCTTTGATACAGGCGAGCATGCCGTCGGCGAACGGGAAGAACGCATCCGACGCCACGACCGAGCCTTTGGTCAAGGGCTCGGCGAGCTTCAGATCGCGCGCGGCATCTTCCGCCTTGCGCGCGGCTATGCGCGCGGAATCGACGCGGCTCATCTGACCCGCGCCGATGCCGACGGTGGCGAGATCCCTGGCATAGACGATGGTGTTCGACTTGACGTGCTTGGCGACGCGGAAGGCGAACCGCAGGTCGCGCATCTCGGCCTCGGTCGGCGGGCGCTTCGTCGCCACCTTCAGCGACATATCATCAATGACGGCGTTGTCGCGGCCCTGCACCAGAAGCCCGCCGGCCACCGTCTTCGCGGTCAGTCCGCGCGCGCGCGGATCGGGCAGGCCGCCGGCCAGCAGCAGCCGCAGGTTCTTGCGCTTGCCGATGACCGCGATCGCCTCCTCGGTCGCATCGGGCGCGATGATGACTTCGGTGAAGATGCCGGCCACCGCATTGGCCGCGTCGGCGTCGATGGTGCGGTTGAAGGCGATGATGCCGCCATAGGCCGAGGTCTGGTCGCAGGCGAGCGCCCGGCGATAGGCCTCGGTGAGGCTTGAGCCCTCCGCGACGCCGCAAGGGTTGGCGTGCTTGATGATGACGCAGGCCGCGGTGCGCGCCGCATCGAATTCGGCGACGCACTCGTAAGCTGCATCGGTGTCGTTGATGTTGTTGTAGGACAGTTCCTTGCCCTGCAACTGCCGCGCGGTGGCCACGCCGGCGCGCCGCTCCGGCGTGCGATAGAACGCGGCGGTCTGGTGCGGATTCTCGCCGTAACGCAACGTCTGCGCGAGACGGCCGCCGACGGCGCGATAGTCGGGCGCATCGATCTCAAGCTGCACCGCGAACCAGTTGGAGATCGCCGCATCATAGGCGGCGGTCCGGGCGTAGGCTTTCGCGGCGAGGCGCTTGCGCAAGCTCAACGTCGTCGCGCCCGCGTTGGCCCTGAGTTCGTCAAGCACGGCCTGATAATCCTGTGGTTCGACCACGACCGCGACGTCATCATGGTTCTTCGCGGCGGCGCGGATCATCGCGGGGCCACCGATATCGATATTCTCGATGCACTCCTCGTAGGCGGCGTCTTTATCGACCGTCGCCTCGAACGGATAGAGATTGACGACCAGCAGGTCGATCGGAGCGATGCCGTGATCCTTCATGGCCTTCGCATGATCGGCGTGGTCGCGAATGGCGAGCAGGCCGCCATGCACCTTCGGATGCAGCGTCTTGACCCGGCCGTCCATCATTTCCGGAAAACCCGTCAGGTCGGAGACGTCGCTGACCTTCAGCCCCGCCGCCGCGATGGCCTTGGCGGTGCCGCCGGTCGAGACCAGCTCGATGCCCAGGCCGGCAAGCGCGTGGGCGAACTCGATCAGGCCGGCCTTGTCGGAAACGGAAAGCAAGGCGCGGGTCACGCGGCGGGGTCGGTCGGTCATGATCGTCGATCCTGGGGAAATCAAGGCCGCCCGTTAACATGATTTCGCAGCGCATGAAACCGGCGTTGTCCGATGTGCAGGCGCCGGCCACGGAACGCGCGCCTACAGCGGCAATTCCGGCTCGCGCCGTGCCTGACGGCGAGCATTGGTGGCCGCGGCCGAGGTGGCCGAACGCACGAAACCCCAGCGCACCCGGGAGACTTCCCGCGCATTCTGGTAGATCACGATCTGCACGGTGCGCCGCGGACCGTCGTTGCCGGCGAGAAAAACGCTGTCCTCGAGCTCGACCCGGTCTTGAGTCGCCTCGAACGTCCAGACCTCGCGGTTCGGAAGAACCAGCATCACCCCATGCGCGTCATCGAGGCGGGTGGCCTTGACGGACGGATGCAGGTGAAACCGCAACGCGTAACGAATTTGGCTGCCTTTGATGCGGCCGCCACGGGCTGGCTCCAGCATGTCCTCGCCCTCCAGCCGCGAACCATCATGCGCCATCGTCAGCACGCGTCGGTGGATCAGGCCAAACCGCGCGAGATAGCCGTCATGCGAAGTCGTCAGCCGCTCGCCGCTGTCGATGGTTTCGCGCAGGCTTTCGACATGGGCCGGACCACTGACGATCGGCGCCCCCTGGAGCAGCCGCTTCATCGCCGACTGTTCGACGAACTGACACGAGGACGTCTGATGGCAGACCAGCGCGGAGTGCGCGGCTGTCGAGCGCGCGAACACGCGCCACGTGTCGCGTCCGGTCGAGGACATTCCGCAATTGGTGACGATCCGGTTCAGTCCGGAGGACAGCTCGAACGACAGGCAGCCGGCATGCGCCTCCTCGCTGAGGTTCGGCGGCGGCGGAGGCCCGGCATCGACGATCAGGATCGTCGCGCCGGCGTCGATCCGCTGGAAGCCCGTGTGCGGCATGCTGGCCATCGGTATGCCGCGGGTGTCGTCATAGGCCAGGAGCGTCGCCAGAAGGTCGGACGGCGTGCTGCTCATGCCGTTGAACAGCGCGAAGCTGCCGTCTCCGTGACGAAAGAAACGCAGCATCGGCATCATGCGATCGATGGCATTCAAGAGCGCCGACGGCGGCGCGATGTTGCGCGCGGCGAAGGTCTGCCGCAGCGGGAGCAAGTCGATCAGCAGTTCGATCAGCGCGCCGGGATTGCGCGAGACATGACCGCCGTCGGGCAGGATTTGCCGCCGCAGCTCCTCGGAGAGCTTGCGGGTCGCGCCGCGGATGGTGCGGGCCTGGTTGGCAAGGCACAGCGAGGCGTAACACAACGCGATCACGACCTGCAGCCGTGACACCCCGTCAGGCGCGTCGTGCAGACCAAACCGCAGCAGGCGGATGTCACGGGCAAGCGCGCGCAGATAACGGCGATAGAACTTTCCATCCGCGTCGCCGAGCACGAGCGGGGCCTGAGACAGCAGCGAGATCACGCGCCGCGACATGACGTCGGCGCGCCGGCCCGCAGGCCGCCTGCGCGCCGGATTCGAGATCCAGTCCTCCACCAGCGATCGCGCATTGGCGCGGGTGATCGCGGTGTCGGCGGCGCGCAGATGCCGCAGCCAGCCAAAGCCCAGCAGGGCGGCTTCCCAGTCCTCGGACGGCGGTTCGAGGTCGAAGACCGAGCGGGAATGACAGGTGACGATCTTGCCCGCGAACACGAAGCGGCCGGCATAGATCTCGGCGGCGCGGGTGGCGTCGGCCGTCCGAAGGTCGTGCGGCGCGATGGTCAGGCGGTCGGCGCGGCCGGGCCATAGCCGCGAAAGCGCCGCAGGCCCGTCGCCGGCGCGCGCCATCGTCCGGCGCGCGAAACGGCTGACGACCAGAGCTGAAATGCGTCTGCGATGAGCGACCGACACGCGCGCCTTCGATGTGGGGATTGCAGCGAATCCCTTTGCGGAGATGAGGACTGAATCCTTTTAATCCGGAAAGGCCGGCAACGCACCATCTTGAAATGCCGCGAATCTCCGCTTCCGCCTTGCGAATCAGGATCTGGTCAATCGCGCCGCGTAGAAGCCGTCTAATCCGCCGAGCGTGGGATCATCATGCGCAAGATGGCAGGGCAGCGTGCGCAGATCGCCCGCGGGCGTCACGATATCCGCAAGCCCCGCCACTTCGTCCACGCCGACCGGCACGCGCCGGATCCCCGTGTCGGACGCAAGCAGCGCGGCAACGACCTGTTCACCTTCCTCCGGTTCCAGCGAACAGGTGCAGTAGACCAGCGTTCCGCCGGGCCTGAGCAGCGTGATCGCCCTGTTGAGAAGCCTTTGCTGCAAGGCCGTCAGCGCCGCGATATCGGAATCCTGCTTGAGCCAGGCCACGTCCGGATGACGGCGGATGGTGCCGGTCGCGGAACAAGGCGCGTCGACGAGCACGCCGTCGAAACCGTGGCCTGCGGCGTCATCCTGCCATTCGATGGCGTCGGCCACGAGCGATCGCGCCTCCAGCGACAGACGGCCGAGATTTTCGCGCAGCCGCGCCACCCGGTTCGGCGACCGGTCGATCGCGGTCACCTCCGCGCCAGCCTGCACGAGCTGGGCGGTCTTGCCGCCGGGCGCCGCGCAGAGGTCGATGACCCGTCGTCCCCTGATGTCGCCGAACAGGCGCGCGGGCAGCGCGGCGGCGGCGTCCTGGACCCACCACTGCCCCTCGGAAAATCCCGGCAGCATCGTCACCGAGCCTTGCAACGAGGTGCGAACGGTCCCGGTCGGCAAGGTTTCGCCGTGCAGCCGCGTCGCCCAGTGAGCCGCATTCGCTTTGACGGTGAGATCGAGGGCCGGCTCGTGGCTGAGCGCGGCGGCAATCGCTTTCGCCGCGCTCTCGCCGTAGTGTCCGCTCCAGCGCGCCATCAGCCATGACGGCGTATCGAGCGACTCCGAGCGGACCTCATCGATCAGAGACTGGCCTTCACGCGCGCAACGGCGCAACACCGCGTTGACCAGTCCGGCATATTTCGCCGCGCGGCGATCGGATTGCACCAGCCGCACCGCCAGATCGACCGCGGCATGATCCGGAACGTCCATCCACAGAATCTGCGCCGCCCCGATCAAAAGCGCGCTCTGCGCGCGCGGCGCATCGGTCGGAATGCCGCGATCGAGCAGCCGCGACAGCAAATGGCCGAGGGTTCCGAGCCGGCGCAGGATCGTCGCCACCAGGCGCCGCATCAAGGCGCGGTCGCGGTCGGCAAGCGCTTTCAGGCCGGGATGCGCGGTCGGGCCTTCGAGTTGTTCATCGAGAGTGCGCCGCTTATGCAGGACGCCGTCGAGGATATCCGCTGCGATGCGCCGGGCCGCGAGGCCCGGAACCTCGGTCGGCGGCGCGAATCTGGTGGACGGCATGAGGCAGGCACATCGCTTAAGGGAAACAGGGGCGGTGGACGCATTTGCTGTACGCCCGCCGCGGCAGATTCGTGGCATGCGAATATGCCAAATATAAGAATCGTCACCGTCTTCGCGCTTTTCGCGTCATGATCTGTAGGGATGATCTTTCATGCGATACGTTCGTCGCGCCGATCGAAGGAGGTGGCATGACCAATGAACCTTCCGCGTCATCGCGGACCGGAGAGACCCGCTCCCGCAAGCAGCTTTCTCCGGAGGCCCGGCGCGCGCTCGCCGAAGCGGAAGCTCGCCGCGCCGCGCAGACCGATGCCTCAGCGCCGCCCCAAGAGGTTCAGGGGCCGGAAGGTCCCGAACCGACCCGGTTCGGCGACTGGGAACGCGGCGGCATCGCATCGGATTTCTGACACGTTTCCGGCGAAGCGGATGACCCGTTCGCCGCGGGAAAACGCGACCGGATAGTGATCTCCAGAGCATGGTCCGATTCAAATTGAACGTATCATGCCCTGAGCGGCGGGCTTTTCGCTCCGAGCGCGGCTTGCGCGGGCTTGCCGGACGGCGCGACTCGCTCTATTCTAGGAATATGTACCCATACAGCAGAATAAATACATGGTCCGGGCCTCGCTGGCGCAACCTGTTGTCGCCGGTTCTGCCGTGGATTTTTATCGTGGGCGTGGCGGCCGGAACCATGCTCCCGATCCGGAGCTGGATCGTCGGACCTCAGGCCGTCACCCCCCGGACGCCCACGGAGACACGGGCGATCTCGGCTCGCGCCGCCGATGCGGCGGGGCGGCACCAGGTCGAGGTGATCAGGACGATCGACGGCGATACCTTCGAGGCGCTGGTGCATTTATGGCCCGGCCTCGACATGACGACGCGGGTGCGGCTGCGCGGCATCGACACGGCGGAAATGAAAGCCTCGTGCGCCGAAGAATTTCGGCTGGCGAAAGCCGCCAGCGCCCGGTTGCGCGATCTGCTCGGCGAGGGCGGCGTCACCATCGCCAATATCGGCCCCGACAAATATCAGGGGCGTGTGGTCGCGGATGCCGCGACGGCGCGAACGCCTGATGTCTCGGCGGCGATGCTGGCGAGCGGCCACGCCCGCGTCTATCACGGCGGTCGTCGCCAAAGCTGGTGCAACGGCGCGGGCCGCCGGTGATTATCGGGCCGAGGGCTTTTCAATAAAAAGAGGCTTACGAAGCCAGAAACTCTTCCGCCTTGAACAGCGAATCGAAGTCAATGTTCTTGTCTTTATAGAGAACAGCCGCTCCCTCGCCCCTGTCGACGATCGAGAGAACCATCACGACTTCCGCGCCCTCGGCCTGCGCGGCCGAGACCGCGATCATCGCGGACCCGCCGCTTGTCGTGACATCCTCCAGGATAACGACCCTCTTGCCGCGAAGGTCATCGACGGGGAGCCCCTCGATGAGTTTCCTGGTTCCGTGCTTCTTGACGTCCTTGCGAACGAAGAAGCCGGGAAGCGGTTCATTCCTGACGTGGCTGAGAAGGCTGACGGTCGAAATCAGCGGCACCGCTCCCATCTCCAACCCACCGATGTAGTCGATGCCCTTGCCGGAAAGTCGCGCCAGAATGAGTTCGGACAGGACATGGGCCCCTTCAGGAGACAGCATGGTCGGCTTCATGTCGAAGTAGAACGTACTGGTTTTGCCGGAAGCCAGTTTGATATCGCCGCGGCCGAATGATCTGGTCTTGATAATCTCGAAAGCCCTTTGGCGGACTTTTATGTCTTCAGGCATGGCTTTCGGGCTCGGTCGATGTGAATTGAAGCTGTCGTGCAGGATGGAGGGTCGCCGGTCTATACGCTCAACCGGTCGCCATGACAACGAACCAGACGATTCCTGTGGTGCAGTGTTTCGGGAAGCGGGCGCAGGTCGCGGGTCGGCGAGTCCTGGTCGCTGTGAAGCGATCCGATCAGCGTTGCGTCACCACCACGGGCGTGCCGACCGACACTCGCCGATAGAGATCGTCGATGTCGTCATTATACATGCGGATGCAGCCATAGGACACGAAGCGGCCGATCGACCCCGGCCGGTTGGTGCCGTGAATGGCGTATTGCCCGCCGCCGGAGAGAGTCATCGCCGCGACGCCCATCGGATTCGCCGGCGAACCGCCCGCGATCACGTCCGCGATTCTCGGATTGTCGCGTTTGACTTCCGCCGGCGGCGCCCATGCCGGGTTGCGATACTTGCCCTCGATGCGCGCGGCGCCGCTCCATTGCTTGCCGGCCCTGCCGACGCCAACGGGATATCGCAGAGCGCGGTCCGAATCGATGATCAGATACAGCCGGCGCTCGCTGGTTTTCACGACGATGGTGCCAGGCGCATAGCCGCCCTGATAGCCGACCATATCAGGCCGCGCTTCGGCCGCTGCGATCCCGAGCAAGCCCGCTCCCCATATGGCGGCCAGCACCGCCGCAGCCCGCGTCAACATTCTTTGCTCCAAATCCGCTTCAAAACACGTCCTGCTTCAAATCTGTTCGCATCAAATGAATAATTGGAAAAAGACTCCCCCTTTTGATCGAGGATGATCTTATCCGAAAACCGTTCCACGTTGCGCGGGCGCGGTCCTTCGCGTCGAGATCATGCTCTAACCCGCCCGCGCCAATGCGCCGTCGATCATCGCGATGGCGTTCTGCAAGCCGTAGACCGCGACGAAGGAGCCGAAGCGCGGTCCCTTCTCCTGACCGAGCAGCACCTGATAGAGCATGTTGAACCAGTCGAGCGAGACTCCGGGCCGTCCGTCCTTCGCGAGCTTCTTGTGATTGAGGAAGGGTTCGCGGCGGCCGATCTCGTAGACCGTGTTCTGGATGTCTTCAGCCGAAGCGTTCGCGGCCAGTTGCGACAGCGCTTCGCGCAGATCCTGCAAGGCGTCGCGCTCGCTCGCGGTCGGCTCGCGGAATGTTTTCGTCGGCGCCACGAAGTCGCGGTAGTAGTTGATGGCATAGCCGACCAGCGCATCGAGCTTCGGATGGGTCTGCGGCGTGACGCCCGGCCGGTAGCGGCCGATGAAGCCCCACAGCGTTTCGGCATTCTCCGCGTTAGAGGAAGAGACCAGCGTCAGCAGCAACTGGAACGTGACCGGCATATCGGCCGCAGGCGGATGGCCGGCATGAATGTGCCAGACCGGGTTGGCGAGCTGCTGCCTCGCATCCTGACGCGGATAACCTTCGAGGAACTGCTGGTAATCGTCGACGTTGCGCGGGATCACATCAAAATACAGCCGCTTCGCCGCCTTCGGTTCGCGGTACATGAACAGCGACAATGATTCCGGCGAGGCATAGCGCAGCCACTCATCGATGGTCAGGCCATTGCCCTTCGACTTGGAAATCTTCTGGCCCTTGTCGTCGAGGAACAGTTCGTAGTTGAAGCCTTCCGGTGGTGTGCCGCCGAGCGCCGAACAGATTTTGCCGGACAGCTTGACCGAATCGATCAGGTCCTTGCCGGCCATCTCATAATCGACGCCGAGCGCGGTCCAGCGCATCGCCCAGTCCGGCTTCCATTGCAGTTTGCAGTGCCCGCCGGTGACGGGCACGGTGACGCGCTCGCCGGTCTCGGGATCGTCGTAGGAGACCGTGCCGGCTTTCGCGTCATGCGCCGAGATCGGCACCTGCAGCACGATGCCGGTGCGCGGGCAAATGGGCAGGAACGGCGAATAGCTCGCCGCGCGTTCCTCGCGCAGCGACGGCAGCATGATCGCCATCACCTTGTCGATGTTCTCGAGCACCTTCAGAAGTGTCGCGTCGAAGCGGCCAGAGGTGTAATAGGCGGTCGAACTGGCGAACTCGTAATCGAACCCGAAAGTGTCGAGAAAAGCGCGCAGCCGGGCGTTGTTATGCTCGCCAAAGCTCGGATGGGTGCCGAAGGGATCCGCTACCTTTGTCAGCGGCTTGCCGAGATCCCGCGTCAGCAGCTCCTTGTTGGGCACATTGTCCGGCACCTTGCGCAGGCCGTCCATGTCGTCGGAGAACGCGAGCAGCCGCGTCTTGATCCTGTCTTCGGTCAGCACCCGGAACGCATGACGCACCATGGTGGTGCGCGCGACCTCGCCGAAGGTGCCGATATGCGGCAGGCCGGAGGGACCGTAGCCGGTCTCGAACAGCACCTCGTCCTTCGGCGTTTTCTTCAGGCGCGCGACGATCTGCTTCGCCTGCTCGAATGGCCACGCATTGGATTGCTCGGCGAGCGCACGCAGATCGCTCGCGGACATCAGGTCTGACATTATATTCTCCATGGCGTGCGGCATCATCCGGCACGCCACCCGTATCTCTTTTGATTAAGCATGATCATCCGAAAACCGGTTCCCACTTTTCGGGATCATGATTTAAAACGGACTGACGGAAAAATACCGCAGCCACAGATCGGTATAGCGGCCTTTCTCCCAGATTCGGAAGAGCGCCCAGTTCAGCGCCTGGCGCAGCACGTCATTGCCCCTTTTCACGGCAATGCCGATGCCTTCGCCGAAATAGCGGCTTTCAATAAAGGGGCCACCGCTGAACGCGCAGCAGCTTTCCGAATCAGTGCCGTTGATCCAGAACGCCAGTGAAATCGCGTCACCGAAAATGAGGTCCACCTCGTTCTGCCGCAGCGCCTGCCGCAGCGTCTCCTCGTTCGGATAGCCGTGAAGTTCGGCGTCGGTAAAGAAAACCTTGAGATAGGCCTCGTGCGCGGACCCCGCGATGACGCCGACCTTCTTGCCTTCCAGATATTCCGGGCGCACCTCGGCCATGGCGGCGTCGCGCCGCGACACGAACCGGGCCGGCGTCCGATAATAGGGATCAGTGAAATCGATACGCTTGCGTAACTCGGGGGTGACCGCGAGGGAGGCGATGATGGCGTCGCCGCGGTTGCTCGACAGCGCGTCCACCAGCGTCTCGAACCGCCGCATCTGAATCGTGCAGGTGACCTTGATCTCCTCGCACAAGGTGCGCGCCAGATCGACATTGAAGCCGGCCGGATTGCCGTCGGGACCGGTATAGTTGAAGGGTGGATAGTCGGTCTCCGTCAAAAACCGGATCACGGTGAGGCGGGATAGATCAGGGCGGTCGGGACGGTGTCGCGGATCCCAGAAGCCCGGCACGGCCTGCGGCGCGGCGGTCGTGGTTTCCACCGTGGTCTGAGCACGCGCGCGGTCAAGCGTGGCTCCAGCGCCCAGCATCCAGCCGGCGGCCAGCAGACACCCTAGCGTTGCCGCGCCGCGGCGAATCAATCTCTCGTTGGCGGAAACGGTAATCTGTGGTTGCATGGACAAGGGCTTTTCGGACGGAGGGTTTATAGACCATCCGGAACGAGACGCGAGTATCGTTTGCGTGGGGACGTGGCTTGGCGGGGCGGAATCGCGTGGGGAATGGCGGGCGGGCCGACGCACTCTGCCGTGCTGCGCCTGAGAGGCCGCCGCGCCCTCCCGGCTTCGATGGCATCCCCGCCTCCAGCAACGACAATTGGCTGGACGACCCCGAACCCGGTCCCGCGATCGAACTGGACTGCCTGCGGCATATTCTTGCTCCGGCGCTGCTGAGGGCCGCCGAAGCGCGCGGCCGGGAGGTGGATACCGGCGCGGATCAGGTGCTGATCCGCTCGGGCGTCATTGGTGAGGAAGCTTATCTGCAAGCGCTTTCCTTTCAGACCGGTCTTGCGATCGAGACATTCGCCGAGGTCTCCCGCTCCGATTGCCCCCTGCCCGATCGTTACCTGTCCAGCGCCGCGCAACACGGGCTGCTTCCGCTGCGCCAGCGTGGAAAACTGGTCTGGATCGTCGCGCCACGCGGCTTCACGGCGCGGCGGCTCTGCCGAATGGTCGCCGCCTATCCATCCTTATGCGATCGGATCCTGCTGGCATCGAGGCGAAACCTCCATCAGTTTCTGCTGCGGCAGGAGGCTGGCGATGTGCTCGGCCGGGCCGCCGCCAATGCGCTTCCCCGGCGATTTCCCGCTTTGTCCGCCGCGCCCGTTGCCGACGACGACACTTCCCGCGGACTTCGCACCATACGGCGTCTCGCTCAGACCGCCCTCCTCAGCGCCGTGATGACACTGACGCCGACAATTGTTGCCCCCGACATCTGGAGCAGCGTGCTGGCGCTGTGGTTTCTCGCGTTCATCGGCTTGCGGCTCGCAGCCAGCCTGATGCCGCTGCGCCCGGTCCGGCGTCCGCCCCGCATTCCCGATCATGGTTTGCCGGTCTACACGGTGATTGCGGCGCTTTATCGCGAAGCCTCATCGGTCGCCTCGCTGTTAAAGGCGATCGAAGCCCTGGACTACCCGCGCGAAAAGCTCGACGTCATCATCGTGATCGAGCTTGACGATCTCGAAACCCGCGCCGCTCTGGCGAGGCTTGGGCCGATGCCGCATGTCCAGGTCCTGCTCGCGCCGGCGGAAGGGCCGCGCACCAAACCAAAAGCCCTGAACTGCGCGCTGCCGTTCGCGCGCGGCAGCTTCACCGCCGTCTTCGATGCCGAAGACTGTCCTGAGCCCGGCCAGTTGCGCGCCGCGCTCGATGCCTTCCGCATGCAGGGCACCGATGTCGCCTGCGCGCAGGCCAGCCTTTGCATCGAGAATCAGTCTGACAGTTGGTTATCGCGGATGTTCGCCGCCGAATATGCCGGACAATTCGACGTCTTCCTTCCCGGACTCGCATCCTTCGGCGTGCCGCTGCCACTCGGCGGATCGTCGAACCACTTCCGCACCGCGGTCCTTCGCGAGGTGGGCGGCTGGGATGCCTATAACGTCACCGAGGATGCCGACCTCGGCTTTCGGCTGGCGCGCTTCGGCTATCGATCGATCACCTTCGCGTCGACGACTCTCGAGGAGGCGCCCGCGCGTTTCGGCGGGTGGCTGCGCCAGCGCTCGCGCTGGATGAAGGGCTGGATGCAGACCTGGAGCGTGCATATGCGCCGGCCACGGCGGCTATGGAAGGACGCGGGCGCGAAGGGATTCTTGACGCTGAACGCCATCATCGGGGGCAACGTGTTGACCGCTTTGACCTTTCCTGTCCTCGTCATCGATATGGCGTGGCGTTCGCTGGAAGGCGCCGGCGGCGGCGGATTTTCCGCGGTCACGCCGCTGCATCTGACGACGATCGCCGCCGGGTTTGCCTCCACCATCGTGGTGGGCCTGATGGGCCTCGCCCGGCGAGGGCAATTGAGGCAGGGCTGGATCCTGGCGTTGACGCCGATTTATTGGGCTTGTCTTTCGATCGCGGCCTGGCGCGCGCTGTATCAACTGCTGAGCGAACCGTACAGGTGGGAAAAGACCGAACACGGTCTTTCCTCGCAAATCCGATCAGCCGCCGCTTCCCAGACGCTCGAGCGGGATGAAGAGACGTGTGGTGCGGTTCTCCGCCCGCATTCCGCTCTCAAATATTAGAGCGCTTTCAAGCGAAGCGGATCGTTCATGATTCTGGTTCGGTTCGATCCGAAATCATAGTGATCCAATCCCACGACGTGGCCGCACGCCGGCGGCAGCCCTACAGATAACGCCTGAGATCGGCGGCGGCGGCTTCAGCCGAGCGTTTGAGATCGAACGACGAGACGAAGCGGCCGTCGCGATCCATCAGATAGATCAGCGCCGTATGATCCATCGAATAGCCGCCGTCCTTCAGCGGGATCTTCTTTGCGTAGACCCGAAATCCGGACAGGGCTTTTTCGACGGCGGCCGGATCGCCGGTCAAGCCTTTCAGACGCGGATCGAAGCTGGAAAGATAGCTTTTCATCGTTTCCTGGGTGTCGCGCTCCGGATCGACGGTGATGAAATAGGCATTGACGCGGTCGGCGTCCGGGCCCATCGCCCGCAACACCTCCGACATCTCGAACAGCGAGGTCGGGCAGACGTCGGGACAATGAGTATAGCCGAAGAAGACGATCGTCGGACGACCGGCCATGTCCTTTTCGGTAACGGTCTGGCCGGTCTGGTCGGTCAGTTTGAAGGGACCGCCGATCGACGCCGCCGGGGGCGTGCTGGCGAGCCCGCCGAGCAGCCACATCACCACCGTGAGACCGACGACAAGGCTGCCGGCGAAGGCCGCAACCAGGATCAGCGGACGGACGAATCTATTTGACATCGGGTATCCTCGGTGTCGCCATTCCGAAGGCCGCACGTTCTTGCAGCAACCAATCGGAACGTGCGGAACGGGCCTGGAGCATTTTCGCTTCTGATTGAATCAGAGGCGAAACTCCGGATTGTTGTTTGACGCGTTTCTCCACGCGAACTGGATTCCATCCTCGGGTCAAGCCCGAGGACATGCTTTGCTCGAAAACGCCATGGAGCAGGCGACGAGACCGGACTCGTGCGTCTCGACGATCACAGCGGTTCGGCCGTGCCCACAGCGTCCTGCCAGCAGGGTGGGGTTCAAATAAGGCCAGTCCCGCCCTTAAGGCAAGCGCAACCCGGCGCGATCACGTTGTGATGATTTGGCGTGTGATGAATGGCGATGCGCAGTCAGCGCGCCGATGACGCCTGCGCGTCAAGGTAGCACGGGCGGTACATGTCAGCGAGTTGGCGGCCCCGCAGGAAGATCATGCGCTTTGTCAGGCCGCCGCGCTGTTTGATCCAGCGCTGCACCGCGGAAGGGTACATCGAATAGAGCATATGGGTCGCTTCGGAGTTGATCACGGTGCGGCCGTTCGATCCGAGATCCCAGGCGGCATGAAACCCGAGAGCCGCGTGGGATGTCACGCAAATCTTGTCGTGCGGTACCGTCCCCAGAACGATGGTGCAGGCCGATGCGCACAGTCCGTCAATGATGACGGACTGGCCGGAACTGCGAACGGCCTCGAATTTATCGATATAGGTTCCGATCCGGCCGCCCCGATCCTCACCGATCCGGACCACGGCGTAACTCGCGGCAACGTGCCCCAACACGAACACGGCTGCGAGCAATCCGGTCACGATCCTCGTCATCTGCCCCGATATCAATTCTTCGAACCCGCTAGATCACAATGATTCTGGAATCGAAATCGGATCCAGAATCATGAACATGATCGATTCCAGTAGGTAAGGCCTTATGCGATGCCACGGCCCGCAGCCTCCGGCGGTCCGGACGTTTTGTCCAGACCGTCACGCGCTCTCAAATCAGATTCAAATCCAGTGTTGCCGACGCGCTGCACTTTCAGAAAAGTGGAACGAATGAGCACTTCTTTTCCGCGAGCGGCGGTGCTGGAGCGGGCGAAGGGAATCGAACCCTCGTATGCAGCTTGGGAAGCTGCCGTTCTACCATTGAACTACGCCCGCTTATCGGCTTTCCGTCCCCTGATGTAGCCGAAGGCGGCCGCTCCGCCAAGATGGTCGAGCACACGAAGCGCCTCATGAAGCGGTGAAGCAATCTAGCGTCTGGTTCAACTGCGTTTGAGCATGATCTTTCCCGAAAACCGGCTCCCACTTTGCGCCGGCGCGGCCCTTCGGGCCGGGATCATGCTCTAAAGCACCCGCACGATCTGGATGCCCGCGATCAACGCGCCAACGGATAACACGACGGAACCGATCATGTAGGCGGCGGCCGACACCATTTCGCCGCGCTCGATCAGATAGAACGTATCAAGCGAGAAAGTGGAGAACGTGGTGTAGCCGCCGCAGATTCCGACAACAAGAAAGATGCGCGCGGCTTGAGGTAAACTCCACCGGACGGCGAACAGGCCCGCGAATATTCCGATCAGAAGCGATCCCGTGACATTGATGAACAGCGTCCCCCATGGAAACTTCGGGCCCAGCCATTTGCCGAAGCCGATGCCAACGAGATAGCGAGCCACCGATCCCAGCGCCCCGCCGGCCGCAACGGCCAGGATGAATGTCCACTTCAAAGCTTTTGCTCCGCCCGTGGTTGTCCGGCCGTGCGCCGGCCATCATCGTCTTCCCTCAGGCAGACTTGCAGCGGATTCAGAGACTTGATCATCAGCGCCCTTTCTCGGGGCGCAACGGGGAGGAAACAGCTCCTACCGACGCGAAAGCGCCCGGTAGGAGTCATCAGCCTTGCGGCGGTTATCGGGGGACTCCATCCCCATCGATTTCGCTCATGCTAGAGCATGATCCCGAAAAGTGGAAGCCGGTTTTCGAATAAGATCATGCTTGATCAAAAGATGAGGCTATAGCGTTTTCGAGCGCCGCATGTCCTCGGGCTTGAGCCCTAAGGATGGAATCCGGTTCGCGCGAAGAAAACGCGTCAAACAAAAATCCAAGGTCTTCCGTCTCTGACGGAATCAGCGGCGGACCTTGACGATCCTACAGCCGAAAATGCTTCGACAGCTTGAGGCCTTGGGCCTGGTAGTTGGAGCCGATGCGCTGGCCGTACATCGCGCTGGGCCGCGCCAGCATCTTCTCATAGACCAGGCGGCCGACAATCTGGCCGTGCTCGAGAATGAACGGCACCTCGCGCGAGCGCACTTCCAGCACCGCGCGCGAACCCTCTCCACCGGCGCCGGCATAGCCGAAGCCGGGATCGAAGAAGCCAGCATAATGCACACGGAATTCGCCGACCAGCGGATCGAACGGCACCATTTCCGCGGCGTAGTCCGGCGGCACCTGCACCGCTTCCTTCGAGGCGAGGATATAGAACTCGCCGGGGTCGAGGATCAGGCTGGCGTCCGGACGCGCCGCGATCGGCTCCCAGAACTCGCCGACCGCATAGCCGCCGCGGCGATCGATGTCGATGACGCCGGTATGGCGCTTGGCGCGATAGCCGACAAAGCCGTGGGCCTGCTCTCCCGAGAGATCGACGCTAAGCGCCACGCCGTTGACGAAATCGGTGTCGTCGCTATCGAC
>JAANMW010001567.1_pt1 | contig 23451 bp, 20 predicted proteins | sample 7279671 | NCBI WGS metagenome assembly JAANMW01 (sample SAMN14094541, study PRJNA606508) | bioreactor metagenome | isolation source: A lab-scale SPAN reactor treating ammonium-rich wastewater day 247 | place: Ireland: Galway | collected 2017-09-19 | reverse complement strand
TTGTGGGTTGGCGTTACCAGGCGCGCACCGGCTGCGCAAAACCGGCAGGGGCCAGGCGTTCGTTCTCGAAGGTGACGATTTCCCAGGCCTCGGGATGGGCTTCGAGTTCGCGCAGCAGCAGGTTGTTGAGCGCATGGCCCGAGCGAAAGGCGCTGTAGGCCGCCAGCAGGGGCTTGCCGACCAGGTACAGGTCGCCCATGGCATCCAATATCTTGTGCTTGGCGAACTCGTCGTCATAACGCAGGCCGTCGGCATTGAGCACTTTGTAGTCGTCCATGACGATGGCGTTGTCCATGCCACCACCCAATGCCAGCCCGTTGGCACGCATCATTTCCACGTCCTTGGTGAAGCCGAAGGTGCGCGCGCGGGCAATGTCGCGGCTGTATTGGCCTTGGCCCAAGTCAAATTCGACGGATTGCCCCGTGGAATCGACGGCCGGATGGGCAAAGTCAATTTCAAACCGCAGCTTGTAGCCGTGGTAGGGGTCGAGTCGCGCCCACTTGGTGTGCACACCCTCGCCCTGGCGAATTTCTATGGGCTCTTTGACCCGAATGAAGCGCCTAGGGGCGTTTTGCAGAACGATGCCCGCACTTTGCAACAGGAAAACAAAAGAAGCCGACGACCCATCGAGGATGGGCACTTCCTCTGCGGTGATGTCTACATACAGGTTGTCCACCCCCAGCCCGGCACACGCTGACATGAGGTGCTCGACCGTATGCACGCAGGCGCTGCCCGACGAAATGGTGGACGCCATGCGCGTGTCCGTCACGGCCTGGGTGGATACCGGAATGTCCACCGGCTCGGGTAAATCGACACGGCGGAACACGATGCCGGTGTCAGGCTGCGCAGGGCGCAGTGTCAGCTCGACCCGCTGGCCGCTGTGCAGGCCGACACCCACCGCACGGGTGAGTGTTTTGAGGGTTCGTTGCGCGAGCATCCGTTGATTTTAGTGTGGACTGCGCGTTGTTGCTGCACTGCGTCATCGCGTTTTTCTATCACGGCGATGGCACAAACGTGCAGCGCCCACCTCAATCAGCCTGCTTGCGCAGGAAGGCAGGGATTTCCAGGTCGTCCATGCCGCCCGAGGACAAGGCATCCACCCGCGCTGCAGCCTGCGTGCGGTTGGTACGCCAGACACTGGGCACGGCATAGTCTGCCTGGCCACCCACAGCCCCCGGCGCAGCGCCCACGGAGCCGGACAGCATGCCCGTGCCAGGCATCGGGTAGGACATGTTGTCCGTTCCCGTGCGCAGGCCGCCCTGCACGACCGAGATGGGCTGACGGCGCGCATTCTGGCGCGAAAGACCGGTGGCCACCACAGTCACGCGGATCTCCTCGCCCAGGGTTTCGTCGTAGGCGGCGCCGAAGATCACATGTGCGTCGGTCGATGCATAGGCATTGATGGTGTTCATGGCCTGGCGCGACTCGGACAGCTTGAGGCTGCCCTTGCTCGCCGTGACCAGCACCAGCACGCCCTTGGCGCCCGACAGGTCGATGCCTTCGAGCAGCGGGCAGGCAATGGCCTGCTCGGCGGCGATACGTGCGCGATCCGGGCCGCTGGCCGTGGCCGTGCCCATCATGGCCTTGCCGGGCTCACCCATCACGGTGCGTACGTCTTCAAAGTCGACGTTCACCTGGCCGTACTCGTTGATGATTTCGGCGATGCCCCCCACGGCGTTCTTGAGCACATCGTTGGCGTGGGCAAAGGCTTCGTCCTGGGTGATGTCATCGCCCAACACTTCCAGAAGTTTTTCGTTCAGCACGACGATGAGCGAGTCGACGTTGGCTTCCAGCTCGGCCAGGCCGTCATCGGCATTCTTCATGCGACGGCCGCCTTCCCATTCGAAGGGCTTGGTGACCACGCCCACGGTGAGAATACCCATTTCCTTGGCGATGCGCGCAATGACAGGTGCGGCGCCCGTACCCGTGCCGCCGCCCATACCGGCGGTGATGAACAACATGTGCGAGCCCTGAATGGCGGCGCGAATGTCCTCTACAGCGGCCTCGGCGGCTTCACGCGCCTTCTCGGGCTTGCTGCCAGCACCCAGGCCGCTCTGGCCCAGCTGAATTACGCGGTGCGCCGTGCTGCGGGTCAGGGCCTGCGCATCGGTGTTGGCGCTCACGAACTCCACGCCCTGCACGCTGCGCGCGATCATGTGCTCAACGGCGTTGCTTCCGCCGCCGCCCACACCAATCACCTTGATTTGCGTGCCCTGGTTGAATTCTTCGACTTCGATCATTTCGATGGTCATGTTGGAGCTCCTTGGATTGACTGATTTGCAATGAATGGCGATGAATGAATAGGGTGGATGGCGCATGGCCATCGGTGCACGCGGGGTGGTCCGGTACTGCACCAGCGCAAGCGCGGCGGTGGGTGGGGCCAGACTTGCCAGATGAAGTGGTCCATGGTCAGAAATTCCCCACGATGAAGTCTTTGAAGCGGCCAAACGCCGACTGCACCGAACCCGTCTTGTGCGCCACCTTGAAGCCGCGCATGCGCGCCAGGCGCGCCTCTTCCAGCAGCCCCATGACGGTGGCCGCACGGGGCTGAGCAACCATGTCGGACAGGGCGCTTGAATACTTGGGCACACCCCGGCGCACGGGCTTGAGGAAGATGTCTTCGCCCAGCTCCACCATGCCCGGCATGACCACGCTGCCACCGGTGAGCACGATGCCCGACGACAGCACCTCTTCATAGCCCGAGTCGCGGATGACCTGTTGCACCAGCGAGAAAATCTCTTCCACGCGCGGCTCGATGACCCCGGCCAGGGCCTGCTTGCTGATCATGCGCGGGCCCCGGTCACCCAGGCCGGGCACTTCGACCTGGGCCTCGGGGTCGGCCAGCAACTGCTTGGCGTAGCCGCTTTCGACCTTGATGTCCTCGGCATCCTTGGTGGGCGTGCGCAGCGCCATGGCGATGTCGCTGGTGATGAGGTCTCCAGCGATCGGAATCACCGCGGTATGGCGAATCGCACCGCCGGTAAAGATGGCGACATCGGTCGTGCCCGCGCCAATATCGACCACCACCACACCCAACTCGCGCTCATCGTCGGTCAGCACGGCCTGGCTCGACGCCAGCGGGTTGAGCAGCAGTTGCTCCACTTCCAGGCCACAGCGGCGCACGCACTTGATGATGTTCTCGGCCGCACTTTGCGCACCGGTGACGATATGGATTTTTGCCTCCAACCGGATGCCGCTCATGCCGATGGGCTCTTTCACGTCCTGCCCGTCGATCACGAATTCCTGCGGCTCCACCAGCAGCAGCCGCTGGTCGCTGCTGATGTTGATGGCCTTGGCTGTCTCGACCACACGCGCCACATCGGCGGCGGTCACTTCCTTGTCTTTCACCGCCACCATGCCGCTGGAGTTGAGCCCGCGGATGTGGCTGCCGGTGATGCCGGTGTAGACGCGCTGGATCTTGCAGTCGGCCATCAGTTCGGCTTCCTTCAAAGCCTGCTGAATGCTTTGCACCGTGGCGTCGATATTCACCACCACACCGCGCTTGAGGCCGTTGCTGGGCGCCACGCCCAGGCCGGCGAGCTTGAGCTCGCCTCCGGGCAGCACCTCGGCCACGACCGCCATGATCTTGGCCGTGCCGATGTCCAGCCCCACCACTACATCTTTGTATTCTCTTGCCATATGCGTTTTCGCCTCTTGTTCTGCCGTACTGCCTACTTGCGCACTGGCGCACTGGATCCCACCGTCACCGTCGTCACCCCGCGCAGGCGCAGCGCATAACCGCCGCTGTGCCGCAAGTCCGCCGATTCCAGCGCATCCGCGCGCCGACCATAGTGCTGCGCCACCTGCGTCAGCGTGCGCACAAAGCGCTGCGTGCGCTGCAACACCTCTTCGGTCGTCCCCCCACCCAGTTCCACTGCGGCACCGCTGTCGAGTTCCAGATGCCAGCCCCCCCGGCTGCTCAGGTCCAGCGCCTGCACCACCATGCCCAGCGGCTCGAAAATTGTCTGCAGTTGCCTCTGCATGGACATGACCTGGCCCGACTGGCCGTTCGGGCCACTCAGGCGGGGCAGCCCTTCGTATTCGGCTTCGTCAGCGTTGGCGTCGAACACCTCACCCTGGCGGTTCACCATGGTGGTGCCCGACTCGGGGCCCCAGTGGGCAGCCGCCTGGTGTTCCTCCAACACCACCTCAATGGTTCCTGGGAACTCACGGCGCACCTGCGCGGTGCGCACCCAGGGAGCTTGCTCGAAGGCTTCGCGCGCGGTGCGCAAGTTGAGGGTGAAGAAATTGCCGACCAGGCGCGGGGCCACATTGGCCCGCAGCGTGACAGCGTTGTTATGCACAAGATCGCCTTGCACCACGATGCGGCCAATGGAGAGCGCCGGATGGCGCAGCACCCACCAGGCACCGGCGGCCAGCACCAGCACGACACAGCCCAGGAACAGGACCGATGCGGTCAGGTTCATGAGCTTGACATCCAGTGGCGCTGGCATGGCGGTATTCATCCGGCGATGCCTCCCACGGCGCCGGCCGGCGTGTCCAGCGTGGCGCTGGCCAGCAGGCGCAGACACAGGTCTTCGTAACTGATACCGGCCGCGCGGGCCGACATGGGCACCAGCGAATGGCCTGTCATACCCGGCGAGGTGTTGATCTCCAACAGAAAAGGCTTGCGGTCGCTGGCACGCACCATGATGTCGGCCCGTGCCCAGCCCCGGCAACCCAGGGTGCGAAAAGCCTCTACCACCAGGCGCTGGATGGCTTCGTCCTCGGCCTGCGGCAGGCCGCTGGGGCAGTGGTACTGGGTGTCGTCGGTGAAGTATTTGTTCTGGTAGTCGTAGTTGCCTTGGGGCGCGACGATGCGGATCACCGGCAATGCGACGGCGCCGGCACCCTCGCCCAGAATGGGACAGGTGGTTTCGTCCCCTTCAATGAACTGCTCGCACAACACCTCGGGGTCGTAACGTGCCGCCAGTTCGTAGGCCTGCGCGCACTGGCCGGGGTCGGTGACCTTGGTCAAACCAATGGTGGAACCCTCGCGCGCCGGTTTGACGATCATCGGTGCACCCAGCGCTGCCAGAGCGGCCTCAGTTTCAGCGCTGCTGGCCACCTGGCGCCAATCAGGGGTAGGCAAGCCTTCGGCACGCCAGATGCGCTTGGTCATCGTCTTGTCCATGGCGATGGCGGACGCCATGACGCCCGGACCGGTGTAAGGAATGCCCAGCAGTTCCAGCGCACCCTGCACCGTGCCATCTTCGCCATGGCGGCCATGCAGCGCGATGAAGCAGCGTGCATAACCAGCGCGCTTGAGCTCACCCAGATCGGTGTGGGCGGTATCAAACGCGTGGGCATCGACACCACGCGCGCGCAATGCCTGCAGCACCCCGGCACCCGACATGAGCGAGACCTCGCGCTCGGCGGACGAACCACCCATGAGCACAGCCGTCTTGCCCAGGCCCTGCACGTCTATGTTGGAGTCAAATTGGCTCATAGCGCTTGTTCACCGTGCCCTTCCAGCTCTTTTTTTCGTAGCAGTTCAACCACTTTGGCGGGCACGGCGCCGATGGTTCCCGCACCCATGCACAGAACCACATCGCCCCCCTGCGCCAGGTCGGCAATGGCCTGCGGCAGCGCCGCGATGTCGTCCACAAACACCGGCTCCACCCGCCCGGCGACGCGCAGCGCACGTGCCAGAGAGCGCCCGTCGGCCGCCACCACGGGCGCCTCGCCTGCGGCATAGACCTCGGTGAGCAGCACAGCGTCGGCGCCACCGATGACCTTGACGAAGTCCTCGAAGCAGTCGCGCGTGCGCGTGTAGCGGTGCGGCTGGAAGGCCAGCACCAGGCGGCGCCCGGCAAAGGCCCCGCGCGCGGCGGCCAGTGTGGCGGCCATTTCCACGGGGTGGTGGCCGTAGTCGTCAACCACCGTGAACTGGCCGCCGCCAGCGGCAGGCAGGTCGCCATAACTCTGGAAACGCCGCCCCACTCCCTTGAACTGTGCCAGCGCACTCAGCACGGCAGCGTCTGGAATATTCAGCTCCACCGCCACGGCGATGGCCGACAGGGCATTGAGCACGTTGTGCTCGCCTGCCAGGTTGAGCACCACATCCATGTCCGGCAGCGTGACGCCGTTGCGCCGCTGCACCGTGAAGTGCATCTGCGCTCCCTCAGCGCGCACGTTGATGGCGCGCACCTGGGCGTCCTCCGAGAAGCCATAGCTGGTGATGGGGCAGGACACCTCGGGCACGATTTCACGCACGGCCGGGTTGTCGATGCACAGGATGGCCGTGCCATAGAACGGCATGCGGTGCAGAAAATCGACAAATGCTTTCTTGAGACGGCCAAAGTCGTGGCCATAGGTCTCCATGTGGTCGGCGTCGATGTTGGTGACGACCGCCATCACCGGCAGCAGATTGAGGAAAGAGGCGTCTGATTCGTCGGCCTCGACCACGATGTGGTCGCCACTGCCCAGCTTGGCATTGGCCCCGGCGCTGTTCAGGCGCCCACCGATCACGAAGGTCGGGTCCAGCCCCGCCTCGGCCAGCACGCTGGTGACCAGGCTGGTGGTGGTGGTTTTGCCGTGCGTGCCGGCAATGGCGATGCCCTGCTTGAGCCGCATGAGCTCGGCCAGCATGAGGGCGCGCGGCACCACGGGAATCTTCTTCTCGCGGGCAGCCAGCACTTCGGGGTTGTCCGCCTTCACGGCGGTAGATGTCACCACCGCATCGGCCCCCTCAATATGGGCCGCCGAATGGCCCAGGTGCGTGGCTATGCCCAGCGCCTGCAGACGCCGCAAGGTAGGGCTGTCCGACAAGTCGGAACCCGAAATGCGGTAGCCCAGGTTGAACAGCACCTCGGCGATGCCGCTCATGCCGGAGCCGCCTACGCCGACAAAGTGGATGTGGTGAATGGCATGTTTCATGCAGCCAACTCCTCGCATGCGGTGACCACCTCGCGGGTGGCATGGATTTTTTGCATGTTTTTGGCCTTTAGCGCTTTATCTACAAGCGCTGTTCGCTCTGTATTTTGTAGCATTTGAGCCAACATCTGTGGTGAGAGATCGCGCTGCTGCACCAGCCAGCCGCCCCCGGCCTGCACCAGGAACTGGGCGTTGGTGGTCTGGTGGTCGTCCACAGCTGCCGGAAACGGCACAAACACGGCGGCGGCGCCCACGGCGGCAATTTCGGTGACCGTGCTGGCGCCCGCACGGCAAACAATGATGTCGGCCTGGGCAAAGGCGCTGGCCGTGTCGTCGATGAACGGCGTCAGCTCGGCCTGCACCCCGGCTGCTTCGTAGTTGGCGCGCAGCTGCTTGATCTGCGCCGCGCCGCTTTGGTGCGTCACCACCGGGCGCTGGTCTTGTGGAATCAACGCCAGCGCCTGCGGCACGATCTCGTTGAGGGCACGCGCCCCCAGGCTGCCGCCCACCACCAGCAGCCGCAGCGGCCCGGTGCGACTCGCAAAACGCTCCGCCGGGTCACCCTGGCGCGTGAACGCGGTGCGCAGCGGGTTGCCCACCCATTGGGCCTTTTTCAGCACCTGCGGGAACGCGGTGAACACCCGGTCGGCCACAGTGGCCAACACCTTGTTAGCCATACCGGCCACGGAATTTTGTTCGTGCAATACCAAAGGCTTGCCCGCCAGCACGGCCATCATGCCGCCGGGAAAACTGATGTAGCCGCCCAAGCCCACCACCACGTCGGGCCGCACGCGCCGCACCACCTGCCAGGCCTGCCAGAAGGCGCGCAGCAGGCGCAGTGGCAACAGGGCCAAAGTGGCCAGGCCCTTGCCACGCACGCCGGAAAAATCAATGGTTTCCAGCGCAAAACCCTGGTTGGGCACAATGCGCGCCTCCATGCTGCCCGGCGCGCCCAGCCAGTGCACGCGCCAGCCGCGCGCGCGCAACTCCTCGGCCACGGCCAGGCCTGGGAAGATGTGGCCGCCGGTGCCACCAGCCATGATGAGCGCGGTCTTGGGCGTGGTACTGCTCATGCGCGTTCTCCCCGCTTGCGCGTGGTGGGCAGCTTGCCGCTGCCCCGCATCGGCACATGCGTGCCGACAGCGCTGGCGCGCTGGCGTAATTTGTTGTGCAGAAACAAATGACTCATGCTCGCTCTCCCCGCTTACGCGTGGTGGGCAGCTTGCCGCTGCCCCGCATGAGTAATTTGTTTTCGTAATCCACGCGCAGCACCACGGCGATGGCGACCAGGTTCATCAGAATGGCCGAGCCGCCGTAGCTCATCAGCGGCAGGGTCAGCCCCTTGGTGGGCAGCGCGCCCAGGTTTACGCCCATGTTGATGAAGGCTTGAAAGCCCATCCAGATGGCCACCCCCTGCGCGACCAGACCGGCAAACACGCGATCCAGGGCAATGGCCTGGCGGCCGATGTGCATGATGCGGCGCGTCATCCACAGGAACAGCACGATGAGCATAAGCACGCCCACCAGGCCAAACTCTTCACCGATCACTGCGAGCAGAAAGTCGGTGTGCGCCTCAGGAAGCCAGTGGAGTTTTTCGACGCTGCCGCCCAGGCCCACACCAAATATTTCGCCCCGCCCGATGGCGATGAGCGAATGCGAGAGCTGGTAACCCTTACCCAGGGCGTGCTGCTCGCTGAACGGGTCGAGGTAAGCAAACACCCGTTCACGCCGCCACGGCGAGCTGGCAATCATCAGGCTGAAAGCCCCCACGAGGATGGCCGCGATCAGGAAGAACATGCGGGCGTTCACACCACCCAAAAACAGAATGCCCATGGCGATCACGGCGATCACCATGAAAGCGCCCATGTCCGGCTCGGCCAGCAACAGCACCCCGACAATCGCCACGGCCGCCCCCATGGGCAGCACGGCGCGGAAGAACCTCTCTTTGACCTCCATCTTGCGCACCATGTAGTCGGCGGCGTAGATGAGCACGGCAAACTTGGCCAGCTCAGACGGCTGAAAGCCAAACGGCCCCAGCGACAACCAGCGTCGCGCACCATTGACAACAGTGCCCACATGCGGCACCAGCACCAGCACCAGCAGCGCCAGAGAGAACATGAACAGCGCACGCGCCGACCGCTCCCAGGTCGCCATGGACACTTGGAAGGCCAGCAGCGCCGCCACAAAAGCGACGATCAGGGAGAACACATGGCGCATCAAGAAATGCGTGGGGGCGATCTTGCCAAAGCGCGGGTTGTCCGGCAGTGCGATGGAGGCTGAATACACCATCACCAGCCCCCAGGCCAGCAGGGCCACCACCACCCACAGCAAGGCTTCGTCAAAACCCAGCACGCTGGCCGGTGTGGATGTGGTCTGGCGGTATTCCGTGCCGCCGGCGCGCACAGGTAAAACTTCGGCGGCCTTGCCCGGCAGACCGCCAAACCAGCCCGCCATGCGCTGCATCACCCCCCCGGAAGTGCGTGCGGTGCTGCTCATGCTGCGCCCTCCAGGTCCTGGCCTGCATCCAGCGCCAGTTGCTGCACCGCTTGCACAAACACCTGCGCGCGGTGCCCGTAGTTGTCAAACATGTCAAAACTGGCGCAGGCGGGCGACATCAACACGGCGTCTCCGGCATGGGCGCGCTCAGCAGCCCATTGCACGGCCGCAGGCAACGCATCGGCGTCGTGCAGAACAACACCCGTCTCCTGCAGCGCAGCGCGGATCAATGGCGCATCGCGCCCGATCAGCACCACGGCCCGCGCATAGCGCGCCACCGGGTCGGCCAGGGGTGAAAAGTCCTGTCCCTTGCCATCACCGCCCAAAATAACCACGATGCGCCGCTCGGCGCCCAGCCCCGTAAGGGCCGCCACCGTGGCACCCACGTTCGTGCCCTTGCTGTCGTCGAAATACTCCACTCCGTTCAGGCGCCCCACAGGCTCCACGCGGTGGGGCTCGCCCCGGTATTCGCGCAAGCCATACAGCATGGCGCCCAGCGGGCAAGCTGCCGCCTGTGCCAGCGCCAGCGCGGCCAATGCGTTCACGGCGTTATGCCGCCCACGGATGCGCAGGGCATCGGCCGGCATCAGGCGCTGGATGTGCAGCTCTTCCTCCAGCCCTGCGCCTGCACCCAGCGGCAGCGCGGCAGCGCGGCGTGGCCGCTTGAGGGTTTCGTCGGCTTCCTGCGCACGCACCAGCCAGGCCATGCCGCTGACGACTTCGATACCGAAATCACCCGGGCGGCGCGGCATGTCGCCGCCAAAAGTGACGTGGGCGCGCTGCTGGAGTTTCTGGAATTTCGCACGCACCGGAGCCAATGCTTCGCTGGCGCGCACCGGCACTTCGCCTTTCGGACGGCTCGGCGGCGGCAGCATGCCCATGACGGCCGGATCTTCGCGGTTGAGCACCATGAGGCCGGTCTCGCCAAAAATGCGTGCCTTGGCCGCTGCATAGGCCGCCATGTCGCCATGCCAGTCCAGGTGGTCTTGTGTGATGTTCAGCACCGCCGCCGCCGTGGGCTCGAAACCGGCGACGCCGTCGAGTTGGAAGCTCGACAGCTCCAGCACCCACACATCGGGGAGCTGCCCTGCGTCGATGCGCGCAGCCAGGGTGTCGAGCAGCGTGGGGCCAATATTGCCGGCCACAGCCACCGTCTTACCGGCGTGTTCCACCAACCGTCCGGTGAGCGCTGTCACGGTGGTCTTGCCGTTGGTGCCCGTGATGGCCAGTACGGCCGGTGCATAGCCGTGCGCGCCACGCAGCGCATGCAAGGCCATCGAATACAAGCCCAATTCGCCTTGAGCGCTTATTCCACAGGCGTTAGCAGCTACAAATACAGAAGCAACTTCGGCAGGACTGAGACCGGGCGACCGGTACACCGCCGCCAGTCCCTGGCCCTCGACCAAGTGGGCGCCGAAGGCCCCCGAGACAAAGCGCACCTGGGGCAGCTCATGCTGCAGCACCGCCCGTTGCGGCGGGGCTGCGCGTGTATCGGCCACGGTCACTTGGGCACCGCAGCGCACACACCAGCGCGCCATGGCCAGACCCGAAGCACCCAACCCCAGGATGAGGATGTGTTGACCCTGCAGCGGCCCCGTGCCTGCCAGCGGCCAGCCCACAGGAACAGGGGTGGGCACGAAAGCATCTTCGGGTGGCTGCGCCTGCGTCGTCTCGGCGGCCTGCACATCAATCTTTGATTCGTTGGACGCAACGTCGGCAAAAATCTGCGCGACAAAGGCAGCGGCGTCCCGGGCTGCGTTCAGGGTCTGCGGGAGTTCAGGGGTGCAGGCCGCCACGGGCGCGGCGGCCGAATTCACCATGCCGTCATCGGCGGTCACTGGCGCCTCATCCTGCGATGCCTGCAACACGCCTTCAGCCAGCGGGCCCACCGCTTGAACCGACCCGTCGGGCGCGGGCGCGGCGAGACCCGGCAGCGCTGTGGGCGTTACCGGGTCGGCAGGCAAGGCGTGGAGGTCGTCGTTCGGATTCATCGCAGCTTGAGGGTGGACAGGCCGATCAGGCACAGCAGCATGGTGATGATCCAGAAGCGCACAACCACCTGCGTTTCCTTCCAGCCGCTCTTTTCGAAATGGTGGTGCAGCGGCGCCATCTTGAGCAGGCGCCGGCCCTCGCCGTAGCGCCGCTTGGTGTACTTGAACCAGGTGACCTGCAGCATGACCGACAGGGCCTCGACGACGAAGATGCCGCCCATGATGGCCAGCACGATTTCCTGGCGCACGATCACGGCGATGGTGCCCAAAGCCGCGCCCAGCGCCAACGCACCCACATCGCCCATGAACACCTGGGCCGGATGCGTGTTGAACCACAAAAAGGCCAGCCCCGCGCCTGCCATGGCGGCGCAGAAGATGAGCAGTTCGCCCGCACCCGGAATATGCGGAAAAATCAGGTACTTGGAATACAGCGAACTGCCGGCCACATAGGCAAAAACACCCAGGGCAGAGCCCACCATCACCACCGGCATGATCGCCAGACCATCGAGCCCATCGGTCAGGTTGACGGCGTTGCTCGACCCGACGATGACCAGATAGGTCAGGATCACGAAGCCCAGAACGCCCAGCGGGTAGCTGACTTCCTTGAAAAACGGCAGCAGCAAGCCTGCCTGCGGCGGCAGATCGACCGAAAAACCCGAGCTCACCCAACTCACAAACAGCTCAAACGCCTTGGGGTTGGTGCCCTCGGAAATACTGAACACCAGCGCCAGCGCAGCGAGCAGACCGATGATGGACTGCCACATATATTTCTCGCGCGAGCGCATGCCATTGGGATCCTTGTAGACCACTTTGCGCCAGTCGTCCGCCCAGCCGATGGCGCCAAAGCCCAGCGTAACGATGAGCACAATCCAGACGAAGCGGTTCGACAGGTCGGCCCACAGCAGGGTGGATGTGGCAATGGCCAAAAGGATCAGCACGCCACCCATGGTGGGCGTACCGCTTTTGACATGGTGCGTCTCCATGCCGTTGGTGCGGATGGGCTGACCAATCTTGAGTTCCGTCAGTCGCCGGATGACGCGCGGCCCGGCAAATAGGCCAATGAGCAACGCCGTCATCGCGCCCAGCACCGCGCGCAGCGTGAGGTACTGGAACACCCGCAGAAAGCCGAGATCCGGCGACAGGTTTTGCAACCACTGGGCCAACCACATCAGCATGGCGCACCTCCGTCCGTACTGCGGCGCTCGTTGCTGGTTGCCATCGTGTTCTCCTGCGCAGCGGCGGCCACGGCCTCCACCACCTGTTCCATCTTCATGAAGCGCGATCCCTTCACCAGCACACTGCCCACACTGGGCAAGGCAGCGCACACCGCTGCCTGCAGCGCTGCCATGTTGTCGAAATGCCGGGCGTGCCCAAAGGCTGCCACTGCGTGGGCCGACTGCGCACCCAGGGCGTACAGATATTCGATGCCGCAGGCCTGCGCATGCGCCCCGGCCTCGGCGTGGAACTGCGGCCCCTGGTCACCCACCTCGCCCATGTCACCCAACACCAGCAGGCGGGGCGCGGGCAGCGCGGCCAACACAAGAATGGCGGCGCGCACGGAGTCCGGGTTGGCGTTGTAGCTGTCGTCCACCACGGTGATGGAGCGGCCAGCGCTGCACACGCTGAAGGCCCGTGATCGCCCCTTGACTGGCACGAAAGCCGACAGGCCGCCTGCAATGTCGGGCAGCGGCACACCCGCAGCCAGCGCGCAGGCCGTGGCGGCCAGCGCGTTGTCCACGTTGTGGCGACCCGCGATGTGCAATGTGCAGTGCAGTGCGCCCTGGGGCGTGGCGATCTCCACGCGCCAGGCGCCGTCCGTCCATTCGGCGCGGTCACAGCACACGTCGGCACCCGCACCGCCAAAAGTCAGGCAGCGCCGACCACCCGCCAGGGCTTGCCACAGCGGTGTGTAGGCATCCCCTGCCGGAAACACGGCCACCCCCGATGCGGGCAGTGCGGCCAGTACCGCGCCGTTTTCTTCGGCCACGGCCTGCACCGTGTGCATGAACTCCAGATGCTCGCGCTGCGCGTTGTTTACCAGCGCCACGGTCGGCTGGGCGATGCGCGCCAGCTCCGCAATTTCGCCGGGGTGATTCATGCCCAGCTCCACCACGCCCACCCGGTGCTGTGCCGTCAGGCGCAGCAAGGTCTGCGGGACGCCGATGGCGTTGTTCAGGTTGCCCTGGGTCGAGAAGGCCGCCTCCTGCGCGTGCGCCTGCAGGATGGCCGCCAGCATTTGCGTGACCGTCGTCTTGCCGTTGCTGCCCGTCACGGCGATCAGCGGCAGCGTGAACTGCGCACGCCAGCCCGCAGCCAGTGCGCCCAGGGCGTGCAGGCTGTCAGGCACCTCGATACCGGCCAGCCCAGCCTCCTGAAGACCTCGCTCGGCCAGGGCGGCTACCGCGCCGGCGACACGCGCTTGCGCTAGAAATTGGTGGGCATCGAAACGCTCGCCGCGCAGGGCGACAAACAGGTCACCCGCCCGCAGCGTGCGCGTGTCGGTGTGCACGCGCACCAAAGGCGTCTCGCCATCACCCACCAGACGCGCCCGTGGCTCGCGCGCATGGATCCAGGCAAAGGCCTGCCGCAGGGTCATCATTGCCATACGCTGGCTCCTCGGCGTACCAGCGCAGCACGCGCATGCGCCATGTCGGAGAACGGCTGGCGCACGCCCGCCGTCTCCTGGTAGTCCTCGTGGCCCTTGCCAGCGATCAGCACCACGTCCCGGGCATCGGCCTCGGCCAGCACCTGGGCAATGGCGGCGGCACGGTCGGGTTCGACCCGTACCGTCTCTCCAGCGATGGTTCCCAGCAAGATCTGGTGAATGATGGAAACGGGTTCTTCGCCGCGCGGGTTGTCGCTGGTGACCACCACCCTATCGGCATGGTGCTGCGCCGCCGCGCCCATCAGTGGGCGCTTGCTGGCATCGCGGTCGCCGCCACAGCCAAAAACGCACCAAAGCTGGCCGCCACGCTCTGCCGCCAGAGGGCGCAGTGCTTGCAGCGCCTTGTCCAATGCGTCCGGTGTATGCGCGTAGTCCACTGCCACCAACGGCTGGCCCTGTGCCACCAGGCGCTCCATGCGGCCAGGTACCGGCAGCAACTGAGCGCATGCGGCGACCGCCTGCGCCAGCGGTACGCCCAGGGCACGCTGCGCAGCAATCACGCCCAACAGGTTGGAGACGTTGAAGTCGCCGAGCATTCCCGTCTGCAATGAATGCTTCTCTGTACCTTCCACCACGTCCAGGCGCAGGCCGCCGTCGCCCCACGCCACGGCCTGCGCCTGCAGGCGCGCGTCCTGGCGCATGGAAACACTCCACACATCCAGCCCGCGCCCGGCCAGGGCACTGTGCAACTCGGCACCGTGCGGGTCGTCGATGTTTACCACCGCGGCCTGCAACCCAGGCCAATCGAACAGCGCCCTTTTGGCTTGCCAGTAGGCGTCCATGTCGGGGTGGTAGTCGAGGTGGTCCTGCGTGAAGTTGGTAAACACGGCCACGCGGATAGGCGTGCCAGCCAGGCGGTGTTCGGCCAGGCCGATGGACGAGGCCTCGATGGCGCAGGCGCGCACGCCCGCATCGACAAACTGGCGAAAGGCCTGCTGCAAGCGCACCGGGTCGGGCGTGGTCATCCCGGTGGATTCGAGATGCCCCGGCATTCCAATGCCCAAAGTACCCACCAGGGCGCATGGAGAAAGCGCATCGTGCTGCAACTTTGAGAGTGCATGGGCCAACCACCACGCGGTGCTGGTTTTGCCGTTGGTGCCGGTAACCGCCACCACAGCGAGTGCATCGCCCGGTGCGCCAAACCATTCGGCAGCGATCAGGCCGGTTGCCTGCTTGAGGCGGGGCAGCGCGGCAACAACCAGGCTGTCGAAGGCAAAGGCTTCCACGCCCTCGTGCTCGACCAGGCAGGCCGCTGCGCCGCGCACCAGGGCATCCTGTACATGCGAACGGCCATCGGTCGCCGCACCGGGCCAGGCGATGAAGCCATCACCGGGCATCACCTGGCGGCTGTCGGTCTGCAGCGTGCCCGTGACATGCGCACGCAGCCACTGCACGGCTTGCGAAGGGGTCTGGATCATCTGCATCACACCGACTCCTCCACCGTGTCGGCGACGATCTGCGGCTTGACGGCCATGTCCGGCTGCGCGCCCATCATGCGCAGCGTTTGCTGCACCACCTCGCTGAACACGGGTGCGGCCACGGCGCCGCCGTAGTACACGCCGTTGCTCGGCTCGTCGACCATCACGGCGACGATGATGCGCGGCTTGTCAATGGGCGCCATGCCGGTGAACCAGGCGCGGTACTTACCGCTGGAATAGCTCTTGCCCACCTGTTTGCGCGCCGTGCCCGACTTGCCGCCGACCGAGTAGCCCACTGTCTGGGCCTTCTGGCCCGTGCCGCCGGGGCCGGCGGCCATCTGCAGCATCTTGCGCACCTCGTCGGCAGTTTTGGGGGAGAACACCGGCACGCCGACCGCAGGCTCAGAGCTCTTGAGCATGGTGGCGGGAATGATCTGGCCGTTGTGCGCAAACACGGTGTACGAGCGCGCCATCTGGAACAGGCTGGCCGACAGGCCGTAGCCATAGGACATGGTGGCCTGCTCGATCGGGCGCCAGCTCTTGTAGGGGCGCAGCCGGCCACTGACCGCACCGGGAAAGCCCACATGGGGCTTCTGCCCGAATCCGGCGGCCGAGAAGGTCTCCCACATCTCGCGCGCCGGCATCTGCATGGCCAGTTTGGTGGTGCCCACGTTGCTCGACTTCTGAATCACGCCTTCGACCGTGAGCACGCCGTAGTTGTGCGTATCCGAGATCGTTGAGCCGGTGATGGTCAGGCGCCCAGGTGTGGTGTCCACCAGCGTGCCAGGCTTGACACGGCCGCTATCGAGCGCCAGCCCGATCGTGAAGGGCTTCATGGTCGAGCCAGGCTCGAAGGTATCGGTGATGGCGCGGTTGCGCAACTGCTCGCCCGTGAGGTTCTGCCGCTTGTCGGGCGAATAGCTGGGATAGTTGGCCAGCGCCAGCACTTCGCCCGTGACGGCGTCGAGCACCACCACGCTACCGGCCTTGGCCTTGTGTGCGATGACCTGGTCGCGCAGCTTCTGGTAGGCAAAAAACTGCACTTTGCTGTCGATGGACAGCTGCATGTCGCGCCCGTCCATCGGCGGCACTACCTCGCCCACCCCCTCGACCACCCGACCCATGCGGTCTTTGATGACGCGGCGCGACCCGGCACGCCCGGCCAGCAGATCGTTGAACGCCAGCTCCATGCCCTCCTGACCCTTGTCTTCCACATTGGTGAACCCCACCACATGGGCTGCGGACTCACCTTCAGGGTACTGGCGCTTGTATTCTTTGCGTTGGTAAATGCCGGGAATCGCCAGCGCAGCAATTTGCTGCCCTACATCCCAGTCCAGCTGGCGCCGAATCCAGACGAAAGTCTTGTCCTCGTCGGCCAGTTTGCGCTGCAGTTCGACCAGCGGCATACCCATCAGGCGCGCTAGCTCCTTGAGCTTGGCCCGCACTTCGGGCTTGTCTTGGTCCACATCCTCGGGGATGGCCCAGATGCTGGCTGCGGGCACGCTGGACGCCAGGATCAGGCCATTGCGATCGAGAATACGGCCCCGGTTGGCCGGTAACTCCAGGGTGCGCGCAAAGCGCACCTCGCCCTGGCGCTGAAAGAAGTCATTGCCCACCACCTGCACATAGGCGGCACGGGCACCCAGGCCGACAAAACCCAGCGCAATCATCGCCACGATGAATTTACTGCGCCATACCGGCGTCTTACTGGCCAGCAGGGGGCTGGAGGTGTAGAGCACACTGCGGCTCATGGACGCACCTTCGATGCGACCGCGCCAGGCAGCGGGTCCGGCACGTACTGGGTGATGGCTGGCGTGGCAGTGCGCATCTGCAGCTTGGCTCGCGCCAGGGTTTCCACGCGCAGTGGCGTGGCCTGGGCCCGCTTTTCCACCTCGAGTCGATGTTGCTCGGTTTCCAGGCGGCGCGCTTCGGCGACCGCACGGTCCAGCGCGGTGTAAAGCAGGCGCGACTCGTACTGCGTGTGCACCAGGTACAGGGCACTGCCCATGACCAAGGCAAAAAGCAGAAGATTCAGGCGTGCCATGGCTCAGACCTCGGTACGCTCAGCCACGCGCATGACCGCACTGCGCGCGCGCGGATTGGCCGCAACCTCCGCTGCGCCCGGTTTGATGCGATCGAGCGCCCTGAGCCGCATGGGCTGGGGCACGGCAAATGGAGCACGGCGGTCGAACACCTCTTTGGAATGCAAGGCGATGAACTGTTTGACGATGCGGTCTTCCAGCGAATGGAAGCTGATGACCACCAAGCGCCCGCCTGGCTGCAGCACCTGCAGGCTGGCTTCTAGCGCCTGTTGCAACTCTTCAAGTTCGGCGTTGATGAAAATCCGAAGAGCCTGAAATGTGCGCGTTGCAGGGTTCTGGCCCTGCTCGCGGGTTTTGACCGTGCCAGCCACGAGATCGGCCAGTTCTGCAGTGGTTGCGAGAGGCCCCCTTTCCTGCCGCCGAGCAACAATCGCCTTTGCAATGGGGCCAGCAAACCGTTCTTCACCATATTCACGTATCACCTCCGCAATCTGCCCTACTTCGGCGTCCGCCAACCACTCGGCCACGCTTTGACCGCGCGTGGTGTCCATGCGCATGTCCAGCGGACCGTCGAAACGAAAACTGAAACCCCGCTCCGGGGTGTCGATCTGCGGTGAACTCACGCCCAGATCCATAAGCACACCCGCGGCACTGGCGGGCGGTAAATCCGCCAGGTGGCGAAATCCCTCGTGCCGAATGGAAAAGCGCGCATCCGGGATGCGCGCTGCTTCTTGAATGGCTTCGGGGTCCTTGTCGAACGCCAGCAGACACCCCTGCGGCGAGAGCCGTGAGAGGATCCGCCGCGAATGCCCTCCCCTGCCAAAGGTGGCGTCGATCCAGGTACCGGCCGGTGCATCGCCTGCGCCGCCCAGCAATGCGTCGACCGCTTCTTCGAGCAGCACCGTGGTGTGTAAGGACTGGCCGGTCACCGTACGCCCTCAGAACGAAAAGTCACTGAAAACATCGGGCATCGCGTCCTGCATGGCCTTGGCTTCCTGGGCCTCGTAGGCGGCCTTGTCCCACAGCTCCAGGTGGTTGCCCATGCCCAGCAAAATGGCGTCCTTGGTGATGCCGGCGGCCTGGCGCAGCTCAGGAGAGACCAGCACCCGGCCCGTGGCATCCATGTCCACATCCATCGCATAGCCCATGAAGATGCGCTTCCAGCCTTGTGCCGACATGGGCAGCTGCGCAATGCGCTCGCGGAATTTTTCCCACTCGGGGCGCGGGAACACCATCAGGCAGCCGTGCGGGTGCCGGGTGATGGTGAGCATGCCGGAGGCGGTCGCGCTCAGGACGTCACGATGCCGGGTCGGCACAGAAAGCCGACCCTTCGCATCCAGACTGAGCGAAGAAGCCCCTTGAAACACGGTCCCAACCCCTTGCTGTTCGATAAACCCGGCACAAACCCCCAACGCGGAGGCGGACGGCACTTTTCACCACTAAATTGCACTTTTTTGCACTGTAGCAGGAAAAGCCTGTTCAACAAGGGGGCTTGCAACATCTTCTTGCAATGAAATCAAGGACTTAGGCGCGAGTCTGCAAGTCTGCGAACAGTAAAAACCGTTATGCAGAAAGCAGTTAGACACGCCAATGAAAGTAACACCTGAGGCAATTACCGATCTTGCCCGATCCAACGACCCAGGCCCGGGGCAACAAAATCCCGGGTCGTTTGCGTCAGAGGATGTAGCGCGACAGGTCTTCGTCCTGGCTCAGGGCCTGCAGCCGCGCATCGACATAGGCGGCGTCCACGGTGACCGTCTGGCCCGAGCGGTGTGCGGCGTCGAAGCTGACTTCGTCGAGCAGGCGCTCCATCACGGTGGACAAGCGCCGTGCACCAATGTTTTCGGTGCGCTCGTTCACCTCGAAGGCAATACTGGCCAGCCGCGTGATGCCTTCGGCCGTGAAGTCGAGCGTGACGCCCTCGGTGGCTAGCAAGGCTTTGTACTGCAGTACCAGCGAGGCGTCGGTCTGCATGAGAATGGCCTCGAAGTCCTGCACCGACAGGGAATCGAGCTCCACGCGGATCGGAAACCGCCCCTGGAGTTCGGGAATCAGGTCGCTGGGCTTGGACAGGTGGAATGCACCCGAGGCGATGAACAGAATGTGGTCCGTCTTGACCATGCCGTACTTGGTGGACACGGTAGTGCCTTCCACCAGGGGCAGCAGGTCGCGCTGGACACCCTGGCGGGAAACATCAGCGGAACTGGTCTCCTGGCGGGCAGTGACCTTGTCGATTTCGTCAATGAAGACCATGCCGTTCTGCTCGGCGCTGCGCACGGCGCGCAGCTTGATCTCTTCCTCATTGACCAATTTACCCGCCTCCTCTTCGATGAGCAGGCGGCGCGCCTCGGCAATCGTGAGCTTGCGTACCTGGCGCTTGCCCTGGCCCATCTGGCTGAAGACGCCGCGCAACTGCTCGGCCATCTCCTCCATGCCTGAGGGCCCCATGATTTCAAGCTGCGGCCGGGATTCGGCCAGGTCAATCTCGATGTCCTTGTCGTCGAGCTGCCCTTCGCGCAGTTTCTTGCGAAAAACCTGGCGCGCCGTGCTATCGGCGGGGGGCTCGCTGCCTGGGGTGCGCGCCGTGGGGACCAACACATCAAGAATGCGCTCTTCTGCTGCGTCCTCGGCACGTGTGCGCACCTGGCGCACCTGGACCTCGCGCTCTTGCTTGACGGCCACTTCCATCAGGTCACGGATGATGGCGTCCACATCCTTGCCCACGTAGCCCACCTCGGTGAATTTGGTGGCCTCGACCTTGATGAAGGGCGCATCGGCCAGGCGCGCCAGACGGCGGGCGATCTCGGTCTTGCCGACCCCCGTGGGACCGATCATGAGAATATTCTTGGGCGTGATCTCGTGGCGCAGGGGCTCCTGCACCTGTTGGCGGCGCCAGCGGTTGCGCAGTGCGATGGCCACCGCACGCTTGGCGGACGCCTGGCCCACGATGTGCCGGTCGAGTTCGGAGACGATTTCCTGGGGGGTCATGGAGGACATGGGCAATTCTTCAAGAGAAATAGCCTTCGAACGCTTATGTAGAAAGCGCCTGCAGCTATCAAAAATATATCAAAATACGCCGTTACAGCGTCTCGATGGTGTGGTGCATGTTGGTGTAGATGCACAACTCCCCCGCAATCCCCAGCGACTTGCGCACGATTTCCTCGGCCGACAGATCGGTGTTCTGCAGCAGCGCCTTGGCAGCCGAGTGCGCGTAAGCGCCGCCCGATCCAATCGCCACAATGCCCTGCTCGGGCTCCAGCACGTCGCCATTGCCGGTGATGATGAGCGACGCCTCCAGGTCGGCCACGGCCAGCATGGCTTCGAGGCGGCGCAGCACGCGGTCGGTGCGCCAGTCCTTGGTCAGCTCGATGGCAGCACGCACCAGATGGCCCTGGTGTTTGTCCAGCTTGGCCTCGAAGCGCTCGAACAGCGTGAATGCATCGGCCGTGGCGCCGGCAAAACCCGCGAGCACCTTGCCGTGGTGGAGTTTGCGCACCTTGCGCGCTGTGCCCTTGACGACGATGTTGCCCAGGGTAACCTGGCCATCGCCGCCAATGGCAACCTGCACGCCGTCGGGTGTCTGGCGGCGCACGCTGATGATGGTGGTGCCGTGAAACACCGGGGAGGAGCTGGATGAAGTCATAGCGCCAGCAGGTGCGGGCGATGGGAACAATTACAAGCCCCCACAGCCCGCCATCGTCCACGCCTTCAATCCTTGCGAGGAACGACCCAGGCGTGCTCGCTGACGCCCACCACGTTGAAGAACACAGCCACCAAACGGTGCAGGTTGATGAACTGCACCACCCGCCCCTGGCCCTGCTGCTGCGCAGCCCAGTTGAGCACCGAGCCAGCCGCCGAAAAATCGATGCGGATCAGGCGGTCGCAGGGAATAAAAATGGGCTCTCCTGCGGGCACCAGTTCCTCCAGCCCCTCCAGCAAAGGACCTGCATCGCCTTCGATATGGCCCGACAAACCCGCCAGCGGCGGCCGCGAGTCGCCAAATCCGGTCAGAGGCGCAGGCGTGGTGGAGTCCTTCCAGTGGGGCCGCGCAACCAGTCCCTGCACAGGAGCCGGCGGGGGCGCAGGTTCGGCGTTCAGCGCAGCATCGCCGTAACCACAGCGCGGCGGCACCCAGGAAGGGGGGGAGACTTCATAGGTCACGCAGTAGTCGAGCGCCACCATCTCAAACTCATCGGGCCGCCCCATAAAGCGCAGCGCCTCCATGCGCAGGCGCCACCATTCGGGATTGGTGTTGCGGTCACCCGACTGGGTATTCGCTTCCATCAGTGCCTGCAGCACATCAGCGCCCACAAAAACGATTTGTGCATCCTGCCCCGCCCAGCGGGCGAACTCGTTGGCCAATGCCGTCAAGGCGGCATCGTCGATGCTGGTGATGCGCGACCAGGTCAGTGTCCAGGGCGAAGCCGCCCGAGCGAGCGAAGCCTGCAGCGCGGCGACCGATTGGAGCGTGAGCGCCGGTGGAGCGTTCCAGTGGAAGTCACGGCGTGCGGGCGCGGGCGTGTCCTGCACCACGGTTTCCAGGCCGAGCTGCTCAGGCATGGAGAACCACAGGGGAGCAGAGCGCGAAAAACGGGCGGCAAAATCAATCGCCAGGGTATCAAAGCGCTCCTGCTGACCAGTGGCGCGGTACAGGTCGAACAGCGTCATCCAGATCTCAAACTGATGCTCTGCAGCGTCCTGCGCGTGCCGTTCCAGCACTTCGAGCAGGCCTGCCTCTGCGCCGGCATGGTCGCCATTGGCAAAACGGATGGCTGCTTCTTCCAGGTCGGGTTCGTGCACGAATTCCTCCATTTCGGGTGCCGATGCGGACACGGGCGCGGCGGGTGGGCCGGGCGGGCGGGCGGGCGGCGGGCTGGGGGCTCCGGTCAACACCTGCGAGGAGACATTGCCAAACCCCGCGATGGTCATACTGTCGTTGGCAAACAGCGGCTCTGCACCGGCCTGGGGCGCCAGAGCCGCTGGCAGAGACAAGGGAGCTGTGGGTGCAAAAGCCTGGGCCGCCTGCTGCGCACTGCCTGCATCCTGCGCAGGAGGCGTAGAGGTATCGCCATTCTGCTTGCTTTTCCACCACTGCATCGACATCTGCGCTTCGATTTCGTCGATCTTCTTGATCGTCACCGCGCGTTCGCCAGGTGAAGTGAGGCTGCTCTGGAAAAATGAAGGACGGGCGGCAGGGTCTTCGACCCGCTGGCCCGTCAGGGTGTCGCGTTGGCGCAGCTTGCGCAGCTGATCGAACTCCCGGCGGCGCACGAAGTCGTTGCGACGCTTGCGCTCGATCATCTCCTTGAGCATCTGCTTGCTGTACTGGCTCTCCTTGTCTTCCTGGATAGAGTCCAGATCCGTCCAGCTGACGGTCGGGTTGCGCACAAACCGCACCACCTTGGACAGGAGGCCGCCGCCGGAGGGGGTGTCTTCCTTGCTCATGGTGGGGGTCTGGTTCTCAATGGCGCACGGTTTTCTCGCGCAAGCTCAATCGCCAAACATCTTCTGTTTGAGCTCGCGGCGCTGCTGCGCTTCGAGCGACAAGGTGGCCGTGGGTCGCGCCAGAAGGCGGCCCACGCCAATGGGCTCACCCGTCTCGTCGCAGTAACCGTAGTCACCGGCGTCGATACGGCCAATCGACTGCTCGATCTTCTTGAGCAGCTTGCGCTCACGGTCGCGTGTGCGCAATTCCAGCGCGTGCTCCTCTTCGATGGTGGCGCGGTCGGCCGGGTCGGGCACGACCACGGTGTCCTCGCGCAGGTGCTCGGTGGTCTCTCCGGCGTTGGCGTGTATGTCTTGCTTGAGCAGCACCAGCTTATGGCGGAAAAACGCCATCTGCTTGTCGTTCATGTACTCGTCGTCGGGCATGGCCAACACTTCCGCGTCGGTCAGTTCCTCAACAGACTTGGTTTTCCAGTTGTTCGCCAGCTTGACATCCTTCTTGATGGAGGCCAGAGACG
>JAANMW010001566.1_pt1 | contig 23460 bp, 17 predicted proteins | sample 7279671 | NCBI WGS metagenome assembly JAANMW01 (sample SAMN14094541, study PRJNA606508) | bioreactor metagenome | isolation source: A lab-scale SPAN reactor treating ammonium-rich wastewater day 247 | place: Ireland: Galway | collected 2017-09-19 | reverse complement strand
CCCCAGACGCCTTGGACGGTCGAGGACGCGATCCGTCTCTACGGCATCCGGGACTGGAGCAGCGGCTACTTCACGATCAACGAACGCGGACACCTCGCCGTGCTGCCGGACCGCAACCCGGCGCGACAGATCGACCTTTACGAGGTGCTGGAAGGGCTGCGCGAGCGGGAGATCGGCACGCCGGTCATCATCCGCTGCGGCGACCTGCTTCGGCACCGCCTCCGCGAGATCCGCGAGGCCTTCGACGCGGCGATCCGCGACCACGGCTACCAAGGCACGTACTCGTGCGTCTATCCGATCAAGGTGAACCAGCAGCGGCCGCTCTGCGAGGAAGTCCGCGATGCCGCCGCCTCGCTCGGCTTCGGGTTCGAGGCGGGCAGCAAGCCCGAACTCCTGGCCGTGCTCGGCCTGACCGAGAACCGGCCGGAGATGCCTGTCGTCTGCAACGGGTTCAAGGACTCGGAGTTCATCGAGACCGTCATCCTCGCGACCAAGCTCGGGCGGCACGTCATCCCGGTCGTCGAGCGGTTCAGCGACCTCGAACTGATCGTGAAGCACGCGGAACGCTACAAGGTCCGCCCGCGGATCGGCGTGCGGGTCAAACCCTCGGCCAAGGGCGTCGGGCGGTGGGAGTCGTCGGCGGGGATGCGCTCGAAGTTCGGGCTGACGGTGACCGAGTTGCTCGACGCGCTTGCGTTCCTCGAGCGGCACGGGATGGCGGACTGCCTGAACATGCTGCACTTCCACATCGGAAGCCAGGTGGGGGACATTCGCTCCATCAAGGCCGCCGTCAACGAACTGGCGCACATCTACTGCGAACTCAAGGAACTCGGCGCGGGGCTGGACACGATCGACGTCGGCGGCGGCATGGGCATCGACTACGACGGGTCGCAGTCCGCGAGCCATTCGAGCGTGAACTACACCGTGGCGGAGTACGCGGCCGACATCGTCTACCGCGTCAAGAGCGCGTGCGACGCGGCGGACGTCCCGCACCCGCGCATCCTGTCCGAGTCGGGCCGGGCGATGGTGGCCCACTCGTCGATCCTTCTGGTGGACGTGCTCGGGAGCAGCCAGTTCCCCGTGGACGCGGACGTGGGTGAGATCAAGCGGCTCATGGAGGAAGAGGACGAGCGCCCGCAGCCCGTGCTGGAACTGATCGACGCGCACGAGGCCCTCGGGCTGCCGCGCGTGAACCTCGTCGAGGTCTACCACGACGCGGTGCAGGCGGTGGACGAGGCGATGAGCCTCTTCAACCTCGGGTACATGAGCCTGCCGATGCGCTCGGCCACGGAGCGGCTCTTCTGGGCGATCGGCCGCAAGGCGCTGGCGCTCGCGTCGCGCAAGGGTGAGCTGCCGGACGAGTTGAGCGACCTGCCGCGCGTGCTGAGCGACATCTACTACGTGAACCTGTCCATCTTCCAGAGCCTGCCGGACCACTGGGCCATCGACCAGCTGTTCCCGATCTGCCCGATCCATCGGCTGGACGAGGAGCCGACACGCCGCGGCGTGCTGGCGGACATCACGTGCGACTCGGACGGGCAGGTGGATCGGTTCATCGACAAGCGCGAGATCTCCAAGCCCACGCTGGAACTGCACGACCTGCGCCCCGGCGAGCCGTACTATCTGGGCATGTTCCTGCTCGGGGCGTACCAGGAGGTGCTGGGCGACCTGCACAATCTCTACGGCGACACGCACGTGGTGCACGTGTCGTTCGACGACTCGCCGGGTGTCGGCGACTGGAACATCGACGAGATCATCGAGGGCGACACGGTCAAGGAAGTGCTGGCCTACGTGCAGTACGACTCGGAGGACCTCGTGCGCGCGATGCGCCGCGACGTGGAGCGGGCCGTGAAGGCCGGGAAACTGAGCGTCGCCGAGGGCCAGAGCCTGCTGAAGTTCTACGACGTGGGGATGGAGGGGTACACCTACCTCGAGTGATCCACGTCGTCGATCGCGAGCCACAGCGGGTCTACCTGTGACGTCGCATCGGTCTCCTTGCCGGCATTCGGCTCTGTTCCGCGTCCGTCTCTCGGGGGTGACTCGCACACTGGCCCGCGAGCGTGAAGCTGCGGCTGGGTTCCGTCAACTCGAAGGCCTTGTCGAGACGTTGCTGTGGTGCCATTCGGCGGAGGATGTCGAAGTACCGTTCCTCGTTCGGCCGGGGCTTCGGGTCCACGGCGTCAGTCTCCTCCACGGCGGCGCGGTCCCTATAGTTGGCACTCGTCGCCGCCCCGCCACCCCCGGGGCCGCACGCACGCGACGCCGCCAGGGGGGCCGGGCGGACGCACGCACCCGTGCCGCGGCCACGCCGCACGCACGAGAGGGGAGTCCCATGATCGCCAAGACCTGGACCAAGGCCGACCTGCTCTCCCGACCCGTCGAGCACGTGGACGTCACCGCGTTCGACGCCCGGCCCGTGATCGACGCCTACCGCTCGATGGCGTTCTCCGCGCGCACGCTCGCGCAGGCCGCCGACGTCTACGACCGCATGCTGGCGGACACGGGCTGTGCCGTCATCCTCACCTTGGCCGGATCGCTCGTCTCGGCCGGGCTGAAGAAGGCGATCATCACGCTCGTCCGGCACAACATGGTGGACGCGATCGTCTCCACCGGGGCGAACGTCGTCGATCAGGACTTCTTCGAGGGCCTCGGCTGCCGGCACTACATTGCGCCCGGCTCGCCCGAGGCCCCGCCGGTGGACGACCGCACGCTCCGCGACCTGATGATCGACCGCATCTACGACACCTACATCGACGAGGACGAACTCCGTGCCTGCGACGACGCGACGCGGCGCATCTTCGACTCGCTCGAGCCGGGGGCGTACTCCAGCCGAGAACTGGTCGACGCGATGGGGGCGTACCTCGCCCGGCATCACCGCGACAATGAGTCGTTCGTGCTCGAGTGCCACCGCAAGCGCGTGCCGGTCTTCTGCCCGGCTTTCAGCGACTGCTCTGCCGGGTTCGGCATCGTCCTGCACCAGACCGAGCGCGCCGCGGCGGGCCGCCCGATGGTCACGTTCGACTCGGGCCGCGACTTCCGCGAACTCACGGACATCAAGCTGGCCGCGGGCGACACCGGGCTGCTCATGCTCGGCGGCGGCGTGCCCAAAAACTTCGCGCAGGACATCGTCGTCGCCGCGGAGCTGCTCGACGAGGCCCGGGGCGGCTCGGCCCGCGGCGGCATCGCCATGCACAAGTACGCCGTGCAGCTCACCGTCGCCGACTCCCGCGACGGCGCGCTCTCCGGCTCCACGCTCCGCGAGGCCTGCTCGTGGGGCAAGGTGGACGTCGTCCACGAGCAGATGGTCTACGGCGAAATCTCCTCGCTCTTCCCGCTCCTCGCCAGCGACGCCTTCCACCGCGGCTCGTGGAAGAAGCGCACCGCCCGAAAGTTCGCCGACATGTTCGCGGGCGTTCAGTCCGCTCGCTGACCGTCTCCGTTGTGCGCGTCGGTTTCGGTCTCCGCGCGTTCGCCGCGGGCATCCGCACCGATGATCTCGTAGCAGGTGGCGAGCAGACCGACCATGGGGAAGCGGCTCTCGCGGAAGGGGCTGGCGCCGAGGCGGCGCAGCAGCGGATGGCTCACGGCGGGAGGCTCGAGGGCGAACTCGAGCTCGTCCACGCCCGCGCCGGCCTCCCAGAAGCGGTCGATGCAGGCGTCCAACGGGCCGCCCTGGGCCTCGGCCGAGCCGGGGACGTGGGCGGCGTAGGCCGGCATCGGCGCTCCCCCCCCCTCGGTGGTCTGCCTGCGCTGGCGGACGCGCTCCATGACTTCGTCCGCGGGAAGCCCGCGCAGCGTGAAGGCGAGCGTCGGCTCGCGTTCGAGGCGGTCGGCGAGGAGATATACGAGGCAGCAGGCGTGCTTGCACCAGCGCCCGCCGCCGCAGGTGCAGTCCGTGCGCACGTCATCGGGGCCGGCGGGTTCGAGAGGCGCGCCCACGCCGCGGAGCGTCGCGCCGACGCTCTCGGGCAGTTCGCCGGCGAGGAGCTTGGCGGAGAACATCGCCTGCTCCGCGAGCGCAGCCACGATCGCCTCCCAGCGCTCGACGGTGAATCGTTCGAGGGCGACGGTGGTCGAGTACGCCGACTCGGATCGACCCTGCACCAGCCCGCGCACCGCCCCTCCCTCGACGTCGATCTTCCGTGTCTGGCCCCGCTTGGCGTAGTCCAGCCCCTCGGCCAGCGCGTCCTCGCCCGCCGCCGCCTGCATGAGCGCGATCCAAGACCGCCCGAGCCAGCCGCCGGGGTTGGCCGGGTCGCGGAAGACGGGGCGCACACCGCCGCGCACCCTTCTCGGATGCACCGAGGGCACGCTCGCCCGCGGCCTGCCGCCCCGATGGAAGTTCGACACGGTCAACTCCTCTCGCCTTCTGCGGCATTCTCCATGTCCACTGTCAACGGTCCACTGTCCATTATCTTGTCCTGCTTCATTCGTCCACTCCCACGGCCTCGTCGCGCAGCGTGAGAATGCCGCGCAGGTCGTCCGTCGAAAGCTCGGTGAGCCAGCGTTCGCCCGAGCCGACGATGCGCTCCGCGAGCTCGGTCTTGGCCTCGATCATCTCGTCGATGCGCTCTTCGAGCGTGCCGCGCACGACGAACTTGTGGACCTGCACGGTGCGGGTCTGGCCGATCCGGAAGGCGCGGTCGGTGGCCTGCTGCTCGACGGCCGGGTTCCACCAGCGGTCGAAGTGGAAGACGTGGGTGGCGGCGGTCAGGTTGAGGCCGACGCCCCCGGCCTTGAGGCTGAGGATCATGATCGGGTGCCGCCCGCCCGGCTCGTGGAACTGCTCGATCATCGCCTCGCGCTGCTTCTGCGTGGTCCCCCCGTGCAGGAAGAGAACGTCGCGGTCGAGCTCGTGCCGGAGCATGAGCGCGAGCAGGTGCCCCATCTGGCGGAACTGCGTGAAGACGAGCGACCGGTCGCCGGCGGCAAGCGTCTCGTCGAGCATTTCGAGCAGGCGCACGCACTTGCCCGAGCGCGACGGGTCGGGCGGCGCGGCCCCCGCGAAGTCGTGGTCCTTGAGGGCCTGCGCGGGGTGGTTGCAGATCTGCTTGAGCTTGACGAGCGCGGCGAGCACGAGGCCGCGGCGGTGGATGCCCTCGGCACGCTCGACCTCGCCCATCATGCGCGCGACGCACTCGCGGTACATCTCGGCCTGCTCGCGGGTGAGGTGGCTGAACTCGCGGCTTTCGAGCTTGTCGGGCAGGTCGGCGATGATCGAGGGATCGGTCTTCAGCCGGCGAAGAACAAACGGACGGATCAGCGAGCGGAGCTTCTCGCCGCGGGCGTGGTCGTGGTATCGCTCGATGGGGACGCCGAACTGCCGGCGGAACGAGGATGCGCCGCCGAGGTAGCCGGGGTTGAGGAAGTCCATGATCGACCACAGTTCGCTGAGCCGGTTCTCGACCGGCGTGCCGGTGAGGGCGGCCCGTCGCGGCGACTCGAAGGCCCGCACGGCCTGCGCCTGCTTGGACTGCGGGTTCTTCACGTACTGCGCCTCGTCCAGCACGACGCGGCGCCACCCGATGCACTCGAGTTGCTCGCGGTCGCGGTGCGCGAGCGCGTACGTCGTCACCACGACGTCGCTCGCAAGGGCCTTCTCGTGCAGGGCCGCGCCGGTCAGGCGGTCGAGGCCGTGGTGCAGCAGCACGCGCAGCGAGGGGCAGAACCGGCGTGCCTCGCGGACCCAGTTGCCGACGACGGACATGGGAACCACGAGCAGCGTCGGTCCGATCGGCTCGGCCGCTTCTGGCGACGCGGGCGTCTCGGCGGCCTCTCCCCCTTCTTCCTTCGGCCTGCTCACTTCCCTCTCGTGCGCCAGCAGCGCGAGCAACTGGATGGTCTTGCCCAGGCCCATGTCGTCGGCGAGGCAGATGCCGAACCCGTGCGACTCCATGAACGAGAGCCATGCCAGGCCGCGCTGCTGGTAGGGGCGCAGCACGCCGTGGAAAGTTTCCGGCGTTGTGAGGGTCGGCAGCGTGCGCCGCTCACTCTCGCCGCCGAGGAGCGCGCCGAGCCAGCCCTCGGCTTCCAGCCCGACGATGTTCAGCCCCGTGCGGCGCGTGTCCGAGGCGTAGGCGAGGCGGAGGGCATCGCCGAGCGACGTTTCGCCGCCGGGATTCTCGCGGATGAAACGGATGGCGGCCTCGACGTCCTCCGGGCGAACCTCGACCCAGCGGCCGCCGACGCGCAGCAGCGGGGACCGCTCGCGAGCCAGGCGTTCGAACTCGTGCAGCGAGAGCGTGCGGTCGCCGACGGAGATCTCCCACTCGTAGTGCACGAGCGCGCCCAGCCCGAGCGCGGCCGGACCCGCCGGAGAGGGCGATGCCCGGTCACCGTTGCGCGGCTGGCCGCCGGTGAGGCGCATCCGCGCACCCAGGCGCATCGCAGGGGACTCCCACCAGTCCGGGGCGACGACGCCGAAGCCCTGTTCACGGAGGATCGGCGCGACCTCGCGCAGGAACTGGTACGCCTGCGAGGTCGTGAGGCGCAGTTCAAATGGTTCACTGTCCTCAAGGGCGCGTTCGATGGGGCGGTAGAGCCGCGAGGCCCGCCCGAGTTCGCCCAGCAGCAGCTCGCGCACACCGTCCACGCGTCGGCCTTCCACCGTGACCGACTCGGTGGGCAGCAGCCAGACGTCCTCCGCCTCGATCGAGATGCGCTCGTCCTCGGCCGATCGGAGCGCGAAGCCCAGCCTCCACTCGACGCTCTCCGGCGGGGCGCGCATGTCGTCGAGGAGTGAGCTCTCCATCGGTTCTTCGAGGCGCAGGCAGAGCCGCCACTCGCCGACCGTGCCGCGCTCGTCGAGAGCGCCGACCCACGTCCGCACGCGGCGCACGACCTCCGCCCGAACCGTGACGGCGACCGCGACGGCGGATGACTCTCCGAGCAGGCCGTCGAGCCAGGCGGCCTGAGGGTCGCCGCGGTCGGTCCCGTCGAGCGTCTCGGCCATGGATTCGCGCACCAGGGTCCGCCGACAGGCCGCGTCGGTCAGCGAACCGAGCAGGGCCTCGAGCACGCCCCACGCGCCCAGCTGCTGCTCCGCCTCGGCGCACCGTGCCGCGGGCGGCATGGCGCGGGCGAGCGCAACAGCACGCGACGACGCCTGCTCGTCAGCCAGCCAGGGCGACCATGACGCCCGCAACGCGCCGTTCGAGTCCTGGAGCAACATCGGGACGAAACGCTCCTGGGCGCGCAAGTGGCGCGCAAAGCGAACCGTCGCCGCGAACCACTCGACCGATTCGCCGGGGACCAGCCCCTCCCCCGCCTCGCGCGCGGCAAGCCGTTCCAGCACGTCCTCGACACGATCGGCTGGCAGGCGCAGTGCGGCCACTTCGAACGCCCGCAACCCGAAGCCCGATTCCTCGCTCTCATGCCCGACCGCGTGCGCCAGGCGCGGGCTGGGTTCGGGCATGCTGTCGAGGGAGGGCAGCAGGACCCGCAGCGGCTCGGGCGACGCGGCGGGGAGCAGGCGGGCGAGTTCATCGGCAGCAGCAGCGAACGGATGGGCCGAGTCCGATGCCGCGGCTCTGAGCGGCCACAGCCGGGCCGACTCCGCCCACAGCCGAACCGAACCACCCGCCCACACTCCATGAACGATCAACATTGGCGCGGCTTACGACTCGGAATGCAGGGTGGCACGATTGACTCGGGACTCTTCCGAATGAGGGCGCAGGGACTCGAACCCTGGACCCGCGGATTAAAAGTCCGCTGCTCTACCAACTGAGCTACGCCCTCGGGGGCCGTCAGCGGGGTTCGCCCGCGCAGCCAAGCCGGAATCCTAGACCCCGACCGCCTCCGCGACCAACCCGGCGTTCCGTCGGCTCGCCCCGCGGTTGGCTTCGACGCAGGCGAGGGCGCGGCGGCCCAGTTCGGCCCGACGCTCCGCGTCGTTGAGAAGGGCGGCCAGGTCCGCGCTGACCCGGGCGCGGTCGGTGCGCACAATGGCCCCGGCATGGTCGAGCGTCTCGACCACGGAGCGGAAGTCGTCCACGCGCTGGCCGATCAGCACGGGCTTGCCGAGCGCGGCCGGTTCGAGCGGGTCCGAGCCGTACAGGTCGAAGAACGAGCGACCGACGACGACGAGGTCGGCCAGCGCGTAGGCCGAGCGGAGTTCGCCGATGGTGTCGAGGAGATACCAGCGCGGGGGCGTCTCCGTGCGCGCGCCGGGCTGCGAACGGCGCACGCATCCCGGCAGCGCGGCCGCGGCCTCGTCGAAGCGTTCCGGCTTGCGCGGCGCGCACAGGAGTTGGACGTGTTCCCCGTGGAACGCTCGCTCGCACGCCGAGCGGAGCAGGGCTTCCTCCCCGGGTCCGGTGCTGCCCGCGACGATGAGCGGGCGAGCGCGGTCGATGCCCAGCTCGCGCGCGAGGGCGCCCGCTCCTTCCGGCTCGCCGACGCGGGCCGAGTCGAACTTCATCGAGCCGGTGACGTGCACGCGCTCCGGTGGCGTGCCCATCGCGCAGAAACGCTCCGCGTAGGTCTCGTCCTGCACACACGCGAAAGCGAGCGCGCGGAAACTCGCGCCGATGAACGGTCGGATGCGCCGGTAGCCCCGGAACGAGCGGTCGCTCAGCCGCCCGTTCACGACGCCGATGGGGATGCCGCGCCCGACGCACTCGCGCACGAAGTTCGGCCAGAGTTCCAGCTCGACGAGAGCGACAGCGTCCGGCCGCACCGCGTCGAGAAAGCGGCGCACCGCGCCGGAGGCGTCCAGCGGGTATCGCACCACGAGGTGCCGCCCGCCGAAGAGTTCGCGGGCGCGGGCGATGCCCGTGTCGGTCGAGGCCGACACCACGACTTCCGCCCGCTCGGCCACCAGCGGCACGAACTCGCGCACGGCGTTCACCTCGCCGACCGAGACGGCGTGCACGAGCACGCGCGGGCGCGAGGCGCCGGACCGGGGGAGGGGGAGGTCAAGGGCGAAGCGCTCACGCCAGCCGCCCCTGGTCTTGCGTGTCCACCACGGGACGGTCGCGCCGGCGACGACGAGATAGGCGAGGTCGAGGGCGTTCAGCGGCGGCCTCCGCTCGGGCGACGGGTGAATGGGCGGGCCGGGACTCGAACCCGGGACCCTTCGCGTGTAAGGCGAATGCTCTGGCCAACTGAGCTACCCGCCCGGGCGGGGAAGGGTAGCGCGGCAGAGGATGTGCCCTCTCAGCAGCCCTCGTTGTAGGCGTTGAGATACGCCAGCAGGTCGGCAGTATTCACGATGCCGTCGCCGTTGAAGTCGGCGTCCGGGTGCCCGTCGGACCACTGGTTGAGGAAGGCGATGAAGTCGAGCGTGTTCACATCGCCGTCGAGGTTCCAGTCCGACGGGCAGCGGACGGTGACGGTGATCGTGCCCCAGCCTCGCGTGCCGGGGTCGCGCGTCCAGCGTGAGGTGAGCAGGACTTCGGCGCTCTGGCCTGCAACGTCGGCCGAGGGCGAGAATACGGCGTGAACCTGCTCGCTCTGGGCCGGCGCGAGTTCAGCCGTCTGCACCGGGTCGGCGGCAGCGGGCCACGGGGAGTCGTCAACACCGGGCAGGAGCGAGGCCGGGAGATGCCCCGAGTTCGTCACCGTGAATGGGACGGGTGTGTCCGTCCCGGCGCGAATGAACACCTCCGGCGCGCCCGGCGCGACGGTGATGCCGCTCTCGTGCGCGAGCGAGACGCGAGGATCCGTGCCCGCGTCCGGTCCCCAGACGGCCTTCCACCGCGACTGATCCGACCTGAGGTTGAGGTCGAAGAACTCGACCAGCAAACGACGCGTGAGCTCGAGCTGCTGGGCGCGCGGGAGTGAGCCGCTGTCGCAGAAGATCACAGAAAAGTCCATGAAGCCGCAGTGCGAGCCGCCGAGAATCATCGGCAGTTGCCTGGGCGCATTGCCCGCGTTGTACATCGGAATCTGGTGCTGAGAGGGGGGGGTGATGGCGTCCTGGGAGCCCGAGATGAGCGAGACGGGGATGGTGAGATCGCCCATCCGGGCGATCGCGCTGGGGGAGGTCTCGGCGGCCGCGAGCGGCGCCAGCGCCCGCACACGCGCATCGCGGGCCGCGGCGAGGATGCTCGCGCCGCCGCCCATCGAGTGACCCGACAGCCCGTATCCGGCCTCCGTGTCCAGCGTGCCGTGGTAGGGCGAGTTCTGATCGCCGCTCGCGCCCTCGAGCCAGGTGAGGCAGTACAGCAGGTCGTCGGCGTACTTCGAGTGATTCGGCGAGAAACCCGTGTACGACTCGGTGGCGATCGCAAAGTAACCGTGCGTGGCGAGGTGCCGAAGCGTCGAGTCGTACATCGTCGGCTGCTGGAGGAATCCATGTCCGAACGAGACGGCCTGGTACGGAGCGCCGGAAGGATCGAACGGTGTGTTGTTGCCGGCCGCGGTCGACGGGTAGTAGAGCAACGCCGTGAAGGTCGTGGCGTCCGGGCGCGTGACGGTCACGCGCGTGCGGCCGGCGGGGAACGGGCCGGGCGCACCCGCATCGTCCGAGGCGGGGCAGGGTTCCGCTCCCGTGACCAGTGTGAGCACGACGAAGCCGAGGATCGTTGCACGCATGATGAATCTCTCCGATACGAAAGGCTGAACAGTGTGCCAGGAGATTGTCGCACACGGAGGGGTACTGTTCCAGCGCGGAATGCGGGATTCGCGCGAGACACATGCCGTGCGACGAATCGTGCGAAACGGGCAGAACGGATGAAGTCGTCCGTGCACACCGGCGCTTCATAGACTGCCGATGCAGCATTTCGCACGCCATGCGTGGCATCGGGAGGGCTGCCGCAGGGAAGAACGGGCCATGAACACGCGCGCAAAGCACGTCGAATCCGTCCTCCCCACCCCGCCCATGCACTGGGTCGGCGATGGGTTCCCGGTCAGTTCCGTCATCTCGCCGCACGCCGTCGGCTCGCGGCTCAGCCCGTTCGTTCTCATGGACTACGCACCGCCCGTGCGCTTCGAGCCTTCCGACCGGCCGCGCGGCGTGGACACGCACCCCCACCGCGGCTTCGAGACTGTCACCGTCGTCTTCCAGGGCGAACTCGAACACCGTGACTCGGCCGGCAACAGCGGGCGCATCGGCCCCGGCGACGTCCAGTGGATGACGGCCGGCGCGGGCGTGCTGCACGAGGAGAAGCACTCGCGCGAGTTCACCCACCGCGGCGGCGCGTTTGAGGTCGTCCAACTCTGGGTGAACCTGCCCGCGAAACACAAGATGACCCCGCCGCGATACCAGGAACTGCCGGCGAGCGCAATCCCGAGCGTGCAACTGCCCGGCGACGCAGGCACGGCTCGCGTCATCGCCGGCGACTTCGCCGGCGTGCGCGGCCCGGCGGCGACGGTGACGCCCGTCGTCCTCTGGGACGTGCGATTGCGCGCCGGCGCGCGCGCGGAGTTGCCCATCCCCGAAGGCCACAACGCGGCCTTCTTCGTGCGGAGCGGATCGGTGGGCGTTGCGGGCGAGCGCGATGTGTCGGCGGGCGAACTCGCCCTGCTCTCACGGGCTGGCGCCGGCGCGGCAGTCGAATCGGCCGACGGCGCAGACCTGCTCGTCCTCGCCGGCGAGCCGATCGACGAGCCGGTCGTCGCCTACGGCCCGTTCGTGATGAACACGGCCGAAGAAATCCAGCAGGCCGTCGCCGACGTGCGGGCGGGAAGGTTCGGAAGGCTGTGAAGAAAGGACGCGCCCGGTCACCGCCGCCGGGCGCGCCGATCTCAGGGGGCGGCAGGGTTGATCGCAAAGGAGTCGCCATGTCATACAAGTACCGCCGTCTCGACAAGAACGATGCCACCGTCCTTCTCGTGGACCATCAGTCCGGGCTGTGCAACATCGTGCACGACTGGTCCACGGACGAGTTCCGCAACAACGTGCTCGCGTTGGGTGCGTGCGCGAAGTATTTTCGCCTGCCGACCGTTCTGACGACCAGTTTCGAGGACGGTCCCAACGGGCCGCTCATGCCCGAACTCAAGGAGATGTTCCCGGATGCCCCGTACATTGCGCGCCCGGGCAACATCAACGCATGGGACAACGAGGACTTCGTGCGCGCCGTGCGCGCGACAGGGAAGAAGCAGCTGGTCATCGCGGGCGTGGTGACCGAGGTGTGTGTCGCGTTCCCAGCGCTCTCGGCGGCGGAAGAGGGGTTTGAGGTCTTCGTGGTGGCGGATGCCTCCGGCACGTTCAACGAGGTGACGCGACACGCCGCGTGGATGCGCATGCAGGCTGCGGGAGTGCAGATGATGACCTGGTTCGGAGTGGCGTGCGAGTTGCACCGCGACTGGCGCAACGACGTCGAGGGACTCGCCCGCCTCTTCTCGAACCACCTGCCTGCGTACCGGAATTTGATCACCAGCCATAGCGGACGCCCGTAGGCAGGGCACGGCTACCCGCCCTGTTCGGCGTTGGCTGTGTAGGCTTTGGCATGGCCAGGACGTGCCGCGTCGGCGGCGTGGAGATCGGGGCTGGGCGGCGGCTCGCGGTGATCGCGGGGCCGTGCGTGCTTGAGTCGTTCGAGTTGGGGCTGCGCGTGGGGGAGACGGTGCGCGAGGCTTGCGAGGGCCTCGGCCTCGGGTACGTTTTCAAGGCGTCGTTCGATAAGGCGAACCGTTCGAGCGTGTCGTCCGCGCGCGGGCCGGGGTTGCAGGCCGGGCTGGAGGCGCTGACACGGCTGCGCGATCGGCTCGGCGTGCCGGTGACAACGGACGTGCACCTGCCCGAGCAGGCCGAGCCCGCGGCGCAGGCGGTTGACCTGCTGCAGGTGCCGGCGTTCCTGTGCCGGCAGAGCGACCTGCTCGCGGCCGTGGGCGAGTCCGCGGCCCGGCACGGGCGGGGCGTGAACGTGAAGAAGGGGCAGTTCCTCTCGCCGGCCGAGATGCTCGGGCCGGTGCGGAAACTCGCGGCGGCGGGGTGCGCGAACGTGATGCTCACCGAGCGGGGCACGTTCTTCGGCTACCACCGGCTGGTGAACGACTTCATCGGCGTGGGCGACCTGATGGAACTGCCCGCGGAGGGGGGGGCACCGCCGGTGTGCTTCGACGTGACGCACTCGACGCAGTTGCCCGGCGCGGGCGAGCAGACGGGCGGCAGGCCCGAGCGGGCGCCGCTGCTGGCGCGGGCGGCCGCGGCGGCGGGGGTTCATGCGTTGTTCGTCGAGTGCCACCCGGAGCCGGCGAAGGGAGCGAGCGATTCGGCGACGATGCTCGCGCTGGAGCGGGTGCCGGAACTCTTGCGCGCGGTGGCACGGGTGCGCGAGGCGGTCGAGGGGGGGGCGGTGGCGCGCTGAGGGAGAACCGCTCCCTGACGGTCGCGGCTCGTTGAGGAGCGCTGACGCTTTTCGTCGGCTCGCTCGCTGGTGCCGGGTCAGTTGTTGGACGGCGCCCTGGGGAGCCAGACGGGTCGGGGTGCACCCGGGTCGGAAGGATCCACGTGGACGCGGCGGCCCTGGAAGACGACCGTGCCGTGGGCAACGGAGAAAAGCGTATCGTCGGTACCGCGGCGGACGTTGAATCCGGGCTGGAACTTCGTGCCGCGCTGGCGGATGATGACCGAGCCGGGCTTGGCGGTTTCACCGCCGTAGAGCTTGACGCCGAGGTACTGGGGGTTGGAGTCGCGCCCGTTCTTGGTCGAGCCTTGACCCTTTTTATGTGCCATGGCGAAGCCCTCTGCGTGCTGCCCGCGGGTGTCCGGCCCGCGGGACGGGGAGGATAGGCGCGGCGTTACCGCATGATCCAGCGGCGGTTGACCTCGGTCAGCGGGCGGGATTTCTGGAGTTCGAGCCGGAGATCGCCCGGAACGGCGTAGGCGAGCATGAGGGTCTTGCGGAAGACGAGTCGGCGTTCCTGGCCCGTGCGGGGGTCGATGAGGGTGATGGTCTCGTTCTCGCCGCTGAAGCCGGCGGCGAAGACCTTGACCTCGTCGATCTTCAGGTCGTTGGCGGGCCAGATCACGACGCCGTGGCGAGCGTTCTCGACGCCCTGCTGGATGCGACCGATGATGGCGATCTGGTCTTCGAGCAGCGGGTCGCGCAAACGGGCCATGATGTCGCGCGTGGCGATCTCCGGAACCCCGACGCCGGAGAGAAGAACCTCGCCCTCGTCGGTGGCGAGCTCGAAGGAGGGGACGAGGTCGAGTTCCTCGCCCGTGTGGTTCACGACGGAATAGGTGAGGTAATAGAAGGCGCGGGGGCCTTCGCCGGGCAGCTCGACAGAGGCCACGCGGAGCGGCCCCGGCTTGAGGTCCAGTTGCCAGCGCTTCGGCACGGGTGCGGGTTCAGGCGCAGCGAACGCGGTCGCTATCGCGGCGGAGACCGCCAACGCTGCGAGAGCAACAAGGGACAGATGCCGGAAGGGACGGTCGGACATGCCTGGGTCTCCGTCGGATGGGTCGGGGGCGAGTGTAGTCTAGTGGGGAGCAGCAGTGTTGAGGAGCGGGGCCTGCAAAGCCTCCGCCCCGAGACAAGGAGTGGGGCCTTCAAGGCCTCGCCCCGGGGTGCGAAAAAGGGGTTCGCTTGGGCCGGCCCCGAAGATATCGATCGGGCGAGAGGTGTGAGTGAGCGAGCGGGTAGAGAAATCGGGTGTCGTCGTCGGGGTTGCCGCGTGCAAGGCGGTTCCGGTACCGGACGACCTGCTGGTTGAGGCAGCGGGTCGGCTTGCGGCGGCGTCTCGTGGGCAGCGGATGCGTGCCGGGCGGCAGTTCGTCGAGCAAGCTGGGCGACTGGGGATCGACCTGCGTCTGATGCGGGCCGCCGTGCATGGGGAGGGTCGGCACCGGGCGGTAGGGCAGGTCTGTCTGCCCGTGGCCGGGGCGGGGCGGACGGCAATGTTCTTCGTCTCCGGGCCAGCCACGCAGGAGTCCGATGCCGACCGGGCTGAGCGGGTCGCGGTGGTTGAAGCTGGGGTCGAGGCGGTGCGGTCGCTCGGCGAAGGGGTCGTTCGGCTGTGCCAGGCCCTGCCTGAACCACGGGAAGTCTGGGCCATTGCCGCGTACGAGGCGGCGGGGTTCATGCGGATAGGCCCGCTCGACTACATGAGGAGGCCGCTGCACGCTGCGGAGGGCCGTGGGGGAGTCGCGCCGTGCCTGCCGAGCGGGCTGGACTGCTGGCCGGGCGGCGTGGAGGTGCGTTCCTGCGAACAGGGCGAGCGGGACGAGGTGTTCGTCGCGCGCGCCCTGGAGGCGAGTTACGAGGGGACGATGGACTGCCCCGAGTTGTGCGGGCTGCGCGAGACGACGGACGTGATGGCGTCCCACCGCGCGACGGGACGGTGGGAGCCATGCATGTGGTGGCTCGTGCTGCGCGAGGGCGAACCAGTTGGGTGCGTGCTGCTCAATCCGTGCCCGGAGATCGGGAGTGTGGAGCTGGTGTACCTGGGGCTTTCGCCCTTGGTGCGCGGCGTCGGGCTTGCGGACGCGCTGCTGCGTGCGGCGATCTCCGCGTGCGCGACGCGGGGCGGGGAGTTGACCTGCGCGGTGGACAGGCGGAACCAGCCAGCGTGTCGGCTGTATGCGCGCCACGGGTTTCGTCGGTTCGCGGAACGCATCGCGCTCGTTCGTGCGCTGTGAGCGACGGCCGGGGGGAGTCCCGCGATTTCACGCGAAGCGGCGAGTGTTGCGAGGAACGACGGCGCGCGCGGTGGGGGGAATCGCGCAAACGCCCGATCGGCCGGGGAGTTGCGCGTTGCGCGCACGAGTTATGCACACGTTGTTCGAGTGTGTATCAGCGTCGTGTGCAGAAGTCCGGCGGTGCGCAAGCGCTTGCGGGAGCGCGACAAGCGCATTTCGCGTGAAGAAGTTCGACAAGGCTCTTGCTCGCCGAGCGTCGGCGCAATATCTTTGCCCCGCTCGTCAGGGAGCGACGGGCGAGTGGTGGAACGGAAGAGAGAGATCGTGCGGTCGCGCGCCGCGTGCGGGCGCGCGGAATGGCGGGGTTCGCTCCGCCGCTCGGGTGAACGGACTCGCACTCGTGGCATCGTTTCGGCGGACCAACGGGCGGGGCCGGTCGCGCGCGGGTTGTGTGCGCGGGGTTGTGCATCGCGCGCCGGGACGCTGCGGAGGTGGCGCCGGTGCCGGAGGCAGCAGGGGTCGCGAGCGGGATGACAATGGGAACTGACGCGGACTCGCGCCTGCGGTCGCGGCTGCGAGAGCAACTCGGAGAGGATCGGTACGAGCGGTACTTCGGGCGAGACGTGCGGTTCGAGTGCCGCGACGGCGAGGTCGAGGTCGCGGTGGCGACGCCGTTCCTTGCCAAACTGCTGGACCGCCGCGTGGGCGAAAGTCTGCGCCGCGCGGCCGAGGCCGAGGGCGGTACGCGCGTGCGCGTGCGGGTCGATCGCAGCGCGTTCGAGCGCGCGGGCGGCAACCTCGTGCCAGAGCGAAGCGGCGAAAGGCACGATCGACGCCCCGCCAGGCCGAGCGCCAAGCGAAGGCCCGCCGGAGCGCCGGGCAAGCGGCTCGAAGACTTCGTCGTCGGCGAGGCGAACCGGCTCGCCTACAACGCGGCGGTCAGCCTCGCCGAGGGGGGCGAGGGGGCGAGGTTCAGCCCACTCTTCATCCACGGCGCGTCGGGGATGGGCAAGACGCACCTGCTCCAGGGGATCGTCGGGCGAGTGCAGGCACGCAGCCCTGGCGCGCGGGTCATCATGACCACCGCCGAGTCCTTCATGAACGACTACGTCGCGGCGGTCAAGGGAAATGCGCTGGAGGGCTTCCGCCGGCGCTGGCGCGGTGTGGAACTGCTCTGCCTCGACGACGTTCATTTCCTCTCCAGCAAGCAGGGGACGCAGAACGAACTCCTGCACACCTTCGATGCGATCGACCTGACCGGCGCCCGCGTCGCGCTGGCCTCCGACGAGCATCCTCACCGCATCGACCAACTCTCGGCGCAACTCCGATCGAGATTCCTCTCCGGGGCCGTCGTCCGGCTGGACGCGCCGGAGGCGGACCTTCGGCGGCGACTGATCGCCGCGTTCGCCGCGCGTCGCGGAATCGCGCTCGAGGACGAGGCGGTGCGAGTGATCGTGGAGCGGTCGGGGTTGCCGACGGGTTCGCCGGCCTCCGTGCGCGACATCGAGGGCATGGTGACGCAGGTCGAGGCAGTCAGCAGGCTCCTCCCGGAGTTCGTGACGAACAGCGGCAGGATCGGCGCGCTGGCCGTGCGTCGTGCCATGGGACTCGGGGAGCCGGGGTCGGAGGGCGTGTCGCGTCGTCCGCTCAGGCCGATCCGCCCCGAGGCCGTCGTGCGCGGGGTGGCCGCCGCGCTGGGGGTCGAAGTCTCGGACGTTCTGGGCACGACCAGGCACCGGCGGGTCGTACTCGCGAGAGCCTTGTGCGTCTACCTGATGCGCGAGTTGACGACGCTCAGTTACCCCGAGATCAGCCGCGCCCTCGCCAGGCGGAACCACTCCACGGCCGCCACGGCGGACAAGCGGCTCCGGAGGCAGATCGTGGATGCCTTCCCAGCGGGGCTGGGCGGGGAGTTCGAGGGCATGACCGTCGGAGAGGTCATCGGCAGAGTTCAGCGGCTCGTGCTGGACGGCGTATCGAACCGGGGTTGAGTGAAAATGTGGGTTTGGGTAACGCTCAACCCAACGGCTTCACGGTGCTTGTTCGGGCGATGAGCGGGGAGCAAATTTTTCGGTGGGAATCAACCGGGAAATTACACCCAGGGTCTTGACTTAGGGTTTCCGTTGTGTTGAGATGTGCCCGATCGGCAAGCCCACAAGGCGGTCGAGCCGTGGGGCAGTCTGAGAGAGACGAGACAGACCCAGCCCCAAGATGGTGTTCGGAGCGTGAGGCGAGGAATCGCGTCGCGTTCGTGTGTATGAGGTGCCGGTCGCGTGGCAGGCACTGAAGAGGGGTTTCGTGCCGTCGAGTGTCATCGACGGCGTCAGTTCCGGGCCATGGCCCGTACAGGAGAGAGTCTCATGAAGAAGGCGATTGCAGTTCTTGCCGTTCTCGCCGTGAGCGGCGCCGCGTTCGGCAACACGATCATCCACAACAAGCTTCAGGGCGCCGGCTACGCCTGGTCGAGCGGCTTCGGCAGCTCGAGCGGCGGCCAGAACCTCTTCGGCGGCTACAACGACTACGCCGTCGTTGACAAGGTCAGCGTTCCCCTCGGCTTCAATGCCATCACCGAGATCAAGACGACCAGCATCTCGGCGGCGAACTTCTTCTTCGGCGCTGCGCCCATTCTCGCGACGCAGGCCTCCGTCTACGTCACCCAGAACCTCGGCTCCGGCGCCCCGACGCTGACGAACGTCGGCGTTGCCTCCGTCAACATCGGTGTTGACGGCTACGGGATCGCCATGGTCCAGATGACCTGGACGGGCAACATCCCCGTCACCGGCGGCCAGGACTACTACATCGGCCTGCGTGCGTTCAGCACCGCCGGCGAGCCCAACGAGTGGTACTACCAGCACGATGCCCCGGGCGGCGGCAGCGCCCACCAGTCCGCCTTCGGCGGTCCGTTCGGCTCCCTCGGCAACATCGCGACCAGCATGCAGGTCTCGGCGGTCCCCGCCCCCGCTTCGCTGGCCCTCGTCGGCCTCGGCGGCCTCGTCGCCGCCCGTCGCCGTCGCTGAACGCGGCTACGGCATCCTGTGGATGCTCTGATCCATCCGCGGCCCCGGTCTCACGACCGGGGCCGTTTTTTTCCTACAATGCGCCCGGCGTCCCTGGCCAGGAGGGCCGAGCGTTGAGCGAGCAGGACATCCCCCTCAGCCGACCGGACATCAGCGACCTCGAGGTCGAGATGGTCTCGCTGATGCTGCGGTCGGGCCGGCTCGTGCTCGGCCAGATGGTCGAGCGGCAGGAGGGGGACGGACTTGCAGCGATCCGTGCGCCGGACCGGCGCCGTCGGCTCGCGAGCACTCGGAGTACACCCGACCGTACCGACATCGAGTTCGAGTAGCGCGATGGAGAGGTCGAGGTCGCGGTGGCATCGCCGTTTCGGGCGAAACCGCCGGAGCGCGGCGTCGGACTGCTGTCTCGACGGCGTCCGTTTCCTTTCCAGCGGGAGGGGACGCAGAACGAGCTCGTGCGCAACTTCGATGCGATCGACACTGCAGGCGCCAGCATTGCGCAGACATCAGACGATCACCCGCAGCGCCTCGACCGACTCTCGGCGCAGCTTCGTCGCGACTCCGTCTCGTGGCGGTCGTTCGCTTGGATGTGAAGGACGCGGGCCTGAAGCGCCGGCCGGTCGCGGGCTTCGCCGCACCCGCGTTCTCTTGAAGCTGTGGTGCGCGGCGCGGCTTCTGCGCTCGGGGGTGAAGGCTCGGACATTCTGCGCACAACTCGGCGCTGACGCGTCGTACTCGCGCGAGCATTGTGCGCCTTCCTGATGCGCGTTGATGATGCCGGTGATGTCGCCGGAGTTCCGAAAACATCCGTGAGTCTGGTGTTGAGCGGCGGCGAGGGCAATTACGGGATCGTTTTGCATTGGGGTTTCTCTCTTGCTGCTGACCAGGGGAGTTTGCCCACCAGCGAGAAAAAGGTGCGGAACTGCGGCAATCGTGCTTGACGCACGGCGGTCGGTCCAATCAGAATGCGGTCCATCGACATCGACGTGTTGTGGTCGAGTCGCGGGCAGTCTGAGAAGAGAGACAAGGCAAACGCTGCCCCATCCGATGCGGAGCGTGAGGCGAGAGATCGTGTCGCGTTCGTATGTTTCTGGAGTCCGGCCGCGTGGTCGGTACACCGTTGTGTTGCGGCCGTCGTACGTTCGGCGGCGAATATCGGGGTCATTCCCGCAGGAGAGAGTCACATGAAGAAGGCGATTGCAGTTCTTGCCGTTCTCGCGCTGAGCGGCGCGGCCTACGGCGACACCATCATCCACAACAACCTGCAGGGCGCGGGTTACGCGTGGGCCAACGGTTGGGGCAGTTCCGTGGGCGGCGACAACCTGTTCGGCGGACGCAGCGACTACGCCGTCGTTGACCGCGTCACCGTTCCCGCCGGCTTCAACAAGATCACGAGCGTCTCGACGACGAGCATCTCGTCCCAGAGCTTCTTCTTCGGCGGCGCGCCGATCCTCGCCACCCAGGCGACCCTCTACATCATCCCCGCCGGCGACATGCCGAACAACTTCGCCGGCAACCGCTTCGAGAACGTGTCCGTGACCTCGACGAACATCGGGTTCGACGGCTACGGCATCGCCATGGTGCAGATGGACTGGACCGGCAGCGTCAACGTTGCCCCCGGCACGTACTACATCGGCCTGCGTGCGTTCAGCACCGCCGGCGAGCCCAACGAGTGGTACTACCAGCACGACGCCCCGGCGGCCGGTGATGCCTACCAGGCCTCCTTCGATGGTCCCTTCGGCTCCCTCGGCGGCGGTGCTACGAGCCTCCGTGTTGGTGCGGTTCCCGCCCCGGCTTCGCTGGCCCTCGTCGGCCTCGGCGGCCTCGTCGCCGCCCGTCGTCGTCGCTGATCGCGGCTACGGCATCCTGTGGATCCTCTGATCCATCCGCGGCCCCGGCCTCACGACCGGGGCCGTTTTTTCCTACAATGCGCCCGGCGTCCCTGGCCAGGAGGGCCGAGCGTTGAGCGAGCAGGACATCCCCCTCAGCCGACCGGACATCAGCGATCTCGAAGTGGAGATGGTCTCACTGACGCTTCGGTCGGGGCGGCTCGCGCTTGGGCCGATGGTCGAGCGCTTCGAGCGGCATGTCGCGGATCGCGCCGGGTGCGCGCACGGCGTCGCGGTCTCGTCGGGGACAGCCGGGCTGCACCTCGCCCTCCAGGCGCTGGGCGTAGGGCCGGGCGATGAGGTCGTCACCACGCCGTTCTCGTTCATCGCCTCGGCGAACGCGATCCTGTACGTCGGCGCCCGGCCGGTCTTTGTGGACATCGACCCGTGCAGCCTGAACATGGACCCGGGTCGCGTGGCGGAGGCGATCGGGCCGCGCACGCGGGCGATCCTGGCGGTCGAGGCCTTCGGCAACCCGAAGCACATGGATGCCTACGCCTCCATCGCGGCCCGCGACGAGATCCCGCTCGTCGAAGACTGCTGCGAAGCGCTCGGATGCTCGCACAAGGGGCGGGCGTGCGGGTCGTTTGGGCGCGTCGGCGTCTTCGGGTTCTATCCGAACAAGCAGGTCACGACGGGCGAGGGCGGGATGATCGTGACGGACGACGAGCGGCTTGCGGATGTCTGCCGCTCCCTGCGCAACCAGGGTCGAGCGGCGCGGGGCGCGCAGACACCGGGCGATCCGCAGGCCGCGCTGGGATCGTGGCTGGCGCACGAGCGAGTGGGATACAACTACCGGCTTGACGAGTTGTCGGCCGCGCTGGGCGTGGCCCAGATGCGCCGGTTCGACGAGATCGTCGCACGCCGGCAGGCGGTGGCGCAGATGTACATGGAGCGCCTCATCGACCACCCCGAGCTGATCCTGCCGACCGTTGACCCCGAGTCGGTGCAGAGCTGGTTCGTGTTCGTCGTGCGGCTGGCGACCGGGTGGTCGCGCGCCGAGCGAGATCGGATCATCGCCAGCCTTCGCCGGCACGAGGTCGGTGCGGCGGACTACTTCCCCTGTATCCATCTTCAGCCGCCCTACCGCGAGCGGTTCGGGTTCGAGGAAGGGTCGTTCCCGATCGCGGAGGCGGTGAGTGGGCGGACGATCGCGCTGCCGTTCCACTCGGGCCTGACGGAGCGGGACGTGGACTTCGTGTGCCAGACCCTTGCACTGATGATGTCGCGCGAGGGGCTGGGGCGGGGGTGAGCCATGTCGCCGGTCCGTTGAGTCCTGCTGACATCACAGGCACACACTTATGTTGTTGTGTGGCATGATGTTGCGATGCGATTCCGTCACGGCGAACGAGTGATGCCGCACTCGATCGTATCCCTACCAAACATATCGTTGGAATTCGAGTGTTGCGTTGACCCGGGGTTATCCGTAGGCTGGAAGGCCGGCCGGCGGTGAGTGGGATCCGGGTGGGTTGCACCGGCGCGCGGCGAGAACACTCAACAAGGGAGAGTAGCCATGGGATACGGACGCCAGATTGCGGCGTTGGTGGTCGCGTGCGGTCTCGGCTCGGCGGCTGCGGCGCAGGTGAGCGATCCGGTCGGGCCTGCGCCCGGCACGGTGAGCGTGGCGCGGCCCGACGTGCTGGTGTACGAGGGGTTGCTTGTCTACCTCGGCACGCCCGTGGAGGGCGAGGTGGACATGGTGGTGACGGCGTGGGACCGGCCGCTTGGCGGCGCGATGCTGGAAGGGCCGACCGAGTACGCGGCGGTGCTGGTGGAGGATGGGTGGTTCCGTGTGGAACTGGAGCCGACGCTGCTGGAGCGTGGGCGTGGGTTCGCGTGGCTGGAGGTGTCGGTGCGGTGGCCGTCGGGGCTGGGCGAGTACGAGAGGCTCGACGGGCGTCAGCGTGTGGACTTCGGGTCGGTGGTGTATGTTCCGAATGATGGTGAAGGCGGCGCGGCGCGAGGGGGCGAGCCGGACGACGAGGGGGCTCGCTTCGGCGCGCGTGGGCGCACGGCGACGCCGATCTCGACGGGGCGCGGGCTCGCGGCGGGTGATCGGCCCGGTGACGTGCGCGACCCCGCGCGTGGACGCTTTGACGGTTCGTCCGGCACGATCGGCGACGGTTCAGAGGGCGGGGGCGGGACGCGTGCTTGCGACTGGACAATCGTCGGCGACAACGTGTACTACGAGTGCGGGAACGTGGGCGTGGGCACGACGAACCCGTTGCACCGGCTGCACGTCGTGAGCGGCGGGCAGCACGCGATCTTCAGCGTGAACACGCTGAACACAGGTGGACTTGCGTACGGGGTGTGGGGCCAGGCTGCCTCGACTAGCGGACGGGGGGTGGTGGGCTTCGCAACGGCTGGAACCGGGGCGACCGCCGGACTGTACGGACGCAGCGACAGCACGGCCGGGCGCGGCGTGTTCGGCGTGGCGACGGCACCGAGCGGCTTCGTGTACGGGGTGTGGGGTGAGGCCGGCTCGCCGACCGGGCGTGGCGTGCTCGGGTTCGCGACGTCCGCGACAGGGGGCGCCGCGGGCCTCTTCGGCCGCAGCGACAGCACGACGGGCTACGGGCTGTTCTCCCTCGCAACGGCGGTGAGCGGCCAGAACTACGCCGTGTTTGCGGAGACGATGAGCAGCGGCGGCTTCGCGGGGTACTTCAAGGGCGGCAAGAACTACTTCCAAGGACGGGTGGGCATCGGGACGGAAAGCCCCGAGGGTGCCCTTCATGTGCTGACCGGGGTTCAGCACGGGGTCTTCTCGCAGGCGTCGCACAACACGGGGCGCGCGGTCTATGGCGAGGCCACCGGCAGCAACAACGGCATCGGCGTCATCGGCGTCGCGAGCGCGACGACGGGCACCAACTACGGGATGTACGGGCGGACGCACGGGTCGACGGGCACGGGCGTGTACGGCATCGCAATGCACACGACCGGCACCACCTACGGCGTGCAGGGACGAAACCACAGCTCCGCCGGGCGCGGCGTGTATGGCTACGCGACGTCGGGGAGCGGGACCACG
>JAANMW010001564.1_pt1 | contig 23476 bp, 24 predicted proteins | sample 7279671 | NCBI WGS metagenome assembly JAANMW01 (sample SAMN14094541, study PRJNA606508) | bioreactor metagenome | isolation source: A lab-scale SPAN reactor treating ammonium-rich wastewater day 247 | place: Ireland: Galway | collected 2017-09-19 | reverse complement strand
CGTGGGTCGGGCTTCAGCCCGACACGTGCATTTCGCTGCAACCGCGTCGGCCTGAAGGCCGACCTACGTGGGGGTGGTGGGTCGGGCTTCAGCCCGACGGGGTTCGCCGCGTCATCCGTCGAGCGGGCGCGCCTCGCCGGCCAGGCGCACGAACTCGTCGACCGACAGGGTCTCGCCACGCCTCTGCGGATCGATGCCCGCGGCGGCGAATCCGGAAGGCGGCACCCACGCCGCGAGGGCGTTGCGCAGCGTCTTGCGGCGCTGCGCGAACGCGGCAGCCACGATCGACGCGAAGCGATGCGGATCGCCGATCCGCGGCCGCCGGTCCCCGAGCGGCACCAGGCGCGCGACCGCGGAATCGACCTTCGGCGCGGGCCGGAACGCGCCGGGAGGCACGACGAACAGCTTCTCGATCGCGAAGACCGAGTGCAGCATCACCGTGAGCCGGCCGTATTCGGCGGTCGCCGGCGCCGCCGTCATCCGCGCGACGACTTCCTTCTGCAGCATCACGGTCACGTCGCGCAACCGGTCCGCGTGCGCGGCGAGTTGGAACAGGAGCGGCGAACTGATGTTGTAGGGCAGGTTGCCGACCACGCGCAGGTCGCGCCCGAGCGAGGCGTAGTCGAAGGCGAGCGCGTCGCCTTCGATCAGCGTCAGGGCCTCCGGCGCGTGCCGCTCGCGCAACCGCGCGGCGAGATCGCGGTCGATCTCGATCGCGACGATGCGTCCCGCGCGCGCGATGAGCGCCCCGGTGAGCGCGCCCAGTCCCGGGCCGATCTCGACGACGGTCTCGCCGCGGCGCGGCGCCACCGCGTCGGCGATGCGCGCGACGTAGTGCGGGTCGGCGAGGAAGTTCTGGCCGAACCGTTTGCGCGCGACGTGGCCTTCGACGACGCGGCCGCTCGCTCGGGCCATCGGTTCGCGCGCGGCGGCGGTCAGCGCGCCGCGCCGCGGGCGAGCGCGATCGCGAGGTCGACCGCCTCGAACAGGCTGCCGGGGTCGGCGCCCGCGGCGCGTTTCGCGTCGGCGGCGAGGTCGAGCGCGGTGCCGTGGTCGACCGACGTGCGCGGGAACGGCAGGCCGAGCGTCACGTTGACGCCGCGCCCGAAGCTCGCGGCCTTGAGCGCGGGCAGTCCCTGGTCGTGGTACATCGCGACGATCGCGTCGAAGCCTCTCGCGTGCGCCGGCACGAACACGGTGTCGGCGGGGAGCGGTCCGTGCACGTCGATGCCCTCGGCGCGCGCCTCGGCGATGGCCGGCGCGATGACCTCATGCTCCTCGTTGCCGAGATGACCGCCTTCGCCGGCGTGCGGATTGAGCCCGCACACCGCGATGCGCGGCGCGGCGATGCCGAATGGTTGCGCGAGGGCGGATGCGACGATCGAGATCGTCTCGCGCACGGCGGTCCTCGTGATGGCCTCTGGCACGCGGGCGAGCGGCAGGTGCGTGGTGACGAGCGCGACGCGCAGCGGGGCATCCACGGCGCCGCCGTTCAGCATCATCACGACGCGACGCGTCCCGGTGCGCGCGGCGAAATACTCGGTGTGACCGGTGAACGGCACGCCGGCGTCGAGGATCGCGCTCTTCTGCACCGGTGCGGTGACGAGCGCGTCGAACGCGCCGGAGGCGCAGGCGTCGCAGGCATCGCGCAGCGATTCCACCACCGCCGTGGCGTTCGAGGGATCGGGATGGCCCGGCGTGACCGGCGCGACCAGCGGGTGGTGCCACACCTCGATCGCTCCCGGCGGGCCGCTGGTCGATGCCGTGTAGTCGGCGTAGCGCGGCGTGAGGCCCGCGCGTGCGGCGCGCGCTTCCAGGAGGTCGCGGTCGCCGAGCACGACGATGCGCGCGTCGAACGGCGCGCGCGCATGGCGCAACGCGAGCATCGCGCAGAGTTCCGGGCCGATGCCCGCGGGCTCCCCCGAGGTGACCGCGATCGCGGGCCAGCCGTCCATGACGCGATCGTGGCGCTCAGCCGCCGAAGGTCACGACGTCGACCCCCGGCGCGGTGCGCAGCGTGAATCCGCCCTCGCCGTCGGCCTCGACGCGCGCCTGCGTGAACCCGTCGAGCGAATTCGCCGACGTGCCGAACACCCAGAGCTGCTCCAGCGGATTCGCGGCGTCGATCTCGCCGGTGTGCTGCACGGCGCGTCCGAGCGGCAGCGCGTGGCCTTCGCGGCCGAACGCCGGGAACTGGTCGAGTCCGGCCCGGTAGCGCAGCACCTGCCGTCCGGCGTGGCGCACGCGCGTGTTGAGGTCGTACCACGCGCCGGGCGGCAGCGCGACCTCGACTTCTCCGCCGGGCGCGACGATCGGCGCGACGAGGATCGACTCGCCGCACAGGAACTGCGTGTCGGCGTGGCGCGTGAGCGCGACGCCCGGGAACGCGAGCGGCATCGCGCGCATCACCGGCAACCCGGTGCGCGTCGCCTGCACGACCGCGCGCTCGAGATAGGGGATGAGCCGGGTGCGGAACGCGAGCCACTTGCGCGCGATCGCCTCGGTCTCCGTGCCGAAGGTCCACGGCTCCCGCTCGCCCGGTCCGTGAATGCGCAGGTGCGAGCCGAACACCGCCGCCTGCAGCCAGCGCAGGAAGAGTTCGGCATCCGATGCCGCGCCGTGGCTGCCGCCGACGTCCATGCCGTGGAACGGCGTGCCGCTCATGCCGAGCGAGAGCGCGCCCCGAATCGCCGCGGCGAGGCCCTCCCAGTCGCTCTGCGCATCCGCGCCGGCGCTCAGCGGATAGCGGTGGCTCGCCGACCAGCCCGCGCGGCCCCACGAGAACGGCGGGGCGGCGTCCTTCGGCTGGTAGCGCGTCGTCGCCTCGAACACGCATTGGTGGTAGAGCTGCGGGTAGACGTTGTGCAGGCGCGCACCCGAGTCGCCGTTGAACGCCTGCGCGTCGTCGGGGACGTGCTCGCCGCCGGCGCTGTCGATGACGTCGACGCCGCAGGCGAAGAGCGAGCGATGCTGGTCGCGCCACCACGCGAACGCCGCGGGGTTGGTGAAGTCGACGATGCCGCTGTCGGCGGGCGTTGCGCGCGCGTCGCCTGTTGCGCCGGGGGCGACGCCGGCCTCCGAACGGATCACGCAAGGCTCGCCGTACGGCGTCGTCAGCAGGTAGTGGCGTTGCGCGAGTTCGGCGAACAGCGGGTCATTCACCGACACGTAGGGCGCTTCGCTGACGCCCACGCGCAGGTGCTGCGCCCTGATCTTCGCGAGCGCGGCGGGCGGATCGGGGAAGCGCTCCGGGTCGAAGCGGAACGAGAATCCGGTCTCCTTCGGCCAGGCGGCGCTCGCGTCGAGCGTGAGGACATCGCAGGGCAGCTTGCGCGCGCGATATCGCGCGGCAACCGCGGCGGCCTCGTCCGGCGTCTTGTACGACGCACGCGAGATCCACAACCCGAGGCTCCAGCGCGGCACGCCCGGCGAGCGGCCGGTGAGCTGCGTGAACGCGTCCAGGATGTCGGAGGGCGCGGCCGCGGCGAAGACGAAGAGATCGAGCGCTTCGTCGGCGACGAGGAGCGCGTAGCTGCGGTGCGACCAATCCGGATGCCCGACGCCGTGGGTCACGCGCGAGGGCGTGTTGACGAACACGCCCCACGCGCCCGCGCCCGTGCCCGGACTCCAGGCGAACGGGATGCCCTTCGAGGAGAGCCCGGCGTGCAAGCCGTGCGCGTCCTGCACGTCGGAGTGGAGGAGCTGGCCGCGCTTGTCGAGCGGTCCGGGCTTGTCGCCCAGTCCGTACACGGCCTCGCCCGAGGCGAGCGCGATCGAGGCGATCCACGCGGGCGCGCCGCGGACGCGGCCGAACGCCCGCAACCGCGGCGACCCGCGCACGTGCCGGTCGGTGCTCGACTCGGCTACCACGCGACCCTTCCACATCAGGCGGAACCGCAGCGGCGAACCGGAGAGTTCGAGCGTCGCCTCGCCCGAGGCGAAGGTCCACGCATCGGGCGCCGGCTGCGCCACCGTGCAGGCCTTCGCGCGCCCGCTGACGATGCCGTAGTCCGGCCTCGTGTTCGGGCCGGCACGCACGCGGAACACGCCCGGACCGAAGCACGACACCTCGAGGATGTCGCCGGTCGAGGTCGCGAACGACGCGCCGGTGGACGTCGCGCCGAGGCTGTTGAGCGCGTCGAGTCCGAGGAATGCGGAGGGGTCGATCATCGCCATCAGAGCGCGCAGCGCGGTTCGGGCAGGCCGGGCACGTCGACCCGCATCGCGAAGAGGCCGCCCGAATGCGGGAAGCGCGCGAGTTCGTCGGCGGGGCGCTCGTTGCGCGCGCTCGTCACGTACAGCGTCTTCAGGTCGGGACCGCCGAAGCACGGCATCGTCGGGCAGGCGGCCGGGAACGGCACCTCGCGGAGCAAGCTCCCCTGCGGCGAGAGCTGCAGCACCTTGCCGCCGCGGAAGAACGCGATCCAGTAGTTGCCCGCGCTGTCGACCGCCGCGCCGTCGGGGCGGTCGGTGTCGCCCTGCCAGCGCGCGAACGTGCGCACGGCGGACGGACTTCCGGTCGCCGGGTCGAAGTCGTACGCGCGCACGATGTGCGCGGGCGTGTCCGCGTGGTACATCGTGCGCCCGTCGGGGCTCCACGCGATGCCGTTGGACACGGTGAAGCCGTCGAGCACATGGGCGAGGCGACCGTCGCGCTCGAGCCGGTAGAGCGCCGCGGAGGGCGCGTCGCGCTTCTCGTTCATCGAGCCCACCCAGAAGCGGCCCTGCCGGTCGACGCGGCCGTCGTTGAAGCGGTGGTGCGCCGGATCGTACGGCGCGTCGGCGAGCTTGCGTTCGAGCTGTCCGCGCGCGTCGGCGAGCCAGACGCCGTCGCGCAACGCCACGACGAAACCGCCGCGCTCGCGCAGGCCGATGCAGCCGATCGACGACGGCATTGCCGTCGACGTGAGCGCGCCGGCCGCGGGATCGAAGCGGAGGAGCGCGGGCGCGAGGATGTCGACGAAATAGAGCGCCTGCTCGTCCGCCGACCAGGTCGGGGACTCCCCCAGCGACGCCTTGAGGTCGAGCACGCAGCGGAACGGGGTGTCGGTCATCGGGTCGATTCGCGCGGCCGCGAGGACCTCGCGTGGATGCGCATCGTACAGGAGAACGCGCTTCCGGGAGGCAGGATCCTCGTGCCGGTGGCCGCCTCGCCGCGCGCGGCGCGGTTGAACGCGTCGGTCATGTGGCTCGCCGGCTCGAACGCGAGGAAATCGCGGCCCTCCGGCACGTAGACGACGCGGCGGTCGAGCGCGCTGTCGGCCGCGATCTGCACCTCCAGGCCGCGTCCGGGCCACGCGATCGTGGCGGGGCCGCGGGCCCCCTCGAACACGTGGTCGAGCACGAGATCGCCCAACGGACGCGGCGGCGTGAACCGCCACACCGCGGGGACCGGCTCGCACGCGACCGGAATGAGCGTCGCGTCGGTTCGCCACACCCGCGCCGCGTCGAAGGCGATCGTCGTGTCCGGCGTCTTGGGGAAGAACGGGTGCCAGCCGAGCCCGAACGGAAACGGTTCGGCCGCGCGGTTCTCGATCGCGAGGCGGAGCGTCAGGAACGCCTGCCCGCCGGAGGCCGCGAGCGAGAACGCCTGCGTCGCACGAAACGGCCACGGCCATGCGGCAGTGTCGCGCGCGTCGTGCTCGCAGGCGAGGAGCGCGTCGCCCGGGGAGCGCGATACGACCGTCCACGCGCGCTGCCAGCCCAGGCCGTGAATCGAATGCGGCGAATCGCCGAAGTTCCGCGCGAGTGGAAACGCGCGCCCGTCGAACGCGAGCCTCGCCTGCGCGATGCGGTTCGAGTAGGGGACGAGCGGATAGCAGGCGTGGCGCCGCACGTCGAGCGACGCGCGCGCGTCGGAGGGCGTCGGCCGGAAGATCGCCTCGCCGGCGAGCGTGAACGACGCGACCGACCCGCCGACGGCCGGCGCAATTTCGACGACCGCGTCGCCCGCCGCGAGTGCGAACGCTTCACCGCGGGTGTCAGACACGCGCCTGACACCCCGGCGGTCAGTAGGACCCTTGCGCGGAGGGCGCGGAGGCGTGCGGCGTGCCGCGCGCCTGGCCGAGCCACTCCTGCGCGCGGCCCATCATCATGCTCATGTCCGAGCCGATCGCGACCCAGGAGTAGCCGTAGCCGACGTAGCGCGCGACCATGTCGGGATTCGGGCCGATGATGCCGGCGGGCTTGCCCAGGCGTTTGCAGACCTGCGCGGCGTGGGCGAGCTTCGCCTGCACGTCCGCGTGCGCGGCGTCGCCCAGCAGTCCCATCGAGGCGGACAGGTCGGCCGGCCCGACGAAGATCGTGTCGACGCCCGGCACCCGCGCGATCGCCTCGATTTGGTCGAGGGCGGCTTGCGTCTCGACCTGCACGGCGACGCAGATCTCGCTCGCCGCGACCCGGAAGTAGTCGGGCACCGTCCCGTAGCGGCTCGCGCGGTGCACGCCCGCCGCGCCGCGGATGCCGTCGGGCGGATAGCGGGTGGCCTCGACCGCGCGCGCGGCCTCGCGCGCGTCCTGCACGAACGGGAACAGGAGCGTCTGCGCGCCGGCGTCGAGCGCGCGCTTCGCCATCACCGCGTCGTTCCACGGCACGCGCGTGACCGGCGAGGCGTTCGTCCCCGCGACCGCGCGCAGCAGTTCGATCATCTGCGGCGGGTCGACCGGCACGTGTTCCATGTCGACGACGAGGAAGTCGAAGCCCGCGCAGCCGAGCGCCTCGGCGGTCGACGGCGCGCCGCTCATGAGCCAGGCGCCGTAAATCGTGCGTCCGGCGGCGATCGCGTGCTTGAAGGCGTTGCGCGGCAGGTCCATCGCGGCCTCCGTCAGTGGGGACGCGGCGCCATCGTCGGCGCGGTGTCGGAGAGGAACTTGCCGAGCCCCTCGACCTGTCCGCGGTCGAGCATGAGCGCGATCCAGCCGAACGTCGGCGTGCGCACGCCGAGCGCGACGCGCGTCTGGTCGGGCGTGATCTGCGCGGTGAAGAGCGGCGTGTCGAGCGCGGGGCACGAACCTTCGGTCGGATTCGGGCCGACCCCCGGGTTCATCGTCGCGCGAAGATCGCCCAACTGCAGCGCGAGGCGCTCGACCTCGGCGGCGCCCAGGGTGATCGGGCCGCCGGGCAATTGCAGGACGACGCGCTCGCGCGTCTCGTTCAGTTCGAAGCGGATCTGGCCGGAATCGGGGCTCGTTGCCATGGCGCGGGCACGCGGGATGCGAAGCCCCGCAGCATATCAGCCGAAGGCGCTTGCGAGCGCCGCGGCGATCTCACCGACCGCATCGTCGGAGAGCCCGGGATGGAACGGCACGCCGAGCAGGCGTTCGCCGATCGCGTCCGCGTTCGGCGTCGGCGAGTGCGAGACGTGGCCGAAGGCGGGCTGGCGGTCGATGGTCGGCCGACGGCCGCCGCGAGGCGGGGCTCACGTAACATTCGACTTCCCGACGCGCGGAGGGTGCGGCTCCACCCTCTCGCGATCCTCGCGTTCTCTTCCCATGCGCCACCTCGTCGCCACCAAGGACTTCCGCGAGGGCTTCGTCGACATGCTGCCCGCCTGCGTCGGGCTCGCCCCGTTCGGCGTCGTGTGCGGGGTCGGCGCGGCGTCGGCGGGCGCGGACTGGCTCGTCGCGCTGGGCATGGCGCTCGTCATCTTCTCGGGCGCGGCGCAGATCCTCGCGGCGCAGCTCTACGCGGCGAACGCGCCGGTCGCGATCATCGTGCTCACCTGCTTCGTGCTGGGCCTGCGCTTCCTGATGTACAGCGCGTCGATGGCGCCGTACCTGCGACCGTTGCCGAAATCGTGGCAGCGCGGGCTCGCGTTCCTGCTCACCGACCAGGCGTTCGCGGCGGCGATCCGGCGGTTCCACGCGAAGGACGACCCGCGCGGCGGCGGGCTCCATTTCCTCGGCAGCGGCGTCGCGATCTACCTGAACTGGATCGTGACCAACATGACCGGGTACTTCGCCGGAGCGTCGATCCCCGCGTCGTGGTCGCTCGACTTCGCGGTGCCGTTGTGCTTCATCGCGCTGGTCGCGCCGCTCTTCCGCAGCGTGCCGTCGATCATCGCCGCGGCCGTGGCCGGTGCGGCGGTGCTCGCGCTCGCCGGGCTCCCGATGCGTCTCAACCTGGTCGCGGCGGGACTGATCGGCATCGTCGCGGGCACGCTCGTCGACCTCTCGGCGGAACGATGCAAGACTCGCTGACGCTCTGGATCGTGATCCTCGCGGTGGGCGCGCTCAACTACCTGTCGCGCCTGTCGTTCATCGCGTTCTTCGCGAACCGCGAGATGCCGCCATTGCTCGCGCGTGCCCTGCGCTACGTGCCGGCGGCGATGCTCACCGCGCTGGTGCTGCCGATGGTGCTGACACCTTCGGCGGCCGGTGCATTGGCGGGGATGAATCCGCGCATCCCCGCGGCGATCCTCGCAGCCGTCGTCGCGTATTTCACGCACAGCACGCTGAAGACGCTCGCGGCCGGCATGGCGACGCTCTGGCTCCTCCAGGCCGTCGCCGGCTGAAGCGCGAGATCGACGGCGCGGTATCATCGGCGTTTCCCCCGCGATCGTTTCCGCCATGCGCTTCGAAGGCACCGATTCCTACGTCGCCACCGACGACTTGAAGCTCGCGGTGAACGCGGCGATCGCGCTCGAGCGCCCGCTCCTCGTCAAGGGCGAGCCGGGCACCGGCAAGACGCTCCTCGCGATCGAGGTGGCGCGCAGTCTCGGGCGCCCGCTCTACCAGTGGCACGTCAAGTCGACCACCAAGGCGCAGCAGGGGCTCTACGAGTACGACGCGGTGTCGCGGCTGCGCGATTCGCAGTTGGGCGAGTCGAAGGTCGCCGACATCGCGAACTACGTGAAGAAGGGCGTGCTGTGGGAGGCGTTCGAGTGCGAGACGCCCGCCGTCGTGCTGATCGACGAGATCGACAAGGCCGACATCGAGTTCCCCAACGACCTGCTGCGCGAGTTGGACCGGATGGAGTTCTACGTCTACGAACTCCACCGCACGATCGAGGCGCGCCACCGGCCGCTCGTCGTCATCACGTCGAACAACGAGAAGGAGCTGCCAGACGCGTTCCTGCGCCGCTGCTTCTTCCATTACATCCGCTTCCCCGACCGCGAGACGATGACGAAGATCGTCGACGTCCACTACCCGGGGCTGAAGAAGGCGCTGCTCGCCGAGGCGCTGGAGGTGTTCTTCGGGCTGCGCGAGGTGCCGGGGCTCAAGAAGAAGCCGTCGACCTCCGAGCTCCTCGACTGGCTGAAGCTGCTGCTCGCCGAGGACATCCCGCCCGAGGCGCTGCACAGCGCCGACCGCCGCGCGGTCATCCCGCCGCTGCACGGCGCACTCCTCAAGAACGAGCAGGACGTCCACCTGTTCGAGCGGGTCGCGTTCATGGCGCGGGCGGGGCGGTAGGACGCTGCTGTGGGTCGGGCTTCAGCCCGACGCAATTGGCCGTTGTGGGTCGGGCTTCAGCCCGACGGCGCGACGCAGTGTCGGCCTGAAGGCCGACCCACAGGATGGGGCGGTGGGTCGGGCTTCAGCCCGACGGCGCGACGCAGTGTCGGCCTGAAGGCCGACCCACAGGATGGGGCGGTAGGTCGGGCTTCAGCCCGACGGGACGAGGCAATGCCGGCCTGAACGCCGGCCCACGGGGAGAAGGAATGGCGCGTTTCATCGAGCCGGTCACGTTGAAGGGGCGCCATGCGACGCTCGAGCCGCTTGCGGCAACGCACGCCGATTCGCTCGCGGCGGCGGCCTCCGACGGCGAGCTGTGGCGGCTCTGGTACACCGGCGTCGCCGCGCCGGACCGGATGACGCAGTACGTGGCGGCGGCGCTCGACATGCGCGAGCGCCTGGGCGCGATGCCGTTCGTGGTGCGCGACGCGTCCGGCGCCGTCTCGGGGTGCACGCGCTACTTCAACGTCGACGCCGCGAACCGCCGCCTCGAGATCGGGCACACCTGGTACGCGAAGCGCGTCCAGCGCACCGCGGTGAACACCGAGTGCAAGCTGATGCTGCTCACGCACGCGTTCGAGACGCTCGGCTGCATCGCGGTCGAGTTCCGCACGCACTGGTTCAACTTCGCGAGCCGCGAGGCGATCGCGCGGCTCGGCGCGAAGCAGGACGGCGTGCTGCGCAACCACCAGCTCCTCGCCGACGGGTCGAGGCGCGACACCGTGGTGTTCTCGATCATCGACGGCGAGTGGCCGGCGGTGAAGCGGCACCTCAGCTTCCAGCTCGACAAGCCGCGCTGAACCGGGGCCCGGGCGCAGGCGGCGCGCCGCGATGAACGCGACCAGGCGTCTGTTCGGTCCGATGCGCGTGCCGTTCCTCGCGCTCACCGTCGTGTGCGTCGGGCTCGGCATCGCGACCGCCCATCAGGCGACCGGGGAGGTCGCGTGGCGCCACGCCGCCCTGGCATTGATCGCCGCGCTCGCGGCACATGTCAGCGTCAACGCGCTGAACGAGTACCTCGACTTCCGCAGCGGGCTCGACCTTCGCACTGCGCGCACGCCGTACTCGGGCGGGAGCGGCACGCTTCCCGCCGATCCTTCGGCCGCGCCGATCGCGCTGGCGGTCGCGGTGCTCGCGCTCGTCGTGGCGGTCTCGAGCGGCCTGTGGCTGGTGGCCGAGCGGGGGCGGGCACTCGTTCCGCTCGGCGTCATGGGAGTCGCGCTCGTGCTCGCGTACACGACCTGGCTCACGCGCCACCCGGTCGCCTGCCTGATCGCGCCCGGCCTGGGATTCGGGCCGCTCGTCGTCGTCGGAACGCACATCGCGGCCGCGGAGCGCTACGACGCGATCGCCGGCGTCGCCGCGCTCGTACCGTTCTTCCTGGTCGACGCGCTGCTGCTGCTCAACCAGTTTCCCGACGTCGAGGCGGACCGCATCGCCGGCCGGCGCCACGCGCCGATCGCGTGGGGTCGGCCACGCGCCGCGCGGGTGCTCGCGGCGCTGTACGCGCTCGCCTACGCGACGATACTCGCCGCCGCCGTCGTCTGGAACGCTTTGCCCTTGCCGTGCCTGCTGGGGTTGCTCACCTCTCCGCTCGCGCTCCTGGTGACGCGTGACGCCGTGAAGCACGCCGACGATCCGGCGGCGCTCGCGCCGGCCCTGGGCCGCAACGCGATCGTGTGCCTCTCGACGCCGGCCCTGGTGGCGCTCGGCCTCGTCCTCTGACGCCCCCCCGGCGTACAATCGCTCGCGCCCTTCCGCACCATGCGCATCGTGCTCGTCGACTTTTTCCTGCACCTCAAGTCGTTCCGGCTGCCGGTCAGCACGCGGGAATTCCTGACGCTGCTCGAGGCGCTCGAGGCGCGCGTCGTCTCGCTGTCGATCGACGACTTCCACACGCTCGCGCGCGCGACGCTGGTGAAGGACGAGCAGCACTTCGACCGCTTCGACCTCGCGTTCGGCAGCTACTTCAAGGGCGTGGACGCGATCTTCGACATCCGCGCGAAGATCCCCGAGGAGTGGCTGAAGCGCGAGTTCATGCGCACGCTCTCCGAGGAGGACAAGCGCATGGTCGAGGCGCTGGGCGGCCTCGACAAGCTGATGGAGCGCTTCAAGGAGCGGCTCGCCGAGCAGCGCAAGCGTCACGCCGGCGGCAGCAAGTGGATCGGCACCGGCGGCACGAGCCCGTTCGGCGCCTACGGCTACCACCCGGAAGGCATCCGCATCGGGCAGTCGGAGGGCGGCTCGCGCCGCGCGGTCAAGGTGTGGGACGCGCGCGAGTTCGCGAACCTCGACGGCGACGTCGAGCTCAACACGCGCAACCTCAAGGTCGCGCTGCGGCGCCTGCGCAAGTTCGCGCGCGAGGGCGTGCCGGAGGAGCTCGACCTCGACGGCACGATCGAGGGCACCGCGCGCAACGCCGGCTGGCTCGACTTGAAGCTCCAGCCCGAGCGGCGCAACCGGGTGAAGGTGCTGCTGTTCCTCGACGTCGGCGGGTCGATGGATCCGCACGTCGAGGCCTGCGAGCAGCTCTTCTCGGCGGCGAAGAGCGAGTTCCGCCACCTCGAGCACTTCTACTTCCACAACTGCATCTACGACCACGTGTGGCGCGACAACCAGCGCCGCCGCAGCGAGCGCACCTCGACGCTGGAGTTGATCCGCACCTACGGCCCCGACTGGCGCGTCGTCATCGTCGGCGACGCGGCGATGAGTCCCTACGAACTCCTCGAGACGCACGGCAGCGTCGAGTACGACAACGACGAGCCGGGACTCGCGTGGCTCACGCGCCTGTTCGAGCACTTCCGGCACCGCATCTGGCTCAATCCGGAGCCGCCGCGCGCGTGGGAGTACACGCGCTCGACGCAGATCGTGCTGAAGACGCTCGGGCCGCGGATGTTCCCGCTGACGCTCTCCGGCGTCGCGGAAGGCATCGACGCGTTGCGCAAGTAGCGAAGGGCTCGGTTTGAAGGCAAGGCGTCGGCCTGAAGGCCGACCCACGGGGAGGGGTGGGTCGGGCTTCAGCCCGACGGAGTTCGTGCGCATGGCAGCGAAAGGCGTCGGCCTGAAGGCCGACCTACGGGATGCGGTGTCGGCCTGAAGGCCGACCCACGGAATCGCGTCAGCGCACGCGAAGCGTTGCCCCCGCCGTCGCGAGCCGTTCGTTCGCGCATTCGAGCTTGAGCCGGAAGTCGTACGAACCCGCTGACGGCCGCATCGCCTCCAGCGCGAGCGGCACGCGAATCCGCCCGCCGACCGCGAGATCGAAGCGTGCGGAGCGGCCGTGCAGGTAGCCGTTCTGCGCCGAATACCCGTCGACCATCGCGTAGCAGTCGCGCAGCGGTTCGACACCACTGTTCGCGACCTCGACCGGCAACGGCGCCACCGGATGCGCCGAGGTCATCTCGGCCGTGCCTGACACGCGCAGTTCCACACCGCGCCCGGTGAGTCGCGCCTCGAGGGGCAGCAGCGCGCCGCTGTCGGCCACGAGGAACGCCGGGATGAAGAGCAGCGCGGCGACGCCCACCACGCCGACGAGCAGGATCGCGAGGTCCGCGGCCATCACGATGCCGGACTTCGGCAGCGACGCGCCGCGGCCGGACGCGCCCCAGGTGCCGGCGTCGAGCGGGTTCAACGATTCGCGCACGCGCACGCCCAGCCGGCTGCCGAGGCGCGCCATCAGCCAGGGCCGCACGCGGGCGAAGAAGAGCGCGATCCACGCCCAGTAGATCGCGAGCAGGACGACACCGAGGACGACGGCAGGAGTCATCGAAGCGGCGCGGGAGGAGGGGTGGACTGGATTGTCCCGGCGGCGGCGAGGATTGCAACCGGTTTCGCCAGCGGCGTACCTGAGGGCTGGCTCCGATCGCGAGACGGTCCGGAGGCTGCCTGAGGCTGGCGACCTTCGGGGTTGCGCCGCCTGGTCGCGATCCAGCGGACATCGGCGGCAATGCAGTTCATCCACCGGAATGACCCGAACGCGGTCGGACCGGGTATCGACCCCGCGGCCGAGCCGGCGTATCGTCGCGCCGATGCTTCGACGGAACTGCCGGCGATGACCGAACCCGCGGTGGTTGCTCCGACGAAGCCCGAGCGCGTCGACCTGCTGCCACTCATCGCGGCGAACGTGGCGCCGATCGCCGGGATGCTGTTCCTCGGCTGGTCGCCGCCCTCGCTGGTCGCGCTCTACGCGGTCGACACCGCGCTCGCGACCTTCGCGCTGGTGTGGCTGGTGATGGAGCACATCACCGAGGCCAACTCGCCGGATCGCGGCGTCGTGCGCGTCGCCAAGCTCGGCTTCGCCGCGCTCTTCCTGGGCACGCTCCTCACGGCGATCCTCGTCGGCCCGATGGTGCTGATGCTGGGCGAGGGTGCGTGGGCGCTCTCGAAGCCGTGGCTCGACCGCGGCTTCCAGGGCGCGCTCGCGGCGCAGGCCGCCGGATCGGCCTGGTCGCTGGTCTCGATGCACCGCATGCTGGGCGAGCGCAGCGACGACGACGCGGTGCTGAAGCGCGAGTTCCAGTTCCTCGTCGCGCGCTGGGTCGTCGTGCTGGGCGTCGTGTTCCTCGGCGTCGCGAGCTTCCTCGGCGAGCGGTTCGGCGGCGCGCTGATCGTGATCGTCTACTGCGGCGCGACCGTGTGGTTCCGGATGTTCCCGGAGCGCGCGAACCGGATGTTCTTCCCCGACAAGGCGAAGCCGCCGGGCTCCACCGCGCGCTGACGTCGCTCGCGCGCGGGGAAGCGACCGGCCGTCAGTGCGCGAGCAACCCTCTGACGGCGGCTTCGTTCCACTCGATGCCCGTCCCCGCGATCTCGCGCGCGCGGGCCATGCCGTCGCGGATCTCCAGCGGCTCCGCGAGGATCGGCGACGCCCAGTCGACGAACTCCAGCCAGTGCCGGGTCGGCGTCGCGGCCATCAGGTGCACGCTGACCTCCGGGAACAAATGCGTCGAGATCGGCATGCCCGCGGCGTCCGCGAGCGACGCCGCCTGCATCCAGCCGCTGACGCCGCCGATCTTCATCGCGTCGGGCATGCCGAGATCCGAGGCACCGGCGTCGAGGCTCGCCGCCATCTCGCCCGGCCCCCACCAGTTCTCGCCCATCTGGATCGGACAGGTCGATCGCGCGCGGACCCGGGCGTAGCCGCGGTAGTCGTGCGCGAGGCACGGTTCCTCGATCCATTCGAGTCCCTCGTCCGCGAGCGCGCGCACGCGAAGTTCGGCCTCGGCGACCGACAACGCCTGGTTGTAGTCCGACATCAGGCGAACTCCGCCACCGATCGCGGACCGGACGGCGCGAACGACCGCGAGATCAGTGGCGAGGTCGGGGTACCCAAGGCGCACCTTGATCGCCGCGAACCCCGCGCCGGCCAGTGCCTCGGCCTCGGCGGGCGCGGCGTCGGCGCCGATGAGTCCCAGGCCGCAACTGTTGTAGGCCGGAACGGGCACCGGATCGGCGCCGAGCGCGCGCGCCAGCGGCTGTTGCCCGGCCTTCGCGAGCGCGTCCCACGCCGCCATGTCGATGCCGGCGAGCGCCATGCCGACGACGCCGGTCGTGCCCAGCAGGCGGAATCGCGCGCCGAGCAGCCGGCTGATCTCGAGCGGCGCCGCGGAACACCCGGCGAGCACCGGCCCAAGGTTGGCGAGCAGGTCGCACACCGGCTTCAGCACGAGCGGCGTGTAGCAGAACAGGTAGGTCCGTCCCGTGATGCCTTCGTCGGTGTGCAGGTCGATCAGCGCGAGCGGCGCGGTGCGGACGGAGCCGTTGCTCGTCTGCAGCGGCCGCCGCATCGGCACGTCCACGGCGCGCACGGCGAGATTGCGGATGGTCAACCTGCCTGCTGCACCCACGATGGCCTCCTCTGCCGGGGAAGAACCGCGCTCATGTGCGGCGCCACGCCGCGTTCGCGCCGGCCGGCGCGCGGACAAACGCAACGCGCGGGTCATGATAGGACAAGTGGAGTGAGGATCCACGCAATTCGATGATCGGCACATGGCAAGCCTCGCCGACCTGCGGGACTCGCCGGATCGGGGAGGCGGGTCATGCCGCGCACGCCTCGGCCTGCCCTCGCCGGGCAACGACGCGCTCGACCGTCACGGGCACGGGGCGGCAGATCGTGTTGCACACCGGCGAGTGCCGTTGGGCGAACGCGATGAGTTCCGCCAAATCCTCGTCGCTGCAGTCTCTTTCGATGTCCATGGCGACCCAGATCGATTCGTAGCCGGCGGGGACGCTGTCGTCGAGGAGTAAAGGGGTCAGACTCGATTGATCCGAGCGATCGCGCGAGGTCGAACAATCGAGTCTGACCCCTTTGACACAGCGGATCCCGCTGCAGCGCTTCGACGTCCCGGGCACCGCCTACGAGACGGTGATCGGCATGGCGGTGATCGCCCCCAACGTGTCGATCGGCCGCCACGTCCATCCGGGGGTGGAGTCGGGCTACGTGATCGAGGGCAGCGCAGAAATGCTGATCGACGGCCAGCCGCCGAGGCTCCTCGAGGCGGGCGACTCCTACGTCATTCCGGCGCGTACGGTGCACGACGCCAAGGCCGGGCCGGAGGGCGCCCGGGTCATCGCGACCTACGTCGTGGAGAAGGGACAGCCCCTCGCGTCCCCGGTCGACTGAAGCGGCTTCGGCCGGGTACGGATCGGCCGCGGGATGCCTCGATCGTTTCCGGCCTCATCGATCCTGCTGCGTCGGTGCGGCCGGCGACGTGCGGTTCTTGCGGAAAAGGGCAAAGGGGTCAGACTCGATCGATCGCAATTGATCGGAGCGATCGCGGGGGTCGAACAATCGAGTCTGACCCCTTTGATGCGATCAGTGCTTCGCCGGCGGCGCGCCGGCGGTGAGCGCGCGCACCGGCGCCTGCACGTCGATCGTGAAGCGCTTGCCGGCCTTGTCCTCGAACGTGAGCGTGACCGGGATCCTGTCGCCTTCGCGCGCCTGCGCCTTCAGTCCCATCAGCATCACGTGGTAGCCCCCCGGTTCCAGCACGACGCTCCGGCCGGCGGGAAGGTCGAGGCGCTTCACGGCGGACATGCGCATCACTCCGCCCTCGTGCTTCATCTCGTGGAGTTCGACGACGGCCGCGGCGGGCGACGACGCGCCGACGAGCGCTGCGTCGGTGGACGCCTCGAGCCGCATGAACGCGCCGGTCGACTTCTGCGCCGGGACGGTGCCCCGGACCCAGGGGTCGTGGACCGCGACCTGGGCCAGTGCAGGCTGCGCGAACGCGAAAGCCAGCGCGGCGAACGCGAGGCGGGGGAAGAGTCGGGTGGCGGTAGCGCGATGCATCGGCCGATTCTATCGGACCCGGACTTCCGCCGGATCCGCGCCGAACGAGAACCATGATGGTCCGGTCCCGCGCAGTCTTGACCCGGATCAAGAATTCGGGGGTTGGCGCCGAGGCCCGGTTGCCGCCCCAACATCGTGGGGCTAGGCTCGACCCGGACCACAAGGGATGGTGGTCCGGCGGGGATTGTCGCCGCCGGACGCCGGCAAGGGGGAAGCAGGATGAGCGCACCGACCGGGGCCGCAGCGGCCGCGTCACCGCAGGCCATCGTCAAGCGCGACGGGCGCCGCGTGGCGTTCGACGCCTCGAAGATCGCCTCGGCGATCGAGCGCGCGGGCGCCGCGACCGGGCAGTTTCGCGCCGACGAGGCGGCCCGGCTGACCACGCTCGTCGTTCGGGCCGTCACGGCGCACGATGCCGGCGGCACGCCCGGCATCGAGACGATCCAGGACGCCGTCGAACGGACGCTCGTCGCCGAAGGCTGGTTCGAGACCGCTCGCGCCTACATCGTCCACCGCGAGCGCCACGCGCGCCTGCGCGAGGACAAGCGCACGATCGTCGACGTCGCGGCGTCGATCGACGAGTACCTCGAGCAGCGCGACTGGCGCGTCAACGCGAACGCCAACCAGGGCTACTCGCTCGGCGGGCTGATCCTCAACGTGTCGGGGAAGGTCGTCGCGAACTACTGGCTCTCGCACGTCTACTCGCCGGAGATCGGACGCGCGCACCGCGAGGGCGACGTCCACATCCACGACCTCGACATGCTCGCCGGCTACTGCGCCGGCTGGTCGCTGCGCCGGCTCCTGTTCGAGGGGCTGAACGGCGTGCCGGGCAAGGTCGAGGCGGGTCCCCCGAAGCACATGTCGAGCGCGGTCGGGCAGATCGTGAACTTCCTCGGCACGCTGCAGAACGAGTGGGCCGGCGCGCAGGCGTTCAGCTCGTTCGACACCTACATGGCGCCCTACATCCGCGCGGATGCGATGGGCTACGACGAAGTCAAGCAGTGCATCCAGGAGTTGATCTACAACCTCAACGTGCCGTCGCGCTGGGGCACGCAGACGCCGTTCACCAACCTGACCTTCGACTGGACCTGTCCCGAAGACCTGCGCGAGCAGGTGCCGGTGATCGCCGGCCGCGAGATGCCGTTCACCTACGGCGACCTCCAGGCCGAGATGGACATGATCAACCGCGCCTACATCGAGGTGATGACCGAGGGCGACGCGAAGGGGCGCGTGTTCACCTTCCCGATCCCGACCTACAACGTCACGCCGGACTTCGACTGGGACCACCCGAACGCCGAACTGCTGTTCGCGATGACCGCCAAGTACGGGCTGCCGTACTTCCAGAACTTCCTGAACTCCGAGCTGAAGCCGAACATGATCCGCTCGATGTGCTGCCGGCTGCAGCTCGACCTGACCGAGCTCCTGAAGCGCGGCAACGGGCTCTTCGGCAGCGCGGAGCAGACCGGTTCGCTCGGCGTCGTGACCGTCAACTGCGCGCGCCTGGGCTACCTCCACGCCGGCGACGAGGCGGCGCTCTACGCCCGCCTCGACGAGTTGCTCGGCTGGGCGCGCGACAGCCTGGAAGTCAAGCGCAAGCTGATCCAGCGGCTGATCGACCAGGGGCTCTTCCCGTACACGAAGCGCTGGCTCGGGACGCTGCGCAACCACTTCTCGACCATCGGCGTGAACGGCATCAACGAGATGATCCGCAACTTCACGCGCGACGCCGAGGACATCACGACCGAGGCGGGCACCGCGTTCGCGCTGCGCCTGCTCGACCACCTGCGAGCGCGCATCCGCGGCTTCCAGGAGGAAACGGGCCACATGTACAACCTCGAGGCGACGCCGGCCGAGGGGACGACCTACCGGTTCGCGAAGGAGGACCGCAAGCGCTGGCCGGACATCCTGCAGGCGGGGACCCCGGCGACGCCGTACTACACGAACAGCTCGCAGTTGCCGGTCGGCTTCACCGACGACCCGTTCGAGGCGCTCGCGCGCCAGGACCCGCTGCAGCGCAAGTACACCGGCGGCACGGTGCTGCACCTGTACATGAACGAGCGGATCTCGTCGGCCGCCGCGTGCAAGGCGCTGGTGCGCCGGGCGCTCGAGCGCTTCCGGCTGCCGTACCTGACCGTGACGCCGACGTTCTCGATCTGCCCGACCCACGGCTATCTCGCCGGCGAACACGAATTCTGCCCGAGCTGCGACGACGAGCGGCTCGAGGAGAAGCGCCGGCGACTCGCCGCGTGAACCACGCGCCGCGCCCGCCGCGGCACGACAACAAGCCGGCGGTGGCCGGTGCGACCCGACAGGAGACCACGATGAACGACATGACCGAACTCCACCGCATCGCGCAGGCGAGCATCGCGCTGACCGACGACGAACGGCAGCGCTGCGAGGTGTGGACGCGCGTGATGGGCTACCACCGGCCGGTGGCGTCGTTCAACATCGGCAAGAAGGGCGAGCACGCGGAGCGGCGGTTCTTCCGCGAGTCGTGCGCGACGCGCCACCTGTGACCGTTGCGGCGCCGGTCCCGCGCGACGCGGTGGCCGAGCCTCGCGCTGGCGGTGCGTTCGTGGGTCGGCCTTCAGGCCGACGCTCTTCGGCCGGCGATTCGCCGCGGCTGCCGGTCGGCGGGCTCGTGCCGTTCACGGCGGTCGATTTCCCTGGAAAGCTTTCGGCCGTTCTCTTTCTGCAGGGATGTCCGTGGCGCTGCGGGTACTGCCACAACCCGCACCTGCAGCCTTCGCGCGGCGAACACGAGATCGCCTTCGACGCGATCCTGCGCTGGCTCGACGGGCGACGGGGCCTCCTCGATGCGGTCGTGTTCTCGGGCGGCGAACCGACGGCGCACGCTGGCCTGCACGACGCGATCGGCGAGGTGCGCGATCGGGGATTCGCGATCGGGCTGCACACCGGCGGAGCGTACCCGCGCCGGCTGGCCGAGGTCCTGCCGCTCGTCGACTGGATCGGCTTCGATGCGAAGGCGCCTTCGGGCGGATACGCGGCGGTCACCGGCGTCGCCGGCAGCGATGCCGCGGCGACGGAGAGCCTGCGGCGCGTCGTCGATTCCGGCGTCGCGCACGAGATCCGCACGACCGTGCATCCGTCGCTCGTGCCGGACGATGCGCTGCTGCGACTCGCCGATGAACTCGCCGCGCTGTTCGTGCGGCAATGGGTGCTGCAGCCGTTCCGTCCGACCGGCTGCGCCGACACCGCGCTCGTCGCCGCGGCACCGCGCGGCGCGCGCATCGACGCGGCGCTCCTCGCGCAATTGCGCCTTCGGGTACCGGACACCACCGTGCGCGCGTAGCTCCCCGATGCCGGATTCGCGCCCGGCAGCTCGAGGCGTGGGTGGCGGCGCGAGCCCGGCCGCGACGTCGCTCAGGGAGCGCCGGCCGAACCGAAGGGGCTGTCGATCGCGAGGAGCCAGCAGCCATCCGGCTGGCGGCGGATGACGTCGGAGGTTTCGCCCGCGAGGTGGATCGGGCTGCCGTCGGGCGCCTTCGCGTCGAGCGTCCAGCGCGCGAAGACGACCGCGATGTCGTCGGCCTGCAGCGTCCGGATCGACTCGAAGCGGAACGTGCCCTTCATCGCGAGGAACGCCGAGAGCGACTCGCGGATCGCCGAAGGCCCGCGCGCGACCTTGCCCGGCTGCGGGACGAGAATCGCCGTGGGCTCGTAGAGCGACAGAAGCGCGTCCATGTCACCGGCGGCGAAGTGCCGGCCGAACAATGCGTGGACGTCCTCGGGCTTGCGTGCGGCCATCATCGTTCCTCGTCGGGGGCGGGGTGTAGCATGCGGCGCACGCTACACGCGAGGGCCGCGGCCGGTCAACCGGAACGGCGGCGGAACACGGCCGCGGCGAGCGCGGCGACGAGGAACGCGGCGAACGCGTTGTGCGCGAGCGTGGCGGGGAGCGAGGGCTGCGCGAAGGCCGCCGCCGCCCCCGACACGGCCGCGCCGAGCGCCGTCAGGACCGTCGCGCCGGCGAGCGCGCGCTGCCTGCGCAACGACCACGCGGCCGCGAACGAAGTCGCGAGCGCGGCGATCGCGAGCAGGCGATGGAGCACCACGAGCGCCGCGGCGCCGTCGGGCGGGCGGACGCGTCCCGCGACCACCTCGATCCGCCGCAGCGGATCGAGCGCGCCCGACCCCGCGACCGAGGCGAGATCGGCGCCCGGGCAATCGAACGCCGCCGGACAGGAGGTGAGCGCGTACTGCGCGCCGATCATGCCGCCGGTCGCGACTTGTGCGAAGACGACGAGGAGCGCGATGAGCGCGAGCGTCGTGCTCCCGGACGACCGGATGCCGGCGATCCGCACCGCGAGTACGACGAGCGTCGCGAGGAGCGCGAAGCCGCCGACGAGATTGCCGAGCGCGATCGCCGGCACGCGCGCGCCGGGCGTCGCGATGCCCAGTGCGGCGAGGCCGAGCGCGATCGCGAGCGCGAGCCACGCCAGCCTCCGCTCGGCGTCGAACCCGCTCCGCGCACGCAGCGCCAGGAACGGGATGAGCGCGGCCATGATGAGCGCGGCGGACGCCGCGAAGCGGTGGACCAGTCGCGCGAAGAACGCCCCGGGAATCGCCTGCGGCGGATCGACGACGCCATAGCATGCAGGCCAGTCGGCGCACATGAGGCCGGCGAGCGAATGCCGCAGCCACGCGCTCGCGACGATCACCATGAACACCGCGCCGGCCGCGCCGATCGCGAGCCGCCGCGCGAGGACGACGCCGTTCACGCGGGGCGCTTCCGGTCGCGCACCGCGAGCGCGACGACGACGATGAACAGCACGCCGCCCGCGACCGCGACGAGTCCGCCCGCGCCCATGAGCCCCATCCCGGCGATCTCGCCGGCCGAGCGCAGCACCTGTTCGCCGCCTGCGACCTTGCGCTGCACGCCGTAGCCGCCCGACCAGAGGAGCCCGGTGACGTGCATCAGCTGCCCGGCGCCGTAGAGCACCGATTGCCACACCGCGAGCCGCGGACGCGGCGGCGCGGCGCCGAGCCGCGGCAGCAGCCAGTACGCGAGCCCCATCATCGCGATCGTGACGCCGACGATCGCGCCGTGGTAGTGCGCCGGGATGCGGACGTCGCTGCCGCGGATCAGGAAGCCGATGACGCCGCCGGCGCCGAACAGGACCATCGACACGACGAGCGCGGCGACGAGCGGCCTCGCCTCCGCGGCCATCGGGGCGGCACGAAGGCGCCGCGCGAGACCCACCGCGATCGCGGCGGCGACCACCGGAATCGCGAGCGTGCCGCCGATCCGCATCAGCCAGGTCTGCATCCGGTGATGCTCGACCGACGTGACGTCCCAGGCGAGGTAGACGATCGTCGTCGCGAAGACCGCGACGAGCTGGATCCCGAACAGGAGCGCGACGACGCGCGGCGAGATCGGCACGCGGACATCGGCGGCATCCGCGAGCACGAGCCAGGCGACGAGCAGCAAGAGCGTCCACGCGAACTGCAGCACGTGGCCGCCACCCCAGAACGCGAGTTCGTACCACGCTCGCGGTTCGAGCGAGGGCGGCACCGCGGCGATCGACCACGCGAACGCGAGGATCGCCACCGCGCCCGCGACGAGCGACGCATTGATGCCGAAGCGCAGCGCGCCGGACCCGTCGAGGCGCACGCCCACGAGCGGCGAGGCCGACAGTCCCCGCAGCACCAGCAGCGTCGCGCCGGCTCCGAAGGTCGCGAGTCCGGCGAGGAACATCGGGCCGTCGATCACCGGGATGTAGTTCGCCATGATCGGGGCGGCGGGATCGAGGAACGGCGCGATGGCGATCAGCACGGCGCCGATCGCGCCCAGCGAGAGCGCGATGCGGCCGGCGACGATCCCGCGCGTGGTGCTGTTGAGGCTCCAGATCGTGCCGGCGAACGCGACGAACCAGACGAGCACCGAGAGGTCGACGTGCGCGACCAGCACGGTGCGGAAGAAATCGCCCGCAGGCAGGAAGCGGCCGACCCCCGGCGTGCGCGCGAGGGCGAGGAAGACGGCGAGGAGGCCCGACGCGGCGAGCGCGCCCACCCCGAGCGCGAACCATCCGGTCGCGAGCGCCGCGCGTGCGTCGTGCGGGACGTCGATCGTGTAGCGGCCGGAGTCGGGGACGGCGTCGGAGCGCACGGCGGTCGCGCGGCCTCGGTCGGGCGCGGTGGCGGCGGTCATGGCGAGGCCGCCATTCTAGACGGCTCGCGTTTGGGCGCGACCACCGACCGGTGTTCCGCATCGGGCAACGCGGCCAGGTCGCGGCGGAACGAGGTGAGCGCGGCGTCGAGCGCCGCGCGGTCCGGTGGACCGGCCCAGGCGATGCGCACGCGCTCGCGCGGCACGACCGCGCGCAGCTTCGGCGCGCGCTCGCCGGCGAAACGCTCGCCGACCCAGTCCTGGCCCAGCCGCCAGACGCAGTCGCCTTCGCGACATCCGGTGACGAGCACGCCGTCCGCGCCGCTGCGCAGCGCGTAGTCGACGAACGACGGCGGGAGTTGCGCCGTGCACAGGAGCGGGAGCGCGGCGGTGTCGCGGTCGCGCAACGAGCGGACGTCGATCGCTTCCTCGCAGCCGACGACCACCACGCGCGGCGAGCGCGCCGCGCCCTCCCGCCGGGAGGCGGCGATGCGCGCGAGTTCGCGTTCGAGCGTCTCGCGCATCGCGCCGATCGGCTTCTGCGGCATGTCGATGCCGGACACGAGGTCCGCGACCGGGCGGAACGGCACCGACGACGGACAC
>JAANMW010001561.1_pt1 | contig 23513 bp, 15 predicted proteins | sample 7279671 | NCBI WGS metagenome assembly JAANMW01 (sample SAMN14094541, study PRJNA606508) | bioreactor metagenome | isolation source: A lab-scale SPAN reactor treating ammonium-rich wastewater day 247 | place: Ireland: Galway | collected 2017-09-19 | reverse complement strand
CCACAGGCTGGCGAAGCCAACCATGAGCGAAATGAAGAGCCAGCGTGTCTTCGGATCGGTCAGCATGATCCCGCTCCTGCTGAGCGTGATGCCAACACCCGCGCCCAGCAGGCAGCCCACGATGAACTGCCAGTCCGTCATCGAGAGCGCGATCGCTGACGGCTGGTGAAAAGTTTCGATATTCATGTCATCTCCTTTTTCAACAAGCCTGACCAAGGCTACAGAGATGACCCGTGCTGTTTTGGATTATTAATAACTGCGCGGAATGAGGAAGAAAATGAACGGGGCCTAATTCGGGAGTTAAGCCTTACCTGACAGCATACCCACAGAGGGAAGGGTAGATCATCGGCTATTGCTGCCTTTTACTTGTTCGCGGTACTCAGCCCGCTATCAGCAGATGAGCAGGAGTTCGCAGGTACTGAAGTGGCAGTGATGCTAACGCAGTGACCAACGTGCTAAATGTAGAATTTGAAGGGCAGCATCGGTTCGCCCTCTAGTGGAGCGGCTATCAGTATGTCGCCGATTGCGTCAGCGAATCGAATAGTTACAGGTTCCCGATCATTGAACAAACAGGTGTTGAAGTTTATTTTCGTGAGAGCCAGCACATCGCTCATCACAACTTTGAGCAGAGCATCTCCTCGTCGGATACTGACCTGCAAGGGATTCGGCGTGTCAGGGCCCATATAGGTTCCCAGCCTAGGGACGAAGCCTGATGTCCACAAGAAACCCGATCTTTCGCCCGTGATCATCGCACTACCCCGAATGACCGGATAGGCTCCAGGGCGGAATAGCTTTAACTGGTCCCAGGCGTCGGCGATCTGGACCCCGACTACATTCGTAGAGGTGCCTTGGCATGGCTCTTGGAAACCCGTCCACTCATCGTCATTAAACGACGACCTGGCGTGGATGAAGAGTTCCTTAGGATCCTCCCCGTGTCGATTCTTGTACTCATTGAGAACCGTACCGATGAGACGGGCGGCAGCAACCTGGTCGAGGTGGAATTGCTTTGTATCAGGATGGAACCAAGGTCCGAGAGCGCCCCGGAAAACGACGCCCTCCCCGTCGGACAAGAACATCTGTGCAGCACATACCGAGTGGCGAGAGGTGCCGCCTTGGTCTTGTCGCTTATAGACAAGACCGACGTAACAAACCCCGGGACGCATGTTGGCTATCTGCCAGGGACGCCCACCACTCTTGTAGTAGGAGCCGGAGCAAAGCTTCCAGGCAATGGTTGCCGGATCCTCAACTCGGCGCTTCGGCTCGCCATTGGCCTTCAAGAAATCATTCGGGGTAAGCGTGCTCTCGCGAACGATCTGGGTGACCACCTGATGGTCAAGTAGCCGCGCCTTGAGTTGGCGCCGGAAGTTCTTCTCGTACTTGTAAACCTCAGCCTCTTGTTCATCGAGGCCGAACAAGGTCGGCTGTGTGGCTAACTTCAGCGCATCGCGCTCCTTAAGCGTTACCTTACCTTCAACCCTTTCGGCTTTCGGCACGGTCGACATGGGACGCCCAAGTTCATAAATGAACTCCGGAACGACCACATACCAGAAGTTGGGTGGATCCTCGTTTCGCTTTTGCTCCGCGATCAACCGTTCGACAAAAACGTCAACGACAGCCTTAATGGCTTCGTGCCGGTTGGCGATATGAATGCGCTGGTGGAGGTCTTTTTCATCGATGTCCGAAATGACCCGAAATGGCTTCGCCGACCAGATGGCGTTAAAGGCCTCTGAAAAGCCAGGAAACGGCACGTGATGCGGCTCCAAGGCCTTTGCTCCACGTCGTGGCAATGGAGTGGCAATGAAGGAAGAAACTTGCTTGGCCCATCGCTCGAAGCGTTCTAGTCCGGCCTTGGTTCCGATGAATCCATAGCGAATCTGTCTGGGCGTTTCAACGGCATCTACGGGGCCATAAAGGTATAGGCCGTCACGCGAGTATTCCAATTGTTGGCCATATCGAAACGAGAGGGTGGGCTCAGGGATGTAGGTGACCTCTGGGCGGCTCATTCTGCTTCCTCGCCTTGAACTTCATCATCCCACTCTCCTACCGGAACGTCTGGGTCATCTTCGTCCATGATCTCTTCCCCGGTCTCGTCAACACTTACCGGACAACCGAATTGCATCGGTGGGATACGTGCTGAGATAAAGGCACCATCACCCACGGCAAACTTCAACAAGTGCTTATCGTCAGAAAGCCACCATAGATAGGCGCAAAGCATGTCGCGCCACCGCGCATTTCGCCAGCCTTTTGCAAGCGACCGTCGCAACGAATGAGCGCGACGCTTGTCCTTGATAGCGTCCAGGCCGTTCTCGCTAAAGACCAAGCGCGCAGCGATGCGAAGATGCCGCATCGGGTTGGTCCGAAGCTGAGCATTGATTGCGTAGTGCCAATGGACTCGGCGCTTTTCTGAGTGCCCGATGATTTGTCGGGCGCCTCTTCGGTATCCCCAGTCGAATTTCACTTTATCCAAAGGGGCTGTCTTGATGTCGCCCCACCAGCTCAGCCTCTTTGCGGAGCCTAGGTATCCCTGCAGACCCCGCCCAACGCAGTACCTGTCAAAGGCTTGAGAGCCGATGTCGGTATACATGTTGCGTGCCTGGAAAGCTTCGATTCCATAGTCAGACCAGCCCTCGTTCAAGAACATATCTGTATCGATGGAGGCCACTACCTTTCCCGGAATATCTATCCCCATGTGGCCAGCACCATCCGGCTTGGCGAAGGTAACTACGCCGCCACGATGAGGAACCGTCGGCCATGCGTGCGACTGTCTATGTTGGAACCGTTCCAACGACGAACCAACCGGAGGCTCACAATAATGAACCAGCTTGGGGTGGCTCTGAATCTCAAGCCAATTGGAAACCAATGGATCAGGTTTCGATTGTAGGCGAGCGCAACCTTCAGCATGTGTATCAAGCCAAGTCTGCATGGCCCCAGGCTTTCCACACGGAATTTCCTTTTCACGTAAGAGCTCGGTCAACTCTGACAGTCCGCGGGCCCAACTGCTCTTGAAGTCGATGTATTGTGCTTGAGCAATTCGGAAAGGAGATTCATAGGGCTCCAATCGCAGCGGGATGATAAAGGCATAGTCTCCGAGTTGCCGGGCGAGGCCAACTGCAATCTCAATTTCGTTTCGGACACCTTGCTTCTCGATGCCCCCGGCAGTACAGACCAAAAGCATCTTGATCGCACGCTTTCGCAGAGCCGTCTCGAGTTCCCGTGCCCAATCAATGCCGCCATGCAGGTGCATGACGTCAGCCCAAACCTCGTATCCCATGGCAGAAAGCTTTGCACCCAGCCAGCGCACGAAATGATTATCTTCAGGGGATGCATGTGAGATGAAGAGCGCCTTTCGAGGGACAGTATCTTGATCAGTCATTGTTGGGTTCGCCTTTGCAGTAGATGCGGTCAATCATCTGACAACCTGGGAAGGATATAAACCGCTGGGCGCTTCTGGTCGCCGCTCCAGACATAGAGCATGTCTGCGGTTCCCATTTACGCATCGGCGGGCGGCCAGCGCAGTTTTCCGCGGCCGACGCGCAAGGCTTCCACGAGCCTACTATTTCCTGGCAGCCGGCCCGAGAAGAGGCTGGGCTTGGGATCGACCGCAGGCATCTTGAAGGCGGCGATCCGTTGGTGGTCGGGGGTTTCCAGCCAGGTCCGTCCGCCTCCATCATTGGTGACGATCCGGTAGAGGCCGGCGGGCGGGACGGCCTCGATGTCGAGAAGGCGCTTGTAGCGTTCGACCGACCATTTCTGGATGCCGCCGTTTAGGGCCTCGGTTCGGAATCGGGCCCATAGCGCGGCGGTGTCGGGCGTCGGCCAATCGCTAGAGTCGGTGTAGACAATGATCTCGTCGGATTCGAGCCAGGCCCGCATCTCCGCCGGGGTGACGAAGACAGACTCGGTGTCCTCGATGGCCGCCATAGCCGCACGCCGAGACGGCAAGCCTGCGCGGATCAGCATTGCCATCATGAGTCGCGGGACGCCGGTTTCGACTGCCGCCGCAGCGCCGCCCGCCACAATCTCAGGCGACCAGCCTAGGGACATGCGGCGGGTGCGGATGGCTTCCAACGCCCAGACCAAGCGATAGGTAAAAGCCTCTTCGACAGCACGCATGTTCTGCGACCCGATCTTGGAGACCTCTTCGCCTGATACCCAACTGCGTAGGATGACCTTCCAGTTCGCCGGGAGCGCGTGTGCCTTATCCGGGATGAAGGGCCGCATGAACAGCAGACGTTCGCCGAGTCCGCAGAGCGCGTCGACGAGTTCGTCGATATCCCCACTCAGTGCCGCCTCGTCTGCCCGGTCAAGCAGTTCGGCCAGCTTGTCGGCCATGGCGTCGATGGTGAGGCCCGCTTCGAGCCCGACGCCCATGGCGAAATGCCCGCGCCTCGCTTGCGCCGTAGTGGTCTTCCAAATGAGGTCGGCGCGTGCTTCGAAAACTTTCTTGTGCAGGGGGGCGACATTCTCGTTCTCGCGGGCGATCTGCCGGGCCCAGAGCGACCCCTTGAGTGCTTCGTCCAGGAGGTTGGGTAGATCGGAGCGATCGGCGTCCAGCGCTTCGATCAGGCCAAACACGGTCGCGTCGAGGCGTTCGACGAGTTGAGACAGCGGCTCCTCGTCGATGGTTTCCTCCTCGCCGTCCGCGTCGTCTTCATCATCGTCATCGTCATCGCCGTCAGCGTCGTATTCCGTGGCGGCGGCCAGCCGTTCGGCCACCTCGGCTTCTTCTTTGGGTGATCTCCAGGCCTCGCGGGCGTTGGCGAGATATTCCCAGGCGTCGTGGCGATTCAGGACGCCCTCTCGCGACAAGCGCTTAAGGATTTCGGCGACGATCTGGATGAGGCCGCTCTTCAGAGTTCGGGCTTTTGCGGAGGTGACTAACTCGCGCCATTCGCGGTTTCGCCAGTCGATCCGGTCGAACATGGCATGGACAATCAGCCCTTCGACATCAACGAAGGCTCGACCCGCTCGGCCGGCGACGTTGGCGAACTCCTCGCCTTTGATCTTCTCGCCCGCCCGATAGAGCGCGGGTACCAGCAGAACGGCCGCATTGATGTTGAGGCCTTGGGCGAGCGTGGGCGATGCGACGATGACCTTCAGCACTCCCTCGGACAGGAGGAGTTCCAGTTCGCGTAGGAACTGGCTCGGCAGCCGGCCATGGTGGATGGCGACACCTACCTTCAAGCTGACCACGGCGGGATGATCCTCCCCTAGCCATTCCTTGCCGATCTCCAAGGCACGGGCGATCGACGCTTCGTCATCTAGCAACGAGTCCAGATAGCCGCGCTTGCAGAGGTCCACGATCTGTTTGCCGTAACTATCGACCCAGTTCGCCTGAGTAGAGAAGATCAAGGTGCGCTTGCCCTGGCTCGCGAACTCCCACGCTGCAAACAAAGCTAGGTGCGAGTTCTTGCGTGGATAGGGCTTCTTCTCCTTCCCAAGCGCTGGTTTCTCCACGACGAATCTATCGAGGAAGGGGCCATCGTCATCGAGATCGAGCCGGAGCAGCGCGCCCTTACCGCGCCAAGTGAGCGCGCCGAAGCGCTGGCGAGTGGGACGCCAGTCGGAGCGCACCGGCTCACCCGGTTCGTCGGAACGAATCCAGGTGGTGAGGTCGTCGAGTTCGTCGCCGCTCGGCAGGATCGCGGAAAGACAGACGATCCGGCGTTCTACCGCGTCCGCGCGCCGAAGAAGGCGTTGCACGAGTGTCTCGTAGCGGATTTCGCGCTCACTCGGACCGATCATGTGGCCCTCGTCGAGGACGATTAGGCCGACATCGTCAATCAGCGAAGGGTCGCTTCTCAGTGCGAAGTCGAGTTTTTCGGGCGTTGCAATGATGATCTCGCGGGCGCGCAGAGCGTCTTCATCACCGGCCGAAAGGCCACTGGCGCCGTAGAGCGACGAGACGCTAAAGCCGAGTGGCGCAAAGGTCTTTCTAAAGGATCTCTCGGTCTGAGCGGACAAGGCGCGCAGCGGCGTGATGATCAGAACCCGGCGCGCAGAGGACAAAGTCATCAGTGTTGCGATCTCGGCCACCCGCGTCTTGCCCGCGCTTGTGGGCAGGGCGACGACCAAGTCGTCCCTGATGTCCGTAGAGCGCTGGGCGGCTTTGAGCTGCGAGGGCCACAGCTCAACCTCTGAGGTCTTGCGGGCATAGAGCGAGGCGATGAACAGCCGCCGCAGGTCTGGATATATTTCCTCCGTACCCTCGGGCGGCTCGGTCGGCAGGTTCAGGTGCAGCGAGTGCTGCCACAGGTCGTCGATCAGGTTACGGCAGAGGTTCGATATCCACCACATTGGAACATTCTCGGCATTGTCTGCCAGGCTGACTGCAGTGGCGAGTAAGGCCTGTGCGCTTTCAATCGGCTCGGATTCACCCGTCTCAAGCGCGAAGTCGAAAAACGCCAAGGCCCGGCAGATCGTCGTGTTGAGGATGGTCGACAACGCCTCGTCGACATCAATGTTGTCGTCCTGCAGTGCCTCCGCGATCTGTTCGTCGCCATGAGCTTCGTCGCTGAGCCATTCGCGAACGAAGCCGCGCAATTGGTTGAGATCTCGCAGAATCAGATGGCGGATCGCCGTTTCTCCCGGCGAGGTGTTGAGGTCGTCCCCCGTCTCGTTGAAGAGTGAATAGGCAACGGCCGAGAAGCCAGCAAGATGATAGGCAGCGGCGGCAATGGTGCGGCGGAACCCGCGATCAGGTGCCTCGGGGTCACCGTTGCGCACTAGGGCTTCAAATGCGTTGGCGGCACGCTCGAAGGCCTTGCTGGTCAGCTCCGAAGCGCCTGCCTGAGCGCGTAGCGCCATCGCGCCTCGGAGCAGGGCGAAGCCGTGTTCAGCGAGATCGGTTTCAATTGTCGCGCCAAGGGGTGGTGAGTTCGGCGGCAGCACACCCTCCTCACGCATGAGCGACCAGGCCGCGCCGCGATAGAGGAGGCGCCCAAGGATCCCGTCGACGGTCGCGGCCGTCAGGAACGCGGTCAGCTCGTCAGTCGTCTCCAAGTTCTTCTGCCTTTTGGTACATAGTCGCGATGAAATCTTGGTGGTCTTCGACGTGGATGTTTACGACGTAATGGTCCCGATCCGTCCCGGTCGCTTCGAGGTCTTCCTTCAGCGAGGCGTGGGGGCCATTGCCCGAAAGTGTGAAGAGCATGTGGTCGATGCGATCAGCGCGCAGCAACTTCAAGCCGACCTCGTCGCGCAGGCTACGGCCCAGTTTGTTGTCATTGTGGTCATTGCTCTCCAACAGGCGGTTGGCGACGAACAGCAGGGAGTCTGGCGTGCAATGGCCATTGTCGCGGTTAAGCACTTTGCGGGCGCTCTCGACCGTGGCCTTGCTGAGTACCTTGTTGCTTTTGGCCTCGCCTTTCAGGAGCCAGAGCTTCTCGCCTGCCCCATCGTATCCGGCGCCGATGAAGTCGTCTCCGCGCATGGCCATGTTGCGGCCGTCCTTGTAGCGAAGGCGACGCACGGGCACGCGGAGGCCGATTTCTTCCTCAACCAACTCAGTCGCGAGAATCTCGCCGAGATCGCCTGAGCGGCCTTTGGCCGTTTGAGGCATTGCGGCCTTGAGGACTTTACTGGCGACCTCGTATCCGAGTCGCTTCACATCCTCGGCGATGCGTTCGAGTCGATCGTAGTGCGAGCGGATGGTCATGACGAGGCCATCGCGGATCTCGTCGCGGCCGCCATCCTTCTCGACATAGGTCCAGTAACGCTTGCGCTTGTCCTTTTCTTTGGTTGACTCGCACCACGTCTCAAAAAGTCCCACGGCGTTTCCCCAATCAATCAGCCCTGATCCTGATAGCGGTCATATAGCGCTGGCTAACGCATCGTGACGGCTTCGATTAGCAAGTATGCTCGCTTCGCGGAGTTTATGACATTATCACCAACCTCGAACGTCCGTTACTGGGCGATGATCCGGCGCAAGGGCTGGCCGCTGAGAGAATCTGCACCGGGTCGGGGGCGGTATTAGCCTGAGTGCTAAGCGGTCGCTCGGCCAGAATTCCAGGGCTACGACCGTTGACCGACTGGTTGCGGCAGTTGGTATCTGAGAGTACCAATGGCCGTATTGCCGAGTAGCAGGTGCTCAAATCGCTAGTGGTTTTCCTCGGGAGGAACGATCTCAAGTAAAACGTCGTTTGGTTGAAGAAGTGACATTAGATAGCTGAATTCTGCTTTGGGTGTGGGATAAGGGGACAGGACAAGCTTTATTAACTCTTGCTCTAGTTGATGGCGCTCACCGTTGATGATAGTAAGCAGGGGTTTGCGGTTGTTCATAATGGCCAATTTAACAGGGCTTGCGGTAGCCTGCGATAGCTTTCTATTTTCCAGCTGACCCCGGCACCTTATGTATGCCGGGGTCAGTTCTGAGAATAAAACTTCGGCGAAACGAAGACCTGCATCAGTTAGTTCAAAACCCCTGCTCGGAACGGGACATCGTGATCTGGCTATTCAGCCAGCCGATCACCTCATCCGATAGCCATCCTGCAGCGCGCTCCCCCAGTTTGATTTGCTTCGGAAACTGGTCGTTCGCTACCTTCTGGTAGATGGTACTCCGGGAAAGACCGGTTACCTTCTCAACATCCTTCATCCTGAGAATGCTGCGCTCACGTTTAAAACTCACTTTCCATCTCCTTGTACTGAATAGAGGGTAGTCTCGTCGTCTCGTTTTTCCTGCAATGACTCATACGTCAAAGTCGCCTGAGGTCTTGTTTCTGCGCAGCGAATGGCCATGGCTGCCATAGTAGGAAGCCGTTACGCTGGTGCGGCCGTGACCGAGTTCTTTGGCCACAGTGATGTTCGCTGCGTCGTGACGCACGATGTCAACCTGAGCAGGATCGGCGCCCTGGATAGGAGTAGGCATGCCCGTGATGTCGCCATATTCCTGCTGGGCGAAACCGTGGCGCAGGCCGTGGGAGCTCACGCCCTTCTCCTTCTTATTGATCCCGAGCTTCTCCGCGAGGAGGTAATAGTAACGGCGCCTCGCCTGGGACCATGTCAGATCGGGCCAGCGAACGCGTCCGCTCTTACCGGTTGAGGCAACCTTCCTCGCCCACTCGAATACCTCCTTCTTGTATTCAGTATCGATGGGAATGCTGCGGGGTCGTCCGCCTTTGGTGCCCCGGTAGATCTCCAGAGTGTTCCGCTCTTTGTCGAGCGAATATTCCGGACGCATCTCGATGGATTCTTTCATGCGCAAACCGAATGCGTCCTGCAGCGCAAGCATCACAGCGAGACGTTCGTCCAGTTCGCGCACGTTCTTGATGACATCTGCAGGATCCACATCATTCGCTGTCCATGCGAGATTCTTCTGTGCGACTGTCACGCGATGAACGTCACGATGAGGAAGGTAATTTCCGAGTGGCCTAACCATGCCGGCTTTACCGATCCAGCAGCTAAAAGTACGCAGAATCGAGAGGCGACTGTGTAGGGTTGCCAGGGACACGCCTTCCTGGTCCCAGCGCGTCGCGAGGAAATACACATGACGTCCTCCCAGACTCGTCGGGGTGACGAAGTGGTATCCCATCTGCCACAACTGGCAATAACACAGCAGCAACACGCTGCGGCGCTCCTTCTGCGTCTTCACGGAACACACCTTGGAGGTGTTCTTCCCGGTGTACTTTTCAGTGCGCCACTTGTTGTTGCGCTCGATAACGAACATGAGCTTCTGGAGAAACTTGTACGGCAAAACCATCTCGGCAATCGAATGCATTTTCAACACTCCTATTTGTGAGTTGACTGGAATTGAGAAGACAAAGCCCCACCACGCGCGAGCCGGCGCGGTAGGTTGCTGCATTGGGTGGATTAGAGAACTTGGTTAGAAAGATATTGCTTTGGTGGCGTGTGTAAATTCCCGTAGGGATTCACACCAGCAGTGATGTCGGCAATACCGACACTCTGCCCGGATCGGCAGGCCACACGCGGGAACGCGCAGGCTCTGTCGCTTGGCGATTGGGGAGGAGCACCCTCGGAATAGATCTCCCTGGGTATATTTCCCCACCGATCCGACCACAGCACCCTGTGTCGAGTGCTGCAGGACAGCTGTCTGTGATTTTGGAATCACCAGGCCGCAAATCTAGTGTCGTGGCCCACAGCTATTTAGGAATGGAATTACCCCGTTCCACCAATCCTGGCTTCCGCCAGGAGTCACGGGTTCTTTGCAACGACTGACATGGTTGTGCATCATGTTCTTGTCGAGTCGCCGCCGAAAAGGCAGCATGCAAAGTTTCCATTTTGACCGGACGTGGTCCGTCCGATAGAGATGCCCTTCAATCCAGCCGAAGGGGGTGGGCGATGCCCACCTTGTGTCGCCCGCTCGGGGCAAAGATTTATCCGACTTGAATTTGACTTTCGTCGGCTGATTCCTGGATGGCTCGTCCAGAACTAGGCGCGGGGCTTCTCTCTGTATTACCGAGATTTGACGGGTCTTCCCTCGTTATTCCCGGACGCCGGCAGGGCGTCAAAAAACTTGTTCGGCTACGCGCGATTTGCTTCACTTCGCGCTTGGAATGAACTGTAAATAAAAAATCCGGGGGCCGTCAACAACTTCGTTGGATTTTTCTTTTGTGTGATTTTTTCTGTCCGAAACCGGCTGGAAAACAAGCACTGGCGCGGCTCTCGAAGTATGTCTGGTTCCGAGAATTGTACGTGCGCCTTCCGTTTTTTGCCAGCTTGCCTGGCAATTTCCTGCTCGCCATGCAAGGTTTCGGGAAAACCGGGGATGCTATTTGGCTAAAGCCCCTGCCGCTGTAGAATCGTGTCATTGCTGTAACCTAGCGGCTCAACCCATCCCATAAGGGCGTCCTTCGGCGCGATGAATAACCAGTTTTTCGAGCGGCCCATACTCAACTCGCCTTACCAATATCCGGTAAGGCACTGGGAGCTCGACGCCTCCGGCCAGCCGACCCAGCGCATCGTCGAGTCCCGCCGCCGGGCCGAGTTCATCACCCCGATCCCCAAGCCGAAGAAGCAGAAGTCGGCCCCCCAGCAAGATGCACTGCTGTTCGACAAAGATCTGTCCTCCCAGTCCCAGCAATACGCCCACACCGCCATCATCAACGGCGTAAGGCAGGAGGTAGATAAATGGCGGGCCCTGCCCAATCCGGCCGACTGGCGCGTAACCCCCGAAACCGCCCGGCTGCTCCAGCACTGGCGGCACCACCGGTTCAGCGGCATCCGGCCGTTTTTCTGCCAAGTCGAGGCGGTCGAGACCGCTATCTGGCTGACCGAAGTGGCGCCACAAATCGGCAAGAACGGCGAACGCTTCCTTCAGCACCTGGCCAATTCAAACAATGATGCCAATCCCGGCATCCTCCGTCTGGCGCTGAAGCTCGCCACCGGCGCCGGCAAGACCACCGTGATGGCCATGCTGATCGCCTGGCAGACCGTCAACGCAGTGCGCAGGCCGAACAGCAAAAAATTCACCCGCGGCTTCCTGGTGGTCACCCCCGGCCTGACCATCCGGGACCGCCTGCGCGTTCTCCAGCCCAACGATCCGGACAGCTATTACCTCAGCCGAGAGCTGATCCCCGGCGACATGATCGGCGACATCGAGCGCGCCAAGATCGTCATCACCAACTTCCACGCCTTCAAGCTGCGCGAACGCATGGAGATCTCCAAAGGCGGCCGCCTCCTTCTGCAAGGTCGCGGCAACGAGGAGATCAACACCCTCGAAAGCGAAGGCCAAATGCTCCAGCGCGTCATGCCGGAACTGATGGGCATGAAGAACGTGATGGTTATCAACGATGAGGCCCACCACTGCTATCGTGCCAAGCCCAAGCCGGAGGACGATGAAGACCTCAAGGGCGACGACAGAAAGGAAGCCGAAAAGAACAACGAAGCCGCTCGCCTGTGGATATCCGGCATCGAGGCGGTCGCCCGCAAACTCGGCGTCGCCTGGGTGATGGATCTTTCGGCCACACCCTTTTTCCTACGCGGCTCGGGCTACGCCGAAGGCACCCTCTTCCCCTGGACAATGAGTGATTTCTCACTCATGGACGCCATTGAATGCGGCATCGTCAAGCTGCCCCGCGTACCGGTGGCCGACAACATACCCGGCGCGGAAATGCCCATGTTCCGTAACCTGTGGGAACACATCCGCAAGGACATGCCGAAAAAGGGCCGTGGTAAAGCAGAGGGACTCGACCCCTTGGCCCTCCCCACGCCATTGAAGACCGCCCTGGAAGCCCTCTACGGCCACTACCAGAAAACCTACGAGCTATGGGAGAAGGCCGGGATTCGCGTCTCGCCCTGCTTCATCGTGGTATGCAACAACACATCCACATCGAAGCTGGTGTATGACTACATCTCCGGCTTCCAGCGTCAGAAGGAAGACGGCAGCTCCACTCTGGAAAACGGTCGCCTGCCGCTTTTCCGCAATTTCGACGAGCACGGCAACCCGCTGGCCCGCCCGCTCACCCTGCTCATCGACAGCGAGCAAATCGAATCCGGCGACGCCCTCGACGATAACTTCCACAGCATGGCCGCTGACGAGATCGAACGCTTCCGTCGCGAGGTAGTGGAGCGCACCGGCGATCTGAGGGCCGCCGAGAACCTGACCGACCAGGACCTGTTGCGCGAGGTGATGAACACGGTCGGCAAGCCCGAGAGGCTGGGCGAATCCATCCGCTGCGTGGTCTCCGTCTCCATGCTCACGGAGGGTTGGGACGCCAACACCGTCACCCACGTCCTCGGCATCCGAGCCTTCGGCACGCAGCTGCTCTGCGAGCAAGTGATCGGCCGGGCGCTCCGCCGTCAGTCCTACGAGATCAATGTGGACGGCCTGTTCGATGTCGAATACGCCGACGTGCTCGGCATCCCCTTCGACTTCACCGCCAAGCCCGTGGTCGCCCCGCCCCAGCCGCCGCGAGAGACAGTCCAGGTCAAGGCCGTGCGGCCCGAGCGCGACGCCCTGGAAATCCGCTTCCCCCGCGTGCAGGGCTATCGCGTCGAGTTGCCCGAGGAACGGCTGACGGCCGAATTCAACGCGGATTCCGTGCTGGAACTCACGCCTGATCTGGTCGGCCCCTCGATCACGCGCAACGCCGGCATCATCGGCGAAGCCGTGGATCTCAACCTGAAGCATCTGGGCGACATGCGCCCCTCCACCTTGCTGTTCCACCTGACCCAGCGCCTGCTCTACACAAAATGGCGTGACCCCGGCGAGGAACCCAGACTATATCTCTTCGGCCAGTTGAAGCGGATCACCAAGGACTGGCTCGACAACTGTCTCGTCTGCAAGGGCGGCACCTATCCCGCCCAGCTCATGTACCAGGAACTGGCAGACACGGCCTGTGAGCGCATCACGGCCGCCATCACCCGGGCGGAACTCGGCAAGCGCCCCATCAAGGCGGTGCTCGACCCCTACAATCCCGCCGGCAGCACGGCGCATGTCAATTTCAGCACTTCGAAGACCTCACGCTGGGAAGCCGACGCCCGCCGCTGCCATGTCAACTGGGTCGTTCTCGACAGCGATTGGGAGGCCGAGTTCTGTCGCGTCGCCGAGGCCCACCCTCGCGTCAAAGCCTACGTGAAGAACCATAACCTCGGCCTCGAAGCACCCTACCGCTATGGCTCGGAAACACGCACCTACCTACCCGATTTCATCGTGCTGGTGGATGACGGCCAAGGCGACGACGATCTCCTGCACCTGGTCGTCGAAATCAAGGGCTACCGCCGCGAGGACGCAAAGGAGAAGAAGGCGACGATGGAAACCTACTGGGTGCCCGGCGTGAACAACCTCAAGCAATTCGGCCGCTGGGCCTTCGTCGAGTTCACCGACGTCTTCCAGATGCAGGAAGACTTCTCCAAGCTGGTTGAAACCGAGTTCAACAAAATGATCGAGGCTTGCATAGCCCCCGATACGGCGAAGGGTAGCTGATATGGCCACCAGAAAACCAAACAAGATCACTGTCGAAGCCCTCAAGCACGACGACGCCACACGCAAGAACATCCCCACTGCCGAATACCAGTCGGTAATGCACAAGGAGGAGCAGTCGCCGCTGCGAGTGGCCTACGAGCGCCGCAACCGCGACCTGGACCCGCAGCTCGTCTGGCGCGGCAAGGATCAGCAGGACTGGTCGGATCTCGTCGTTCATGCCCCGCCCATCTACATTCAGGAAAAGCTGCATCCGAAGGTGCTGATCGACGACCTGCGTCGTCGGAGCGAGGCGGGCGACAAGAATGCCGACATGCAGGTCGACATGTTCGCCGACTTCAACGGCCTGCCCGAGGACGCCGACAAGACCGATTTCTACCAACATGAAGGCCACTGGTCGAACCGCATGATCCTCGGCGACAGCCTGCAGGTGATGGCCTCGCTCGCCGAGCGCGAGGGCCTGCGCGGCAAGGTGCAATGCATCTACTTCGATCCGCCCTACGGCATCAAGTTCAACTCCAACTTCCAGTGGAGCACCACCAGCCGCGACGTCAAGGACGGCAACGCCGCCCATATCACCCGTGAGCCAGAGCAGGTCAAAGCTTTCCGCGACACATGGCGCGACGGCATCCACTCCTACCTGACCTATCTGCGCGACCGGCTCACCGTGGCGCGCGACCTGCTGACTGATTCGGGTTCGATCTTCGTGCAGATTGGGGATGAGAATGTGCACCGCGTGCGAGCGGCGATGGATGAGGTGTTTGGGGATGACAACTTCGTTTCTCAGATTGGCTTCGCAAAGACATCTGGTTCAACAGACGATTACCTGGGTCAAACCACGGACTATTTACTGTGGTACTCGAAGGATAAACAGAGGGTCAAATATCGACCTGCATTGAAGAAGAAGCTCGCTGGGGAAACTGGGGGCACAAACTACAACAGGGCTCGTGATCTTCTTGGACGCAGTCAACCAATCAAGGCTGGCGATGACTTATCTAGGCAGATTGAATCAGGGGATCTGCGGATCTATTCGCTCGACAATCTCACATCGCAAAGCGCAGGTCGGGATAAAGGGGAAGGAGCAGCTTCGTGGTTTGGTGTGGAGATTGATGGAAAAATCCACAAGCCTTCGCTGTCCGTAAGGTGGAAAACAAACGAAATTGGAATGGCTCGATTGAAAGCAGCAGGCCGACTCGAAGCAACGGACAAACGGCTTGGCTATGTGCGTTATTTAGATGATTTCCCGGCGGTTCAAATAAACAACCGCTGGGAAGATGTCGCCGCGAGCTTTATGGCTGACAAGACGTATGTTGTGCAAACGTCGCCTACAGTCATTCAACGCTGCATTCTAATGAGCACTGACCCCGGCGATCTCGTTCTGGACCCAACCTGCGGTTCTGGCACGACCGCCTATGTCGCTGAGCAATGGGGTCGGCGCTGGATCACCATCGACACATCCCGCGTCGCGCTGGCACTGGCCCGAGCCCGCATCATGGGCGCGCGTTATCCCTACTACCTGCTGGCCGACAGCAAGGACGGCCAGATGAAGGAAGCAGAAGTCACCCGCACGGTGCCTTCCACCAAGCCCACCTGGGGCAACTTGCGCCATGGCTTTGTCTATGAGCGCGTGCCCCATATCATGCTCAGCTCTATAGTCAGAAATGCCGAGATCGACGTAATCTGGGAACAGTTCAAGGCAAAGCTGGTGACCCTTCGCGAGAAGCTCAACAAGACCCTGAACAAGCAGTGGCAGGAATGGGAAATTCCCCGCGAAGCCGAAGCGAAATGGAGCGAAGCAGCGAAGAAACTGCACGCCGACTGGTGGCGCGAGCGCATCGCCCGCCAGAAGGAAATTGATGCCTCCATCGCTGCCAAGGCCGAATTCGAATACCTCTACGACAAGCCCTATGAGGACAGGAAGAAAGTGCGAGTCGCCGGCCCCTTCACGGTGGAAAGCCTCTCGCCTCATCGAGCGCTGGGGGTAGACGAAAACGACGAGTTGATCGACCCTAACGACCAGAAAGCAGCTGAGCCTGGATCGGGCTACGGCGAGCGTGACTTCGTGCAGATGATCCTGGAAAACCTGCGCACCTCTGGTGTGCAGCAAGCGCACAAGGAAGATCGCATCGTCTTCACGTCTCTCACACCATGGCCCGGCGACCTGATCTGCGCCGAGGGGCGTTATATCGAGGGTGCCGCTGCGGAAGGAAAAGTCAGTCCCGGCGGGACGGCGACTACTGCCCCCGAGAAGCGCGCAGCCATTTTTGTCGGCCCCGAGTTCGGCACCGTCGCCCGCCCCGATCTGGTCGAGGCCGCGCGCGAGGCGGGTGACGCCGGCTTCGACGTGCTGATTGCCTGCGCCTTCAATTTCGAGGCCCGCACCACCGACTTCAACAAGCTCGGCCGTATCCCAGTGCTGCGCGCGCGCATGAATGCCGACCTGCACATGGCCGAGGATCTCAAGAACACCGGCAAGGGCAACCTCTTCGTCATCTTCGGCGAGCCGGACATCGAGATCATCGAAGCCGAGGGCGGACAGCTGCAGGTGAAGGTCAAGGGTGTGGACGTCTTCGATCCCAGCACCGGTGAAGTTCGCAGCGACAGCGCAGAAGGCATCGCTTGCTGGTTCATCGATACCGACTACAACGAGGAAAGCTTCTTCGTCCGCCACGCCTACTTCCTCGGCGCCAACGATCCCTACAGAGCACTAAAGACCACTCTCAAAGCCGAAATCAACGAGGAGGCCTGGGCCACCCTGAACAGCGATACCTCCCGGCTCTTTGACAAGCCGAAGTCCGGCCGCATAGCAGTCAAGGTTATCAATCACCTGGGGGATGAGGTGATGAAGGTGTTTCGGGTAGGGGGATAGTTCAGGTTCTTTGGGAGGGCACGGTGTGAGCCAGACAGTTCAACCAACGACAATTGCAAGCGCGTCAATTGTTATCCAGATTTGCCTCCTGTTTATCGCTTACATTGCGCTTGGCTTTCTCTCAAAAAGCTATTCTGCCAGAGCACAAGCGAAGGCGTCCTATAGCAGCTTGGTCGTTTGGCTTCTCATGACTCTGGTGCTTCTTGTCATGGGTGAGGATCTTTATGCGACGTGGGGCGAAATTCTTGGGCCGGTTGCTTTCCCAACAGTCCCGCGTGACTACACTTTTTTTGCAGTCTTTGTCCTCGACATTGTATTCGTCACCCTACTCGTTCTCCGCACGGGTGGCACTCGGAACAGCCCATTTACCAGCGTGCTGTCCCTTCTACCCACTCTCGCAATCTTCCTACGAGAGCCTGTCTGGCGATTTCTCCTGTACGCGATTATTGTCGGCTTCGTCTACGCCATGCTCTTGCGAGTGAGCATCAGGAAGGCAACTGCTGATTTTGATCGCAGTGGATACGATGCGCCATCCCGAGCTGACCAAGTATTCGATGATTGGGCGACGATGTGGACTAATTTGAGTTGTCTTGCACTTGCCACGTTGATTGGCTATATCACCAGGCCTGGCGCATGATTCAGTGCCTATCGGTTGTCACTTGAATATTCTCATCGCCGACAGCCTCGCCAAGCTGACTGGCGACGAGCAGAAAGCCGCCGAGACAGTAGCCTTCGAGCGGCAATTCGAGTGAGGGAAGGAACCCGTCATGAAGAATCGTGAGGTTGTCATCTTTTCCGGCCACCGTTTCCAGGTCCCTGAGCACATACAACGTCTTGACACGAGGAACACGCGGGCGTGGCAACTGCGCTACGGAAAATGGAAAACCTTTTCCGACCACACGGCTGACGGTAGCGGAGCGGCCGCGGCACTCGCTGCGGCCATCGAGGAGCTTCGCAGGCGAATCGAGCGCTTGCCAGCACCTACCGGCTTGAGACAAGAAAACAGCGCATCGAAAAACAACGATCTGCCGGTCGGCATTTCTGGGCCGATTGCGCGTATACGAAAAGGCCGGCGCGTTGCCGAGTACAACTTTGGAGTCACTATTCCCCGGTTTGGGGACAAGCCGACCAACAAGAACGTGTATATCGGTACAGAGAACACGATTACCGACGAAAGATACGAAGAAGCTCTTGCAAGGGCAGTCGATATCCGGAAGAAAGCCGAGAGGGCATATCAAGCTGCCGCAACCAAAGCAAAGCGAGCCGCCTTGTCGCTAAAGGGCAGGACGAAACCATAATTCCCGGCTGTATCGTCAGCGGGCGCATCGTGCCATTTTTCGAGGATGGCTAATCTCGTGCTTGATTTATAGCGAAATTATCGGTATATACTCGAATTCCGATATAACTAGCTATAGATTGATATACATGGATCCGATCAAAAACCCGTTTTCGCCCGGTGCGGGCTCACCACCGCCGGAGCTGGTGGGCCGCGCGCCGGTGCTGGAGCAGGCTCGTATCCTGTTGGGACGCATTCTTGCGGGCCGTTCGGAGAAAAGCCTGCTGCTGACCGGGTTGCGCGGGGTCGGCAAGACGGTCTTGCTGAACGAGATTCAGCGTCTGGCCAGTGCGGCTGGCTACCGGACGATTGAGATCGAGGCCCACGAAGACAAACGCCTGGGGCAGCTTCTTGCGCCCAGTCTGCGGCGTCTTCTCTACGATCTGGATCGCCTGGCCGGGGCGGGCGACAAGGTCAAGCGCGGCCTGGCAGTGCTGCGCGGCTTCATCTCCGCGATCAAGGTGACGGTCGGCGATGTGGACATCGGGCTGGACATCGAGCCGGAAAAGGGCGTCGCAGACAGCGGCGATCTGGAAATCGATCTGCCCAACCTGCTGGTGGCGGTAGCCGAGGCTGCCGCCGAACGGAACAGCGCAGTGGCGCTGTTGATCGACGAGGTCCAGTACTTCAACCAGAAGGAACTGGGCGCGCTGATCATGGCCATGCACAAGGTACAACAGCGCCAGTTGCCGCTGGTGCTGGTCGGCGCCGGTCTGCCGATACTGCCCGGTCTTGCCGGTGAATCGAAGTCCTATGCGGAGCGGCTGTTCAGCTTTCCTCCCATCGGGGCGCTCGCGGAGAGCGATGCGCTCAAGGCGCTGCAGGATCCCGCACAGGCAGCCGGCGTGAGTTTTGCCCCCGAGGCTCTGGCCGAGATTTACAGGATGACAAAGGGGTATCCCTACTTCCTTCAGGAGTGGGGTTATCAAGCTTGGAATCTGGCGACAGCGAGCCCTATCGGTTTCGATGTGGTGGCGGGTGCGACATCGAATGTGATTCACCGGCTGGATGAGAACTTCTTCCGCGTCCGCTTTGATCGGCTGACGCCAGCAGAAAAGAAATTCCTTCGTGCCATGGCGGAGCTGGGGCCGGATGCGCATCGGACAGGCGACATAGCGGCGGTGCTCGGCGTGCAGGTCAATTCCCTCGGCCCGGTGCGGGCCAAGCTCATCAGGAAGGGAATGATTTACAGCCCGGCCCACGGTGAAATGGCATTCACCGTGCCGCTGTTCGACGAGTTCATGCGGCGCGCGATCCCGGAGTTCCCCCGCTGATGAACTTCCTCATCGCCGACACCTTCACAGACAGCCTCACCCGGCTGACAGGCGATGAGCAGAAAGCCGTCAAGACCACTGCCTTCGATTTGCAGGTAAATCCCGCCAACCCGGGTCTGAGCTTTCACAAGCTGGACAAGGCGCGCGACAGGAATTTTTGGTCAGTGCGGGTGAGCAGCGATATCCGCCTGATCGTGCACAAGACAGCCGGCAGTCTGATGCTGTGCTACGCGGATCACCATGACAAGGCCTACGACTGGGCCGAACGGCGCAAGCTGGAGGTGCACCCGAAGACGGGTGCCGCCCAGTTCGTGGAGGTGCGTGAGCGGGTGGAGGAAGTGGTGGTGCCGCATTACGTATCGGAATCGCCGCCTGCGCCTTATCAGCCCAAACCCCTGCTGTTCGGCAAAATCACTGACGAGGAACTGTTGGGCTACGGCGTGCCGGCCGAATGGTTGGCGGACGTGAAACAGGCAAACGAGGACAGCCTGCTGCAGCTGAGCGACCACTTGCCGGCCGAGGCAGCAGAGGCCCTGCTGGAGCTTGCCACCGGTGGGCAGCCGCGGCCGGCGCAAGGCGTAGCTGCTGATGCCGATCCTTTCTCCCACCCGGATGCAATGCGCCGCTTCCGCGTGATGAGCAACGTGGAGGAACTCACCCGAGCGCTGGAATTTCCCTGGGAGAAGTGGACGATCTTCCTGCACCCCGCGCAGCGGGAACTGGTGGAGCGCGACTATGCCGGCCCGGCACGCGTGTCGGGCTCAGCAGGGACGGGCAAGACGATTGTCGCCCTTCATCGGGCGGTGTTTCTGGCCCGCAACAATCCCGATGCACGCGTGCTGCTGTCGACGTTTTCAGACACATTGGCCCATTCGCTACGCACCAAACTGCGGCGGTTGATCAGCAGCGAGCCGGTGCTGGGAGAACGACTCGAAATCCATTCCATGAATGCGATCGGCGAGCGGCTCTACGAGCGGCATTTCGGAAGGCCTCGCATTGCGGAACGTGAAGCGATTCGTTCGTTTTTGGCGGATGCCACGTCGTCAGCCAACGGCGTGAAGGTCACTCCGAACTTTCTTCTGGGTGAATGGGAAGACGTGGTGGATGCCTGGCAACTCGACAGATGGGAGGCTTACCGCGACGTGAAGCGGCTCGGCCGCAAAACTCGTCTCCCCGAAGCCCAGCGTGCGGCGCTATGGTCTGTTTTTGAGGCTGTGCGGCATCGACTTGGAGACGAAGGCCTCCTTACTCGCGCCACAATGTTCAACCGTCTGGCGGCGAAGCTCGCGGAGCGCAAGCAGTCGCCCTTCGATCATGCAGTGATCGACGAGGCGCAGGATGTGGATGTGCAGCAGTTGCGCTTTCTGGCCGCACTGGGCGGAGACCGGCCAAACAGCTTGTTCTTCGCGGGCGACCTCGGGCAGCGCATTTTCCAGCAGCCGTTTTCCTGGAAGTCAGTGGGCGTCGAGGTGCGTGGCCGTTCCCGCACACTGCACATCAACTATCGCACATCGCACCAGATCAGGCGCCAGGCCGACCGGCTGCTGGGGCCGGAACTTGCGGACGTCGACGGCAACGTCGAAACCCGGCGCGGCACAGTGTCAGTATTTAACGGGCCAGTACCTGTGATGGCCACTTTCGACAATGCGAATGATGAAGTGGCGAAGGTTGCCGAATGGCTGGCAGGTCTGCAAAAGGATGGGTTGTTGCCCCACGAGATCGGCATTTTCGTGAGATCGAAGGCCGAACTCGACCGCCCACGCGCTGCTGTCGAGCGGGCCGGGCTGGACTACAAGGTGCTCGATGAGCATGTGGAAACCGTGAGCGGCAAGGTGGCCATTGGCACCATGCACCTGGCCAAGGGCCTGGAGTTTCGCGCAGTTGTCGTGATGGCCTGCGATGACGAAGTAATTCCGCTGCAAGCCCGCATCGAGGCAGTCACCGACGATGCCGATCTGGAAGAAGTCTATAACACCGAACGGCACCTGCTATACGTCGCCTGTACCCGCGCCCGTGACCACTTGCTTGTCAGCGGAGTCAAGCCAGTATCCGAATTCCTCGGTGACCTGCAAAATAGCGGCAACCGCCGAGGCTATGAGACTGCATAGGCTGCATGAGCAACGTCAGTTCAATGGGTAGCTAGACAGGTAGCCAGGAGGAAACATGAAGATGAAACACCGCGCCAATACTAGTATTCCGCCATTCTTCAACATTACCTTCTGCAATCTGTAGGAACGTTCAGCGCTGACTGTAGACGGTGCGGCGCCATTGAAAGGACCGCAAGGGAGCGAACGGTCTATCGACTTTTCGATTTGAGATTCTGTTCGACGAGCCCGATCATTTCTCCGGCCGATACGCCAAGAGCGGCGGCAAGGCTGAAAATCGTCGTCAGCGCGGGCCCCTTCTCGGCTCGCTCAAGCGCGCTGATGTGACTTCGCTCCGTGCCCGCCCGCTCGGCCAGTTGATCTTGGGTTAGTCCACGCTGCAAGCGCAGCTCCAGCAATACTTTTCCAAAGACCACCGCTGCTAATTTCTTGTCTCCCATGCTGAAGACAAGAGTTGCCTATACCCCCCTCCTTGTCTGCATACGGTTGTATGCGCTATTATTCTATGCAAATAGACGCTCAACCGACCTGACCGCACGAAGGGAGAGAGCATGACCATAACTCCAGTTGTTGCAGCCCTTGCCTGTCTTTCGCTGTTGGCCGGTTGCGCCACGCCTTACAGCGAAGCGCCGCTGGCGACCAACTTCCCGACGACCAAGCAGTCAAAGTTGCAGGCTGCGTCGCACTGGAACGTGATCGCGGGCGATATCGCGCAGCAGATGTCAGCCGGCCTAAAGGAAAAGCGGCCGCTGTACGTGAATCTTTCCGCGGTCAGGACGACGTTCGACAGGGCGTTCGCCAATCAGTTGATTTCCGCCCTGGTTGCCGAGGGATTCCCGGTCCGGACATCGCCTGCCGGCGCCTTGAGCGTCGAGGTGGATACGCAAGCCGTCCGTTTTTCGGCGAACCGGCCGCAATACAGGTACGTGGGGGCGCCCACCGCGCTGATGACCGGTGTCTGGGCATTGCATTCGGCCGAGGCTACCGTGGGCGCGGTGTTGTATGCGGGCGTGGCGGCCGCCGATGCCTATGCCTGGTTCCAGTCCGAGTTTGCCACGGGCGATACGCCTCAGACCGAGATGATCGTGACCATCAGCGTCAGCGACGGCAATCAGTACCTGGCCCGGAGCACCAACATCTACTATGTCGCGGACAGCGATAGCCGGCTGTATGAGCCGCCGCAGTCGGTTCAGACCAGGAACATCGGAGTGACCGGACAATGAGAAAGACCATCGTTCTCCTGTCCGCGGCCGTCCTGTCCGCGTGCGCCGGGCCAAGCTACCAGGCCGCTGAAACCAGCGAATTCACCCAGGCCAACTACGCGGCGGTCGACAAGCTGATCTCGGCTCCGGCGGTGCCGATCGAAAAGAACATCCCGCTGCTGGTGGCAACCATCGTCAATATCGACGCCCTCAACCAGTCTTCGCGCCTGGGGCGCCTCGTATCCGAGCAGATCGCGGCGCGGCTGACGCAGCGCGGCTACAACGTGGTCGAAATGAAGCTGCGGAGCAACGTCTATATCCGCGAAGGGACGGGAGAGCTACTGCTGTCCCGCGACGTGCGGGATCTGTCGAAGAGCCACAACGCGCAAGCGGTGGTGGTCGGGAACTATGCGGTTGCCTCCGGTTACGTGTATCTGACGCTGAAAGCCGTTGCGGTGACGGACAACCGGGTGGTCGCCGCCGTCAACTATCTGTTGCCGCTGACCGAGAACAACAAGGCATTGCTGGCGCAGCAGCGGGAATGACTGCTCGTGCTGCGACTGCGGTGCCGGCAGTGGGCGGATTGAAAGCAGGTTGCTGTCGATGCTGGCGTAGAATGCGGCTTTGTCGTTTCGCAACCCGAACGCCAAGCGCCAATCGTGACGCAACCCGCCGCTCCGCGCGTCGTCAACTGCCCCACCTGCGGGAAGCCGGTGTCGTGGTCGGCCGAGAGCGCCTTCCGCCCCTTCTGTTCCGAGCGCTGCCGCAACATCGACCTGGGCGCCTGGGCGGCGGAGGAGTATCGCGTGCCGGAAAACGAAAAACAGTCTTCCAACGAGCAGTAGCTC